>Ga0074197_1001976_pt1 | contig 15400 bp, 12 predicted proteins | sample EPASupsiteSAE305_FD_64526 | JGI IMG/M metagenome (GOLD analysis project Ga0074197, IMG submission 64526) | Bioremediated contaminated groundwater microbial communities from EPA Superfund site, New Mexico - SAE3-05 reassembly with SPADES | ecosystem: Environmental > Aquatic > Deep subsurface >...
CGCTTGGTATTGGAAGCTTCCCGGCCCTTCATCTCGTGGGTATTGTCCAGGTCCGGCGAGCCTATCCGCACGTCCACGTCCAGCAGGCGGGAACGGCGGAAGTCGTCGTTATACAGGGTGCCGGCCTGGCCGGAAACGCTGTAGGAGGTCTTGTCGTAAGCCTCGTAACCGAGGTAATAGAGCGGGGAAGCCTCGGCCGAGCGCAAAGCCCCCATGGAGCGGCCCAGCTCCGCCTTCATAGCCTCCAGCAGCGGGTCGGTCTGGGGCGGCTGCGCCGGCTGGGCGCCTGCCAGGCAGGGAACGGCGAGCAGAATAACGGCGAACATTTTTTTCATGGGTATTCTCCGGTCGAGGAACCAGTGCTATAAAACAAAGAGCGGGAGGATATGGCCTCCCGCTCCGTTACCGCGTCTTTAAATGCCGCATTTCAACTAAAAACTCTACGGTCTCAGAACATGAAGCCCAGGCCGACCAGCAGCTTGGCGCCGCTGAGCACTATCACGTCCGATTCGCCGCTTACGCCGCCGCGGTCGAAGCTGATGCGGTTCATCTCGTAGCGGAACTCGGTCACGATCTGTGTATTGTCCCCAGCCCTTATGCGCATACCGACGGGAATGCGGAACATGAACCCCAGGCCGAAGTCCTCGGTGGGTATGACGAAAGAACCATTGGTATAGCCCTTAACATAAGGCAGTGTGATGGCGTTGAGCGACATGCCGAGGCCGATACCGATATACGGGTCCACTCTTTTGCCGGCGTGGCGGATGAGCAGGTCGCCGCTGATGCCGAAGGTTTTAACAGTGGCATAATCGTTCTTGGTGAAATTAACGTTCCCGGCGCTGACGCCGTTGAGCAGCCAGGCCGCGGTCTGGGCCTTCATATTGCGCTTTTCGAAGGAAAGTTCCAGGTCGCCGCCTATGGCCCGCTTGCCGAAGCCGCCCACGCGCATGGCAATGGGGCCAAAACCCTCCGTCGCCAGCTTTTCGAATTTAACCGAATTGTAGTAGCGGGGAGTGGAGAAGGCCGGCACATTGATGCCGAGGTGGTTGGTATAGGTATTGTCCAGTTTGATGTTGTTGTTGGAGTTGGTGAACTCCAGGCTCATATTGGGCGCGCCGAAACCCAGGAACAGGTCGAAGAAGCCGTACTCGTTCTCGCCACGCACATACGGAGCCCTGGCCGGTGCGGCCTTGGCAGTGGGCTGCTGATAGACAGGCTGTTGATACGCGGCCTGCTCCGGAGCGGCGGAGGCGTCACCTACCCAATCCTTGTTCAACGCCACCTGGGAAGCCCCTATCGCCTGAGCGGTCTCGGTCTTTATCATCCGGGCGTTAACCTCTATCTGCCCGCCGGAGGTTTCCACCAGTGTGCCAGTTATAATAGCCTCCACTCCGAGCACTTTGCCCAGCTGCTGTGCGCTGGTGGCGTCTATCATCCCGGAAGATTGAAGCTTCAGTTCGGCCATCACTTTATCCAGCACGGAGCGTTCGATGATCTCGAACTTCTGCATCTTGATCATCTTCATGGTCAGCCGCTCGGCGATAATGGACCCGTCCTTGGCGGCCGTCCGGCCGTCAGCATACGAGAACGGGATAATGGCGATTTTTTTATTGCCGAGTGATTCCCCGGCCTGGGAGATTTCCGTAGCCAGTTGCTGATAGCCGTCCTCGGCCGCCGCAACCCCGGAGAGGCACCCCAGCATAAGCGCTACCGCGAATATACGATTTTTCATAGATAAATGGGACTCCCTAAAAAATGACCCGCTCCCGCATGTCCAACAACTCTATTATATATAAATCAAGACAAAAAACCACCGGCAAATCTCACGGCCAAACTATGAAGTCAGGGAAGAATGGGACCGGCACCCTGTTCGTCAGTTTCATCACGCGCATATCGAACACATAAATAGTCTTTCCGTCATGGAACAACAACTTGTTGCCGTCAACGGAAAACCCGGAAAAGATGTAGCGCTGCGGCGTCTTATCCCCCGAAAGTTCCTGCAGATTCAGACTATAAACTTGCTTTCCGGTTTTAGCGTCAAAAATCACCGCCAGCCCTCCGGAGAGCACGGCATCAACATGATGCCCGCCGCCATCAAGCTTGCGCCCCCAAACGGCATGTCGCCCGTCAGGAGACAATTTCCACACATCCGGAGACCATCCTTTCACGTTTTTGGGGTATACTGTCTGCGTAACCGTATCTCTCTGGATATCGTACAGATAAATGGCCCTGCCCCCCCCAGAAGCGACCGTTTTCTTATCCTGAGCGAGAAGCAGGACCCCAGCCGCACAGTCCAAATAGTTTGACTTTTTCAAGAAATCACTTTTCGGCCGCACCAGCCGGTTAGCAGAAACATCAAACAACCCGCCACTCAAGTGGTCGTAGAGAGTATTTTCACCGGGCAAGAAGCAACTGCTTAACTTACTAATCCCGAATTTAGGCACTTGCGCCAGTTTTACTTTCTGATAATTTTCCCCATTAAACACTCCAACACCCTCAGCCTCCTTTGCATTCTCCTCGGGGTCACTTGGGCCTCCGAAATCGCCCCAACTCATCTCATAAATGACATTTTCATGCGAAACATCTATTGAGGCACTCGCCTGCCCCCATACCCCGCCATCCTGCAGATATGCGACAAATCTCCTATCTTCGATGGCGAGCACCAATGCCCCGTCATAATGCGCATCCTGCAAGCCAGTCCACATAAAAAGTCTTTTAAATTTGCGATCGACATAGTAGTCGCCGATAGTGTCGTTATTATCAAGAACACTATGCTCTGCATAAAACGTAGGGTCAGCAAGCAGCTCCCTTATTATGTTGCCGGAATACATAACAGCATTCTTGGTGGAATCTATTACGGCATACCCCCCGGAGGAATACTCACGTCGAGTTCTTTCAAAGACATATGGTTCAAACGCGCTTGCCAATGATACCGCACAACACAGAATCGCAAGGGCAGAATTTATTCTTTTCATATCATTTATTCCCACTTTCTTTGCATGTTTCAGGATCGATGGCCAGTACCTTTGTAACATATTCAGTATGTCGTGGATCTCCGTTTTCTGAAGTGCCTACCGGCTCCCACTTCCCCCTACACCCCTCTAGAGGAGAAAAACCCTCATCCTCGTCTATCGGGGAGTATTTGTACTCCCGTTTCCCATTGTAGCGCTTAATATTTTCAATTTGCCGTTGCCTAAAAGACAATGCCTCTATCGGAAAGGCAGCAATCAGCCGCTGACGCCCATTTTCAGATAATCCTACCAACTTGTCCCCAAGAGCCTTTTTAATGCATTCTGACAGGGGCCCATTTCTGGGACGCCAATACTGGCCACCTCCCGGCAGAACCGCAGCAACGCCCCCCTTTTCAGTCAATTCATGAGCAGCGACAGCGCTTTTCTTTTCCAAGAATATGCCAACACCCGCTTCGATGTTAAGCTGCCAGTCCCACGCGGTACGGCAATGAAACACTTTATCTTTTGGAGAACTTATCTGAAATATCCCGAAATCATGGGGATAGCCGGTAAGCGGCATTTTATCCGCGGAGAACTGCTTTAGCCGGCTTTCGTGGCAGGCGATGCGTTTTAAAATGTCGGTATCGCCTTCGCACCCTCTTTGTTTCGCCTCTAACTCAACCCTCGACTTTACCTCCTCCGGAGACGGGTTCTCGCCTTTGATGCGCCCTATTCTCACATCCTGCTTCCAGATATTCGTGCGACCGCCGCAATTAACCGACACCTGAAGTGAATAGTCTCCTCCGCATATCTCTCCCGGCATGGCCTTTGAAAGATAAAACCAGTTCCCCTCCTCAACTGCGGCGCATTCGCACAACCGCAACTGGCCGACAAATTTAGTCTTATAGCGCCACCGACTATTGCCGGCCTTAGACGTTGCCGTTATTGCCGGCATCTTAACCGGCAACCCCTTCTTTATGTAAAGTTCTTCCTCCGCCGGCCTGAAATCCCCTATCTTCGCAACGCACTCTCCGTCTTCACCGCAGGACCCGAATTCGGCTATCAATTTTGAGTGTCGGTCCCGGGCTTCCTCCTCACGCCTGCCAGCCGCTCTGGAATTGGCCATATGAGAGGAATACTCATCATACAATCTATCCCTGTCCCTGAGAAGCCCAGCCAGTTTCACTGCTTGCTCGGCGTTCCGCCGATCTTTAGGACTCGAGTTCTCAACTTTGGTTGCGCCCGGCCTTACGTCGCGGGCCTCCTGAACGAGATCGGCATAATATTCCCTGAACGGCCGACAAAGGCCGGAGTATCCGCGCATAGGTATACCAAGCTTATTCAGGTGGTTACTGCCGATAGAGATAGCGCCGGCCGGCAACTCCTTAAACACTGCCGGTTCGTGACAATTAAACGGCTGTTCACGACAGCCTCTTATACTGACGTTGCTTTTGAGACACCTTATGACGGAATCGAGGTAAGCGGAGCAACTTTTAAAATAGAGCGAGAATTCCAAAGCGAGTTTCCGTCCAGACTCCCTGGCCTTAGCCTGCTCTTCTTTTGCGAACTTCCCGGAAAGAGAATTTATCTCAGCCGGGAGGGTTCTGTTTATCATTGACGAGACCTTAAAGAGTTCCGCCTTGTCCGCCTCCAATTTCCGCAGGAGGCCGCTTCTTCCGGTGTCGGCCTCCCGGACATGAGCACCGGTTATCCCGGGGGAGTTCTTCCTTATCTTATCTATCTCTGCCTGAAGCGAATTCAGTTCCTTCTCCACCGGGATGGCCGCCATCAATTCCCGCTCTTTCTCGGCCGCGGCATCCCCGGCGGCCTTCAGTTCCGCAGCCTCCTTCTGGCAATTATTCAGGTCGGAAGGCCCACCCCCCTCACCGTTCAGCGACTGAAGTTTGATACTGTTCAGGAATAGCTGAGTCTGCTCATTATCTTTCATTTTGCGCAGACATTCTCCGTCACAGGCGCAGAACGCCGGAGTAAATAACGCAAAAGATAGCAGCACTTGCAGAAGAACTATTCGCACAAACGCAATTTCACCTCTTCCCTTTTAATACAGCCAGGTATTCGGTATCCTCTTTGATCTTTTCTTTCCGGTCCGAGGCGGCGGCCAGCAGGAAGTAGGCGTTGCCGATGGCGTCTATCTTGTTATAGGCGTCCATCAGGCGGTTGCCTTCCTCTTCCAGCGCCTGCGCGCGCATTTCCATGGGCATGGCCTGCTTGTCAGCCGCTCAGCCTATCTGGTCAGATTGAGGACCGATGTGGAACCATCTCATGGCCAGACCACGTATTGAACGGTTGAGTTATGATAATATTCGGACAGGTCCACAATATTAGAAATCTTCTTATCGTCAAAATTCAACACATACACAACATTACGCAATTCAAAAATCATTTTTCTCCCGTCCACAGAAAAATTTTTAAAATGATATCCATGTCCGATTTGCAACTCCCTCTCAGTCAGGGCCGGTAACTGAACATCCCAATATTTACGTCCCGTACTAATAGAGTAAAAGACAATTCTGCCAGAGACGACAGATTTACCCGACAAGTCCTTTGTTTCCGTCCATACCACATAATTGCCATCAGGCGTAACCTGCCACTCATATTTTGACCAGGGGATCCCTCCGGCATCTTCAGGTTGGAACTCGAGCACGAATTTCTTCTTTATGAGATCATAAACAGACAGTTTAAGCCCTCCTTTTTCAAAGGGGGCAGCTTTTTTCTCGACCATCAGGACCTTGCCTCCCTTGCAATCCAACTCCACGGAATTCCAGATCCGAGTTGCCTCGTCCAAAGCCTCCTTTTTTTTCTTTTCGATATCATACAACCCCCTGGAACTATAAAGCAGACCGCTTCCTGGAAGAAAGCATGAAACATGCGAAAACTCTAGATTTAAAGGTTCCCCATTGTTAATCTCGGCATAACTTTTCCGATCATACATATAAGTCTTGGGGCTCCCGACATCCCCGACCTGATCTTCAAGATATAGCCTATCGCCATTAGGAATAATTGTTTTTTCCACCCATGCCATTTTGCGTTTGATAAAACCGTCGTACTTTCTGTCTTTCAACCGCACAATGAGAATACCTTCGTAGGCCTCGTCCTCCTTACCGGCAAAAAGAAATAGTCGGCCGGTCAAAGGATCAACGGAATAAGACGGTATCTCCGCAGTATCCCTCAAAGAGGCCAATTTTGGGCTAACAGAAGGATCAGCCAATAATTCGTCCACGATATTCCCCGAACTAAGAACGACGCTTCGACTTGAATCTATTACGATGTAATCAGACCACCAGCTTAGAGCATAGGGTTCATACGCCCAGAGTCTTTCAGCAGGCAGGACGAGGACTATCCCCAAAACAACACACCTCAAACAAGAGTTGAGCGAAGTATTAGCCACATGGCTCCTTAACGACAAGTATTTGGGTCCCATGATAAACTCTCCTCAACATATCCAATATTATCAGTCAATTTAGGCTTAGATTGCCAAATCCCCTCACATGTATAAAAATTTGTGGGCACAAACGAATATTCTCGGCCTTTATTATAGCGCCGAATTGCCTCATTTCGAAGTCTTATCTGCGGGGCGGAATCATCCTCATTCCATTTCCTTTCTCCAAGTGGAGGCGGAAGAGTACTGAAGAAGGATACTTTTTCCTCTAGTGTTTGATACTCTTCTGCTGTCAAAAAATCCTTTTGCTGCGCTAATTCCTGTTCAGCAATCTGATATTGTCTACTTCGCATACTGTCCGCAATTTTTTTTGCGACGATTTCTGCCTGCACAGAACCTTTAGGAGCCCCCCTCCCATTAACAAGAAGTGTCAAATTATCCATTATACACTCATACAGTAGGCTGTTCGCTCCGAATCTGGTATCCATTTCATATTTATGATGATTTTTAGCGCCCTCCTTCTTCCAACCATATATCTCTATGCCTTTAGAAACGTTGTATTTCCAATCCCAGGCCGCACGACAATGTTTTTCCATCGGAGAGACGTCTCTAACCTGAAACAGGCCAATATCCTTTTCGTTGCAGGCATACGGCATCCCGTCACTTTTACGAAATTGAGTGTAGCGGCTCTCTTGGCAGACGATCTTTTCCATTATTTCGACATCCTCTTGTTGGCCAAGCGCATCTAATTGACTTTTGATCTCGAGCATTACGACCACCCTATCAGGATTCATGCCGCGAATCACACCACTCTCCGACTTTTCTCTGACCTCCCCCTTACATTTTGAGTCGAATTTCAAAGAGTACTTACCCCCGAATATCCCGCCTCCCGAATATTGAACAGGATCGAAGTAGATGCCGTGAGCGGACTTTGGCCTCTCTGGATAGTCGCAATGGACCTCATTATAGTGCCATGACGCCTGGAATGTCCATTCGCCGGGAGTTTTAGAGGTCGCCGTGAATGGCGGCATCTCCGGCTGCGCGCTTATCGTCCAATCGGTCTGCGCCACGTTTATTTCTGGCGAACAATTCTCCTTCGCACACTCCCCTGTCCGGGCCGCATATTCGCGTTCAAGAGCCGCCAATTCGCTCTTTAGCCCCTCCAAAGCACCCTTGGCAGCGGCTCTTTCATTCAGGGCGGGCCTCAGCGCCGCGTCCAGGCGCGCCAGTTCGGCCTCCGCCGCGGACTTTACCGCGTTCTGAGTCCGCTCCTCAGGAGTTTCATGCGCCCCTTCGTACTTCTTGCGGTATTCCCGGAGACGCGCCTCATAGGCTTCCCGCGTCAACCGGCAGATGTCGCCATCCCCGGACAGTTTCATCTGCGCGGTCACGCTTTTATACGCCCGGTCGAATTCCGCGCGGGCTCCGCCCAAAGACACACCGTTCATTATGCCGGAAGCCGGACAACCGACATTGGCCGGACGGCACTCAAAAAAACGCAGAGACATATTGACGCAGGCCTTCAGGTCCCTGAGGAGCTTCAGTCTGGCCGCGAACAGTTTATTGAGGTTCCCCAGCAGCTGCCGGCGGTCGCGCTCGGCGCCGCCGCAAATTTCCGCGGAAGTGCCGCGCGGGCAGTCCATCCTGCCGAACCCAGGACCGAATTGCCCCGCGGCCGACTCCGTCTGCCGGATATCAGCCTCCAGTTCCCGCAGGAATTCATCCTTTTCAGGTTTCAGTTCCAAAGCGGAGCCGAATTTCTTACCGACTCGGCCTTTTCTCATGACCGCCAGTTTTGTTTCCGCATCCGACCGCCTTTTATCCGCCGTGGCGCGCTCCTGTTTCTGCGAATCCCTAGCGTTCTTTTCCGCGGCCTCGGCAGCGGCCAACCTTTCCTTGGCGGCGGACAGTCCTCTCTCGGTCGAACGCAGGTCCTGCAGCGTGGCTTCGGCTTTGGCACAATCATCATCGGCGCCGCCCAGCAAACTGCCCAGCCCCGGGGTCCCCTCGCTGGCGCTCAACAGGTCACGGGCGCTCTCTGCACCTGCGGACACAGATAACACCACAAAGAGACACGGCAGAACGAGCGGCAAACCCGTCCGCAGGATACTGCTTCTCACGGTCATTTGGCGGTCTTCGATTTAAGTTCAGCCAGGAACTTTGTATCCTCTTTGATCTTTTCCTTCAGGTCCGAGGCGGCGGCCAGCAGGAAGTAGGCGTTGCCTATGGCGTCTATCTTGTTATAGGCGTCCATCAGGCGGTTGCCTTCCTCTTCCAGCGCCTGCGCGCGCATTTCCATGGGCATGGCCTGCTTGTCGGCCGCGCCGTCTATCTGCCCGGCTTCGTTCTGCGCCGCGGCGCTCTCCTTATTGGCGGCCTTCTGCTGGTAGTTCACCAGGAAGGAGAGCGTGGGCTGGGCCTTCGAGAAAGAGAGCGCCGATGTCGGGTCCATGGAGGCGGCGTTGGAGAGCAGGCCAAAGACGTCGCCGAAGAATTCCGCCGTGCCCTGGTTGAACTCGGCGCGGCCCAGGATCTCCCGCGATTTGGCGGAGGCGCTCCCCCGGACTATGCCGGCCTGCTCGCGCAGTTTCCTGGCTTCGGCGTATTTTCTTTCGGCCGCCTGCCTTACCAGGGCGGCCTTGCGCTGTATGGACTCGGCCAGTTTCTTCTTCTCGCAGGAGATCCCGCAGGGTACGGGATCCAGGGCTAAAACGGGGACCGCGCAGCAAGCCAGGAGGATCGGCAAGGACAGTAGTTTCAGGGTTTTCATTTGCTCACCTCCCGGGGCAGCCTGGCGAAGGACCAGGCGATATAGAAACTGGCGGCCTTGTACCGCTCCTCCAGTTTACCGAACAGGGCCTCGGCGTCGGATAGGTTGGTCTCGGCCTGTGTTTTCATGCCCTTGAACTCGTCCAGGGCTTCCCTGGCGGCGGCCGACCCCTTTTCGGGTATCTCCAGGTTAAGTCCGCCCAGAGCCTCCACCCCGAGAATGGCGGAAGTGAGCTCGTCCGTTTCCAGGTCGTCGCGCAAACGTTCGCCCACCTTGGAGGAATCGGCGAGTATGGAATTGCGCTGCTTGATGACGGCGTATACGGTCCCGAGCTTCTGTTTTTCGTCAATAAGACCGGCAAAGCCGGACAGGGCTCCGTTCATGGCGGCGGCGTCGGGCTGGGCCGGCATAACCCCGCTATACGCGTCGCAGGAAGTCTGGCCCTTGGCCAGGGCATAGAGCTTATTGCGGAAGCGGTCCGCTTCCGCAGGCGCCGTCCCGACCGCGGAGAGTTTAGCGGCATAGGCGGCCGCGCAGGCCATTTTTCTGGAGAGGTCGTCCTCCTTCAGCACACGCTTCACCAGTTCCCCCGGGTCCGCGCCGCCGGAAGACGGCTCCTGAGAACTGCCGGAAAGCCTGGCCTTTGCCTCGGCGGCATGCCTGCCGGCGGGGAACAATCCCAGATACGCCGACATCGGCGACCGGCCGGAAAGCCGCTCGGCGGCGGAGAACAGTTTATCGTCCAGGATGGAAACCACTTCGGCCCGGCGCGCGGAGGCGGGGTATTTCAGCAGGTGAAAGTAGGCGTACTCCGGGAACTTCTCGCTCCTTGCCAGCTCGAACTCCCAGTTTTCGATGTTAGCCCTAAGGTCGGCCACGTTCTCACAGGTATCGTTCTGTTCCAGGAAATTATAGGCCAACTGGATGTTGGAGATGGACGCCGCCCGCTGACAGGCCAGTTTCCTGGCCTCTTTCAGATGGCTGCCCTGAGGGTATTTACGGATATACCCGGAATAACTCAGCGCGGTATCATACTTACAGGTTTCCTGCCATTCCAGTTCGTCTATCCGGTCCTTGGCCTTGGAGACATATTTCTTATCGTCAGGGAACTTTCGGATAAGGGCCTCGTATGCCGGCACAGTGTCCGTGGCGGATGCGTTATCCCAGTCGCGTATCGCCTTGGAGGGCATACACGCTCCCGCCAGAACGATCAGCATCGCCGCGCAGAATAGGCGCGGCATGCCGCGCATGTTGTTAACCTTCATATCTCCCCCTAACAAGTTTTATGTTTCCGGATTACTTTACAAATTTTCCCCAAATAGCAGGGTTCTTAATGGCGCAGGCGCATGTGGCCGGCGTCGCGCTTGTAATGACACTTAATGATCTCGGCCAGGATGGAAACGGCTATCTCACCGGGCGCCTTACCGCCCAGGTTCAGGCCTACCGGAGAGTGCACCCGCGGGTCCTTGAGCGGGTAAAGCTTTTTTTTGCCGAGCAGGCGGAAGATCTCCCCCACTTTGTCCTTGCTGCCTATCATGCCTATGTAGGCGGCCGGGGTGGGCATAAGCGCCTCCAGGCATTCCCTGTCCAGCGCATGGCCGCGGGTGACTATAACGGCGTAAGTATCGGCGTCAACTCCGGCCGCGGCTACGGCCTTGTGCGGGGGCTCGGTTATTATCTCCAGGGCGCCGGGGAAGCGCTCGGCGTTGGCGAACTCCTTGCGGTCGTCGGCTACTATATAGGGATAGCCCGCCAGGCGGCAGGCCTCGGCTATCTTCACGCCCACGTGGCCGGCGCCCAGGATGAGCACCTTGAACGGGTTCTTGTACACGTCGATAAAAACTTCCATCTTGCCCATGCAGATCATGCCGGTATTGCCCCTGGGCTTCAGGTCGAAGGCGAACTTGCCGCCTTCCCCCTTCTTAACGCAGTCCACGGCCTTCTTTATGACCAGGGCCTCAACGGTACCGCCGCCCACGGTGCCTTCTATTGAGCCGTCGGCGTAGACCAGCATCCGCGCGCCCGCGTCGCGGGGCGTGGAGCCGCCTACCTCTATGACGGTCACGAAGGCCGCGCTGCGGCCCGCGTCTATGGCCTCGGCCAGCAGTTTTATGATGTTCTTCTGGTCTTTCATGGGGTTATTTCACCAATCCTTACGCAAGTTTGTAGATCTCCACCTGTTCGGTCTTGCCTTTCAGCGCGGCCTTGCCGAGCGGCTCGAATTTCATGCCGGCCAGGGACGGACGCGCCCGCTCCAGGGCGGGGGCGCTGATGAGGATATCCGTGTCGAAATCCTTGGTCTTGGACTCCAGGCGGGAGGCGATATTGACCGTGTCGCCGATGAAGGTGTACTCCAGCCGGGCGGCCGTGCCTATGTTGCCCGCCACCAGCTTGCCCGCGTGTATGCCTATGCCGAAATCCACGCGCCCGGGCGCCTTGCCGGAGGCGTTGAACTCCTCCAGGCCCTTGCGCATGGCCACCGCCGCGCGCACGGCGTCGGCGGCGTAATCCTTGGAACCCAGCAGCGGGGTGTAGATGGCCATCACGGCGTCGCCTATGAACTTATTGATGACGCCGTTATTGGCGGTGATGGGCGGGGTGATGTAATGGAAATAATCGTTGAGGAACCCGATGAGCATGGAAGCGCTCATCTTCTCGGAAAGCGGCGTGAAGTTGCGGATGTCGCAGAACATCACGGCCGCCTCCATGTCCTCGCCGCCCAGGTTCACCTTCTTGTTCTTGATGAGCTCGCGGGCTATCTCGATGGACAGGTACTTGCCGAAGGTATCCTGCAGCGCCTCGCGCTCCTTGAGCCCCTCCACCATCTCGTTGTAGCCGGCCTTGAGGTGGGCTATCTCGTCCGCGAAATAGATGCGGGTACGCTGGTAGTCCCCGGCGGCCACCTTCTTCATCTTGGTGATCAGGCCGTCGAGCGGCACCTGCAGGCCGTGATAAATGGTGTTCACACCGGTCAGCAGGAGCACGCTGGACAGGAACAGCAGCATGCCCAGGTCCTCGGCGAAGGCGTCCCACGGCACGCGGTTGAGGAAGAGCAGGTAGATCAGGACGAAGGGGATGACGGCGAAGGCGAAGACCAGCGAGGAGATCTTGATGTAGATGGGTATCGAAAAGCCGTGGCGCAGGACGGAAAGTTCCTCCGGGGAATAGAGGGTCTCTATGAGTTTCTTCTGCTTGGAGAGATGGGCATCGATATGAGCCACGAGAAGCGCGGCCTGAGCGACGAAAGCGACACCGGATGCCGCCCAGATCTGCCACGGCAGCTTCCCGAAGAGAAGGACCGGGAAGGCCAGCGCCAGCCCCTGAGAGATCAAAAGCATCAGGAAGGCGTCCCGGTAAATGTTCCCGAGGCGCGCGCGGATCTTCAACTTCAATTTTTCGTCGGGCTTTCTTACGTAAAGATAGGCCGGCCTTCCCCAGATATAGACCATCAGTATCATGGCGATGAACGGCAACCCGATGTTCACCCCCTGATGGTGGGCCCCCATCATGAGGTTCAGCGCTCCGCCGCCGATATCGGGATTGCTGGAGAAGGCCACCATGCTTATGCGGTAAAAGGAAGAATAGATGAATCCCAGGAACAGCGGGATGGTAAGGAGGTTGAAGAACTCCTTGAGCTTATCTTTGCGGGCCGCTTTCTCGGGATCGCCGAACAGTACGATGTCTTTCATGTGAACCTCAGGAAAACCCAGTATATTATGGCATTTATGAAAGTGAGCGGAACTCCGACGCGCGCGAATTCCAGGAAGGTTATGGTCTCGCCGGCTTTTTTCTCCGCGTTCTGGATGATGATGACATTGCTGGCAGCGCCCAGGATGAACAGATTGCCGGCGAACGTGGAAGCGGCGGCCAGGGCCATCAGTTCCGGGGTGCCGGCACCGGCGTGTTGGAGCATGGGGAGATAAAGCGCCACCAGCGGCACGTTGGAGATGAACTGGCTCAGCCCCACGCTAACCGCCATTATGGGCCCCAACCCTGAAATATCCGCCCCGGAGCCGGAGATGAGCTCCTGGAAGAAGCCGGTGTCCCAGACCGCGCGCATCAGCACGAACATCCCGGCGAAGAAAGCCAGCGTGCTCCAATCCACCCGGCGGGCCAGCTCTAGCCGGCGCGGGCTCAGCAGCAGCCCCGGCGCGGCGGCCGCCAGGGCGATCCAGGTAAGCCGGAAATCCCAGGCCGGGTTCACGGAAACCAGTATTATCTTGGCCGCTATGGCCGCGGCCAGCACTACGGAGGTGACCTTGGCCAGGCGCGCGAGGGCCGCGTCGCGCACCGGCTCCTGGGAATGTTTTAATTCCCTCTTTTTAAATTCTTCCGGATAGAAACACCGCACCAGCAGAAAAACCGCTCCGAGGTTCAGCAGCGTCGGCAGGGCCAGGTATTTAAGAAAGGTAAGGAAAGGCGCCGCCACCTCTCCCTTCACCGCCACCAGCAGGTTCTGTGGATTGCCTATGGGGCTCATCACGCTGCCTATGGTTATGGAAAAGGCCAGCGCCAGCAGCAGCGCCTTGGGGGAGATGGAATGTTTGCGGGCCAGCAGCAGCGCCACCGGAGTGCCGACTATGGCCAGCGTGTCGTTCATCAGGAAAGCCGAGGCCAGCCCCATAAAGAGCACCAGCGTCAGCAGCAGGCCCTCTTCGGTGCGCGCCCGTTTGAAGACCTCGAACTTGACGTGGGCGAGCCACCCGCTCAGCTCGAGCGTCTGACCGGCGGCGAACATGCCGAAGAGGAAGACCATGACGTCCCAGTCCACCGCCTCCAAGGCCGCCGCGGGCCTTATGTCCCCGGCGAGCAGCACGGCGGCCGCCCCGGCGCACATCACCTGCCAGATCTCCAGGCGCAAACGCCCCACCTGCCTCACGGCGATTAGCAGGAAGACGAGCACGAGAACTATGACTGGGAACATCAGCCGGCCTTTACGAGGGCCTCGTAATCTTCCGGCGTATCGAAGTCGCGGATGACCTCGGGGTCTTTAACTTCCAGGTCGGCGACCTGCATGGAGGAATGGTGAGTGACCCAGTGCAGGCCTTTTTCCAGCGGCGCCTCGAAGCACAGCGCCCTGGCCGAAGCCGGGAGGATGACGGGATGACCGCGCTTGAACCTGGAGTCCAGGGCGCGGAACGTCTTGGGGATCACCACCTGGTCCTTCCGCTCGGACCAGAAGGCGATGATCTTTTTATAGGTATCCGCCGGAACGGTAGGCTGGTCGGCCAGGCAGACCATGTAACCTTCGGCAGCCTGCGAGGCGTCCAGGAGGCCAGCTTTCAGCGAGGAGAGCTGGCCGTTCTCCGGCTTTACGTTAACGGTCACTTTTTCTCCGGCCGGGTGCCAGGCGGCGAGGATCTCGGCGGAAGACTTGCCGAGCACCACTACCCGGTCCTCTACCCCGGCCTTGCGCAGGGCCGCGCAGACATGCTCTATGAACGGCAGGCCGCGCCACTCCAGCAGGGCCTTGGGCCGGCCCATCCTGGAAGACTCGCCGGCGGCCAGGATCACGGCGGAGAGCACGCGGTTAATCGTCCCCCATACAGATGCCGAGCTCGCGGGCCGTGGCAATAGTATCGCAATCGGGCGGCACGGTCTTCATGCGGCCGGAGATCTCCCTGAGCGGCACGTAACGCACCGTCGGCGGGTCCAGAGCCACCATCACTCCGCTGTATCCCTCTTCCAGCGCCCTTACCGCCGCCGCGCCGAAGCGCAGGGAAAGCAGCCGGTCGAAAGTGGTGGGGCTGCCGCCGCGCAGCAGGTGCCCCAGCACCACGGTGCGGCATTCTTTGCCGACCAGGGGTTCCAGTTCCCTGGCCACCCGCTCCCCGGCGCCGCCGAGCTTCTCCGCCCGGCCCAGCTCCTTGCTGACCACGGACACCGAGCCGCCCACGGGCTTGGCCCCCTCGGCCACCACCACTATGCAGTAATGCTTGCCGCGCTTGGGCCGGAGCTTCAGCGCCTCGGCCACCTTCTTTATATCGTACGGGATCTCGGGGATAAGTATGGCGTCGGCGTTGCCGGAGACGCCGGTATTGAGCGCTATCCAGCCGGCGTAGCGGCCCATCACTTCCACCACCATGATGCGCCGGTGCGCGCTGGCCGTGGAGTGCAGGCGGTCAAGGCACTCGGTAGCGAAGGACACCGCCGTGTCGAAACCGAAGGTCGCCACGGTCTTCTCCAGATCGTTGTCTATAGTTTTCGGCACGCCTATCACCCGCAGGCCTTTTTCGGCCAGGATATTGGCTATGCCCAGGGACCCGTCGCCGCCCAGCG
>Ga0074197_1001979_pt1 | contig 15377 bp, 9 predicted proteins | sample EPASupsiteSAE305_FD_64526 | JGI IMG/M metagenome (GOLD analysis project Ga0074197, IMG submission 64526) | Bioremediated contaminated groundwater microbial communities from EPA Superfund site, New Mexico - SAE3-05 reassembly with SPADES | ecosystem: Environmental > Aquatic > Deep subsurface >...
GGCAGAACAAAAACAACACGGCCGCCGATGGTTTTCTTGTCGGAGCGAAGATAGTTACGGAGCGTGACTCGATCAAATCCCGCAGGGATTTCGGTAGGCAGAGTATATGCACTCAAGAGATTTTTAATTTTTTCAGCGACAGCGGCATCGGTCACCCCGGAACGGACCGCTAGTTCGGCCACCGCGCGCATGCCGATGGCCACCGCATAACCATGGATTAGTTGATAACCGGAAGCCGCCTCAACTGCATGCCCAATGGTATGACCGAAGTTGAGAATACGGCGGAGTCCACCTTCCCGTTCGTCCTGTTCGACCACCGTGGCTTTCATCTCACAACACTTCCTGATCATCGGCACGATCACCGTGGAATCAAGCGCCAGGATAGCCTCCCGGTTTTGCTCAAGCCAGGAGAAAAAATCAGCGTCAATGGAAGCCCCGTATTTGATCACTTCGGCCATGCCGCCAAGAAATTCTTCCCGTGGCAAGGTTTGCAGGACTTCGGCATCAATGAAAACAGCACGCGGTTGATAAAAAGTGCCGATCAAATTTTTCCCTTGGGGAATATCAACCCCTGTTTTGCCGCCCACTGAACTGTCAACCTGGGCCAGAAGACTGGTTGGGATCTGCACAAAAGGAATGGAGCGCATATAAACAGAAGCGAGGAATCCGGTGATGTCGCCGGTCACTCCACCGCCCAAGGCTATAAGACCGTCACCCCGATCAAAACCGCGTTCGGCAAGATTGCTCGCCAATTGTCCAATGGTACCCAGGCGTTTGCTGGCTTCGCCGTGCGGAAAGACAAGCAGTTCCCCCATCATACCTGCTTGTTGCAAAGAATCCAGAAGCATCCGACCATACAACGCCGCGACTCTATCATCACTTATAATCCCGTAACGCTTGGCTATTTTTGCCGCCCGCAAAGATGTCCCCACATTACGTATTATACCCTTGCCGATGGTGATCGGGTAACTTCTCTGACCAAGACCCACTTGAATTATTTGCTCCACCATTTCCTCACAGCTAATTTTGTTCATTTTGTTTATGCGGGCAGTATACTCACCACCTAATCCTGACTGGAGTTTAAATTCCAGATTTTCAATAAAAAAAAGGAGATGCCGCACGAGGCGACATCTCCTTGGGTTGTACAGTTTCTCAGCAGAACCGAGAATTACATAGCAGAACCGGAAGCGGCGCCCTGCATTTTCACTTCAACTTTCTCGGTCAGACCGGCGTAGTAGGCTCTCAAGCGAACCAGAACCTCTTCGCGACCAAAATGGTCAACTACTGCAGCGCCTTCGGACAGTGCTTTACGCAGCTTGGTACCGGACAGGATAACGCGGTCTTCTTTGGTATGCGGACAGGTACGGAGAGAAGCCATACCATCGCACTTATGGCAATAGAAGGTCCAGTCGATTTTCATCGGTTTGCAAAGCAGGTCTTTTGAAGGATCACCGGTTACGGGGATGCGATCAAAAATCTGCTGCGCTTCGAACAGACCGTAGAAGTCGCCAACACCGGCATGGTCACGACCGATCAGCATGTTATTGACGCCGTAATTTTGACGGAAAGTGGCATGGAGCAGGCCTTCACGCGGACCGGCATAACGCATATCCAGCGGATAACCGGCATTAACGATGTGCTCTTTGACAAAATAATTTTCGATCAGAATTTTGATGGCTTCAACACGAACATCGGCTGGGATGTCACCGGGTTTGAGGTTACCGATCAGGCTGTGAATGATAACGCCGTCACATACCTCAACTGCGATTTTGGCCAGGAACTCATGGGAACGGTGCATCGGGTTACGCAGCTGCAGGGCGGCAACGTTAGCCCACCCACGCTCGTCAAAAATGGCGCGGGTCTCAGCGGGTTTCAGATACACGCCCGGGTACTCTTTTCTGTACCCGCCTTCGGAGAGAACTTTAACCGGACCGGCCAGGTTGAACTCGCCCTGAGCAAAAACCATGATGACGCCAGGGTGATCTTTAGGGGCGATCTCCCAGAATTTGTCACCTACAGACTCCTCGCCCTCGCCCTTGAATACCTTCTCGCATTCCCAGCGTTTGTCGGCTTCGGTCATCTCAAATTTTTCAGTGACCTTCATGGTGGCATAGGTAGTACCTTTGTTGACCAGGGCAATCTCATCACCAACTTTTACTTCAGCAGCAATGGCAGCGGTAACGTCCAGGGTAATCGGTACCGGCCAGAAGGTGCCGTCAGCCATCTGGAATTTCTCACAAACGCCCTTCCAGTCGGCTTTGGTCATGAAACCGGTCAACGGGGAGAATCCGCCAATACCCATCATGATCAGGTCGCCTTTGGCGCGATCGGAAACTTCAACCTGCTTCAAGCCTGCGGCTTTTTTCAACTCTGCTTCACGTGCGGCACCCTCAAGCAAGGCGCAAACGAGACCTTTTCCACCGTGGGGTGCTACCAATTTTGAGCTCATAATTTTTTCCCTCTCTGGTTGTATTCTTGTGAGAACATTTAACCTGCATATATTCCGACCAGATGTGCCGGATTCGGTCCTACGCGAAAAAACTGAACCAGCATTCAGTCAACATACTTATTTATATAGAAGCACAGTGGAAGTCAAGAAAAAAAACTCATAGGAATGATCAGGGAAAATGATGATTCCGTTTGTTTATTTCGATGGAAGTGGTATTGCGGAAGGCAAAAGAAAAAACAGGCAATCAGATACCTCAAAAAGAAAAAACGTTAATTTGAAGAACCGAGCCTGCAAAATGAAAAAGTTCCGTTCCAACAGCCTTGTACCGTTGACCGAATCACTTCACATTAAACCTGCCCACTCTGTTGACGGCGAGAGCGAGCGTTTTTCCCGTATTATTTTCCAGAGTAGCGGTGCCGAGGATCGCTGGCATTCCCTTTGCGTCGAACCGGGTACAGTTCGCTGCAAAGGTCAAGGACTTAAAGGTAACACCTACTGGCAGTGTCACATTCCGCAGCTGCTGTTCACCGGCATCCGGTGTACAATTTTTATTTGAGTCGACAAACACCAAATAGGAGTTTGGGCCGGGATTAAAGAGGACTGCAATTTCCTCAGCGTCTCGGATGGCTCTGAAACGGGCCAATTGCATGTCCCCCTGGAGATTATTGATGGCTCCCCGCATTTTTCGCTCAGCCCGCCAACCGATCATATTGGGCACGGCGATCATGCTGACTATACCTACGATTGCTATGGTCACCATAAGTTCAATCAGGGTGAAGCCTCGATTCGCTGACAGTTTCATCATCCCGTTAACCTCTATAGGCAAGGTTGCCAAACTTTCTGGCAACCTGCTAATTTTTCCAAACACCATCTTTTTTTCGGATGGTCGAAGCGGGTTTTTTTCCCTGAACAGAGCCTGCGCCATTGGCATCAGCGCCCTGTTCGATTGCGGGAGTCGAGGACTTAACCGTTCCACTCGGCCACATTTTGGTCAGCAGGGAATCGAGAGCGTAAAATTTCACGGGTGTTCCGCTTTTAAAACTCGCCAAGGTGGTGGTTCCGCCCGCCTGAGTTCGAAAAATTGCCTGGTCGTCAACCGTAAAGATGCTGTCGTCGATAACGACGGTTCGTGGTCCACCGGTTACAGCCGGCTCATTGACGGCAACCAATACACCCGTGAACTCCTCCGCTCCAATGTGTATCAGGTCTCCGTGCACATCAGTGCGTCTCTCTGTTCTTGCCGGGGTGGCAAAAGAAAACACCACCCCAAGAAGAACCAGCACGTACATCCATTGCTTTCCCTTCATGCTCTCTCTCCTTATCCCGGTATGATTAAGGCTTCCAATCGAGGGCGCGCCAGTAAATAACCGGCGTCCCGGCAACATTTGCAATCGGTGTGGCCAGACCGCCCTCGTCCTGACCGCCCTGATCGGGATAATACAACCGTTCATAGGCACTTTTCGCCACATCAACAACCGTAACCGCGGGGCTGAGCCCTTTCACGCCGATGGACGACACCGAAACCCACATAGGATTGGCGTCCGTACCGATATTGATATAATCTTTTCCATTAATTGACTCGTCACCGTTGAGGTCAAAGAATACTGATCCCAGTCGGCCGCCGGTGCAGGCGTCAACCGCCCAATGATACGAGGTACCACCGCTCTTACACGGAGAGTTTGAGGGAATCGTGCTGGTAAAGATAAGCTTACCGTTAGCCACAGTCATGTCGCGGACGATCCGTTCGCCATTGGCAGGCAGATCAAAATACCAGCCAACGTGTTTAGCTGTTTTGTTGGTTTTTATCGAAAACGCAATCTGTTCCGACGGCAGATACCAGTCTATCACATTGTCGGAAACCACCCGGACAATTTGATCGTACACATCGAGATTGTCGGCCCCGTAGATGCGGTCCTTGACGCTGCCATCGCTGTTATAATTGATTCCGCCAGCCCAAATCTGCGTCTGGCGGAGCAGAGTCACGTAAGCACCGTCGGCGGCGCCAATTAGATCGGTCATATTGGACAGATTGCGTATGCCACCGCAGTTGGTGACGCAGGAAGAGTAGTCTGCCTTACACTCGGTTTCACAGTCGGTATCACCGCCGCAGTCATAGATACAAGACCCGGAGGTCGTGTCATTCCCGCGAATGGCCGCGCAATTGCTTTGGCAGGATGCGACCGGCGCACTGTTTTTTGGCTGGAACGCTCCCAAAAAGGTTTGCTGGGGATTCGAAGCCCAGGCAGCCGACCAGTCCCAGATGCCGTAAACCGTCTGCACGCTTTGATCGAGGAAGTCGGTGCTTGGATCCAGAATACGTCCGGTCCCGAAAAGAACCATATACCCTTTGGTATCAAGGGGGCAAGCCGAGGTAATCACCGGTTGCATGGTGATTGGCTGCCGGTATCCAGCCTCGCTCCGGGCTTGGAACATGGGCTGCTTTACTCCCGCTGAAGTCTGGAAATAGATATCCCAGGAATCTTTCTGGTTAGCGCTGATATCAAATTTCCACAAATTTCCTAACAGATCGCCAGCATAGATGAAATCGTTCTTGCCGTCACCCTGGGGGTAAAGCAATGCCGGTGTCGACAGACCGTTGCAGTCATTGCCGCTGGTTTTGTTGCCAGCGCCAGTGTCGATGACCCGGCTCCACTGAATGGCGCCATTACTGTCCAGACCAACCGCAAAAAGCACGGAATGCAGTTCCTGACTCTCATAGCCGTTGCCGAAAATCAAGACCCAACTAGCGCTGGCATCATTGGATTTGACGATCTGTGGGCGGGAAAAACTATACCCTAAGTTGTTGGCTATCGCGGGAACCGTCGAGCTACTCGGGGTGTACTCCCAAAGAACTATTTTATCGGCATTGGCTTCGATCGCAGCCTGATTGGTGTGCGCCGCCGTCAAATCAAGAGCAAAATATCCTTTCCCGCCCTTACCCAGGCCACCCACCAGAACCACTCGGCCTCCCAGATCCTTGACGTCGATATATCCATCAACAAAGAATTTATGGTTGTCGTTGTAGGTTTCCTTGGAAAGCAAATATAAGTTTTGGAAGACCTCCTGCGGCACATAGGCAAATATTTCATCCCCGGTATTGCCGTCAAAGATATGCAGCATGCCGTCATTGGCACCGACAATGACCCAGTCTATATTCAGAGCGCTGTTGCTGTAATGGTAGGGCTCCGAATTGATGAAATCACCAAGTTTACTTGAGCGGTTACGGAAATTACGGAAACTGGAGGTATCATTCTTCCGTTCATAGGTGGCATCACCCCTCAGATAGTCGAGGATATTCGAGTCACCTTGCAATTTGGTTTTCATGAGCGGCGTCAGCGAGTCGTATCGAAAAGCTACCCCGGTGCCGCTTTCATCGGAGGTGATAATCTGCCGTGCCGAGGCAGCGATGGGGGTCAACTTTTTCGACGCCGACCATTTGACCTCCGGCGGATTCAGCAGACACGTTTTATTGGCGCTGGTGCACGCGGTCTGACAACTGCTGTCCGAACAGGCGGCCAAGCAAGAAGATTCGATCTGAGCACAAGTTTTGCCGGTACAGGAACTTATGCAGGTCGTTTGCGTCGATTTGCACGCTGCCTGACAGGTGGTGTCGCCCTGGGCGCAACCTGCGGCGCATGAGTCATAGCTGGTGTTGCACGTCGCCTCGCAACTGACTCTGCTGCAGCTGGCGACCAACCCGGAATTATCAAGGCATTTAGCCAGCACATCTCCGTTCCAGTCACTGGAATCATACGTTGTCTGGAACAGCAGCGTATCCTCTTCAATCTTGTTGGCGTTGATTGCCACTGAGGAAGCTGTCCCGGTCTGATCCTCGATCAGATCCTTGATGGTCTGCATGGCGGCCACCAGTTCCTGCGGATCCGAGGCATTGAGAAAAGCCCCCCTGCTGTTGACCGCGGCGTGATAGAGATCATCAATACGGTAGATCGACTCGGCGCCGTTCGGGTACAGCTCTTTTGGCCAGGCTGGACACATTCCTTTATAAGGTCCCCCGCTACTCGAATACGCTGATTCGGCGAGCAAAGTCAGGTCGTCCAACTTCGGACAGCCGTCACTTCCGGGAGTTTGGCAGGAAGGGAGGCAGTCCGGGAACAGGTTCGAATTATATTTACCGGTAACACCGAAGGCGACTGTGTAGGTGACCAGATGTTGCTTGGCGTTGTTGTCGTATCCTTTGGTTGGCACATTGTCCCCCAGATCCGGATCGAGGTCGGTGGCATAAAAATACATGGCCACGTCGGCAAGGGTGGAACCTATGCCATCCGTGAAGACACTGTACGTGTTATAGGCGCTGTTGGCGTCAATATTACCGAGGGTGGAGAATTGTTCGTTGTAATAGCCATCGGTCATGGCGATGACGTACGCCCGCTGGCATTCACCTCCGGAATCGTCGCATGTATCAGTGTCGATGTCTTGATGAGCATCCCAAAAGACCGAAGTATCTGGAGAGATGCACCCGGCCACCGCCCCAGAAGTCGTTTTCAAGCCGGAATAATCGCCGGTGTCGGTATTCTGATAGTACTTGCCCACCTCATACAATCCTCGCCGTAAAGGTGTGCTTCCAGAAGCCCTCAGATTGTAAATCGTGGCCAGATAGGTTGTTTTGGCCGCACTGTCGGCTGTTTCCATCAACACCAGGGGCTTCGAGGCACTATAATTGATGGTATGCACTCCCAGTTCCACACCCTTCATATCGGCCACGCTCAGGCCGATTGCCGCCTTGGTGGTGAGAATCCGTTTACGGTAAAAAGTGAACCAGTCGGCAAAATCCTGCCGGACCATGTAGGCAAGCTGGGCGGCATTGGTGACCGAATTACCCAGGGCATCCAACCGTTTCGGAATGACGGCGGCGGGGATGTCGGCGCCGAATTTTTCCACCAGTTCGCCGTTATCGACCACATTATCGCCGTTGACGTCGTTGAACAGGTAGTAATGGAGGGAATAATTGCCCACCGCATACCCGGAACCGGGGATGGTCACCAGATAGACGTTGCTGCCATCCTTGGTGAAATAATGGGCGTTAGGCACGGAAATGATGGCGTTGGCCGATTGAGCGACAAAATTGATCGGGCTGCTGTTAAGCCGCATCCACCGAGCCCCATACCGCGGGGTTTTACCCGACCCGTTGTCAGGCCGTTGCGTACGACGGTAAGTGGCGGAGGTCAACACGCCGCTGGTATTGTAATAGTAGAGGGTATAGAGGGCGTTGGTGTCGCGGGTTGCATCCTCATTGACCCAGGCATAGACATAATAACTTCCTACTTGCCCGGCGGAGAGGTTCAAGCTCCAGTAGGCGGAACGGTTAGTGGCGTCCGCAAAGCGGCCATTGCCGCTCCAGGCGTAGATTGGATTGTTGGTAGTGTCGTACCAGGTGCCTAGCTCGCTATAGGAAGTGACATCCGAGTTGTCGAAAATGATTTCCGGCTTATACGGAACCGATGTTGTTGAAAAACTAGCCACGGGATAGCCTTGCGTTGCGGTCGACTGAATGTCCGCTCTAGTCGAAAGCCCGACCGCATCGGCATAGGTGGAGGTGCCGGTGCTGCTCCCGTCCCGGGTCACCATCACCTGCTGCCCCCCCCGCACGCTGAAGAACTCGGCATTCAAGTCCAAATCGTAAATTGTGGGAGAGGCGGCGCCGTTGTGGTACATGGCACTGATCGTGCCACTGGTGTCATGGGAATTGAGCCGCGGGTAGTCCATATCTGCGTGGGTATAACCGGCCAGATAGGCGGTGTCCGGAAACACAGCCCCGGTTTGCGTGGGATTGTAGGTCCGTTCGTGGGCCCGGACATTGGCGCTACCGATGACAGCCTCCCATTTCGGCCACGGGGTATAGGTCGTGCCAGGATTGAAATAAATCCGGTTGATCCCATTCCATTGACTCTGCCACATCCGGCGTTGCGCCGTAGTCAGCGCGGGGTAGGAACTGTTGTTGGCGTAGGACTTTTCGGTTTCGCTGTAGGAGAACACATAGCCGGCGCCGTTGAAACGGCCGTCTTTGTCTGACAGGCCGGTGGTCATGAATTCCCAGTCCATGCTGCCCGAGTCGTCGATCAAATAGGTGATCATCGGCGGAGCAGGCTTGACCGCAGCGTTGGCCGGGACATCGGTTGCCTGCACGCAGGTTATTTCCGTCCCCTTGACCTTGGCATCATCGTAGCAATCCTCATCGGCGGTGGTGTTCGGGTCATCATAGGCTCCAGGATGAACGGTAGCATTGGCGTCGTTGCAATCCCCTTGCCGCGGAGTATATCCGTCAGCATCGGCATCCAAGTCAGTGGCGCCGCAGGCCTGATCCGAGCCGTCACAGTTCTGATCGATGCCATCACCGCAGATATCGGCCGCGCCGGGGTATATGGCCTTATTGCTATCGTCGCAGTCGCTTAATGAAGTTGCCGCGCAGGAGCCGCCATTGGCGCCGACCGTAAAACCATCGCCATCAGCATCCTGGCAGGGCTGGACGAACACGGCTTCCACCGTCCGATCCCGATCCATGGTCAAGGAGATCGTGTCGCTGGTGGCGGAAGCGCCGCCGATATCCCCCTTCCACAGCGAGAAAGAATAGCCCGCATTGCCTGCGGCTCCCAGGGTTACCACCGTGTTCTGCGCATACAGATACCGTTGACTGCCTGTGGTCGGATCCCCATCGGGAGAGCGGCTGACGACACCGTTATTGGAAACGATGGTCAGTACATGAGTATCCTTGTCGTACAGACCATTGACCTGTTGATCGTTGAAACTGTTCTGCAAATCAAGCGGAATGCGGCTGGGTGTCTGCCAGCCATCCATGGCGAGAAATTCTATGACGATATAGCGGGCATCACAGGTTCCTGTGTCGCCGGGGGTCGAAAAGGTCTGTCCGTGAGTGCCGGTTTTAAATGGCACCCCGATTGTGTTGTAGCTGGAATCGGCGATATACGCCCTCCAGCCATTACTGTGCCCTTGCACATAGAGATCGTCATCGGTGCCGGTGGCGCCGTCGTCGGCCCCGAGCAAGACGGTCACTGTCGCCGTGCCGAAGGTCGCGGCAATGGTGCGGTTGGCAGTCACATTGCTGAAGGTATAGGTATCTCCAGTATAATTATTCGTACCGGTTTTGAATGCGCCAACAGAAGAAGTGCCGTCGATGCGTACGTCGGTCACACAGGTGGCAGCGTCGTCTGCGGTAAAAAGGAAAGTTTCAGATCCGCCATGATCGGCAATGACCCCAATCGGACCGCCGGCATGCACTGACTGACCGGTTCCGGTCGTGTGGGCGACGGTGCCGTTGCCGTGGGCAGTCATCTCGATCTGATGGTCAAAATAGACCACAATGGTATGAGGGGAAGACCAGGAAGGGGCCGTGGCCGAGGTGAAAGTATAGGTATGCAGCTTATCGTCCGTGATGGTGCGGGTGACGTAAGCGGGGGGGGTGTTGCCAGCGCCGTAAAGGTAAGAGAGCGTTCCATCGATAGTCACCGAATGGATGCGATAATCGGCCTGGACGGTAAACACCGCCTCCAGACCATCAGGAATGGTGACCGCCGTGCCGCTGGTAATGGCAACAGGCGTTCCGCTCGGGCTCTGTAAGGTCACGATGCCGTGACTGTTCCAGGTCGGCCGGATCTGATTGTCGTTATCCGTGATCGTCCCGGTATTACCGGCAAACTGAACGAGAGCCAGGGGCAAGGTCCCGCCGGAAGTGGTTCCGATGGTAAAGGTTTGGTTACCCTCATCCAGGGCGTCCGGATTAATAGTAACTTCGACACTGCCACTTACCCCCGTTGCTGTTGCGAGAGTCAGGGTACCGCTTGCAGCAACAAAATCACTGCCAGCAACGGCCGAGCCATTATTGGTTTTCCAGTTAACGGTCATCCCATCATGATTGGCTTGGATAGCCGGGCTGATCGTTGGCGGCGGGGTGGTAAAGTTCATCGTCGCTGTTGCGCCAGTCGGCTCGGGAATGGAGGGGGTATTGAAAGTGATCGTGTATTTGTCACCGCTGTTGATGGTGACTGTGGCGGTGGCGGTGGATGGGGCTGCCGGAATAACATTACCGCTGGCCGGAGTGAGAGTCACCTCGAAGGTTTCGGTAAGTTCGACGAGTCCATCGGCGGTAATCGGAACGGTGAACGTTTTCGTCTGCTCACCTGGGGTAAACTGCAGGATAGGACCAGAAGAAAGTACGCCATAATCAGCCGGAACCGTGTCTACGTCAGTCGTACCCGTGCTAAATTCCACTATATGTCCCGTCCGCACGGCCTGATTCAAGGTTACCGTCAGGGTAACCGTACCACCCTCGCTGACTGGGGATGGGGCGGCAGAAAAAGATGTGATTGCATACTCATCATCAACAATGGTGCCATAGACGGTTGTGGTTATCCCGTCCCAATTGGTAGTGCATGAGAGATTCGTAGGGACGCTCCCATCATTACTCGTTGCGACGGTATACTCGACCTTGACAGTTTCGTCCGTTTCCACGGAGGTGTCGGAGGTGGTTGCGACCTGAAAGGTTTGGGTGGCGGGTAAAATGTTGTTGAAGGTCAGAGTTCCGGTACCTGCTGTAAAATCCGAACCATTTGCGGTTCCGGGACTGACGGTGTAGGTCACCACCACTGTATCACCGTCGCTGGGGGCAGCGTTCAACGTGACATCGAAAGAAAGATTCCCTCCTTCGGCAACGGACGGCTGGGTGGCGACGATGGTGTAATTGTACGCCATGGCCTGCCCGTAACACCCGAGAAACACCGCTAGAACCAGCAGCATGCGCAGTTTGTTCTTCATTGTTTTCATCCCGTTGAACGATAGCATCATGGGAAACTCCTCTTCCAAACCCTGGAGCGTTAATTGTAGACCGTTTTCTTATAGCCGACCAGCAGCATCCGTCTGCCACTATAGGCCTTGCCGGCGCCAGATTTGACATCGTACATGCCGTACACGCTGTAGCATTTTACCCGTTTGGTTTCATCGGAAAGATCGGAGCCGGCACAGGCGTCGTACTCATTTTCATCCGAATGTAAATTACCCTGCACAGCGGCGTACCTGATACGGTCAGGATCAGCTCCAGCGGTAGTGTATCCGGGAGGTTTAATACTTGCCAATCCGGTCTCCTTGGGGGATATCTGTCCACCACCTGACCAAGTGCTGCTTTTGCTGAGGTAGATGAGCGGCGGCAGGTCAGGATCGTTCGGTTTCAACCAATCATACTTAGGAGAAGGCGGAGGTGGCTTGGTCGGGTCACCCAAATTGATCAATATGCTGTCGGGCTTGATGTTCTCAATCTCCGTCGTCCCTTCCAGGGTCACGGCTTCTAGGGCATAAAAAGTATTCTGCATCACTTCGGCATTGGCAACAATCGCCACCTCGGTGTTTCGGACAGTCATCGCCGCGGTCCCCATGATCGACAGCACCACCAGCATCCCCAGGGCGAGCACAAGGATAAACCCCTGTTCATCGTCTGCGGCTGGCGGTCTGTTACCCGGCAGGTGCTTTGTCTTGGCCATTTCTTTCCTCATTGGTCTCAGGCGTCGTTAAGCCCGGCGTTACGGATATCGACCGTGGTCGTGTAGGTGCGCTGGAGCATGCCCGCGCGCCCGGCGGGAGCTTCGGCGGTGATGGTGATGACCGTGCTACGGATTTCGCTCATCAGCGTGGTCGGGTTGTTGTCTTTGTCGAGGTAACTGAAGTCAAGAACCGTCACCTTGAGGTTGTCGGTGTCACCGATCAGGGGTTGCCAATCCTTGACATACGGTGTGCCATAGCCGCACCCCATCCGGATGGATTGGGTGCCCAGGGAAAGCCAAAAAGACCGCACTTCGCATTCGCCATCGTCATTATAGGGTTTTTTGGTCGTCGGGTTGCCAAGCTTTCCATCCCCATCCAGATCAGTAGTAAAACGAAACTCCGTTGCCGAAGCCTTTTTAATGGAAAATTTCTGATTAGTGGAAGAGTTATCTGCTTTTGTCGGATTATAGGCGGCCATGCGCACTTCCGAGGCAATCACATCCAAGGCGGCCCGGACCTCCTGCTGCAACGCCGCCGTTGCATTCTGGCTCGTGTACAACCTTCCGGATCGTTCAAACACACCAGTCAGGGCGGCGAGGAGAATACTAATAATGGCCAGAGACACCAGAACCTCAACCAGGGTGAATCCCGCGTCGGTGCATTGCCGCTTGTTGTTGGCCATGTTCATACGCCGTTCCCCCGGGTCACGCTTCGAAGGGTCAGCGGGTGCCCCCCGATTCCTCCATTTCGCGTTACCGTCACGTTGATCAGGCGGGATACTTTGGCCGTGTCTCCCGTAATGTTTTCAACAGTAACAGCCACATTGTACGGCCCACCGGCTTCCCCTTCGTGATCGACATTCACCAGGTTTTTATTATTGAGCTTGGACGGATTATCGATGTTTTTGTATTGCTCCATGATTCGTTGAGCAAGATTGAGCTGTTGGGTGACGACATTGCTGCTCGTGGTGCCGTTGACGATATGATACTGAATGCCAACTATCGACAAGATACCGACCGAGAGGATAACCATCGATATCATGATTTCAATGAGACTGAAGCCATGCTGCGACCTTCCGATATCCTTGATCGTTACTACCTTTCTTTCGTTCATAAAAAATTCCTCCGCAAACTGACATCTTCAAAAATCAGGCCAGGAACGCCTCAACTGTTTTTATAACGGGGATACTCGATATCCACGCATGATCTCATAATATTTTATTCCCAATTGGTTCACTGCAATTTAACCCAGCACCGTTGCATTGTAAAAAAAGTTTACAATTTGCTCCTAATTATAAAAAAAAGTTCCATCACATTTCGGTCACTGAGGAAAATCAAGGCCGTATTCCTTGATCTTGCCGAGCAACGAAGGGTAGCTGATTTCCAGCAGTTCGGACGCTTTCGATTTGTTGCCGCCGGTGGCCTCCAGGGCGCGCCTGATGAGCGCACTTTCCATGATTTTCTGCGCCTGTTTGATGGAAAAACCGCCAAAATAATCGTCCAGCCGCCGTCCACCCTGGCGAGCGCCAAATATGGCGGGCAGATTTTCCGGCAGAATCACTTTCTTTTCCGCCAGAACCACCGCTCGTTCCATGACGTTTTCCAACTCTCTGACATTGCCCGGCCATCCGTGATTCAACAAAAGCGCCATGGTTGACGGGGCAATTCCGGTCACGGGGGAATCGAGACGGCGCACATACCGTTTCAGGAAAAATTCGCTCAAAAAGGGAATATCGCCTGTTCGCTCGCGAAGAGGCGGCAAATGAATGTGGACCACATTGAGACGGTAATATAAATCCTGGCGAAAAAGGCCCATCTTTATTTCTTGCGCTAAATCACGAGCCGTGGCCGCGATGATGCGGACATCTATCTTCCGTGGCTTGGCCGCCCCAATCGGCTGAATCTCGCCTTCTTGCAGCACCCGCAGCAATTTCACTTGTAACTGTAATGGCAACTCGCCGATCTCATCAAGAAAAAGGGTGCCCTTATCCGCCTCGAGAAACAGGCCTTGCTTGTCCTTATCCGCACCGGTAAATGCGCCCTTCTTGTAGCCGAACAACTCGCTTTCAATCAGATTTTCCGGAAGCCCGCCGCAATTGACCGCCACAAATTTGCCGCTACCCCGCCCGCTTCGTTCATGAATGCCTTGGGCCACCAATTCTTTACCGGTGCCGCTTTCTCCGGTGATCAACACGGTGGTTGCATGCGGCGCCACTTTGGTGGCAAGGGCGAAGACTTCCTGCATGGGTTTGCTGCGGGCCACCATTCTGCCGAAACTGAATTCACCTTCCAGAGAGGCAAGCTGATGGCGAAGTTCGAGGTTATCGCGCAGCAACCCTTCCCGCTCCTCCGCCTTGCGTAGGGTCAGCTCGATTTCTTCGGCTTTGAAGGGTTTGGAAATATAATCGTAGGCCCCCTGTCGTATGGCGGCCAAGGCCGTATCCAGGGAACCAAAGGCGGACATCATGATGATGGTGGCGGTGATGCCATTGGCGGCCGCCTGGCGGAGAAACTCCATACCATCCATTTCCGGCATCCTAATGTCGCACAGCACCACATCAAAGGTGCCATTGTTCAATGCATCCAGGCCGGATTGGCCGTTGGCGGCCGACTCCGCCTCGTAACCGAGACGTCCCAAAACCGAGGACAGCATATGGCGCATGTTTTCCTCGTCGTCGATAATCAGAATACGGCGTTTGCTGGACATGGTTTAATTCAATCAGAAGAGAAGCGTTGGTTATTCATGGAGGATTGGAATGCTTGACTTGCTCCTGCCATGTTGTACAATTGTCGAAAATCATCTCACGGAGGTTAAATGGATATCGTAATCGATACATCCGCGTTAGTTGCAGTCATTATTGCTGAGCCTGAACGGGAAAAAATCATCGAAGCGACAATGGACAACACACTTATTGGACCAGGCTCTATCCCTTGGGAAGTTGGCAATGCCTTCTCCGCAATGTTTAAACGAAAAAGATTGACCCTTGAGGAAGCCAAAAAAGGCTTGGCTATTTTTAAAAAGATCCCCCTTCGGTATATAGATCCCGATTTTTCCATGGCCTTGAAACTTTCGAAGCAGACCGACATATACGCATACGATGCGTATTTTTTAGACTGTGCCATGAGACACAAGACGCCATTGCTCACTTTGGATCGAAAGCTGAAAGCATCTGCTCACCTTCTCAATATCGAAACCATTGAGGTTTGAAATGCAAGTATATACCTATTCCGAAGCCCGGCAAAAACTCGCTTTTCTGCTCGAACAAGCTGAAAATACAGGAAAAGTTTTAATACGCAGAAAGGACGGCACAACATTCTCCCTCGTTCCGGAAAAAAAGGCTTCATCTTCTCCCCTCGACGTCCCGTCAATAAAAGCAGATATAACAACCCCCGAACTCGTCTCACTCATTCGGGAGGGGCGA
>Ga0074197_1001987_pt1 | contig 15324 bp, 13 predicted proteins | sample EPASupsiteSAE305_FD_64526 | JGI IMG/M metagenome (GOLD analysis project Ga0074197, IMG submission 64526) | Bioremediated contaminated groundwater microbial communities from EPA Superfund site, New Mexico - SAE3-05 reassembly with SPADES | ecosystem: Environmental > Aquatic > Deep subsurface >...
CGGACCGTTCCCGACTGAAATCGGGGGAGAGAAATCCGCCGAATGGTGCGGCCGCGAGGGAGCCGGCCGGGAAAAAGAAAAAGAAGATTTTCTCGAAGCCGATATTAACAGTCCGGACGAATTCGTCCGGGGCGTCGCTTTAAGGCAGGCGGGAAACGAATACGGCGCGACAACGGGGAGGCCAAGGCGGGTCGGCTGGCTGGATCTGCCGCTTTTGCGCTACGCTTTAGAAACCGCCGGCGCGAAAATAATTTTTACCAAAGCCGACGTTTTAAACAATGCCCGCGAGATAAACATTTGCACGGAACATGAATACAACGGCCCGGATTATTTTTACTGCGGTAAAATTTACAGAGCCGGAGAGAGATTGAAAACCGCCATCCCGGGGAGCGAATTTTTGCGCTTTTGCCGGCCGGTTTATGAGAAATTTCCGGGCTGGGAAAAAGATATTTCCGGAATTTCCGAATTTGATAACCTGCCGGAAAAATTAAAAAACCTGGTTCGCTTTGTTGAAAAATCCGTTGGCGGCGAAGTCTCAGCCGTTTCTACCGGTAAAGACCGGGAAGACACTATTTTTATTTAACGTAAGACTTACGCGTTCGGCGCATTTCTGCGTTGGCGCCTGCGATACTCACTCGCCGTAGCTTCAAGTACGTCTCGTTCCGTTTCTCCCCCGCAAAGGCGCCGCCTTCCTGCCTGCCGGCAGGCAGGGAACTGCATCCAAACGCGTAAGTCTTATGACAATTATGATTTTTTCTCCGGAAGAGCTCGTTCCGATTCTTCTCCAATACAAATATTTTTTTCTGCTTCCCATAACCATTCTTGAAGGGCCGATAATAACCGTAGTCGCCGGTTTCCTGGTTTCAATCGGTCTTTTAAACGGCTATCTGGCCTTTTTGATCGTGGTAGCCGGCGACTTAACCGGAGATTTTCTTTATTACTTCATCGGTCGCTATGGCCGGGAAAATTTTATCGCTAAATGGGGAAAATATATTGGCATTACCAAAGAACGGATTTTAATGCTGGATGATCATTTTCATGAACACGCGGGCAAGACAATGCTCGCCGGGAAATTTCTCCATGGAGTCGGCGGAGTGATTCTCGCTTCAGCCGGAGCGGCAAAAGTGCCAATACTAAAGTTCTTTTGGTATAATTTTATCGGCACCCTGCCAAAATCCTTTCTTTTAATGGCCATCGGCTATTTTTTCGGGGAAAATTTAAAACATATAGATTCATGGTTTAACGCGCTCGCGTTGGTTTCCCTCGGTTTAGCGGGAATCGCCGCGCTTTATTTTCTGTATGGAAGAAAAAAACCCGGCTAACAAAATTATTGATCCGTTTTCCGGCGGCCGGAATGTGGCGGATGATAAAATTGGAAAGCGGCTTAATACCGGCGAGGGAGAAATTTGTTATGATGTTAAAGGCGGTTTTACGGATCGTCCGACCGCGCTTTTTCTTCACGGTCTCTCGGCCAACCATACAACCTGGGAAAAAACCGCTGAAACGCTTTGTAAATTGAAAATTAACTGCGTTTTGCCGGATCTCCGCGGTCACGGCCATTCGGACAAAAAAAAGAAAAAATCCCTCTATACTTTTAAAAGGTTCAGCCGCGACATTGAGCTAATTCTGCGAAACGAGAAAATTGAAAAAGTAATAATCGTCGGCTACTCGTTCGGCGGTTCGCTGGCGTTGGATTTTTCCTTAAGGTATCCGGAACGGATAGCCGGCTTAGTCCTTTTAAGCGCTAACCACGTTAACCCTCTTAAATATTGGCGACTGCCTTTTTTTATTCCTTTGGCAAAAATTGGAATAGGTCTGCTTTCGTATCTTGTTATCTGGCAGAAAAGAAAGCAGTATAGTTATTACCGGCCGCTTTCTTCCAAGGGCTACTGGAAGTCGGTTTGGCTCGGTTTTAAAACCATGCCCTGGTCAATTAATTTATGGATGCTTCTCATGATGGGCCGACTGGACTTAAAAGGGAAGCTTGCGAAGATAAAAGCTCCGGTCTGGATCGTTCATGCCTCGCGCGACCCGTTCGTCTCCCAGGCTGAAATAAAAGATATGACTGTATCGCTTCCGAGCGCCAGGGAAATTGTTTCAAAGAATCATAACCATTTTCTCGCGACAGCCGCGGCGGACGAAATGACGGAAATAATTATCAGTTTTTTAAAAAAGAATTCTTTCATTTCGTAGAATACTCTTATTAGACCTTTTATGAGAATAGCTATTTATTCGGATACCTGTTTCTATCCCCAGGTAAACGGTGTCGCCAACGCGGTAAAAGAGAGCGCATTCGGCTTGTCAGAACTCGGACATGAAGTCTGCCTTTTTACCGTATCCAAAGCCAGGGAAGAGACGCTCCGGAAAATGGTGGATAACAAATTTAAAATTTGCCTTTTGCCGTCATTGCCTTTCTGGGGTTATGAACGGGAGCGCATGAGCCTTGTTCCGGGGCTGTCTTTTAAAAAATTGAAAAAATTTAAGCCTGACATAATCCACGTCCACACCCCTTTTTCCGTCGGCTGGGAAGGGGCGGCTTGCGCTAAATTTTTAAAAGTTCCGCTCGTCGGAACCCATCATACTTTTTACGACCATTATCTTGAACATGTCCGGCTGGACTACGATTGGGCTAAAGGAATTTCCTGGAGGTTGTTTGTCCGTTTCTATAACCTTTGCGATTTGGTTTTAAATCCTTCGCGAGCGTTAAACGGGGAAATGGTTTCCCGGGGTCTTAAAAAACCCGGCCGGGTGCTCGCCAATCCGATAGACACGGAATTTTACCAGCCCGCGGATTTTGAAACTAAGCCCGGGCTGAAAAAAGAGCTCGGTTTTTCCGGTTCGCTGGCAATTTATACCGGGAGGATAAGCTACGAAAAAAATATTGCCGAAGTTATTAAGGTTTTTGCCCTGGCGGCGAAAAAATCTACTGACGCCCGGCTTTTGATTGTCGGCGGCGGGCCGGAAAAAGAAAACTTGGAAAAATTCGCCCAAGAACTCGGAATAAGCGATAGAGTGAAATTCGCCGGATTCTTATTCGGGGCAGAGCTGGTAAAAGCGCTTCAAGCCGCTGACGTTTTTATCACCGCGAGCCTTTCTGAAAACCAGCCGGTTTCGGTTCTTGAAGCCATGTCATGCGGTATGCCGGTAATAGCCTCTCGGGCGGCCGGGATTCCTGAGATCGTTAAAGACGGAGAAAACGGATTTTTAACAGCACCAGGAAAGCCGGAAGAAATGGCGGAAAAATTGATCGCGCTTTTAAACGACGCGGGATTAAGGAAAAAATTCAGCCAAAACTCAAGGCAGGCGGCTTTAAATTTTTCTCGGGAAAAAATCGCCGGTAAGCTGGCGGAATATTATCTGGGGCTGAAAGAAAAAAAGTCTTTTATTAAAATCCGCTTATATCTTGAATTTTACAATTTTTTCGGCGGTTTTCTTTACAAAAAAATCGGCACCGGCCTTTTATCGTCCTATAAAAATCAAAAGCGGATTTTAGAATGCGCGGGTATTGAATACGAAGAAAGCCGGTCAAAGGATTTTGATATTCTGCAGATTAACACGCCCTGGCTCCGGTCGCTTTATCTCATGAAAAAAGCGAAAAAGGCCGGAAAAAAAATAATTGTCTGGGCTCATATTTCACCCGAAGATTTAAAAGGCGTTTTTCGTTTCATGGCTTTTGTCCATCCAGTAGTAAAAAAATATTTGCTTTACGCTTACAATCAGGCTGATTTAATATTCTGTCCGACCGAGTATACTAAAAAGCTTTTGATAAACCACGGCTTGCCAAAAGAAAAATTAGTCGCCATGTCTAATGGGGTGGATTTGGATAAATACTTTTGGGATGAGAAAAAAAGGAAGGTTGGCCGGAAAAAATATTTGCCCGCCGGAAAAGATGAAAAGAGCCTGATCATAGGAACCGTGGGGCTTATAATCCCAAGAAAGGGGACTTATACTTTCGTTAAGATGGCTAAAGAATTTCCGGAAAATAAATTTGTCTGGATCGGAAAAAAATACAGCTCGCTTCTCGTTAAGCCATTGCCGGAAAATCTGCCGGCTAACTGCGAATTTACCGGCTATGTGGACGATATATTGGAAGCCCTGAACGCTTTGGATATTTTTGTTTTTCCTTCTTACGAAGAAAACGAAGGTATGGCCATCCTTGAAGCGGCGGCTTTAGGACTTCCGATCCTTGTCCGCGATATTCCGGTTTACGAGGACTGGCTGACTCATGGCGTTGATTGTCTGAAAGCTAAAAATGACGAAGAGTTTAAGAAATGTCTCGGCGAGCTGATCGCAAGCGCTGAACTGCGCAAAAAAATCGGGCAGGGCGCTATTGAAGTCGCCCGGAAAAAGAGCCGGGCGGTCTTGGCGGAGAAAGTTGTTAAGGTTTATGAGATGTTGATGGAAAAATAGTGATTACAGCTTGCGCCAGATGGAAAAATAAATTTAAGTTATAAACTTAATCTATGATTTTTTTCGGAAAGCGGATAGAAGATAGTGGCGGTGTTTCTAGTTTACAGAAAACAGAAAAAGACCCCAAGAGTGAAGAAGAAATTGTCACGGCTATCCTTGAAAACTGCCAGGCATGGAAAGAACTTCTTGAAAAAGATTTTAAATTATCTGTAAAAAGGCAGATATTATTGGATTTTAAATATGGCAGTAAAAAAATAGAGTTGGACTTGATACCTGGAAATAAATTTTTATCCGCTGTCACCGATATAAGCCGAAGCGGCTTAAAAAAAATTGAAAATGACACGACTCTTGTTTATAGCGCGGTAAAAACCGTTTTGGAGGAAATAGCGAATAGAGCTAATGAGCCGATTCTCTATACCCTTAAAACTAAATCAGAAAAAATTTTGGCTTGGGCGAATTCCGAAGAAAAAGGAAAAAAAGTTTTTGGCTGGGGAGAGCCCATGTATGACGAAAAAAGCGGGCTCTACTATTTTGAAAAAACTTTTTATCCGCCTGCCGCGGATGGCTAATAGCTATGAAAAACCAGAACGACGAAAAAAACATAATCAAATACTCCACTTGGCAGCTCCTGAAAGACATCGGCGGCTACCTCCGGCCTTATCGTTGGAAATTTACGGCGGCTTCTTTTTTGCGGCTCTCAAGCGATCTGGCCGGCCTTTATCCGGCTTACGCCCTGGCTTCAATCGTTACTTTTTTAAGTCATTATGTTTTAGGCGCGTCGCTCCGGTATTTATGGATTATTTTTATTTTGTGGATGGCGGCGGAAATCTGGAAAAACGCCGGCCGTCAGCTTGCTAAATATTTCGGCTACCAGGTTTCGGAACGAGTTTCATTGGACGCACAGCTTTTAACAATTAAGCGCCTTTTTTTAATTGATACTGCCTGGCACGAAAAAGAAAATACCGGCAATAAATTGAAAAGGGCGCAAAAAGGAGGTTACGGCCTGGATCGGATTTTGAGGATGTGGATCGGTAATTATATTGAAATCGGGGTAAATTTCGCCGGCATGATTTTTATCTTGGGTCGCGTTGAAAAAATCGTCGGCCTTATATTGGCCGCCTATCTGGTCATTTATTTCAGTTTAGCTTTTACCCTTTTAAAAAAGGCTTCAAAGGCTTCGCAAATGGTTGACGTTTCGGAAGAAGAAATGGCCGGACTAATGTTTCAGGCTCTAAATAACATAAGGAGCGTAAAAGTGCTGGCCATAGCGGAAAGAATAATCGCGCTAATAAAAAACGGGATGGCCGAGATTTATAAAAGAATCAGGTATCGGATTTTTTGTTTTCAAAATCAGAATGCCGCCCTGAACGCCGTAGCCGCTATTTTCCGGCTCGGGGTTTTGGCTTTTATAGTGATCGGCATAATTAACGGGCAATATGAAGTTGGCTTTTTAATTCTTTTTAACGGTTATTTTAACGGGATCACCACTTCTTTAAATGAACTGGCGGAGACTTCTCAGGATTTGATTATTAACAAATATAGTATTGCCCGGATGCAGGCGACTCTGGCTGTGCCGGTCGTGATTGAAGACGAAGCCGGCAAAAAGGATTTTCCGGTGAAATGGAAAAAAATTTCCGTGAAGAATTTAACTTTTTCCTACGGCAAGCAGGAAGTCATAAGCGGCATGTCTTTTGAAATTAAGCGCGGCGAGCGGATCGGGATTGTCGGGCTCTCCGGGGCGGGGAAATCAACGCTCATGAAACTGCTCTTAAAAGAGAACGAAAATTATCAGGGAGAGATTTTGATTGACAGTCTGCCGCTCCGGGAAATTAAGAAAAAATCCTACCTTGACCGGGTTGGGGTGGTTTTACAGGATACGGAAGTTTTTAATTTTACTTTGCGCGAAAACATAGCCATCACCGGTCCGGAAGAGCCGGAGGATGCGGGCGATGGCAGCGCGGAAAGTGAAAAATTGGACGATGCGGTTAAAATCGCCAATGTGGACGATTATCTGCCGCGACTGCCTCACGGACTGGACACTTTTATTGGAGAAAAAGGCATCCGGCTTTCGGGCGGCGAAAGACAGCGCCTCGGTATTGCCCGGGCGGTTTACAAAAAGCCGGAACTATTATTCCTGGATGAAGCGACTTCGCATCTTGATCTTGAATCCGAGGGAAAAATCCGCGAATCGCTCCATAGGTTTTTTAAGAAAGTTACTGCCCTGGTTATCGCCCACCGCCTGACAACGATTAAAGAAATGGATAAAATTTTGGTGATTGAAAAGGGAAGGGTGGCCGAATCCGGCAGTTATGGCGAGCTCTATAAAAAGAAAGGGCGGTTTTACGAACTTTGGAATAAGCAACGGTTGTAGCCTAAAATCCATCGGCGCTTGAGTCGGCATCAGATTCCTCTTCTTTTTCATAATCTTCGCTGTCTTCCGACCCAAGGGGATTATCAGCTTTGTTTATTTTCGCGGCCACGCCAATAACATTGCTTTGGATTTCGGCCTGGCCGGCGTAATTTAATCGCGAGGCATCCCTTAATTCGGCTTTAATAAGCCGGCTGGCGTTAATGTCGGCCCGGGAAATGTCAGACTGGTTTATTTCGGCTTCTTCCGCGATAAAGGAAAAAGCGTCCAGCCGGGAAGAGTCTTTTAAAGTGGCGGTTAATTTCGGCGCCTGGCCGCTTAGTTCGGCTTTCGCTATATCCGAAAGCTGGATTTTAACCTGCCCGGCTACGGCACCACTGTATTTTAGTCTGGCCGCGTCCTTTAGGGTGATTTCCAAAATTGTGGAAACACCTTTCAGGCTTAGAGAAGAAACATCTTTAGCGCTAAATGAAATATTCGTGTAATTCGCGTCCATTTCCGCCCGGGCGGCGTCGGCTAAATCAATGCTTAATGTTTCGCCGTTAAATCCGGAAGCATTAAGGCGGGTTGCACCGTCTCCCTTAAAACCGGAAAGTTCCGGCATGCTGACAGTCAGCTTCACGGTCTCTGAATCCAGGCAGAAAAAGCAAATGCCTTTTCTTCGGGGTTGCTGGTCAATTTTTAAGATCCCGTCTTGAACTTCGGTTTTCATCCTTTCTATTTCTTTTTGAAAACCTTCAGCTTTAACGGAGAAATTATCGCTTTTTATTATTTCTATCTGGTAATTGCCGAGAGCGGAGATGGCGTTAAAATCTTTTAAATCCAAATTTTTTACGGCCATTTCTCTGACGCGGGTTTCATTTATTTTTTCCTGGATCCTTGGGGCGTAATCAAACCCGATTATGCCGGCCGCTACTATGGCTACCATCCAGGCGCCTAAAAGCCCGCTTACCACAAGAGCGCTAAATACACTCTTTTTTCGCAAGAGGGAAATTCCGAGAAAAATTAAAAACAAGAGCGGGATAAGGGCGATCAGGTAGGCGGCCAGGATTCCGAGACGGAAGGCGTTCTCGTAAGCAAAATCCGTAAGCGGGATGTCAGAGACAAAATAAGGGTGGTTTAGCCGAAACGCGAAAATAAAAGCGGCAAAAGCCAGGCCGACCGTAAGAAAAAGCGGGAAAAAGACAAAGCCGAGGCCGATAATTATTCGGATGACCGGAATAATAGCGTTCATAATTTTCCCCAAGACCGTAAAAACCAGTCTCACAAGGGCAAAGGGAAATTCAAGGAGTTTCCTCAACCCTGATTTTACCCGTTCGGTATTTTCGGCGCTTTTTATTTTTTCCACGTTTTCTCTTACCGTCTGTTCAATCGCGGCGAGCGTAACCGGGTCGCCCCGCATCTCAAGTTTTTGGGCGCTGGTTTGGGCTTTAGGAATAATGAACCAGAGAATAATGTATAAAATTAATCCGGATCCGCCGAAAAAGATGGAAGCGAAAAATATCAGCCGGATAAGGAGCGGGTCAACTCCGAAATAAACGGCGATTCCGGAGCAGATTCCGGCGATAATAACATCGTCCGGATTGCGGAAAAGTTTCTTCAGTTTTTTTTCTTCTTTTATTTTTTCCCCGGCGGCTTCTTTTTCTCCGCCGGATTTTTCTCCGGATCGGAGTTCTTCGTCAAAATCTTCAACCGTCCCCATGACTTTTATCAGCTCCGCAATATCGGCCAAAGTGATAACCTGCTTCGCGGCGCTTACTTTGGCCGCGAATTTTTCCGCGATGCTCGCCTCAATGTCGGTCATGACTTCATTCTTGTCCGCGTCGGCGCCAAGCCGATTTCTGACTGATTCAAGATATTCTTTCAGCTTTAAAAAAGCCTCTTCCTCAATATGGAAGATGATCCCGTTTAAGGTGATGGTTATGGTTTTGTTCATAGTTTTATTCGTTCCGCCCCGCGCCGGCTTTTTAGGCAGGCAGGCGAGAAATTATTTGCTTAGGGTGCTTATTGATTTAGTTAAATTATGCCAGACAGTTTTTAAAGTTTTTAAAGTCTCGGCGCCTTTTTCCGTCAGTTCGTAATATTTCCGGGGTGGGCCGGATTTTGACTCTTCCCAGGAATAGTTTAAAAGCCCGATATTTTTCAGGCGGGACAAGAGGGGATAGATCGTGCCTTCCACGACGATTAAATTGGCGTCCTTTAATTTTTTCAAAAGATCGCTGGCGTAAATTTTATTTTTGGAGATTACGAGCAGGATACAGTATTCAAGGATGCCTTTCCGCATCTGGGCTTTGGCGTTTTCCAGGTTAAATTTATTTTCTTCGCCCATAATATTAGATTGTTAAATGTTTAATAGTTATCCACAGTCTGGATTAATTATAAGATAAACTACAATGTAATGCAAGGTAGTATGTATAGGATGTTAAGTTTACGCCAGTTATTGGCTAAAATTGAAAGCGTCTCGCGATTAAACCGTCATTTTAGATACCGCCGGTTACGATGATTAGGATGTGTTTATCGGGCGCATGGCACGTTGAGTTTGCCGGTTGTTTCACATGTTATTTCGTATTGATAATTTTTTAAAGATAAGCTATATTTAGGACAGTTTATTTATATTATTATTTTTTACCCCGCGCTTCTAAGGCAGGCTAAAGAAGCCGGACAAAAAACTATGGAAGAGTTTAAAGAAAAATGGCTTCAGCCAAAAAATTTATTAATGCTCATCGGCGTTTTGCTTATCGGAGCGGTCGTTATTGTCGCCATGCTTCGCGACAGAATAGTTAACCCGAACGAGAATCAGGTCTCGGTAGCCGGGCAGGGCAAGGTAAGTTATGTACCTGACATCGCCAATATCACTCTCGGAGTCCAGATTGACAAAACGGCCAAAGCCGACGAAGCTTTAAACAAGCTCAACGGGGACATAAAAAAAATAATTGACGCTTTGAAAAAAACCGGCGTAAAAGAAGAAGATATCCAAACCCAGAACTATACGCTTTATCCGCAGTATGACGTTATAGATAATGTGTCAAAATTAACCGGTTATAGCGCCAACCAGCAGTTAATCGTCAAAGCAAAAGATTTTAAGCCCGGATCGGACGCGATTAGTAAAATAATTTCCGAAGCTTCCAAAGCCGGCGCCAATCAGGTTAACGGAATAAATTTTACGACATCCAAAGAAGAAGAATTAAAGCAGGAAGCGAGGATCAAGGCCATAGAAGACGCGCGTTCCAAAGCCGACAGCATCGCGAACGCGGCCGGGGTGAAGCTCGGAAAGGTAATTGGCTGGTGGGAAAATATTTTATCTTCCCCAAGCTCCAGCCAGTCCTATTTTGACGGCAAGGGCGGCATGGGCGGCGGAGGCGGAATCGCCCCGTCGCCGACAATCCCTTCGGGAACCCAGGAGATTGTCATTGAATTGAACCTTAATTACCGGGTGAAGTAATCGGATAAATAATCTCTGGATGTTATTAAACATCCCGCCCCGCCCCGCCCCGCATTTTGCGGGGCGGGGTTGTTTTTGTTTTGCTAAGATTTGTTTTCTGCTATAATGGAATGGCTTATAGAGCTTTAAAATCGGCGCTTAATACTTCGTTTATGAAAAAATATTTTATTATTTTGCTAATCCTTGGATTAGCGCCCGTAGCGGTAAAATCCGCCAGTTTAAGCCAAAAACTTTCAGGCCGGATTTTACTGAACGTTGAAGGGTATGGTGAAGCCTGGTACATAAATCCGGCGGATAACAGGCGATATTATCTCGGACGGCCGGACGACGCTTTCCGAATTATGCGCGAATTGTCTTTAGGTATAAATAATGAAAAATTGGCCACAATCCGGCCGGCTGAACGCGACATGGCCGCCGCTAGTCGGATCGCGGGGGTGAAAGTAGTTGCTGAATCAGTCCCGGGTTCCGCCGCCGCGGCCGAAGTGGAAGTAAAATATGATTCTGTTCTTACAAAGAGCCTCTTAGGGAAAATATTACTGCAAGTTGAAGGCAATGGCGAAGCCTGGTATATCAATCCGACTGATGAAAAAAGATATTATCTAGGGCGGCCTTCCGACGCTTTCCGGATCATGCGCGAATTGTCGCTCGGCATCAGCCGGGAAGATCTCGCGAAAATCCATAAGCCCGGGGCGAGCGAAGCCATTAACCAATACAGCGGATATGAGCATAAAAAAATCACAGCCAACGGAAAAGAATACAGCCTGGATTTGATTACCATTGACCTTCTAAACCCCGGCTTAAAAATAATTACCGATACAGCGAGCGACGCTGACTGCGAAAAGAATTGTCCGGCTAAATCGCTCGCGAAATTCGCCCTGGATAACAACGCTTTCGCCGGAATCAACGGCTCTTATTTCTGCTCTTCCGGCAGTTGCAATTATAATTATTATTTTTATCCGGTTTATAACAGCCGGCTCGGAGTTATGATCAACGAAGACCAGTGCAAATACTGGACGACCGGGCCGATATTCGTTTTTGACACAAATAATAAGTTTTATTATTTCAAGGACAGCCGCGAATTTAAGAGCGTGGCTGATTTTGAGAAAAATTACGGGGTAAAGCTCCAGGCGGCTATCGGCAACAAACCGCGCCTCATCCAGGATTACATGAATTACCTCATTGAATGGGAAATGGATAAAAAGCAGCTGGAAACTAAGGCAGTAAGGAATGCCATCGGTTATTTAAATAATAAGCTTTATCTTGTCGCCGCCTATAACGCTACCGTGCCTGAGCTCGCTGATATCATGAAAACTTTCGGCGTTGAATACGCTTTGAACCTTGACGGTGGCTACTCAAACGCCGTATGGTATAACGACGAGTATATGGCCGGCCCAGGCCGGGACATCCCTAACGCGATATTGTTCAAAGAGGAATAATAATGGATGAATAAAGGTTATGCTAGAAGAATTTAAAAAAATATTAATAGAGAAAGGGGAAGTTTATATGCGCGTTAAAGTCCGGCCTAATGCCGGACGCACGGCCGTTAAGGAAGTTATGGCCGGAGAAGAAGGAAAAACCGTGAAGGTTGATATTGCCGCCCCGCCGGAGAAAGGCAAAGCTAACTTAGAGCTCATTAAATTTTTTGAACAGCAGTTTAAAGCGGGCAAAGGAAGCGCTAAAATTATAAGCGGAAAGGCGGAAAAAATAAAACTGATAAAGATAACCGTTAGAACGTAAAACACATGCCGGCAAACGAATTAAAAAATATTCCCGGACACATCGGCGTCATCATGGACGGCAACCGGCGCTGGGCGAGGGAAAGATGCCTGCCTGACAGCGATGGCCATTTTAAAGCGTTAGAAAAAATGAACCTTTGCCCGGCCTGGTTTTTCGGAAAAGGGATCGCGGTTGTTTCTTTTCTCGCTTTTCCGGCCGAAAATTGGGGAAGGAGTCCGGAAGAGGTTAACTCTTTAATGAAGCTTTTAAGGCAGAATATAGGAGAAGCCGCCAAAGACGCGGAGGAAAAAAATTATCGGCTGGTCTTTAGCGGACGCGTTGGGGAATTGCCGGGCGATTTACCTCAAATTATCAAAGAAGCCATGGACGCGACTAAAGACGGCAAAGCCGGAATTATTAATGTCTGCCTGAATTACGACGGCCGAACTGAAATTATTGACGCGGTAAGAAAAATGGTCAGGAGTTTGTCTCTAAAAGCGGATTCGGATTATGGCGATGAAGAAGACCGGATCCACGGCGGAATGATCCGAAAATATCTTTACGGCGGCGAGTTGCCGGATCCGGATTTAATCGTCCGTTTTTCCGGTGAAGAAAAGAATTCGGGGTTTCTTTTATGGCAAAGCCCGTTCTGCGAGCTTATATTCATGAATAAGCACTGGCCGGAATTTGAGCCGGCTGACGCTGATTTTCTTTTAAGGGAATATGATAAACGGCGTAAAAAATATGGATAAGGATAAAAAAAAATTCGCGCCTTTGGCCGACCGGATGCGTCCCCAGGTCATGAAAGATATGGTAGGTCAGGAAAAAGTGGCAGGCAAAGACGCCATGTTCCGGAAAGCGATTGAAGCCGGCGAAGCGCCATCCATGATTTTGTGGGGGCCGCCGGGATCGGGGAAAACTACGCTCGCCCGGCTTATTTCGGGATATTTAAACGCCGAGTTTATTCAGTTTTCGGCCGTTACGAGCGGAGTGCGAGATTTAAGGAAAATCATTGACCGGGCGCGGGAGAATCTTTTGTATGATAAAAAAACCGTTCTTTTCATTGACGAAATCCACCGCTGGAACAAAGCCCAGCAGGACGCTCTACTCCCGCACGTTGAAGACGGAACCATAGTTTTCATCGGCACGACAACCGAGAACCCGAGCTTTGAAATTCGGCCAGCTCTTCTTTCGCGTTGCCGGGTTTTTGTTTTAGATCAGCTCTCCGGCAGTGAACTAGAAACAATTATTAAGAGAGCGCTTGCCGACGAAAAGCGCGGGCTTGGCGGGAAGAAGGTGAAAATCGGGGAGGACGATATAAAATTAATCGCCCGAATGTCAAACGGCGACGCGCGCGCCGCCTTAAACGCGCTTGAATATTTAAGCGGCATTACCGGCGAAATCGGCGAAAAAGAAGTTGAAGAAGCGTTCCAAAAATCTCATCTTTTATATGACAAGGACGGCGAAGAGCATTTTAATATCATTTCCGCCCTGCATAAATCTATGCGCGGTTCGGACGCGAACGCGGCTCTCTATTATCTCGCTCGGATGCTTTCCGGCGGAGAAGACCCTTTATATATTGCCAGGCGTTTAGTGCGTTTCGCTTCCGAAGATATCGGACTGGCTAATTCCCGGGCTTTGGAGCAGGCTGTAGCCGCTTATCAGGCCTGCCATTTTATTGGCATGCCCGAATGCGGAGTGGTGTTGGCTCAGGCGGTCGTGTATTTAGCTAAATGCAAAAAATCTAATGAACTTTATATCGCTTACGGCCAGGCCGAAAAGGATGTGAGGGAATTAGGCAACCTGCCTGTTCCGTTCCATATCCGGAACGCGCCGACCGGGCTGATGAAGGATTTAGGGTATGGCGCCGGCTATAAATATTCGCCGAATTATGATTATAAGGAAAAGCAAGAGTATCTGCCGGATAAAATTAAAGGGCGTAAGTATTTAGATGACGGGCCTAACGCCTAACGCATAACGCATAACGTGGAACGTGGAACGTGGAACGTGGAACGTGGAACGTGGAATTTTATTCAAGAGCCTCAAGATAAACGGATTTTGTCTTTTCTATCATTTTGTCAAGAGTGAATTCCGCCGACTCTGGCTTTTTATCGGCTGGCGGATTGCTGAGGCCGGTTTTTTTTTGGCTGTTAGCCGGAGATATTTGAGTTTGGATATTTTCTTTGATAAATTTTTCAATCTGATCGGCGAGCGATTTCGCGTCTTTGGCCGGGACTAGCGCTCTGTTTGTTTTGCTTTTAATAATTTCCGGATTACCGCCGATATCAGTCGCGATAATAGGCAGTCCGGCTCGGCTAGCTTCAATTAAAGTGTAAGACAAGCCTTCTTTGACTGAAGAGCAAACATAAATATCAAAAGCCTTAAGCAGTCTCGCGGCGTCTGGAATCCGGCCGGCCAGAATAACAGTATCTTCAAGATTATTTTTTTTAATTAGCGCTTCCAGCCGGCTGCGTTCTTCACCTTCGCCGATAATAACAAAAAGGAATTTGGAATTTGGTCCCGCAACTTGCGGGATGGAATTTTTTATAATTCTGGCCGCTTTTATTAAGTATTTGTATCCTTTGGTTTTATACAGATTACCGATTGAACCGATGATCAGGCTGTCTGGCGGCAAGTTTAGTTCTCGGCGCGCTTGTTCCCGCGATAAAAAGTTGATTGGCGCGATGCCATTATGGATTGTGATTAATTTTTTGGGCGGGGCGATTTTTTCTCTTAGGGCGGCCTGCCGGTCATGTTCTGAAACGCAAATAATTTTTTCTTTAAATCTGGCGGTAAACCTTTCGGCGTATTTGTAAAAGAGTTTTTTGCATGGCGAAAGCGGTTCATTAAAGACCCAGCCGTGGGCGGTGTAGAAAACGTGGAACGCGTAATGTGGAACGCGTAATGTGGCTAATGACCCGAGTATAGATATTTTTGAGCTGTTTAAGTGGATTATATTGGGCTGGATTTTTTTTATTAGATTTCTGATTTCAGCAATTGCAATTATATCATTCATCGGTGAAATATTCCGCTTAAGATGAGGAATAGTGTAGCAGGCGATGTTTTCATGTTTCAGAGCTTTGGCCAGTTCACCGGTTTCGCCCGATTCTCTCGCCTCGCTTTGCCCGTCTCGCCTTTGGCAGTCCGAGGCGGACGGGCGAAGCGGGCCAAAAGCCACGCTTACGTCATACTCTTCTTTTAGGTTTTTGGCCACATCAAAAACATAGCGCTGGGCGCCGCCTAATTCGGATTGGGTAATGAGATAAAGGATTTTACCCGTCGGCTTGTCCGGCGATGAGGCTGGGGCGGCGGGGGGTTTTTTTTTTTTCACTCTTTTTTTTATTATAAAAGAAGGAATGGGGCAGAGACAAGCTTTTTACGCGTAAAA
>Ga0074197_1001989_pt1 | contig 15321 bp, 10 predicted proteins | sample EPASupsiteSAE305_FD_64526 | JGI IMG/M metagenome (GOLD analysis project Ga0074197, IMG submission 64526) | Bioremediated contaminated groundwater microbial communities from EPA Superfund site, New Mexico - SAE3-05 reassembly with SPADES | ecosystem: Environmental > Aquatic > Deep subsurface >...
CTCACCGCCAAGGGCGCCTGGACCAAAGGCCGCCCCATCGCCCTGCAGCGCCTGGCGAGCGGCGAAAAGCTGGAAGGACTGACCGAGGCCGACCACCTCCTGCGGGCAGCGATCCGACGCTCGGAATATTATTACGGCAACCAGTACGAATTCAGCCTCAAGCAGGCCCTGCCCGCCCTGGTGGGGCATCCGCTCCTCTTTCTCGCCGAATCACCGACAACCCCGGTGGAGATCCTCAAGGGTGAACCGGAAGTCATGGTGGTGGGGAAAGGCAAGGACCTGGTCATCCGCTTCACCCCCGAGGTCGCCACCGACGAACGCTTTGTGCTGGTGCGGGAGACGCCCACCCGCTACCGGGTGATTGAACTCTCCGAGGCCCACCACCGCCTGGCCCGGATCCTCGGCAGCAAGGGGTTGGCTCTTCCGGCCTCGGCCGGGGAGGATATCGCGCCCGTGCTGGCCGAGGTCGCCTCCTTGGTCACGGTCCACTCCACCATCCCCGGCACGGCCCACTCCATCGAGACAATCCCGGCCGACCCCAAACCCCGCGTCCACCTCCTGCCCCACGGCGAGGGGTTCCGTCTGGAAATTCTGGTCAAACCCTTTGAGGAAGGCGGCCCCTATCTCAAGCCGGGCCAGGGAGCCAAGAACCTGATGGCAGATGTCGGCGGCCGCAGGTGCCAGACCGAGCGCGATCTGCGGGAAGAAAAGGCACGGGCCACGGCCCTGGAACGCAGCCTGCCCGCCCTGGCCTCGCTGCCCGAGATGGACGGCCAGTGGTTTCCGGAGTCCCCCGAGGAGGCCATGCAGATACTCGTTGAGCTCCAGGAGGCCCAGGAACGGGGAGAGACCGTGGTCGAATGGCCCGAAGGGGAACGGCTCAAGGTCGGCAAAACCGTATCGTTCACCAACCTGCGGCTCCGCATCCGCAGCGCGGCCAACTGGTTTGAAGTGGATGGCGAACTGCGCATCGATGCGGAGCGGGGGCTCAACATGAGAGAGCTGATCGATCTGCTCCAGGCCACGCCCCACCGCTTCCTGCCGCTGGGCGAGGGTCAGTTTGTCGCCCTCTCCCGCGATCTGCGCAAACGGTTGGACGAACTGGCCGCCTATGTCGACAAGCGGGGCAAGAAGGTGGGCGTGCATCCCCTGGCGGCGCTTGCCCTGGAAGATCTCACAGACCAGGCCGGCGGCCTCGATGCCGATGCCCAGTGGCACGAGCGCCTGGCGCGCATCAACGAAGGACTGGCCGCAACGCCCGCCCTGCCCTCGACCCTCAAGGCCCGGCTGCGCGACTATCAGGCCGAGGGCTATCAATGGCTGGCCCGACTGGCGCATCTGGGTTTCGGCGCCTGTCTGGCCGACGACATGGGGCTGGGCAAGACGGTCCAGACCCTGGCGGCGATCCTTCACAACGCCCCGCACGGGCCGACCCTGGTCGTGGCCCCCACCTCGGTCTGCGCCAACTGGGTGGCGGAGGCCGAGCGCTTCGCCCCCACGCTCACCATCATTCCCTTTGGCGGCAGCAACCGTGAAACCCTGGTGACCGAGATGGGTCCCTTTGATGTCCTGGTGTCCAGCTACGGCCTGCTCCAGCAGGAATCCGAGATGCTCGCCGCGGTGGAGTGGCAGACCGTGGTCCTCGACGAGGCCCAGGCGATCAAGAACGCCGCCACCAAACGTTCGCAGGCGGCCATGGGTCTCAAGGGACGGTTCAAGATCGTCACCACCGGCACGCCCATCGAGAACCATCTAGGCGAATTCTGGACCCTGTTCAATTTCATCAATCCGGGACTCCTCGGCTCCAGGGAGCGGTTCAATACCCGCTTTGCCGTGCCCATCGAGCGGTTCAACGACCGCGAAGCCCGGCGGCGACTGAAGAAACTGGTGCAGCCCTTTATCCTCCGCCGCCTCAAATCCCAGGTGCTGGAGGAACTGCCGCCACGCACCGAGGTGGTGCTGCAGGTGGAGCTGAGCCCCGAGGAGACCGCCTTTTACGAGGCCCTGCGGCAAAAGGCCCTGGAGCGGATCGACGCGGAACAAGGTCCGGCCGCGCAAAAACCGATGCAGATTCTCGCCGAGATCACCCGTCTTCGCCGGGCCTGCTGCCATCCGAGGCTGATTCTGCCGGAGAGTCCCCTGGCCGCTTCCAAGCTGACCCTGTTCGGCGAGGTGGTGGCGGAACTGCTGGAGAACGGGCACAAGGCCCTGGTCTTCAGCCAGTTCGTCGGCCATCTCGCCCTGATCCGCGAATACCTGGACGATCGTTCCATCCCCTACCGCTATCTCGACGGCAGCACCGCGCCCAAGGAGCGGCAACGGGAGGTTGCGGCCTTTCAAGCCGGCGAGGGCGCCCTCTTCCTCATCAGCCTCAAGGCCGGTGGCCTCGGCCTCAACCTGACGGCGGCGGATTACGTCATCCACATGGATCCCTGGTGGAATCCGGCGGTGGAAGACCAGGCCTCGGACCGGGCGCACCGCATCGGCCAGGAGCGGCCGGTGACCGTCTACCGGCTGGTGGCCCGAAACACCATCGAGGAAAAGATCGTCCGCATGCATGCCGAAAAACGCGACCTGGCCGACAGCCTGCTCGATGAAACCGATGGCAGCGCCAAGATTTCGGCCGACGAACTGCTCCAGCTCATTCGCGAGCCGTAATAGCCGGGACACGCCGCTCTTTTTCTTTCCGGAAACACGCCAAACAGACCGTGAGCGCCTGTTTCACCGGCTTTTATGCAGCGACTGCGGTCTTGTCGCCTCCTTGCATCAGGGGATCGATTGTGATATTGTTGGCCAAAATCTTGAACAAAGAGAGACGCGCATGCAATCAGGTATTGCTTCCCCAAAATTTCAGGTCGTTATCCGACACGCACTCAAGAGCTTCGATGGATTCCCGGCAGGTCGTTTGAACCCTGGAGGCGACTGTGCACCATTGATAGCCTCACATTCCTCATAAAGAAATAACCTTGAGCTCAAAGCATCCGCTCCCGGCTTGTTTTCGGACAAATCACATTTTCCAAGGAAACATATTATGCGCCACTGCTTCCGATTTATCCTGGTCTTCGGGTCCGTCCTGCTCTTCGCCCTCTCCTCTCTCGCCCGGGCCGAAGCCCCGAAGGTGCCGACCCAGGTGCCTGCCTATTGCCGCATCCAGCTGGGCCAGTTTGAAATTACCGCCCTCCAGGATGGCTACACCGAGCTGGATACCAAACGCCTGCACAACATCAAGGAAACCGATCTGAATCACCTGCTGTCGCGGATGTTTATCGGCAGCTCCACCTTGCAGACCTCGGTGAACGCCTACCTGATCAACACCGGCACCCACCTGGTGCTGGTCGATGCCGGAGCCGCCAAGCTGTCCCACCCCGCGCTCGGATACCTCCTGCAGAACATGAAGGATGCCGGCTATGATCCGACTCAGGTGGATACGATCATCATCACCCACATGCATAGCGACCATATCGGCGGGCTGAACGATGCCGCCAACGAGCCGGTCTTTCCGAAGGCGACGGTCTGGGTTCCCCAGGCGGAGAACGACTTCTGGCTTTCGCAGAATCTCGCCGACGATGCGTCAAAAAACCTGCCGAACTTCAAGGAGGCCCGTGCGAGCGCAGCGCCCTATCTGGCCAGGGACCGGTGGAAGACCTTCAAGGAGGGAACCGTGCTGGTACCGGGGATTCAGGCGGTCAAGGCCCATGGCCACACGCCGGGCCATACCGCCTACGCGGTTGAGTCCAAAGGCCGGAAACTGCTGATATGGGGCGACCTGGTCCACGCCCATGCGGTCCAGTTTGCCCGGCCCGGCGTTTCGATCGAATCCGACGTTGACCCGAAACAGGCCATCGCCACCCGGAAGCGCATCATGCAAAAGGCGGCGGCCGACAAAACCCTGGTGGCCGGGACGCACCTGCCCTTTCCCGGCATCGGCCATGTCCGGGACGAGGGCAAGGGAAGCTATGCCTGGGTGCCGATTGAGTATGCGCCGATGCCGACGAAGGCGGAAAAATGAGGAGTGGAGAGGGTGCCATTCCCTCCTGCCAGGTTTTCACGGGATCGATCGGTGACCGGTTTGCCGAACCCGCAGGCACAATATGTTTAATTCACGATGAAAGATCTCAAAGTTTGTCATAATCCCCGCCCTATCCCACCGACTTTATAAAGGAGAGAAACCATGCGCAAACACTTCCGGTTCGTTCTGCTCTTTAGCGTCGCCCTGCTCTTAAGCCTCGCCCCTCTGGTCCATGCCGCGGCCCCCCAGGTGCTCACCCAGGTGCCCGGTTACTACAGGATGCAGTTGGGTCAGTTTGAAATTACCGCCCTCTTCGACGGCGCCCTGGAGTTGGACACCAAGCTGCTGCGCAATGCCGAGCCAACCGACCTCAATCGCCTCTTGGCCCGGATGTTTGTCGGCAATCCCAAGATGCAGACCGCGGTCAATGCCTATCTGATCAATACCGGCACCCACCTGGTGCTGGTCGATGCCGGCGCGGCCAAGCTCTTCGGCCCCACCCTGGGCTTTGTGCTCCAGAATATGCGGGCCGCCGGCTATGAACCGGCCCAGGTGGACACAGTCATCATCACCCACCTCCACCCCGACCACATGGGCGGGATCAACGATAGCGAAGGCAAGCCGCTCTTCCCCAAGGCCACGGTCTGGGCTTCACAGGCGGACAACGACTACTGGCTGTCCGAGAAGAGAGCCGCGAGCGCGCCGGAAAAGTCCCGAGCCTTCTTTAAAATGGCGCGCGACAACGCCGCCCCCTATCTGGCCGGCGACAAGTGGAAGACCTTCAGCGAAGGGACCGTGGTGGTGCCCGGTATTCAGGCAGTCAAAGCCCATGGCCACACCCCCGGCCATACCGCCTATGCCGTGGAGTCCGAGGGACAGAAGCTGCTGATCTGGGGCGATCTGGTCCATGCCCATGCGGTCCAGTTTGCCCGTCCGGGTGTCTCCATCGAGTTCGACGTTGACCAGAAACAGGCCATCGCCACCCGCAAGAGCATCATGAAGGCCATGGCGGCCAGCAAGACCCTGGTGGCCGGGATGCACCTGCCCTTCCCCGGTATCGGCCATGTCCGGGCCGAGGGCAAGGGGAGTTATGCCTGGGTGCCTGTTGAGTTTGCGCCGATGGCGAAGGTGGAGGGTAAGGAAGAGAAGGGGAAGGAAGTTAAAAAATAGAGCTGGCAGCTTTTTTGGCACCTTGTCGATGGATGCGGTTTTTTGCCTTTTGACTTTGTCATATTGTAACTCAAGTTTCTGAGTTGCTCTAACTTTCCGTTATTAGGTTTGTAATGTGGGCCAATCTCTTTCCCGTTTGCAGTATATCAATGGCAAACCCCATGACTGCATCAACAATGGCAAGCACTACATTTTCGGCGATGATGCCGGCAGCCCTGACTTTATCCAAGGCGAGACTGAGCAGCCGCTGCATGGCCTCAACCAATCTCAGGTCCTGCTGTTCTTCGCTGCAGAAGTAAAAGAGCGAGCCAAGGGTGCGGGGATCGTCATGACAGCGTTGCTCAAAGGAGAAATTAGAGAGAAATTAGGAGAGAAATTAGGAAATTAGGGACGCTTCCCAGTTTTCAGAAATTAGAGAAAACAAAAGGGTCATCCATGAATTTAAACCAAAGGGGATTCCATGGACACGGTATGAATCCCCCCTATGTAAATGTAGAAAATCCCTGCGGGCTTCTCATTCTTTTCTTTGCGTGCCCAAAGAAAAGAAGCGCCGTGTGGTCTGCGCCACACCGCTACAGAAAAAATCAGTTATATTTCTCCCCAATCGGCAAAAACCAATTTACACTTTCTCGCCTGCACCGTGGTCAACGGGTGGCTGTTATTCGTAGGGTGACGCTGAGCGCAGGGATATAGATTCCCACGCAGAGCGGGGGAACGAGAGAAAATTGGAGATTGTGCTTGAGGGAATATCAATAATGATATCGGAGTTGCGCAATTATGAGGGAATCATTCTCAACCTTATAAACAATACGGTGCTCATCCGTGATTCTGCGAGACCAATATCCGGAGAGGCTGTGTTTTAGAGGTTCAGGTTTTCCTATTCCCTCGTATGGCATCCGTTCAATATCTCGAACTAGTGTGTTTATTCGTTTTAAAATTTTTTTATCGGTATTCTGCCAGTAAAGATATTCGTCCCAGGCATGTTCTGAAAATATGAGTTTCAATCCGCAAGCTCCCTTTCAGTCCCCTTGCCTGCTTCAAGTTGAACAATTGACTCAAGCAATCGGCGAGCATTTTTGGGACTTCGCAGGAGGTAGGCAGTTTCTTCTAGCGCTTCATAGTCATCAAGAGACATCATTATGACGGGTCTAGCTGCCTTTCTGGTGATAATGACCGGGGCGTGATCATCGCAAACCTTTTCCATTGTTTGGGCGAGATTGCTTCGAGCCGAACTGTATGTAATAGTATTCATTGCATTCCTCCTGGCGAACCTGTACTGTTAACTGTACAATAAATCAAAATGCATAATAAGTCAACAAACCGGAAATAGCTGCGTTCTAAAAAGGTGGGCAGCGCGTTGGCCGCCAGGCTGTTTCACCGTTGGGCATCCTTCCCAAAGCCAATTGGTTTGACTGGAAGAACCAATACAAAACGAACAAAATCATTCCGGCTACGAACCTCGCCGACCCGCTCAGTGGCAATGGCCCCTCCATCCTCGAACATCCTCTTGCCATATAAGTCATTCCGCGGCGGGAAGGACATCGAGTAATCGGGGGAGTCCGGATGCGGTGAACATCGCGAACCGCATCATTTCCCGAATCGATGCGGTTCGTGCCTCGCCACATCCAAAAGATGACCAATTCACAAATAATTGGGATCTGAGCTGCGGCCTGATGCTGCTGCCATCCACCGGGATGAGATGACCAGGTTTCTTGATACGAAACATACCTCTTTCATCTGCACTTTTCCCCCATAGCATCTTCCTTTGTCTGCGCAATAGTATCCTCCAAAGGTTCATCCTGGAAAAGCAGGGATACGCCCCGCATCCGCATCCTTTGCGTGTCCCTGTCCAGACTGAATCTGTTCACTTTTCTGGACCCAATCCCCTTTTGTTAACACTATGGATACAGCCGGTCAGGCCCATCCTTTGATGTTACAGATCCGGAAAGGCTTACCCCGGAGTCTCTTCCAGCTTTTTTGAGTAGTAATTGCAGATGGGCATGCCCTTTGCTCATTGAGGACGGAGCGATCTTGACCTGTTGTCATGAAAAGACGGAGAGTGATGATTGCTGTCGCACACTTGCAGGGATAAATCGGCAACAAGCCTGCCTGTCCTGTTGCTTGAGAGAGCACGGATCGGGCAATGACAAATCAACCTGAAAAAGGAGCATGAAAGCAATGGTAAAACAAAGAGGTGGAAATCTCATCAGGGCGATCGTAATCGGTGCGGGCATTCTCGGCATAGCCACAGCCGGCTGGGCGGAAGAGGTGAAAATCGGTACCGGTGCGGCGGCCACGGAAAATATCTTCAATAAGATCAAAGATCCCATGGAGAAGGCCAACGGCGTCAAGTTGGTGGTTGTTTCCAGCGGCCCGGTGCAGGCCTTGAAGGATTTGGATGCCGGCACTGTCGATGCGGCGGTCGGCGGACTCACCTTCCCCGACTGGATGGCGATGATGGAGAAGGAAGGGTATGCGATTGCGGATAAGTCGGTTTATAAAAACCGGGTGATCGGCAAGGATAAGGTCAAGGTGCTGACCAACAAGGATGTGACCGTTGCAAACCTTTCCAAGGAACAGTTGACCGCGATCTTTACCGGTAAAGCCAAGAAATGGTCGGAAGTGGGCGGCCCCGACAAAGCGGTGGTGGTGATTCTCGGCAGCAAAATTCCCGGAACCCAAACAGTCTTTCAAAAACAGGTCCTTGATGGGGCTGATTATACCAAGGATGCGGTGGAAGGAACCACTGCCGAGGATGTGAAAAACCGCGTCATAGCGACACCCGGCGGCATCTGCCTGGGCGCGATGTCCCAGATCGACGCCACCGTCAATGCCCCGGCCATCCCCGAGGTCGGCCGGCCGATCACCCTGATCACCAAGGGAGCGCCTTCCGGCGGACTCCAGAAAATGCTCGACTTCATCAGCGGTGAAGGCCAGCAGTATATTGCCAAATAGCGCCGCCCCAGACGCGATCCCTTCCTGCTTCGGTTTCCTTTTATAAAAAGGACCAAGGGGGAAGGGCGTACCGCCTTGCCGCGAAGAAGACGGGAAAAGAGGCCAGTGGGATCAAGAGAGCCAACGACAAGGGACATCACGATGAAATTCCGCTTCAAATCATTACAGACAAAAATTCTTGCGGCCACGGTTTCAACGACCGCAATCCTTCTGCTCAGCCTGGGCGCATTTATGATGCTGCGCAGCCATGATTTGACGCAGAAAGCCCTCGACTCCAAGATGCACTCGCTGCTCTCGCTGGCCTCGCAGGTCGGTATCCCCTATATCGCCAACTACGACTATCCGGCGCTTGATGCCCTGGTGAAAGAAATCATCCAGGATCCGGACGTCGAATGGCTGGTTTTTTATGATCCGCAGGGCAAGGTCCTCACCAAAAACAGCGAGGAAAAAACAGGGACGCCCCAGTCGGTCATCGTGGAGCAGACGCTTAACAGCCCGGACAGCAAAGAGGCCATCGCCCGTCTGAAATTCAGTTACAGCAAACAACGGATTCAGGCGCAATTGCGCAACGATATCGTCACCACCGGCACGGCGATTCTGCTCGGGGGCGTTTTCATGACCGTCCTCATCGCCCTGACAACCAGGGCCATCGTCAGACCTATTCGCAACGCCGCGGAGTTGATGCGGGACATTGCCGAGGGCGAGGGCGACCTGACCAAACGAATCCGGGTTGAAACCGATGATGAGATCGGCGCCCTGGCAAAAGGATTCAATACCTTTGCCGAAAAGATCCGGAGCATCGTTGAAAAGGTCTGCGCCGGAACCGACGACATGGCCGTGGTTTCCGTTCAATTAACCCAGCTCTCGCAACTGATGGGCAACAGCGTGGAGGTGATGTCAGCCAAAACCAGCACGGTTGCGGCGGCGGCGGAAGAGGCCAGCGCCAACACCAATTCGGTCGCGGCGAGCATGGAGGAAGCAACCACGAATCTGGCCACGATCAGCGGGGCCACCCAGGAGATGAGCACGACCATCGGCAAGATTGTGGTCAATTCGGACAAGGCGAGGACGATCAGCGCCCAGGCCAAGGAGCAGTCGCGGAAATTGACGGAGCTCATGCAGCAGTTCGGAAAGGCGGCCCAGGAGATAGGCCAGGTAACGGAGACCATCAATGATATTTCCTCGCAAACCAATCTGCTGGCGCTGAATGCCACCATCGAGGCGGCCCGGGCCGGGGAGGCGGGAAAAGGATTTGCGGTGGTTGCCAGTGAAATCAAGGAACTGGCCAAGCAGACCGCCAGCGCCACCGAGGACATCAAGGGCAGGATTTCCGGAGTGCAGCAATCGGCCGGCGGAGCCATTGCCGATATCGAAAAAATCACCGTTGTCATCGAAGAGGTGGGCGGGCTCGTGGCCGGCATTGCCGCCGCAATCGAGGAACAGGCGGCAATCACCCAGGAGGTGGTCGCAAATATCGCCCAGGCCTCCATCGGAGTGGAGACCGCCAATGAACAGGTGGCCCAGACCGCCCATGTCTCTCAGGACATGGCCCGGGAAATAGCGGGCATCAATACAGCGGTGGCGGACATCCATCAAGGCGGGCAGCGGGTTCAGTCCGAGTCGATCGGTTTGTCGAGCCTGACCGGGCGCCTCAAGTCGTTGGTCGGCCAGTTCAAGACCTGAACGGACTTGCTCCCTGCCGTTGTTTTATCGAGAAAAACCAGCATCCAAGCAATTCACCCAATATTCCCCATAAAAAAAGCCGCTTCCCCAAAAGGAAGCGGCTTTGATGCTCTGACAAATCTTGAACAGAGCGGCCAGTCAATCGGTCCGCCCGCCCCTCATTTTCATCCCAAAAACTCAAGAGCAATCTTCAGCATCCGCCGGACCGGCTCGGCCGCGCCCCAGAGCAACTGATCGCCGACGGAAAAGGCGCTGACATACTCGGGCCCGAGGTTCATCTTGCGCAGACGGCCCACCGGGATATCGAGAGTACCGGTCACCCGGGCCGGGGTCAGTTCCTTCAGGGTCTGTTCCCTGGTGTTTTCCACCAGATAGACCCACTGGTTCTGGCTGGCTATGGCCTGTTCTATCTCGGCCAGCGGGATATCGCGCTTGAGCTTGATGGTGAAGGCCTGGCTGTGACAGCGCATGGCCGAGATGCGCACGCAGCAGCCGTCGACCGGGATCGGCTGGCCGGCGATGCCCAGGATCTTGTTGGTTTCGGTGATCCCCTTCCATTCCTCGCGGGTCTGGCCGTTGTCCATCAGGGTATCGATCCAGGGAATGAGACTGCCGGCGAGCGGCGCCCCGAAATTGCCGATGGGAAAGGCCGGATTGCGCAGGGTCTCGACCACGTTGCGGTCGAGCTCGAGGATGGCCGTGGGATTGTCCAGGAGGTGCTCGGCATTCTCGCCTATCAGCCGCATCTGCTCCACCAACTCGCGCATGTTCTTGGCCCCGGCCCCGGAGGCGGCCTGGTAGGTCTGGGTGCTGATCCACTCGACCCAGCCCTGTTCGAACAAACCGCCGAGCGCCATCAGCATCAGGGAAACCGTGCAGTTGCCGCCGATGTATTTCTTGATCCCCTGGGCCAGGCCCTGATCGATGAGCTTGCGGTTCACCGGATCAAGAACGATGATGGCATCCTTATCCAGCCGCAGCTTGGAGGCGGCATCGATCCAGTAGCCCTGCCAGCCCTTCTGCATCAGTTGCGGATAGATCTCGGCGGTATAGCTGCCGCCCTGGCAGCTGACGATGATGTCCAGCTCCGCGAGCAGGGCCGCGTTGCGGGCATCCAAAAGTTCATAAACCGTGCCTCCCACTTCCGGGCCCGCCTGGCCGGCCTGGGAGGTCGAAAAAAAACGGGGCTCATAGCCCTGGAAATCCCCTTCCTGCCGCATCCGCTCCATGAGCACGGAGCCGACCATGCCGCGCCAGCCAACAATACCTACTTTTTTCATAGCTTCCTTCCGCTGTTGATCAGAATCTGATCCTTAAATTTATTTTTTTCCGCGTTCAAGTCAACAGGAGTGTAGGTTGCGCTGTGCGCACCGAACCAAGCTCCAGCGGTGCGCACGGCGCAACCTACAAAAAGCGTCTGCCGGCTTGAAACAACTGTACATTAATGCAGGCGAAAATATCGTTTGAGCTCATCGGCGATCACCGGGGCCACCGAATAGATCTGGAGAAGATCGTCGCTCTCCCGCCCCGGATAGGTATCGGCGCCGATGATGCAGCCGATCCCCTTCTCGACGAAACGCTGCCGGGCATTACCGGCCAGGACCAGGTGCGTGGCCATCACCATCACCCCGATGGCCCCGGCCTGGTAGCAGCGGTCGACCGTCTGCAGCATCGAGCCGCCGGTGCGGATCATGTCGTCGCAGATAATGGCGGTCCGGCCCCGCACCGCACCGGACAACTGGCCGACAATGGTCTGGTCGACATCGTAGCGGTCCTTGTTGGCGGCGGTGTGCGGGCAGTCGAGCAGCCCGGCCAGCCGCGCCACCCGTTTGCTGAAGCCGTAATCCGGCGACACCAGGACAATATTTTCAAGCCGCAACTGCCGGATCTTTTCCGCGGCCACCCGTTCGGTCCAGAGGTGCTGGGTCCGGACCTCGCCGGTATGGGCGTGCATCACCGATTCCGAGTGGAGATCGAGAAAGGCGACGTAATCGGGTCGGGCCCGGAAGATCTGCCGGGTGCGGGTGATGCCCTTGGGGATCTCGCCGGACTCGGGTTTGGCCCGCTCCATGGTGGAGTAACCCAGATAGGGGATGACCACGTTGACCGACAGCGCGTTCCAGTAGCGCGCCCCGGCAATCAGGTCGATCAGCTCCTGCTGGGCGGTGTCATCCGGGGTATTGGCGATGATCACCAGATCATTGCCGGCGATATCCCGGGGAAAGGCATGGAAGATCTCGCCGTCGGCAAAGGTCCGGATGATCATTTCGGTCACCGGGACATCGAGTTCCAGAGCGACATCGGCGGCCAGCCGGGTGGCGGCGCGGTTACTGATCAGGACAAGATTCTTCCGTGTCGACATACCTCTCTCCCCTTCGCTCTCTTTACTGGGCGGCCAGAATCTCCCTGACAACGGCATCGCCCATGGCCACGGTCGAAACCGGGATGATACCGGGGGTGGCGATATCCCGGGTCATGATTTGTTTATCGAGAATGGCCGAAACCGCCGCTTCAATGGCACTGGCGGCCTCGTCCAGGCCGAGGCTGTATTTGAGCATCATCGCCGCCGAGAGGATCTGGGCAATGGGGTTGGCGATTCCCTGGCCGGCGATGTCGGGGGCGGAACCGCCGGCAGGCTCGAACAGACCGAATTTGCTGCTGTTGAGACTGGCCGAGGCCAGCATGCCCATGGAGCCGGTGAGCATCGCGGCTTCATCCGAGATGATGTCGCCGAACATGTTGCCGCAGAGCATGACGTCGAACTGGTGCGGATCGCGGACCAGCTGCATGGTGGCGTTGTCGATGTAGATATGGTTGAGCTCGACATCGGGGAAGTCCTTCGCCACTTCCTTGACCACCTCGCGCCAGAAGACCATGCAGGTGAGGACATTGGCCTTGTCCACCGAGGTGACCTTGCGGTTCCGCAGCCGGGCGGCCTCAAAGGCCATGCGGGCGATGCGCTCGATCTCCGAGCGTTTGTAGATCTTGGTATCCCAGGCCCGTTCGTCCGGGCCGCTGCCGTCGCGGCCCTTGGGCTGACCGAAATAGATGCCCGAGGTCAGCTCGCGGACCACCAGGACATCAAAGCCGTCGCCGACGATGTCCGCCCGCAGGGGGCAGGCCGCGGCCAGCGATTTGAACACCTTGGCCGGACGCAGGTTGCAGAAGAGGTCGAAATGCTTGCGCAGGGGCAGGAGCGCTGCCCGCTCCGGCTGCTGCGCCGGGGGCAGATTCTCCCACTTAGGGCCGCCCACCGAACCGAAGAGGATGGCCTCGCTTGCTTCGCAGACCGCCAACGTCGAAGCGGGCAGGGCCTCGCCATGATTGTCGATGGCAATGCCGCCGACATCGGCCCGGGTATAGACCAGGGTAAACCCGAATTTTTGCTGGACCGCGTCCAGCACCTTGATGGCCTCGGCCATTACTTCCGGGCCGATACCGTCACCGGCCAAAACCGCAATTTTGTGTGCCATAGTATGCCTCGTATAGAAACGGAGGGTATCCGTTATAGTTAGAGTGGAGGTAAGCTCAAGTTGATAGGCTGTAGCTTTTTAGACTGTTAGATCCAGGAGCGTCCCGCTTTGAGCGCTGCGTTTCGATCTTATTTTGCCTAACAGACTACAGTCTAACCACCTAAACAACCTAAGGGGTTACTACCAGATCAAAGCCAATTATTCCAGAAAGAAGTATCAGCCGGTGCAGACCACTGCCAGCAGCCGGGGGGCGCCCGAAAACGGCAGGGTCAGGGTTCTCGTCTCCTCAATCCGCCAGGGACCGGAGGAAAGTCGCTCGATCCCGGCCAGGCTCTCCTCGCGGGCCAGCATCAGGATCACCCGCGTTTCCGGGGTAAGCAGCGGCCGCACCAGGGGGAGAAAGAGGCCCGGTTCGGCCACCGCCCGGCTGGTGACATGGGAAAAACGGCCCTGCCAGCCCGCCGCATGCGCCTCGATCCGGTCGGCAATCACCTCGACCTGGGTCAGCCCCAGGGTGCGGACCAGGTGGCGGAGAAAACTGACCCGTTTCTGGCGCGGTTCCACCAGGGTGAACTGGGCTTCGGGCAGCACACAAGCCAGCACCAGACCGGGAAAGCCGGCGCCTGTGCCGACATCGAGCAGATGCACCGGCTCACTCCGCCCCCGCAGCAGGGGGAGGAGAGTGAGGGAGTCGAGGAAATGGTTCTCGATGATCTGCGGCTCCGGGGTGTCGCGGGCGATCAGGTTGATCCGCTGGCTCCACTTGGCCAGCTCAGCAAAGTAGACCAGGAGGCGTTGATACTCTTCCGTTCCGAGATCAAGACCCAACTGCCCGGCCCCTTGACTCAGGAGCCGCGGCCGCTCAGTCATCGACCCGCACCGCCACCGAATTGCCGTGGGCGGTCAAGCCTTCCAGGGCGGCCAGCCGTTGGATATGGACGCTGTCGGCCTGCAGGGCCTGGCGCGAATAGGCGATGATCGAGCTTTTCTTCAAGAAGGTCTCCACCCCCAGGGCCGAGGAGATCCGGGCCGTGCCCATGGTCGGCAGGACATGGTTGGGACCGGCGACATAATCGCCCGCCGCCTCCGGCGTCCAGGGACCGAGAAAGATGGCCCCGGCATGACGGATCCTGGGCAGCCACTGCCAGGGGTCGGCGATCTGCAGTTCCAGATGCTCGATGGCGATCTCGTTGGCCAGGTTGACCGCCTGCTCGAGGTTGTCGACCAGCAGAATCCGGCCCCGCTCGGCCAGCGCGGTTCGGGCTATCTCGGCCCGGGGCAGCAGGGGCAGTTGCCGTTCCAGTTCCCGGATCACCTCAGCCGCCAGCTGGTGGCTGGTGGTGATCACCAGGGCCAGGGCCTGGGGATCGTGCTCGGCCTGGGCCAGCATGTCGGCGGCGACAAAGGCGGCACGGGCGGTTTCATCGGCGAGGATCAGGACCTCGCTCGGGCCGGCGATCATGTCGATCCGCACCCGGCCCATCACCTGGCGCTTGGCCTCGGCCACATACTGGTTGCCCGGGCCGACAATGACATCCACCGCCGGGATGGTGGCGGTGCCAAAGGCCAGTGCGGCGATGGCCCAGGCGGAACCGACCTTGTAGACCTCGTCAATCCCGATCTCGCGGGCCGCCACCAGCAGGGCCGGGCTGACGCAGCCCTCGGGATTGGGCGGGGTCACCATCACCCGCCGCCCAACGCCCGCGATCTGGGCGGGGATGCCGTTCATCAGCACCGAGGAGACCAGGGGGGTCGAGCCTTCCTTGCCGCCCGGCACATAGAGACCGGCGCTGTCCACCGGCCGCACCAGGCGTCCGGTGATGGTGCCGTCCTCCCGGGTCAGCATCCAGGAATCCTCCAGTTCGCGCTCGTGGAAGGTGCGGATGCGGTCGGCGGCAAAACGCAGGGTCGCGCGGAAGTCGTCGTCCACCTCGCGCTCGGCCCGGGCGAATTCAGCCGGGGTCACCCGCAGGGTCTCGGCGGTCAGGGTCGGGGCATCGAACTGCCGACAGCAGTCAACCACCGCCGCGC
>Ga0074197_1001990_pt1 | contig 15313 bp, 12 predicted proteins | sample EPASupsiteSAE305_FD_64526 | JGI IMG/M metagenome (GOLD analysis project Ga0074197, IMG submission 64526) | Bioremediated contaminated groundwater microbial communities from EPA Superfund site, New Mexico - SAE3-05 reassembly with SPADES | ecosystem: Environmental > Aquatic > Deep subsurface >...
GTTCCTGCCGCTGGCGGCCACCATGATCATCGCCATCCTGGTTTCCCTGGCGGTGGCCCTGACCGCGGTGCCGGTCCTCTCCGCCCTGTTCCTCAAGCAGACCCCGGAAAAGGAGTTCGGCTTCGTTCGGGCCCTGAACCGGGGCTACCTGGCGCTGCTCGTCCGCGCCCGGCGGCGCGCGGCCGTGACCCTGACCCTGGCGGCCATGGCGCTGGCGGCCGCGGGCTGGGCGGTCACCGGCATCGGCACCGAGTTCATGCCCCATTTGGACGAGGGGGCGATTGCGGTCAATGCCGTGCGCCTGCCCAACGCCTCGCTGGAGGGTTCGGTCGCGGTCAGCAGCTTTATCGAGAAACGGCTGCTGGCCACCTTTCCCGAGGTCCTGACCGTGGTCAGCAAAACCGGCCGGGCCGAGATCTCGGAAGACCCCATGGGACCGGAGCAGACCGACTTTTTCATCATGCTCAAACCGAAGAAGGAATGGACTTCGGGCCGTGGCAAGCCGGAACTGGTCGAGGCCATGAACCGGGAGCTCTCGACCATCCCCGGCATCCGGCTGTCCTTTTCCCAACCCATCGCCCTGCGGGTCAACGAGCTGATCTCCGGGGTCAAGAGCGACCTGGCGGTCAAGGTCTATGGCGAGGATCTGGAGAAATTGAAGGGCTACGCCGACCGGATCGCCGCCATTCTCGGCGGACTTGAGGGGGCGCGGGACGTCAAGGTGGAGCAGGTTTCGGGCATGGAGCAGCTCGAGATCAGCTACGACCGCCAGCTGCTCGCCCGCTACGGGATCAATGCCGGTGAGGTCAACGAGGTGATCGAGATCGCCCTGGCCGGACGCGAGGCGACCAGGGTGGTGGAAGGCCCCCTGCGGATCGCCACCGTGGTGCGGCTGGCCGAGAAGGACCGGGTCGACCTTGAGGCCCTGGAGCAATTGCTTATCCGGGGAGCCGCCGGCGAACCCCTCCGCCTGGGCCAGGTGGCGCGGATCACCCTGGTGGAAGGACCGGCCCAGATAGGCCGGGAAAAGGGGATGCGCCGGGTGGCGGCCGAGGTCAACATCCGGGGCCGGGATCTGGGGGGGTTCGTCGCCGAGGCCCAGACCAGGCTGCACGGCATCGAGCAGGAACTGCCGACCGGCTATTTCCTTGAATACGGGGGGCAGTTCGAGAACCAGCAGCGCGCCATGCAGCGCCTTGCCATCGTCGTGCCGGTGGCCCTCTTCCTTATTCTCTGCCTGCTGTTCATGGCCCTGGGCAATATCCGGGACTCGCTGCTCGTCATCTGCAACCTGCCCTTTGCCCTGGTGGGCGGCATTCTCGCCATCCGCCTCTGGGGGATGCCGCTGTCGGTGTCGGCGGCGGTCGCCTTTATCTGCCTGCTGGGGATCGCGGTGCAGAACGGGGTGGTGCTTCTTACCTTTTTCCGGCAGCTGCGGGACAGCGGCCGGACCATCGACGACACCATCCGCGAAGGCTGCCGCCTCCGCTTCCGGCCGCTGCTGATGACGGCGCTGACCAGCTTCATCGGCCACCTGCCCATGCTCTACGCCACCGGCTCCGGCGCGGATATCCAAAAACCCCTGGCCGTGGTGGTCATGGGCGGACTGATTACCTCCACCCTCCTGACCCTGGTTGTCCTGCCGGTATGGTACGGCTGGCTGGAACAGCGGTTCGGGGCCCGGCCGGGGACTGCGGCCGTGACGGAATAAAGGACCGTGTTATCGGCACTGGACACAAGACAAGTAGGGACAGACAGCCTGTCCCGATCAAATACCTGCAAAGGAGACGATAATGAAACTATCGAAATGGATATCCGCGACGACCTTGATAATTGCTTGCGGATTCGCCCTCCCGGCCAGTGCCGCCCAGCCTGCATCGCCGCCGGAACCGGGCTCGCTGGCAATGAAAATTCTGCCCGCCGGCGAGGTCCGTATTGTTCAGACCTCGGCGCGGCAGGAGGGAGCGAATGTGGTGGTGGAAGGCAACGTCAGCCGTAAGAAAATCGGGGGAAGAGGGATCGTAAAGGGCCATGTCGACATCAGGATAGTCGACAGGCAAGGCAAAACCCTTCGAGAGGTCACCGCCAGCTGCTCGCCCGGGATCATTCCCAAACTGAGCGGTACGAACTCATCGTTTTCCGCGCAAATACCCTTCATCGCCCCGCAAGAAAGTCTTATCAAGATAAACTTTCATAACGGCCCCCACCGGAGTTAGGGGTCAGCGGATAAAATCGACCTGGCATCCGTGGGGGCGACGGTGATCATCTCCTTGAAATAACGATGAAAATGACTATTTAAGATTGAAGCCTTGTCCGCTGGGCACAGTGACGAGAAACCTCTTTTCTCCCAGAGATTTCTCGCTGCGCTCGAAATGACAAAATCGGTGCTTTCCCGTTTTTACGAGATCGTCAACTTTGTCGGCCGAATCGCTCGTAACTGACCTGGTTGGTGCGAAGCGATGCATGCGGATGACCGCTCTTGGCCTCCACCGGGTAGCCGATGCCGACGATCGCCAGCACCATCAGCCCGTCGGGCAGGCCGAGGAGATCGGCGAGATAGGCCTGCGAGCTGGTGGCGTCCTCGCGCTGCCGCAGCCGGATCTGCACCCAGCAGCTGCCCAGACCGAGGTCGGTGGCCTCAAGATGGATCAGGGTGGCGGCAATGGCGGCATCCTCCACCCAGACATCGGACTTGGCCGGATCGGCACAGACCACGATCGCCAGCGGGGCGTTGTTCAAAAAGGTGGCGCCGTGGGCCTTGGCGATCGACATCTTGTCCAGCCGCTCCCGCTCGGTGACCACAATGAACTCCCAGGGATTGTTGCCCTTGGAAGAAGGGGAACGGAGCGCCGCCTCCAGCAAAAGCTCCAATTTTTCCCGCTCCACCGGCTGATCGGTGAAGCGACGAATACTTCGGCGTGCACGTAAGAGATCAATCAACATCGGATGCCTCACTGTTTAAAAATAATCGAACTATTCAGGTGGATAGCCTGCAGGTGTTGCGTTCGTAGGGTGCGCCGTGCGCACCATTCACCGGTGCGTACGGCGCACCCTACGCATCTCCCAATGCATTTCCCCGTAGGAGCCCCCACCCTTGTGGGCGATAATGGTATAACAGAAAAAATCGCCCACAAGGGTGGGCTCCTACAGTCTCACCAACCTGAAACGGCCGTCCTCATGCCCGGATCATCTCTTCGTTGAGCATGCGGTCGGCAAACTCGAGGACGAACTGTCGCTGGGCCGGGGTGGCCTGGGCAATGCAGGTACAGTGCATGTTGCTGGCGCTGCGCACCAGCAGCTCGAAACGTAGCGATTCCCGCTCCAGCACCACGGTGAAATAGAAGGGGCCACATTCCGGGTGGCCCAGTTGCTCAGGTCCCAGCAGACCCGGGGGCACACTGAGAAAATAGACGCCTTCGATCCAGCCCGGTTTCAGGGTTCGCTTGAGGTAGCTGTCGAGGTTGTCGCGTTCCAGAAAGGAAATTTCGTCGATTACATACTGTCGCATGGTGGCTGTTCTTTACGCTCCGCTTCTAAAATTCGTGCGCCCCAGGTGAAAAGCCTGCAGGCGTTAAGGTATTGTTCTTCCTAACAGACTCCAGTCTCAACAACCCGATCTCTTACAGATATTCGGCCGCCAGCGAGGCCAGGTGGCTGCGCTCGGAACGGCTGAGGGTGATGTGGCCGCAGGACATCTGCCCCTTGAGCCGCTCGACCGTGAAGGTGAGGCCGTTGCTGCTGGCATCGAGATAGGGATTGTCGATCTGTTCGGGATCGCCGGTCAGCACCATCTTGGTGCCTTCGCCGGCGCGGCTGATAATGGTCTTGACCTCATGCGGCGTCAGATTCTGGGCCTCGTCGATGATCACATACTGATGCGAGATCGAACGGCCCCGGATGTAGGTCAGGGCCTCGAGCTCGATCTGCTCCTCCCGGATCAGGCGATTGATGCCCGTCTCGGTGAGGGCCTCCTGTTTAGCGCCGGTGGGCAGGCCCATCAGGTAGGAGAGGTTATCGAAAATCGGCTGCATCCACAGCTTCATCTTGTCGTCCTTGGTGCCGGGCAAATAGCCGATATCGCGGCCCAGGGGGATCACCGGCCGGGAAACCAGCAATTTCTCGTAGCGGCTGCCTTTAAGGACATTGGCCAGGCCCGCGGCCAGCGCCAGCAGGGTCTTGCCGGTTCCGGCCTGGCCGACCAGCGTCACCAGGGCGACCTCCGGATCCATTAGCAATTCCAGGGCGGCCCGCTGCTCCAGGCTGCGGGGGTGGAGGCCCCAGGCGGTTTCATAGGCGGCATTGAGTGTTTTCAGCTGGTGACTGTCCACGGCCCGGCCGATGCTGGTATGCTTTTCGTTGACCGCGTCGACCAGAAGGACGAACTCGTTGGGCAGGAACTCCTCGTTGTCGAGCTGCAGGGTTTTCCCCTGATGCAGCTGGCTGATGGTCGCCGACGGCACCACCAGACGTCGCCAGCCGGTGTACAGCAGGTCGAAATCGGCCTTTTCCTTTTCGAAATCAGCCACCTCGATTCCCATGGCATCGGCCTTGAGACGGGCGTTTATGTCCTTGGAAACGAAGATAACCCGTTTGCCCTGCTTGAAGAGGTTGTAGGCGGTGGCGATGATGCGGTTGTCGGGGATGTCGAGATCGATGCAGGTGCCGTTGGCGGTCTCCTTTTCCATGGTGATCCGGACAATGCCGCCGGCTTCGGTGCGCACCCCCTTGCCGAGACTGCCCTGGACGCGCAGGCTGTCGAGGGTGCGGATGACGTGGCGGGCGTTGCGGCCCAACTCGTCGTTGTTCTTCTTGAATTTATCCAGCTCCTCGATCACCGTCATCGGCAGAATCACGGTGTTGTCGGCAAAACTGGTGATCGCCTGGCTGTTGTGCAGCAGGACGTTGGTATCGAGGACGAAAAATTTATCGGACATGCGACTCCCGGTGGCTGAAAGGTTGGGTCGATTTTTTTTCGGGGCTTAAAGATCGAGAAAGGTGGTGTCCTGATTGATGACCTCGCAGCCGTCCTCACCGACAATCACCATGTTTTCCAGGCGAATGCCGCCCCACTCGGGCAGGTAGATGCCGGGTTCCACGGTCACCACCATCCCGGCCTGGAGCTGCTTGCGGTTGCGGACCGAAAGGCGCGGCTCCTCATGGACGGCCAGGCCGACCCCGTGACCCAAGGCATGCCCGAAATGATCGCCATGACCGCCGTCGATGATCACCTGGCGCGCGGCCCGGTCGACCTCGGCGCCGGTGACCCCGGCCCGGATGGCGTCGATCCCGGCGAGCATGGCCCGGCGCACCAGGCGGTGCCGGTCGAGAAAGATCGGATCCGGTTTGCCGACGACAAAGGTCCGGGTCATGTCGGAGCAGTAGCCCCTGTACACCAGCCCCATGTCGATCAGCACCAGATCGCCGGCCCGCAGCTCGCGATCCGTGGGCACGGCGTGCGGCCGGGCGGCGTTGGTGCCGAAGGCGACGATGGTGTCGAAACTAGGGGCCTCCGCGCCCATCTCCCGCATGGTCAGCTCCAGGGCCAGGGCGATTTCCCGTTCGGTCATGCCGGGTTCGATGGTGTTGAACACCGATTGAAAAACCTTTTCGTTCAACTGGGTCGATTTGCGCAGCAGGGTGAGCTCTTCCTCGGTCTTCACAATCCGCATCGCTTCAACCAGCCCGGTCTGCGGCTTGAGCACCAGGCCCCGTTTCTTCGCCATGGCCTCGAGCTTGAGGAAGGTCGAGTGGAGGAGATACTCGCTTTCAAAGCCAAGGGTGCGGATGCCGAGCCGGGCCGTCAATTTTTCCAGCAGCGGCAGCAGCCCCTTGGGGTAGAGCTCGACCTGGAAGAGCGAGGCCTCGGCCTCGGCCTGCAGGGTGAAACGGGAGTCGGTCAACAGATACGGACTGCTGGAGGAGGGGATGAGCAGGAAACCCGAACTCTCATGGATGCCGTGGTCGGTTGCGGTGTAGCCGCTGAGGTAGCGGCGATTGTCGGGTTGGGATATCAGCAGGGCATCGACTTTTTTCCGCGAGAGGGTGGCCTGCAAACGGACAATCCGGTCCAACTCGTCGTGCTGGGTCATAATCAGGCTCCGACCCACTCTTTGAGCTGGGCCTTGAATTGTTCCAGGGCCTGGCCGTACTGGCCTTCCAGGTCCATTTCCAAACGCGCCCACTGTTCCTTGAACTGGGGTTCCATGGTCGGGTCGATCTTCATGCCGTCGGCCTTCATCCCCTTGCGCGCCAGCAGCTGTTCGATCTGCATGCGCATCTGCTCCTTCAACTGGTCGTAGAGCTGCTTGCGATGCTGACCGTACTGGGAGGTGATGGTCTGCAGTTCCTTGCAGAGCGCGGCGATGTCGTTGGTGCCCTGGTTGAGCTCGACGATGCCCTGGACCGCCAGTCCGATCCGCTTGATGCCGTCCTCATCCCGGGGCAGGAAGAGATTGCGCATCAGCGAGGAGAGCATGCCTTTGCGGATGGCGGGCTGCTGGGCCTGGTCATATTGGCCCAGGATCTCGACCAGGGAGGCCTTGGTGCCGTTGAGGTATTCGGCGGTGCCCTGCATGCCTTTTTTCAGGCTCTCCTCGTGCTGCATCTCGTCCGGGGTGGCCATGCCCATGCGGGCGGCGCGTTCCATGACCAGATCCATTGTCGACTTTATTCCAGCCATTGGCGGTTTCTCCTTAGGGTTTTGGGGGATCGGAACTGTGGGGTTCGAATATAAACATTGTCGCAAAAAACTACAAGCCGCGGCCGTCTATCAGACAGGCGGCAAAAAAACCGTCGAGACCGTCGGCCGGACTGGGGTGGAAAAAGCCGGCGCCGTCCACCAGGCGATGGGCGCTCTCCGGCAGCAGGGGCGCGGCCGGGCGCACGGTAAACTGCGGGTGCCGGGCAAAAAAGTCGCGGACAACCTCCTCGTTTTCCTCGGGTTCGAGCGAGCAGGTGGCATAGACCAGGGTCCCGCCCCGCTTGAGCAGGGCTGCGGCAATGTCGAGCAGCTGCAGCTGCATCTGCCGATACCGGGCCAGGTCCGCGGCCTGCCGGTTCCAGCGGATATCGGGCTGCCGGCGGATAACCCCGGTACCCGAGCAGGGGGCGTCGATGAGGATGGCGTCAAACGGCTGGGGCCGGGTGGCGGCAAACTGCCGCAGATCGGTGCGCAGGGCCCGGACCTGCTCACCATGCCCCAGACGCTTGAGATTGTCGCGGAGAAAGCCGTAGCGCCGCGCATCCGGCTCGATGGCGACGATAGCCCCGTCGGGCGGCAGCAGCTCGGCCAGATGGCCGGTCTTGCCGCCCAGGCCGGCACAGCCGTCCAGGATGCGACTCTTGGCGGGCAAGGCGCCGACCAGCAGGGAAGCGAGCTGCGCCGCCTCATCCTGCACCTGAAAATGGCCCTGCTCATAACCGGGCAGGGAAACAATGCCGCCGGGAAAAGTCTCGATCGTCAATCCCACGGGGCTGTAAAAGCCGTTCTGGGCGATGATGCCGGTCTTTTCGAGGAGGACGCGCAGGGCGGTGCGACTGGTGCGGCGGCTGTTGACCCGCAGGGAGAGCAGCGGCTCGGTGTTGTTGAGCGCACAGATGGCTCGAGTCCTCTCCGCACCGAACCGGGCTTGCCACCGCTCGACCAGCCAGGAGGGGTGGTTGAGAACCGGCGGCTCCGCCCGGGCCATCTGCTCGGGAGTCGGCAGCGCGGTGCGGCTCCTGGCCACGGTGCGGAGGATGCCGTTGGCAAAGCCGATCAGCCAGGCGGGCTGCCCGGCGGCCTTGAGCGTGTTGACCGTGGCATTGACCGCCGCCGACTCCGGGATGCGGCTCAAGAACAGCAGCTGATAGACGCCGATCCGCAGGGTCATCAGGGTGCGGGGCTTCATCTTGACCAGCGGGTGTTTGGAGAATTTGCGGATGATGGCATCGAGGTATTCTTTCTGCCGCAGCACGCCGTAGACCAGGGTCTTGACCAGAGCCCGGTCGATATCGGCCTGTCCGGCAATGGCCGAATGGAAGAGGAGATCAATCGAGTTATGAGTGGTCGCCCAGAGGCAGAGCACTTCGACAGCAGCGGCGCGGGGCGTGATCGGGGATGGCGTCGAGGTCATGGCATGGAATCAAGGGTCAAAAGGAGTTGAAGGGCGGCGGGGTCACAATATCCTGGAATCGCTTGCAAACCGGCCGGGTTCGTCGGCTTCCGGCGCCCCTACTCTGCCATGAACACCATCAATTGAAAAGTTTTTTCGCTTGCAAGCCGGCGCGGGAACCGGTCGGAAAAACGATCAACCAGGCCGACCGCTGTCGCCCGGAGCAGAACCCGACCCTGCTTTCTCCTTGACAGCGAAAACCCCGGTGCGGTAAGAAAGGAGGCACGTTTACGCCGGAGTGGTGAAACTGGTAGACGCACTGGACTCAAAATCCAGCGGGGGCGACCCCATGTCGGTTCGATTCCGACCTCCGGTACCAAGAAATATCAAGGGCTTGCATGGTTTTCATGCAGGCCCTTTTTTGCTTCTCCGGCTCGGGTGCATGCCGGGTACATAACTCTTGGAAATCCCTATCCATCCTGATCAAAGGCGTGAGGACCGAAGCAACTCGCCCCTTGGTATATTTCAAAAGGTGCATTGTATGAGTAAAAACGATGAAGTTTTATATGAGTGCGAGAGGTGCAAGGACGAAAATGCCATCATGTGTCCCTATTGCAACGGAGAAGGGGAAAATCCCGATGAGTTGGGTCTGTCCTGTGACTTCTGCGAAGGAGAAGGCGAGATAACCTGCCCTGACTGTAAAGACGGGCACAGGGGGTAAGAGAGGGAACATATTTTGAATTATCCGAGCCTGTTGCAGAGTGAAATGATTGTTTAATGCTCGTTCCCACGCTCTGCGTGGAAATGTTCAAGGGACGATCCGCGTCCGGATAGTAGTGACGCGGAGCGTCCCGAGATTTCTCCCGTTGGTCGAAATGACGCAACAGGCCGATGTTCATTTTGCAAGAAGCTCATCCGACGATGCGCTTGATCTTCTTTTCATCCCATGCAGTCCACACAAAAGCGAAAACGCGCGGAGACAAAACGATACACACCTGTTTTGCCGATCACCCCCCGCAGGGCTCCCGAGCCCGCATCCAAAAAAATGGTGCTTAAAAATAAGGTATTTACGTCCTCATCCTGAATGTATTTCCGGAGAGGGCGTAACATTTGTCAGCATCCATACACATCGCCAGCTAATCAATCCCACCAATTCCATCATGCCCGCCTATTGCGGCGGGCATGTGTGCATCAGGTTCCAGCGGCCTGTCCCGCGTCGCCATAAGCGCCACATTGTGGTTCGGCAAACCTGCCTGTAAATTTTAATCATTTCAATTTGTTGCTGTATCAAGGCCCACGTGGTAGAAAAAATCGGGCTGCCTCTTCACAAGCTGAATCCACCCAGCCTGTAAAGCCTGGTTATCGACTTGATCTATTGAACTTATTTGCAGCGCCATAAAAATCTTATCGATCAAACAGAGAGGGGAGAAGAAATGACAAATAATGTTGTTATTACTGTTTCATGCGGCACTGATAATCCTAATCGGGCCACCAGGGCCATTCATCTGGCAACGGTTGCCCACAGAGAAGGAAAAAACGTCACTCTGTTTCTTCTCGATGAAGCCATCTATCTCGCAAAGAAGGGGCTGCTGGACAATCTTCGGGCTGCTACCGGGGATGTGGCGGACGATCTCATGACCTATCTGCAGGCAAACGAGGTGCCTGTGCTTGCGTGCACTCCATGCGCCAAGGCCCGCGGGGTCACCGAAAAAGATCTGATTGACGGCGCCAGGATGGGGACAGCTGTTGAGTTGATACATCTTTCCTGCGATGCAACTGTAATCAGTCTGTAATTCCCTGATAGTTGATGGTTTCGTAAAAAATCGATTACTGTCATTTCGACGAGCACAGCCAGGAGAAATTTCGTAATAATTCCAGAGATTTCTCGCTACGCTCGAAATGACACAACGGAAAGTTTTCCCTTCTTACGAGTTCATCATAATTAAGGTCCATATAAAAATTCAAGGCCATGCGGCAGAGTGAGGACTGATGGAAATATGTTGACCGAAGATAAAGCTCTTACCGGGTAATTTGACTCTAACCGTTTTTATTACATGGGAAATATATCCTGTGCGAAAGAGCTCGGTTACAGAACCATGAATTTTTATGATTGCTCGAAAAATATCCGCATTGCCTTCCCCTGCCCCGCCAGTGTACCGTGATTGTTAAACGTCACCCCCGCTCATCCTCTGCAAAACAAAGCGATATCGATCAGATTGCTGCTGCGTCGCCGCCTCAAGGGAAAGACGTTCTTAACCAAGGGGAAAGTACTGCTGAGGGGGTTGGCAGCCAGTGCGGGAAATCTCCACCCACAATCCGCGTATTTTGCGCGGATGCAATAGAATACAGGCCAGACAGAAAGAACGACCATGCGTATCCATTTTTTGACCGCTTGCTGTGTCATGCTCCTCTCGTTGCTGCCGGCGACCCCTGTCCGGGCCGATATCGACGGTTTCAAAGAGCTGAAGTGGGGGGCTACCCTGTCCGAGATCCAAAGGACGAGAAGACTGGTTCTCACCAAGGAGAACGGGCCCGGCGGCTCGTCCCTCCATTCCCTGCAAGATGAGGATCTCCACTTTGGCGGGGCCGTGCTCACCGGCATCCACTGCTCTTTCTCCCAGGACCGGCTGCAGGGCGTTATCCTGCTGTTCCAAGGCGTCAAGGAGTTTGCCGCCATGAGAACGGAGGCCTTTTCCCGGTTCGGCGAGACCAAACGGCATGACCAGGACGGCGATGAGGTGTACAGCTGGATCGGCGAGCTCACCACTATCGTCCTCTCGTTCAACCGGGACACCGAGGCCGGTATTTTATTCATGAAGTCCAAAAATCCCTTGGAACAACTCAATAACCCCGAGACAGCACAAGCCGGAAGAGAAACGGAACAGGAAACCGCGCTGGATCGGGCGCCGCCGCTTGTGCCGCGGGAAGAGCAGACTACCCGGGCGATCACCCCGGAAATTCGACAACTGCTCGACCGCGACCAGGAGCTGACCCGTCTGTGCTGGGGGACGGTCGGGCCGGAAGCCGAAGCGGCCTGCGAGCAGATGCGGGCAGGCGTGGAAAGGCTCAAGGCCCTGGGGATGTGCAATAAACCGGGCGAGCCGGGTGGGGCGGGACCGGAGACCCTCTGGTACCGATGCGAGCCGCAGGCGGTGAACAGGCCCGCCGACGATGGTAAAGAAGCCTTGTGCCGTCTGGTTGCGGAGCTGTTTGCCTCCGCCGCCCGTATGAGGGATAATGACGTTTCACCCCAAATCGCCGAAGAGGAGCTGCGGCAGCAGGCGACAGGGCAGGCTCCGGAAATAACGGAGGAGCGGATACGGGAAACCGTGCAACTGATCTACTTCGATCCGGACTTTACCTCTTCTTTGGGCCGGCAATTGGAACATCGTGTCCATGACAGCTGCCTGAGCGGCAAGGGGCCCTACGCGCGCCCCATCAAGTAGGAAATCACAGATTCGGGATTCCGTCGGATTTCACCGGAGAACGAGCCTGAGCAGCAGCAAAGTTGCGCCTACCGGGCTGTTCCGTTGCCGCTCGGTGCGGAAAATAATCGTTTTGCGAAAAACCGGGTACGGCCGGCACGGAAATGCCGAGCCCGATCCGGTTGTTTCCACGATGTTCCCTGTCTTGACCAATCGGCGGCGTCCGCTTGCCTTGCGCAAGCGCTGACACGACGAGGACGCCTGACTTCTTTTAACAAACAGGGGGAGAGATAGAATGGCTCCGACGCCCATTCCTGAATCAGTGGTCACGCCCGAACAAAAGAAGAGAATCATGCCCCTGTCGTCCTTTTTTATCCGTTTGATCGGCTGGTGCATCCTGCCGCTTGCCCTCCTCTCGCTTTTTCTGGCCATTCAACACATCACCTCCCTCAAAACGCTCGGCGACCAAACAGCCGAGTATCAGGCGCGCAATGTCGCCTTCACCATCGACCACCACATCAAAGGGCATATCGCCGCATTGGAGGTAATGGCCGCTTCGTCGCTGGCGGATGACCCGTCGCGCTGGCAGGAGTTTTACAAGGAAGCGCAGGCCTTTCATCAAAGCTTTGGCGGCCATGTGATCCTCGCCGACCTCTCAATGCAAATGCGTTTCAACACCCGTGCCCCTTTTGGAACAGCGCTGCCCCAACTCCCCAAACCCAAGGGTCACAGCGCGGTTACAGCCGTTCTCGAAACCGGTAGGCCGGCCGTGGGCGATATGTTTCCCGGACCGGTTGCAAAAGAACCGCTGGTCGCCGTGGTGGTGCCGGTAATCCGCAACGGCCAAACCCAATTCCTGCTGCTCAACACCATCGAAACCCGCCAGGTGCAACAGCGCCTCGACGAAGTGGCCCTTCCTTCCGGATGGTCCCTGGCCGTGCTCGACGGTAAAAACGACGTGATGGCGCGTCGTTCGCCACCGGGGATGGAGTTCCGTCCGACAGCTGAAAAAGTCCCGGAACGCTGGACGGTCAACTTTACCCATGCGCCCTGGTCCGTGGTTCTCGACATTCCGAGCGAGACCTATCGCAGACCGTTCATCATCGCGGCGGGCGCGCTGGTTTCGGCAATTCTTATTGCCGTCTTGATTGGCGTCATCGCCGGACGGCTGGCAGGCCGGCGATTGACCGGTTCATTGGCGAATCTGGTCGATTCTTCCTTGGCCCCGACCACGCAGCCTATCATTGCGGAGATCGAATCGGTGCGTTGTATCCTGGACAGGACAGCGGCGGCGCGGCAGGAAGCGGAGTCGACCCTTCGCGAGAGCGAACAGCAATTCCGCCTGGTCGTGCAGAATGCGCCGGATGCCATTTTTATCCAGACCAAAGGGCAATTCGCCTACCTCAACCGGGCGGCGGTTGATTTATTCGGCGCGCGGCATCCTTCCGAATTGATCGGAATCCCGGTCATCGACCGGGTTCATCCTGATTTTCACCAAATAATTCGCGAACGAATCCGGCAGCTCAACCAGGAAAAAAAGATTGTCCCCCGCCTGTACGGGGTACGTTTCCTGCGGTCGGACAATACCTCCGTCACCGTGGAAACCTCCGCTGTGCCCTTCGAGCACGGCGGTAAAAGCGGTGCGCTTGTTTTCATGCGCGACCTGACCGAATCTCTTCAGGCGCAGGTTCGGCAGAAGGAGCTGGAGGCGCAGCTGAACCAGGCCCAGAAGATGGAGGCCGTGGGCCGGCTGGCCGGCGGAGTTGCCCACGACTACAACAACATGCTCAGCGTCATCCTCGGCTATTCGGAACTGGCCCTGGAAGGAGTTGCCCCCGAGGATCCGCTTCATGAATACATTCATGCCATCCACGATGCCGCAACCCGTTCCACCGACATCACCCGGCAGCTCCTGGCCTTTGCCAGAAAGCAGACCATTGCCCCGATCGCCCTGGACTTGAACAAAATTGTGGAAAGCATGCTCAGAATGCTGCGCCGGCTCATCGGTGAGGATATCGACCTGGCCTGGCGGCCCGGGGCTGACCTCTGGCCCGTGAAGATGGATCCTTCCCAGGTCGACCAGATGCTGGCCAATCTCTGTGTCAACGCTCGGGATGCGCTTCACGGGGTGGGCCATGTCACCATCGAAACCGGCACGGCAAGGTTTGATGCAGCCTATTGCGCCGATCATGCGGGGTTCATTCCGGGCGACTACGTGCTCCTGGCCGTCAGTGACGACGGCTGCGGCATGGACCGCGCCACAAGCGAAAAAATCTTCGAACCGTTCTTCACCACCAAAGATGTGGGTCAGGGCACAGGTTTGGGTCTTTCCACGGTCTACGGCATCGTCAAGCAGAATAACGGCTTCATCAACGTCTACAGCGAGCCCGGCAAGGGCTCCACCTTCAAGATATACCTTGCCCGTCACACCGAGCCGGCGGACGAATTTTCCATGGAAAATCAGGCAAGTATTGTTCAGGGCCGGGGTGAAACCATCCTCATCGTCGAAGACGAGATTTCGATTCTGGAGTTGGCCGAGAGGATTCTGGAGGGCCTGGGATATACCGTGCTGATCGCCGGACTCCCCAGCCAGGCCCTGCGTCTTGTCGAAGAATGCCCAGGCGAAATTCACCTGCTCATCACCGACGTGGTGATGCCGGAGATGAACGGCAAGGAACTCTCGCAGCGGCTGCGCGCGGTGTGCCCCGGGCTCAGAACCCTGTTCATGTCCGGCTACACCGCCAATGTCATCGCCCACCGGGGGGTCCTGGACCAGGGGATTCAATTCATGCAGAAGCCCTTCTCCAAAGCGACCATCGCCCAAAAAGTCAGGGAGGCGCTGGACAGCTGACCATCCCTTTTTCAGCGCTTCGGACTCTCCGGCGCTTGCGGCTCGTCCTTGACCTCGACCAGGGCAACACGATTCACCCCGCTGCAGGCCAGCACGAGGTTGCCGTCCAAGGTTGCCATCATGTTGCGGACCACGCCGCCGCCCGACGGAATCGCCCAGGTCTGGAATTGCTCGGTCCGGCTATCAAAACGCACCAGGGTATTCGGATGCACCCCCGATTCGCTGTACCAGACAATCCGCCCTACCGCCGCAATGCCATAGGGCCGGGACTGCGGACCGCCGGGCGAGGCCCATTCGCGAACCGCTCCGGTCTTGGGGTCGAGCCTGCCCAGATAGCCCCGGGCATGGTCGGTATACCAGAGGAGATCATCGGTAGTGATGGCGATGCGTCGGGGCCGCGCCCCCGGATCGGGCAAAAAGTATTCGCGGATCTCCATGGTCACCGGATCGACACTCCCCAGCCGGTTGCCGCGAAAGTCGACGTACCATGGAACACCTCGGGAATTGACCGCAATGCCGTAGGGATAGCTGTCAGCCGTGGGCGTGGCCACGACCTTGATCGCACCCGTCTCCGGAACCAGCCTTCCCACCATGCCCGACTGAAGGGTGAACCAGAGGGTCCCCTGTTGATCGAAGATCGGGGTGTGGGGTCCACGGCCCTCGGCCAGGGGATATTCGGTCACCTGGCCGGTTGCCGGATCGAGCTTGCCGATATGGTTTTGCGAGATCCCGGTGTACCAGATGTTGCCGGCCCTGTCGGCCACCAGACCATGCGGCCCGGATCCGGGGGTCTTCAGCGGATATTCCCGCATCGCTCCGGTCTTGAGATCGAGCCGCCCCAGGACGTTGGCCCGCTGCCCGGTCCACCAAAGGGAGCCGTCCACGGCCGCCAGCGCGTCATGCGGCCGCGGGTCGGGCGAGGGCGTCGCACATTGCCGGCTCGA
>Ga0074197_1001991_pt1 | contig 15312 bp, 17 predicted proteins | sample EPASupsiteSAE305_FD_64526 | JGI IMG/M metagenome (GOLD analysis project Ga0074197, IMG submission 64526) | Bioremediated contaminated groundwater microbial communities from EPA Superfund site, New Mexico - SAE3-05 reassembly with SPADES | ecosystem: Environmental > Aquatic > Deep subsurface >...
CTTTTCATCAGAGACATAGCCGGCAGCATCGCCATGAATGAACTTGACTTGATCGGCGACGCCGAGTTCTGCAGCACGAAGTTTCGCTTGCTCGGTGAACAACTGGCTCATGTCGATGCCGGTGCCGATGACGCCGTGATCGCGTGCCCAGGTGCACAGCATCTCCCCCGAACCGCTGCCGAGGTCGAGCACTCGGGCCCCCGATTCCAGCCGCAGCGCCGCGCCGAGAGTGGCGAGCTTTTCGGGTGTGATCGGGTTGTGGATACGGTGAGCACTTTCAGTGATGTTGAAGATCCGGGGGATGTCCATTGTGAAAAATTTCCTTACGGGTATGAATAGATTCGGCCAGATCCTAACGGTGAAATAGCCTGCCTGCCAAGGTGTTGCCCATCTTTCAAAAACGCGGCTATTTCCGGGCAGGGTTATTGATTTAATACTAGAGAAGGCCCCCTGAACTCCCGACGGACTATCCGCTACAATGGGGGTACCAGCAACCCTTTAGCCAAGGAGGTCTTATCGTGCGATTGTTCACCAATCAGCGCAAGCATTACTGTGGAATCGACCTGCACGCCAACAAAATGCACCTGTGTATTCTTAGCCAAGAGGGGGAGATCCTGCTCCATGATGGGAAATGGGGGTTTGTCGCCTTTTTTTCTCAGAAGAATATACTGTTTGAATGCATAAGTAAGGGAAAACGAAGAAACCTCTAGGTGGGTATAATGCAGTAAGCAAAGTTGGGTCGAGAACAGGCTCGCCCAGAATACGCCACAAGGAGGTTTCTATGAGCGCACAGTACGCTATCGGGCTGGACTTTCACAAGAAGATGATTGCCTTCTGTGTCAAAACCATTGATGGTCGCCTTGTTGACCAAGGCATGGTGAATGCGGACAGGAAATCGCTTCACGAATGGGCCGCAGGTGTGCCGAGCCCATAGGTGGGCGCCATGGAGGCGACCATCTTCACCGGTTGGGTGTATGACTTTCTCCTTCCGTATGCGGTTCACCTGAAAGTTGCCCATCCCGAGATGCTCAAGGCCATTACCGCCGCCAAGAAGAAAAATGATCGGGCCGATGCGGAAAGAATCACCGATCTGCTACGGATCAATCTGCTTCCGGAACGCACCATGCTCCCCCTCGAGATCCGTGAGTTGCGGCGGGTCCTGCGCTATCGCAATCACATGGTGCGGACCGCGATGAAGATACAGAACAAGATGTCCGGCCTGCTGATGGAAGTCAGGGCCAGCTACAACAAGCGGCGACTTCGAGGGAAAAAATATTTCCATGAACTCCTGGAGAACGTTTCGGATATCCCGCCATCGGTGAAAGATCTGCTCATGCTGAGCCGGGTCGGTTTCGAGATGTTCCAAGAGTCTCAGAAACGGTTGATTCAGAGCCTGCGGACCGATTCGCTGATCAGGGAACGGGTCTACCGCTTGATGACCATCGCCGGGGTTGGCGAGGTGACCGCGCTGACCTGGGTTTTAGAGGTCGGCGATCCCTTTCGATTTGGTTCCATTCGGCAGGCTATCAGTTACTGCGGCCTGTGCAGCGCACAGCGGGAGTCCGCCGGCAAGGAGCATCGGAGCCCGATCTGCAAGAAGCGCAACAAACATCTCCAGACCATCCTGGTCGAGGCCGCCAAGATTGCCCCAATCTGGAACCCGCAACTGGCCGCCGTGCATGAAAAAGAATTGAAAAAAGGCAACCGGAACCGGGCAACGCTTGCCGTGGCCCGAAGGCTGGTGGCCTATATGATGTCGGTTGATAAAAACCAGAAAGATTTCGCCATGCGCGCGGAGCAAAAGGCGGCATAAAAAAGAAGCATTATACACTCTGTTGCAATCACGATCTTCCCGTCAGTCCTTGCCGATTACCGGTCTTTGCAAGCGATACTCGCAATGCAACATAAAACCTGTTTCGAGGCTGGCGGGTTCACCCAAACTCAATCTTCTGCCGAGGTCATTGAAGGTACGGGGTAGCGTGAACCCGTATCCGGCCTTAAGTGAAGCAAATGGATGTCTGGTCGCGTGATCAACGCTGACCCTTTGAAAAAGAGGAAAAAGTTCGAAGAAGAGCAGAGTGCTTGAAAACCATTAGGAAAAGACGCTAGAGCGCCGCTCCAGCAGAGGCATTCCTCCGACGAGCTTCACTTTGGCCCATTCTCGGAAAAGCCTCTGCTTCCGCTTCCTCCATGCACAAAGGGTAGGGAGGGGGGAATGCAGCCAGCCTTAATGTGCCCTTGGAGGTTACGGGAAATCTCCATTTTCCAATTGACAATACTTATCATGGATGTCCCCGTTTTTCCCACGCTGTATTAAATTATTGTGTGCATTTTTATACTATTATTCCAACCTATTTACCTTGCGTATCAAATCGTAAAATTGGATCTTGTTCAGTTGAAACAAGGTAACCTACCCATTTCGACTTATCGTCAAAAACTATCTGAATTTTTTCATCATGAATTACTGTGAAACCTATGTGCTTATTTGTACACCTGAATAATTAGGGGATTGTTATGTGTGGCCGTTTCGCCTACTTCGGTAATGGTTTTTTTGGTTACGAATCCCTCCAGTTGCCCGAACCGCCCTTCTTTGAGAGCTTCAACATAACACCATCTCAAAGCATCCTCGCTCTCCGTACTTCTCCAGAATCCAGGAAATAGAATGGACCAAGCTTCATTGGGGGCTGGTTCCGTTTTGGTCCAAAACTAAAAAGACCAAATTTCCCCTAATTAACGCCAGGGCCGAAGGGATTGAAACCAAGCCATCGTTCCGCAGCCCCTTCCGGCATCGGTGCTGCATTGTCCCGGCGAGCGGATTCTATGAATGGCAACATAAAGACGGGATCAAACAACCGTTTTTCATTCGGCCAGCCGGTGGCGGTCATTTTGCTTTAGCAGGGGTGTGGGAGCATTGGCAAGGAACAGATGGTGCAATCATCGAATCATGTGCGATCATCACCACCACGGCCAACAGTCTGATGACAACCATTCACGACCGAATGCCGGTCATTTTGACGAATGAAAATTTGCCAGCCTGGATTGATCCTGGCACAATGAAAGAGGACTTGCTTTCCATGCTGCACCCCTGCCCGGAAAGCATGCTGGAGGCCTATCCGGTCAGCAGCCGAGTGAACAACCCCCGCAACAACGATGCAAAATGTATCGAAAAAGTGGCGTAAGGTAATAGTAGATTACGGATTGACCACGTTTTATTAATGGTACCCCGCATGTATTCCGTCATGCCCGAATGGCTTTGAACTTCGGGTCTGCCCCTGTTCTGCGCAATTCACGCCTATTTCTAGCAAAGAAATCTTGACTCCTATTCGCTTTTGACAGAAAATTGAACCTGGGCATTTATGAATCTTATTATCAACCAATTCCGAAGCTAACTTTTTAATTTATTAATTTGTTTATTTTTTTTAACTTAACATTTCGAAAAAATTTATTATCGAAAGGATACTTAAAATGGGAATGGTTACATGGAATGACACCCTAAGTGTTGGTGTACAAGAGATAGACATGCAACATAAGAAACTTGTTGCCATGGTCAATGATCTTCACGATGGAATGAAAGAAGGAAAGGGAAAAGAACAACTTGAAAAATTATTGTCAGGACTTATTTCGTACACTGCAACACATTTTAAAACAGAAGAAAAATATTTTGATAAATTCAAATATTCTGAATCTATTAGTCACAAAAAAGAACATACTGAATTTATAAAAAAAGTGACTGATTTTAAAAGTAAATTTGAAATGAATGAGGCAACAGTAACCATTGATGTTATGAATTTTTTAACCCAATGGTTATTCAAGCATATCAAAGGAACAGATAAAAAATATGGGAAATTTTTTAATGAAAAGGGGTTGAAGTAGCATATTATATTATCATCCTATGCCTTTATTATCAAAATCGGAGCAGGAGGACTAATAGGGGACAGAACACATTTCCATCAAGACAATACAACCGGATAAACCGGTAATTATCGGATTGACGAACAAACTTCCTGGAAACAAAAAAGGGTGGGTGCCATACAGGCAACCACCCGATTTTGTTAATTAAAATGGCGGAGAAGGTGAGATTCGAACTCACGGTACTCTCGTACACACGCGTTCCAGGCGTGCACCTTAAACCACTCGGTCACCTCTCCGTGATGGCTTGTTCACGGTCTTGGCCGTTCGCTGGTGCGTCCGACGTGGAGCCTTTTCTATCCTGAGTCCCACTTTTTTACAACAGAAAACTAACGGCGCTTCCTAAAAAAGTCGCGTAACAGATGGCTGCATTCCTCGGCGCAAACTCCGCCTGTCACTGCAAATTCATGGTTGAGCTGACCATCGCTGCCAATTCGATATTTGGAGACAACAGCCCCACCCTTGGGGTCAGTGGCCCCGAACACCAGGCGGGCAATTCGGGTGTGCACCAGCAGGGCAGCGCACATGGGACAGGGTTCCAAGGTCACGTAGACAGTGACGCCGGGCAAACGGTAGTTTGCAACACTAGTACCCGCTAGGCGCACGGCCCTCATCTCGGCATGGCCGGATGGGTCGGAAGCCTCGATGCAGTTGTTGCCGGCTTCCGCAAGGATCGTTCCGTCGATACCGACCACGACCGCGCCCACCGGAACTTCCCCCCTAGCTCCAGCCAGACGAGCCTGGACAAGGGCCCGCTCCATCAACCGGCAATCCATCACCGACCGTTCACACTCCGTGGGTATTGACCCGATCACTTGACTCTGAACAACCTGTATAACTTCCAATTGCTTTTCCGGACAAGACGTTTATAATTACAAAAAGGATATTGAAACCACGAAATCGAAACCAGCAATAGGTGCATGGCTATGAACGAGAAAAAAGCTACTGTTCTTGCGTATAAATGCCCTCCGGATAGCAGGCTGAGCATCGAAACGGCCTTAGCGGCAAATTTTGACCTCACTTTTCAATATGATTCCGCGTCGTTCCAAACCGAGGTCAGCAAAAAGCCCTACGACATCATTTTCATGAATTTTCAGCCCGAGAACGGAAAAAAATTCAAACTGCTGGAAAAAATCCAGGAACAGACCCCGTTTACTCCGGTCATCATCACCTGCGAATCCGAGGACTCGGTTCATTTCGACAAGAGGGTGGAGCCGATCATCTATGATATCCTCAGCCTGCCCCTGTCTCCCGGCAGGGTCAAACGGACCGTGCGCCAGGCCTTGTACAAACGGCAGCAGGAAAACGAGCTGGCCTACTTGCGCCGCACCCAGGATATTGTCTACAGCTTTGACCGGATCATTGCCGAGAGCGAGAGTTTCAAGGCGATAATCAAAAGCCTAAAAAAATTCGCCTCCACCGACGCCACCATCCTGATTACCGGCAATACCGGCACGGGCAAGAGCTTTCTCTCCGGCACGGTCCATTACAACTCCCCCCGCCACAACCGGCCCTTCATTAAAATAAACTGCGCCAATATACCGGAAACATTACTGGAATCGGAATTGTTCGGCCACGAGAGAGGTTCATTCACCGGTGCCGACAAACAACGCATCGGCCGCTTCGAACAGGCCGACGGCGGTACCATTTTCCTCGACGAGATCGGCGAGATCCCATTGGAGATCCAATCGAAGCTGCTCCGGGTGCTGGAGGATAAGTCCTTTGAGCGCGTGGGCGGCAACAAAACCATCAAGGTCGATGTGCGGCTCATTGCCGCCACCAACAAGGATCTGCCCGACCTGATCACCGCCGGCAAGTTCCGGGAGGATCTTTATTACCGGATCAGCGTCCTGCCGGTCCACCTGCCGGCACTCAAGGACCGCCCGCGCTGTATCGTTCCCATGGCCATGAAGCTCTTGGAAAAATCGGCCGCCTCGCTCAACAAACGCCACATCAGCGGCTTCACGCCGGAAGTTTTGGCCATGGTCCAAGGCTACAACTGGCCCGGCAATATCCGTCAGCTCGGCAACACCATTGAACGAGCAGTCATTCTGGAGGAAGAAGACCTGATCGGACTCTCTTCGATGCACATTCCGGAAATGGGACGGACCACGGCGCCGCTTATTCAAGTGACCGAACCCCTGGAGGTCCATGAGCGGGAATTGATTCTCAAGGCTCTGACCGAAAATCTCTGGGTTCAGAAGGACGCAGCCCGCTGCCTGGGCATAAGCCCCCGCGCCCTCAATTACAAAATCAAGAAATTCGGTATCACCCACCAGAATTGGCGCAAGCATAAGAAAGAGTAGCGCCCTCCGGCCTCAGTGCAGGTGGCCGCCAGTGCTCGACATGGTCAGGTTGCCGTTCTTGACCCCGCGTAAAGCGATCAACTTTTCAGCCAGCTCGCGCACTTGCGAGGCCCTGCCCTTGACGATCGTCACCTCCAGGCAGTTGTGATGATCCATGTGGACATGGGTGGTTGAAGTGATCTGGTGGTGGTACTCGTGCTGCAGCTCGGTTATCTTTTCCTGAAGCTGCGGCTGATGATGATTGTAGACTAGGGTCACCACCCCCACCACCTCGCTGTCCTGTTCCCATTCCTCGTTCACCAGCACTTTTCTAATCAGGTCGCGAACCGCCTCGGAGCGGTTTGAATACCCCCGGCGCCCTAAATACTCGTCAAACTGAGCAAGGAGCTGTTCATCCATAGACACGGAAAATCGTATAAGCATGGCGGTCAGATTCCTCTTTCCAGATCCTTGAGTTTTTGGACTGTTGCCTTGGCTTCGGTCCGCATTTTTTCGGGGACAGTCGTATCCTTGGATGCCCGTTTGAGATACTGCTCGGCAAGTTTTACCTTCCCCCGGTATAAATTAAACTTCCCTAAATAAAACACGCTGACCCCTTCTATCTTCTGGTTGGATGCAATCTGGCCCAGGTCAAAATAGAGCTGCGGATACTCAGGCATAACCGTGGCCACCCGCTGGAGCAATTGCTCTGCTTTCGGGTAATTGCCTCGCATGAGCTCAAGCTTGGCCAACTGATAGACGCCGTACATATCGTTGGGATCGCGCTTGACCACCTGTTCCAGAACCGGCTGGGCCTCTTCAAAGCGGCCACTTTGGAGCAACAGAACGGCCCGGTCGACCTCGAGAATATCCTTGCGCGGATACTGCTCCCGCACCGTGGCCAAGTGCTGGAGGGCCTGCTCATAGTTGCGGTCCTCCGCCTCAAGCAGGGCCAGGCCGAAGTGGGCCATGATCCGTTGTTCCGTCTCCGTGGCCGAAGCCAGGGTATTGGCGCAATAGGTCTTCAGTTTATCGTGGTCGGTTGCCTGCATCATCACCCGGTATTTGAAGCGGAGAAAATCAAAATTATCGGTTTTCACATACTTTTTTTCCGCCTTTTGCCTGTCGAGCTCCAGCAGCGACTCGACATATCCCAGACGAGCTTCGGGATGGGGATGGGTCAGCAGGTACTGAGGCACATCACTGCCCATGCGGTAGCGGGTGATGCGCCGCATATTCCTGAGCATGTCCCCCATGGCCTCGGGATTGCGCTGCATCTGCTGCATCCAGCCAAAGGAAAGGCGGTCGGACTGTTCCTCGTCTTCGCGGCTGTATTGCAGATTGACCGTCTGACCGGCGGCCAGCGATCCGGTCAGCAGCCCCTGGGAGAGCCCGGGAACGCCCAGCGCCAGGCCGGCAACCCCGAGTAACAGGGAAATGGCGCTGACCTTGGTGCTCTTGTCGAGCCGCTGAGCGATATGGCGGCTGGCCACATGACCGATCTCATGGGCGAGGACACTGAGCAGTTGGTCCTCGTTCTTCATGGTCTCGATCAGGCCGGTGTAGAAAAAAACCAGGCCGGCAGGAGCGGCAAAGGCGTTGAACTGGTTGCTTTGAACCACGAAAAACCGATACTCGAAGTATTGCGGCCCGACGGTTTCCAGCACTTTCTTGCCCAAGGTGTTGATGTACTGGCTGATGTCCGGATCATCGAGGATGGGCAGCTCCTTGCGCACTGAAAAGAGCAATTGGTCGCCGATTTTACGTTCCTCGCCGATGGTCAGCGCCAAGACCTGGAGCGGCAGGGCCGCATAGACGAAAAGGGTGAATGAGGCAACGAGGCGAAGGATATATTTTTTTCTTTTTTCCATAAGGTGCAATTGGATGAATGGCGAGGGACTGCCGGATTCCCCGGACAGCTTTGCAAAAGGTAACGCGTTCCTGAACTTGCCGCAACTCCGAGGGCTGCTTTTTTCCTACCGTTGCCTGTTCAACCTCCAGTCCAGGCGGTCGACAGCCAACGAGCAAGGAAAGGTGAGGAGAAAATAGAGGGCGGCAATGGTCAGCCAGACCTCGATGGTCAGATACGTCGAGGCCATCAGCTGGGTGCCCTGGTAGGTCAGTTCCTGAATGGAGATCGCCGAAACAATGGCCGAATCCTTGATCAACGAGATCATCTGCCCGGCCAGCGGCGGCAGCACCCGGCGGAATGCCTGCGGCAGGATCACATGGCGCAGACTCTGCCTGCGGGTCAACCCTAGGGCCTGGGCCGCATCCCTTTGGGGGCGGCCGATGGACTCGATGCCGGCGCGGAGAATCTCGGCCACATAGGCGCTTTCAAAAACCGCTAGGGTAATCAGGGCGGAAAAAAAGGCGGCTAACTGTTCCGGCGGGGTGAAGAGAGCCGCAAGCCATTGCTGCAATCCGGGCGAGGCAGCCTTGACCAGGGTATCCAACCGCAGCAGCGGAATCAACTGATCGGCGAGAAAGAAATAAAACAAAAAAATAATGACCAGGGGCGGCAGGTTGCGCATCAATTCGATATAGGTGCGCGCCACCAGGCGCCAGTAGAGAATGCGGCCGGTGCGGGCCAGGGCCATTCCCAAACCGAGGATCAAGGCCAGGAGGCCGCCCCACAGGCTGAGCCGCACCGTGGTCAGCAGCCCCTGAACCAGATAGTTGGCCACCCACTGTCCCGATTCCTGATCATAACGAAACAGAAACTGGGGAATCAACGCCCAGTTCCAAGTGTACTGCAAACGGGCCGTGATCCGGTAGACCACAAACCCTGCGGCGCAGAGCAGCAGGATCAGCAGGACCGCGTCAAGCGGGGTGAAGGAGCGGCGTTTTGCGAACACGGGGAGCGGACGGCAGAGAAGGCGGCAGGCTCACTGCACCAGGGACTGCCATTGGGTGGAGCCGAACCAGTATTGATAGCGCTCGTCGATCCAGCCCTTGCTGCGGACAACTTCGATCCAGTTATTGAGGAAGTTGAGGGTGTCGACATCGCCCCTGCGGATGCCCATACAGATCGGCTCCTTCATCAACTGGTCCGGATAGGCCTTGAGCACCGCGGGGGCCGTGGCGGCACTGTGGGCCGGGAGCGGCTGCCCAGCGACCATGGCATGCACCCGGCCGTTCTTGACCTCTTGAACCGCAGCTGGCTCGTCGTCGAAAAGCCGCAAGGTGGCCTTCGGGAACCGGGCCTTGGCGGCCAGGGCGGCAGTCGAACCGAGGCGGGCCGCCAGGGTAATTGCCGGTTTATTGAAATCGTCGATGGCCAAGCCCTCGGTCATGGCGCGGTTGGCCAGCAACCCCTGGCCGGTATGGTAATACGGTGCGGTGAAGTTGATCTTCATGTTGCGCTCGGGAGTAGCGGTCATGCCGCCGATGATGACGTCGAATTTGCCGGCAATGAGCGAAGGGATAATTCCGGACCATTTGGTGGGTACGAATTCCACCTTGACTCCCATATCCTGGGCCAGTTGCCTGGCGACATCGATCTCAAACCCAATCAATTCTCCCTTTTTGTCCTTCATTGCCCAGGGCACGAACACATCCATGCCCACGCGGAGGGTGCCGCGCTGAATGATTTGCTCGATGGCGCTTTCGGCCACGAGTTTTTGCTGGAGTTCACCAGCGAGGACGGTTGATGCCAGCAACACCAAGGTGCAGATGAGCAGGGCTTGGAAACGTTTTGATCTCATCCTATTCTCCATGATTTCTTTTTTGTGCAAGATCAGCGTATCTGCCGAAGAAACTCCCGCGTCCGTTCCTGCACCGGCCGAAGAAAAAAATCCTCCGTTTTCGCCTCCTCAATCATCCGCCCGGCCTCCATGAACACCACCCGGTCGCTGACTTCGCGGGCAAAGCCCATTTCGTGGGTGACCACCACCATGGTCATGCCATCCTCAGCCAGAGCGCGCATGACATCCAACACCTCGCCGATCATCTCCGGGTCCAGGGCGCTGGTGGCCTCGTCAAACAGCATCACCTCGGGGTGCAAGGCCAGGGCGCGGGCAATGGCCACCCTCTGCTGCTGTCCGCCGGAGAGTTCATCGGGAAAATTTTTGATTTTTTCCCCGACCCCAACTTTTTCCAGCAAGGCCCTTGTTACCGCTGTCGCTTCGGCCTTGCTTTTGCCGCGCACCAGACACTGGGCCAGATTGATGTTGTCCAGGACCGAAAGGTGGGGAAAGAGATTGAACGACTGAAAGACCATGCCGACCTTGCGGCGGATGGCCAGCCTATTCTTTTCGTTGTTGTCCAGTGGAATGCCGTCGATGACAATGCGACCGCTGTCGATGGTTTCCAGGCCGTTGAGGCAACGGAGCACGGTCGATTTCCCCGAACCGGATGGGCCGATCACCACCAGGACCTCGCCGCGCCGGACCCGGATTGAAAAGTCATCCACGGCCATCACTGGACCGGGAAAGGTCTTGCACAGGTGTTCGGCGACGATAATCACCTCATCCTGGCTGGTGGCCTCCGGTATATTGTTCATTCAGGCGATCCGAGGAAAGCGTCGTTCCAGGCCGTTGGCCAGGGCGGACAGGGTCAGAGTGAGCGCCAGATAGATGGCCGCCACCACAAACCAGATTTCAAAGGTGAGAAAGGTATCTGCGACAATGGTCCGGCCTTCCATGGTCAGATCGTAAACCGCAATGGTGCTGACCAGGGCCGAATCCTTGATCAGCGACACCGCCTGACTGGTCAGGGCCGGCAGAATGCGGCGCAGGGCCTGGGGCAGGATGACCCGGCGATAACTCTGAAACCGGCTGAGCCCCAGACTGTAGCAGCCCTCCCACTGGCCCCGGCCAATCGATTGGATACCAGCGCGCATGATCTCCGAGGCATAGGCCCCCTCGAACAGGCTCAGCGCCAGAATTGCCGTGGTGGTCCGGCCGAGGTCAAGAATCGGGGCCATCACAAAATAGAGGAAAAAGATCTGGACCAGGAGCGGCGTATTGCGAATCGATTCAAGATAAATCCGCGCCAGCCAGCGACCGATGAACGAACCGGACAGCCGGAGCAACACGGTTGCCAGGCCGATAGCCGCAGCCAGCACCAAACTCACCAAGGTGATCTCCACGGTCACGACCAGCCCTTTTAACAGCGGTCCGGGAATAAACACGCCCTCGCTAAAGGTAAACAGATACCGTGGCACCTGCCGCCAGTGCCAATTGTAGCCCATCTGTTCCGCACCGCGCAGAACCAACCAAACCAAGCCAAATCCGGTCAAGCCGAAGCAGATCAAATCCCTGATGGTGGCGAAAGAGAAGGCGGATGAACGCATACGGACCGTGGCGATCGAAGCGGTTTACACAGCACTAACGTGGAGGGGTGGCTTTTTCCGCATCAATTGGGGATAAAGCCGCTTCCGGCAATCACACCTCTGGATGTACACCAAGTCCGTGTCCCTTTTCAAGGCCGGAATCCTTTACCCTACGGCAATGCAGCCCGCCCTGCCCGGCCATCTTCCTGTTGCCCTGATGCGGCCCCTCGGGTAGAGTACCGCCATCACCCAACTTTTTCACGGATGCATCATGCCCCCCTTGCTGGCCATCGACAATTTCTCGCTCACCTTTCTCGACGCCGAGGGCAACCTGTCCCCGGTGCTGCACAACATCAGCCTCACCATCGAACGCGGTGGTACCCATGCCCTGGTCGGCGAATCGGGTTCCGGCAAGTCGGTCACTGCCCTGTCCATTCTTCGCCTGCTGGAAGAAACCAATCAGGTCCAGAGCAGCGGTTCCATCGTTTTTGAAGACCGGGAATTGACCGCGTTGGACAAGAAGGCCATCCGGGCCATTCGCGGCAACCGCATCGCCATGATCTTCCAGGAGCCGATGACCTCGCTCAACCCGGTCTACACCATCGGCAACCAGTTGATGGAACCGCTACTGCTCCATCAGTCCCTGAGCAAGGCCGAGGCCTTCCAGCGGGCGCTGCAACTACTGGAACGCACCGGCATCGACAACCCTGAAGACCGGATTAACTGCTATCCGCACCAATTGTCGGGCGGCCAGCGCCAACGGGTGATCATCGCCATGGCCCTGGCCTGCCGGCCCAACCTGCTGATCGCCGATGAACCGACCACGGCGCTCGATGTCACCATCCAGAATCAGATTCTCGATCTGATCCAGGATATCCAGGCGGAATACGGGATGTCGGTGCTGCTCATCACCCACGACCTGCCCATGGTGCGCAAGATCGCCGAAACCGTCTCGATCATGCATGGCGGGCGGATCCTCGAACAAGGGATGGTTGCCGAAATTTTCAGCCGGCCGCAAGAAGAGTATACCCGCCATCTGCTGGCCTCTGTACCCGAGGGCACTCAGGAAACCAGGGCGGGTGGACCAAAACTGATCGAACTGGCGGACATCACCTGCACCTTTCCCCTGAAAAACGAATGGAGCGGCTGGTTCAAGCGTAAGAAAACCGTGCTCAAGGCGGTGAACCAGGTCAGTCTCAGCCTCAACCGAGGCACGACTCTTGGCCTGGTGGGCGAATCCGGTTCCGGCAAATCAACCCTGGCTCTCTGCCTGCTCGGCCTCACCCGCTACGACGGCGAGGTGTTCTATTTCCCCAAGGCCGGGACCAGCCATTGTCTCTCGGCATTGACCAACCGCCAGTTCCGTCCCCTGCGCAAAGAATTGCAGATCGTCTTTCAGGACCCCTTTTCCTCGCTGTCGCCACGCATGACCATCGAGCAAATCATTACCGAGGGTCTGCAGGTGCACGGTCTCGGCGGCACGAAAGAAGAACGGCGCACCCTGGTGGATCAAGCCCTGCACGACGTTGAACTCGATCCGGCACTCGCCGGCCGGTTTCCCCACGAATTTTCCGGCGGCCAGCGGCAGCGCATCGCCATTGCCCGGGCCATTATCCTCCGCCCGAAGCTGCTGATCCTGGACGAACCCACCAGTGCGCTCGACATGACCATCCAGAAACAGATCCTCGCTTTATTGCAGAGTCTGCAGGAGCGTTTCCAGCTCACCTATATTTTCATCACCCACGACCTGCGCACCGTACGCTCGCTGGCAGATCAATTGGCGGTGATGCGCCAGGGCCGCATTGTCGAGAGCGGGCCGGCTGCCGCTCTCTTTGCCAACCCGCAGCAGGACTATACCCGGCGGCTGTTCGACGCCGCCTTTTACCGCACCGGACACCACGGAGAACCCACCGCATGATTTACCGCGCCGTTTTTCACGTCGACCTGGACGAAGTCAAGCCCTTCAGCATTGCCCTGGCCAATGTTGGCAACCTGCTCCGCGCCATCCCGGAGAAGCATTACGATGTGGTGCTCCTGTTCAATGGGCCTGCGGTTGCTCTGTTGCAGACCGAGCAGTGCACCGACTTTCGTGAGGAGATCTGGCAGTTGCAGCAAGCACGGGTGGCCTTCAAGGTCTGCCGCAATGCCCTTAACCGCTTCAATGTCGACCCGGATAAACTGATCGAGGGTTGCGAGATCGTCCCGGCTGGGGTGGTGGCACTGATCGAACTGCAGCAGGACGGCTACGCCTACATCAAACCTTGAAGACGTTTTATTTTTAGCCTTATTGCAGCGGGTTAGATAGTCACCCCGCCCTGTAGTCGCATTGGTTGATGTACTTTTGGTCTACTTTCTTCCAAAGACGGCAAAGTCTGCACAGCTTTCTTGCTGTCGGTGATGAGCGAGTGGACGTACCGTTGCGGCACGAGGCAAATCACTGACCAAGAAAAATTTGAAGAGCAAATAATCGAATAATTCAGAGTTGAATCCGTCAGAAGAAAAAACGGTGTTCGTGAATCACAAAAAGCCAATTTGTCTTTTTACTTTGTCAAATTAATATTATTTCCGTTTAACAGTGCGGTAATTTTTCGGTTTTATGATTTTTTCTATTCGCAATCCGGCCAGTTGTCTGTTGAGTAAATTGGCCTGATTATACTGTTGTGCAGGAGAAAAATGCTTTCCTTGGATTGCGAGAATAGAGACACAACGCTCAGGTCTTTATCCCGCATTTACGGAGTGACCGAAATTGAAATCGAAGCATTCTTGAAAGAGACAGACTTAGAGCGACACTACCTCAAAAATGATCCAGAAAACCCAGGCGACCGGGAGTTGACCCTCTTGCTTGAGAAAGCATTTGCCTGTACTCCTGCCGGCCTTGACAGAGTTTTCTGGTTTCATTTAACGCGAGCAAAGCATGATACCGCCTTTGAATCTGGCATTCTTCCCTTGAACGACGCACTGCCGAAGATCTGGTCTACGATTTTGGAAATATTCATGATACTAAACATGAAACCAAGTTGCTGGAATTAAAGGACAAAGTGGTTCCCAGTTTTCAACATAACCACAAGGTTGGGAAGCCTTTGCTTGCCGGGCCATATGCTATGTTAGTCAGGGAAACGGCTTTTCATTCCCACGAAATGGGAAATCCTGACTACCTATGGTTACCAGAAATTGTTGAAGATATCTGTAATGGGTATCAGGAAGTTACCGGCGTCAAAATCCACGACAAAGTGTGCTCTGCACTTATTCCATACGTTGTTAAGTTCTGGAGTCGCGAGCAGACTGGTAGGGTGTGTATTGAGTCTGCGATGTATTACCTCTATGCCATAACTCATGGCAGGAGGCTGACGATCAACGCAACCACTTGTTTTGACGGAATGAACTGCACAATTCAACGAGAAGAGATTGTAAAAATTGAAAAAATAAAGGGTGAGCACAACAATGCCATGCAGGCGGACACTCGTGCCTCGCGCCGCTGATGGCCTTCATTAGCCCTGACCGAATCTATCCACACCCGTAAGGAGATTTTTCACAGTGGACATTCCACGAATTTTCAACATCACTGAAAGTGCTCACCGTATCCACAACCCGATCACACCCGAAAAGCTCGCCACTCTCGGCGCGGCGCTGCGTCTGGAAACGGGGGCTCGAGTGCTCGACCTCGGCAGCGGTTCGGGGGAGATGCTGTGCACCTGGGCACGCGATCACGGCGTCATCGGTACCGGCATCGACATGAGCCAGTTGTTCACCGAGCAAGCGAAACTTCGTGCTGCAGAACTCGGCGTCGCCGATCAAGTCAAGTTCATTCATGGCGATGCTGCCGGCTATGTCTCTGATGAAAAG
>Ga0074197_1001992_pt1 | contig 15306 bp, 9 predicted proteins | sample EPASupsiteSAE305_FD_64526 | JGI IMG/M metagenome (GOLD analysis project Ga0074197, IMG submission 64526) | Bioremediated contaminated groundwater microbial communities from EPA Superfund site, New Mexico - SAE3-05 reassembly with SPADES | ecosystem: Environmental > Aquatic > Deep subsurface >...
TGCTCAGCGAGCCGGACTCGCTGCCCAACATCGAGAACAGATCGCCGGAAGTCTGGTTTTCCATCCCCAGCGCCGCCATCTTGAGATAATTTTCAATGGCCGCCGTGGTCGCCGCGTCCTCGCTTTCACCGCTCTCCGGCGGACCGGCGGGGCGATTGGCCTCCAGGGCGGTTGCGGTTTCCTCTTCGCTCAACGAGCCGTCGCCGTCGGCGTCATAGTTGGTGAGCAAATCACTCGCCTCCATGGTCGTGCCGGCGGCGCCGCTGATGATCCCGGCCAGACTCTCGACCTCATCCCCGCTCAGGCTGCCGTCCTGGCTGGCGTCAATTTCGCTGAACATCTGGGCGTAATCAGGCCCGCCCTGCATCGCGCCCTGGGCGCCCGTTGCGGCCGCCATCCCGGCAGGCGGCCCCTCCGGACGATTGGCCTCCATGCCCGCCACCGCCTCATCCAGAGTCAGGGTGGAACTCCCTTCCTCATCAGCGTTGTCGCTGATGAACTCCTCGGCCGTCATCGAGCTTCCGGTGGCGTTGTTGATGATCTCCACCAGGCTTTCCGCCTCGTCCGCGTCGATCACGCCGTCGCCGTTCTCATCGGCGGAGCTGACCATGTCGGTCTCGTCCGGCCCGCCGCTCATACCGCCCATACCCCCCATTCCACCCATACCGCCGGGCGGAGGCCCCTGGGGCCGATTGGCCTCCAGCGCGGCCGTGGTCTCATCTTCGCTGAGGCCTTCAACGCCGTCCGTGTCGTAGGTCGCCATAAATTCCGACAGATCAACCGAAATCCCGGTGGCCTCGCTAATTTTCTCGGTCAGAGTCTGGACCTCGGTTTCGTTGAGGCTGCCGCTGTTGTCCGCGTCCAGCTTGGTGAACATCTCGGCAAGATTCGGCTTGCCTTTGGTTGAGGTTTGCTCGGTGGAACTGGTGGTGGAACTTATCTGCGTGTTGGAGAGGTTGATAAAGTAACTGCTTGCACTGGAACTGATGCTGCTGATCGTCATGATTCGCCTCCTCGCAATGAATTGCCGCGCCCTCTCCGCCTCGCGGCCTCATGCCCTGGGCGAACGGAGCGCACACTCGTTGTTGCCCTGGAGATTCCAGGGTTGCCTCTTGTATCGTCTTGAAAAAAGAGGCGCTTTATGGTGATTGAGTCGCGCGGGAGTAACTGTTTGCAACAGTCGCGCGCGTTTCCGTCAAGAGAACAACACCAGGTCGTCGCGATAAAAAAATTGCCGCGCACAGGAGACCGACCACGTTTGCCCGGCCGCCCGAAACGCCTTGGGCGGCAACGGCAGGCTGCGCTGGCCACACGCTCCTAGCAATAGTATCGGTACATTAAAGGGATTTGACTGTTAATCCTCTGCAAAAATATGTTAATTTTTGTAAATTGGCTTACCGGCAGGCAATAAGACCCTTTATGGTGAACCAATCAATCTTCCCGCCAACGCAACCGAGCACCCACGCCCTGCCATGCGAATCCTGATTATCGACGACGACACCGAGCTCTGCGACCTGCTTACCGAATACCTTGAACAGGAAGGGTTTGCCGTCTCGGCGTGCCACGACGCCCAGCAGGGGCTGGCGACCGCGCTCTCCGGCGACCACGCCTTTCTGATCCTCGACGTCATGCTGCCGGGCTTCAGCGGCTTTGATCTGTTGCGCCAGATCCGGCTTTCCTCGCCGGTCCCGGTGCTGATGCTGACCGCCCGGGGCGACGAGGTCGACCGGATCGTCGGCCTGGAGATGGGGGCCGACGATTACCTGCCCAAACCTTTTAATCCGCGCGAACTGGTCGCCCGCATCCGCGCCGTCCAGCGACGCGGCGAGAACGGATTCGGCCACCGACGCACTCCGCCCGGCAAACTGACTGCCGACGACATTGTCATCGACCTCGGCACCCGCACCGTTTTTCAGAACAGCGCCGAAATTCCGCTCACCGCCGTGGAGTTCTCACTGCTCCACGCCCTGATCAAACGCATCGGCCAGGTGGTCAATCGGGAAGACCTCGCCCAGGAGGTGCTGGGCCGCAAACTGGAAATGTTTGACCGCAGCATCGACGTGCACATCAGCAGCCTGCGCAAGAAACTCGGCCACAACCTCAACGGCGTCGAGCGGATCAAAACCGTGCGCAGCGTCGGTTATCTGTACGTCTGCACCTGAACCGCCCCGCAACCGATTATGCGCAGCATCTTTTTCCGCCTCCTGTTGAGTTTTTCCCTGACCATCCTGCTTGCCGGGCTGATCAGCGGCCTGATCATGTTTTCGTTTCCCCGGCGGTCGGTCGACTCCTTCCGCCGCGATTTCCAGCAGCAGATGCAAAACAGCATCGCCCGCGCAATGGCGCTGATGGGCCAGGCGGCGTTCGTCATGCGCCAGCATCGCGGCGACCAGGCCTTTGTCGATTATGTGCAGGAAATCCAGGACGCCACCCGAACCCGTCTCTATCTCGGCGTCGAGGGCGCAATTCTGCCCAAGGAACCTGCTCTGGACCCGGACATTGCGCGTCTGGCCGCCAGCGCCGGCAAACAGCCCACTATCCAGGAGGATGGACGCCAGTTGGTCATCATTCAGCGCCTCGAAACCCCGGAAGGACAGGCCTACACGGTGATCGGCCTCCATCAGCTGGGACCGCCGCCCGGAATGGAAAAAATGCTGCCGCCGCCACCGCGCGGGGATCGAGATTTTCGGTTGCCGCCTCGTCAGGAGGGGTTTTTCACTCCCTTTGGCCGCGTGCAGGAATTGCGTTTCCTGGTTTTCCTGCCGGTAGCCGGCATCATCTGCTACCTCCTGGCCAGATCGTTCAGCGCGCCCCTGGCCCGCCTGCGCACGATCAGCCGCCAGATTGCCGCCGGCGACCTCTCGGCACGGGTGGGAACCAGCCTGGGCAAGCCGGGCAACGAGATTGGCGATCTGGCCCGGGATTTCGATCACATGGCCGAACGGATGGAGGGGCTGGTCAACGGCCAGAAGCGGCTGCTGCTCGACATCTCGCACGAACTCCGCTCGCCCCTGGCGCGCCTGAACCTAGCCCTTGAGCTGGCGAAAAAGCGCTTCCAGGCCGAGGAGGACGGCAACTTCGCCCGCATTTCCCGGGAATCCGAACGGTTGAACACTTTGATCGGCCAGCTGCTGGCCCTTACCCGCAGCGAGGCCAAGAGCGTCGACGCCAACTCGCCGCCGGTGCCGCTCGCCGGTCTGGTGCTGGAAATCGCCGAGGACGTTGATTTTGAAACCCGCAACCTGGGCAAAGGGGTGGTCGTCGGCGACCTGGAGCCGGCCACGGTCTTGGGGTCCCGCGAGTTGCTGCGTCAGGCGATTGAAAACATCGTCCGCAACGGCGCCTATTACACCCGACCGGGCAGCCGGGTGGAGATCAGTCTGATCGCCGCCGCCGGCGCATCCGGAAACCCGGAAACCGTGATCCGGGTGCGCGATTTCGGCCCCGGCGTGCCCGAGGACAAGCTGCCCAACCTCACCGAGCCCTTTTTCCGGGTGGCCGAAGCCAGAGACCGCAACAGCGGCGGCGCCGGCCTGGGATTGGCCATAGCCCATCAGGCGGTGGAGCAGCACGGCGGCTCGCTCAGCTTTGCCAACGCCCCGAATCGGGACGGCCTGATCGTCGAAATCCGGCTGCCGCTGCTGCGCGCCCCCGGAGCCAATCACCCAGCCTGACGCCGCCACACGCAAAACCGGACAAGCCGCAACTTTTTCTTGACGGCCCAACGACTCTATGCTATTTACCCATTCTCGAAATGACGCAACCGTTTCACTGCAGCGCGTCGTTTCATCTCAGAGCGCCATTCCTCGGTAGCTCAGTTGGTAGAGCAGGCGGCTGTTAACCGCCTTGTCGGGGGTTCGAGTCCCTCCCGGGGAGCCAATATAGAGTCCAGCAACATTCGCTGGCGTCCACACAACCCGCAAACCGTCAAGGTTTGCGGGTTTTTTGTTGTCCAACGCATGAACTGCATACGCCTGGCAAATTAATCCGAAAAAACGAACAAATTTTTCAAGTTAATTCGGAAATCAGGAGAAACACTCGAAAATGCGTACAAAAGCAAAACCAAACATTGATGCAAAAAAATAATCCGAATAAAATCAGCATTATATATTTATTCGAGCAACTGGACCGTTTACTGCATTCAAGTAATAAAAGATAAATCAATCGTTCCACGAGTTCATTGCTTCATCGGGAGAATCATCATGAAAAAATTATTAGCGACAGGATTGGCGGCTGGTTTCATTTTCTGCTCACTTGGCGAGTCTACGGCCTGCTCATACACCCCATCTTTAGTTGCTTCGGCCACTTGGACTGATGGCATTGTGCAGCATGAGTACCTCCTCTACGAGTTTGTCGCTGGAAGCACCATGGACAAAGAGTGGCTCGACACCAAGGACTGGGTAGCAAGCACGCTCTCTTCAGAGTACCATCTTGCTACAGTTACCTCAGGAGAGGAAAATAATTCCATCAACGACTCTTTCTTCGCGACGACTTCAAGCGTCAAATTTTCTGGCGAGGTTTGGCTTGGCGGGTATCAGGATTCAGCAGGAACCGAACCAGCTGGGGGATGGGCATGGGTTACCGGGGAAGCTTGGTCCTATACAGACTGGGGCACTGGAGAGCCAAATAATTCGGGAGGCTTTGAAGAATATCTCGGGACGAATTGGAAATCTCATTGGAACGATGAGGGAAACCTGGGCAACATCGCTGGTTTCCTCGTAGAAAAGACGTCGCCTGTCCCCGAACCCGCCACCATGCTGCTCTTCGGGACTGGCATTGCCAGCCTGGCCACCGTTATCCGAAGAAGAAGAAGAAACTGATTTTTTCCGTTACATCGAATTGAAAGGCAGGGCCTCACGGCTCTGCTTTTTTTTTGTGCTCAATTCGGGCTGGTGGAATTACCATCCTGCCGTTGTTGGGTTGCCCGCACCTGCGCATACACCGCCTGCAGCAGATGCCCGGCCGCCAGTTCCCGAAAGGCGTCGTCGTTCATCAGCTTGACGAAAATCTCCTCGTTTCCGGCCATGCGCTCCACAAAGAGCGTTTCCAGCTGCTTCCTGAAAACAGGCGCGAAATTTTCGATGGTGTTGGCCATCACCGCCTGCCGCAACTGCTCGTTGGCCACCGCCGTCTCGCGCACCTGATCAAAAAATAGCTGATCCGCCGGGGTAAACTCGGTGCCAAACCGCTCATTGAGCCTGTCCACCAGAGTGGAGAGCTGCACGTCTTCATCCGGGCTTCCGGTTCCCACCTCCCTTGGCCCGTAGACAGGCTCGGCCTCGCCCGTTTTCAGGTCGATCGCCCCTTCGCTGATTTTTTGCAGCCGGTAATACTTCAGCTCCACCTCATCATCCACCTGAACCCGCCTGGCATCGCCAAGATGCGGCAGCTTGGTCAAAAGAAACCGGGCATAGCTGTACAACTTCTCATGCCCGGAATCTTGATAGGGGATAATTTGCGAGACAAACCCGTACAGATTCCTGAAACTGACCAGCTGCCCCTTGGCCACATCCTGATCCTCTTCGCCCAGGGCCTTGAATCGTTCGACCGCCAGATCAAGCAGGGCGTTGAGTTGTTTATGCTCGCCGCCGGTGGGATGCAGCCGGTTGCGGAACCAGATTTCACACCACTGGTCGACTTCCTCGGCGCTGTAGATTTTCCACTCCCCGAGGGCATGGGCCAGATTGTTGAGCAATTGCGGGTCGGTGTCGTCGCCCTTGGGCGTAACCTCGTAATAGGGCTTGAACGCGGCGTATATCTCCGCCGGCTCATTGACGAAATCGAGCACAAAGGTGTCGGCCTTGCCGCGCGTGGTGCGGTTCAAGCGCGACAGGGTCTGCACCGCCTGCACGCCGGCAAGCCGCTTGTCTACATACATGCTGTGCAGCAGGGGTTGATCAAAACCAGTCTGGTATTTTTCCGCCACCAGCAACACCTGGTACTCATCGGAGCCAAATCGCTTCGGCAGTTCCGTTTCTTTGACGCCGTTGTTCATGCCAACCTCCGTGAACGTGACGTCGGCGAATTCCTTGAGCGTGATTTCGCCGGAAAAGGCCACCAGCGATTTGACGTCGTGGTAGCCCTTTTTCTCAATGTACCGATCAAACCCCAGCTTGTAGCGCACGGCGTGCTCGCGGGAGCCGGTCACCACCATGGCCTTGGCCCGACCGCCGATCTTGTGGCGGGTGTGGGTGCGGAAGTGCTCGACAATCACCTCCACCTTCTGGGCGATCTCGTAATCGTGAAATTCGACAAACCGCGCCAAGGCCCGAGCAGCCTTGCGGCGCGGCACCTCCGGGTCCTGCTCCACCTTCTGGATCAGCCTGTAATAACGTTTGTAGCTGGTGTAGTGGGCCAGCACATCGTGAATGAAACCTTCCTCGATGGCCTGCCGCATGCTGTAGTGATGAAAAGGCGCCTTGCCGTCCGGTCCCGGCTCGTTGAACACCGCCAGGGTCTTGAATTTGGGGGTGGCGGTGAAGGCAAAAAAACTCAAATTGGGTTGCTTGGCCCGCTTGAGCTGCTCGCGCAGCAATTCCTTTTGCGCTGCTTCGCTTAAACGCTCCTCTTCCAGGTCGAGCCATTGCGCGGCCACCGCCGCTTCGATGCCGTCCTTGTTGAGGATCTTGCGCAATTCCATGGCGGTTTCGCCGCTTTGCGAGCTGTGCGCCTCATCGACAATCACCGCGAACCGCTTGCCTGCGGTGGAGATCGCCAGCCCCTGACCGTTAGCCTCCAGGGTGCGAATGGCCTGGGTGATGAACGGAAATTTCTGGATGGTGGAAATGATGATCGGTGCGCCGCCGGCCAAGGCCTTGGCCAGTTGCTGGGTGTCCTGGTCGATTTTCTCCACCACCCCGAGTTTGTGCTCAAACTGGAAGATGGTGTCCTGCAGCTGCTGATCCAAAACACGCCGGTCGGTAATCACCACCACCGAATGAAAAATCTTCTCATTGGCGGCGTCGTGCAGGCAGGACAACCGATGGGCCAGCCAGGCAATTGAGTTCGACTTGCCGGACCCCGCCGAATGCTGAATCAGATAATTATGCCCGGCGCCGTGGATGTGCGCATGCTCGGTCAGGGCGCGCACCACGTCCAACTGCTGATGACGCGGGAAGATCATAGTTTCCTTGCGGTGGCGCTTGATCCCTTTCTCGGTCGCCACGGTTTGCTCCACCACCTCCAGATGGATGAAGCGCGCCAGGATGTCCATCAGGCTGTCCCGAACCAGCACCCGACGCCAAAGGTACGCGGTGCGCACCTCGCCTTCGACCGGCGGGTTGCCGGCGCCGCCGTTGTGGCCCAGGTTAAAGGGGAGAAACTGGGTGTCCTTGCCCTCCAGCCTGGTGGTCATGAACACCAGCTCGGTGTCCACCGCAAAATGCACCAGACAACGCCGCTTGAAGGCAAACAGCAGCTCCTTGGGGTCGCGTTCAAACCGGTACTGATCTTTGCCGTTCTCGACGTTCCAGTGGTTGGCCGACAGTGGATTCTTCAACTCCAGGGTCGCCACCGGCAGGCCGTTCACCGCCAGGACCACGTCGGGAATCGCGCCGCTTTGGGTCCTGACCTGGCGGACAACGGTCAGGCGGTTGTCGGCGTACCGTTCGGTCGCGGCCGGGTCAAGCCCGGTGTTGGGCGAGAAATAGACCAGACGCACCGTCTTGCCGACGCACTTGAACCCGGTCCGCAACACAGCCAGCGCGCCCTTGGCGGCCAGCTCCTTGGCCAGACTGTCCACCAGCATCGCCGCCGCCTTGCCCGCATCCAACTGCAGCAAGCGGTCCCAGATTTTGGGCTGGGTGCGCTGCACAAAAGCAACCACCTCGGCCGGAAACAGGGCAATTTCAGAATCGTAGCCGTTCGGGTCGCCCGCTGCGTAGCCGCCGGAGGCAATCAGCGCCTGTTCGATCTCGCTCTCAAAGTCGATCTCCCGGTGCATGGCCTACTCCTCCTCGGTCTCATCCGGTCCGGACAAGGCCTGCTCAATGGCTTCGATGCTCGGCAGGCTGGTTTGCAGCTCGGCGGGCAGGGACTCAATCAGTTGATACTCGGCCACGCCCATCGCCTTGTTTGTATCGCGCAGGGCATATTCCGCCACCACCTTGTTTTTGCTCTTGCACAGCAGCAGGCCGATGGTCGGGCCGTCCTGCTCGGCCTTGAGCTGGCTGTCCACCGCCGACAGATAAAACCCCAGTTGCCCCACATGCCCAGGATTAAAGGCGCAGGCCTTGAGTTCAATCACCACGTAACAGCGCAGTTTCAGATGATAAAACAGCAGGTCGATGAAAAAATCGTCACCGCCCACCTCGATGTGCACCTGTCGGCCGACAAAGGCAAAGCCAGCGCCCAGTTCAAGCAAAAACTGGGTGATGTGCTGGACAATGGCGGTTTCGATGGCCCGCTCCTGGGCGTCTTCCCCCAACCCCAGAAAATCGAGGCGGTATGGATCTTTCAGGGATTCACGGGCCAAATCGGATTGGGGCGCGGGCAGATGGTCGGCAAAATTGGTCACCGCCTGCCCTGTGCGCTCCCGCAACCGGGTTTCGATCTGCATCACCAGGATATTGCGCGACCAGTTGTGCTCAAGAGCCTTGGCAACATACCAACGGCGCTCCTCTTCAGTCTTCAATTTGTCCAGCAGCGCCAGTTGGTGATACCAGGGCAATTGTGCAAGCACCGCCTGCACAAATTCAGCTTCCGGCCAGGCCTCGGCAAAGGCGCGCATGTATTTGAGATTGCGCGGCGAAAACCCTTTCATCTCCGGGAAGGCGTTGCGCAGGTCCTGGGCCAGCCGCTCGATCACCTTGGCGCCCCAGCCTTCGTTGCGCTGCCGGGCCAGGATGTCGCGGCCGATCTGCCAATAGAGCAGCACCAGTTCACGGTTGACCGCCAGGGCGGCGCGTTGCTGGGCGGTGTGGATGCGGCTTTTCAGTTCGGCCAGCCAGGGCGCGTAATCAGGCGGCAGGGGGACAATCTCAGGCATGGGCGGCCTCCTGTCCGGTTGTCGGGAGGGCGAACTGGCGGACGTCGACCTTGCCGGTGACGGCGTTGGTGATGAGGGCTGCGCGGTATTCTTTGAGCTTTGCTATAGCTACCGATATAAAGGATGTTTGGTCCGCAATTTTTAACGTAACTCCATCCAAATAATTGGATATTTCCTCCTGCTCATGCTTCAGTGGAAAAGAGCCAATTTGGTCGCCAATTCTTTCAATATTTAAATTTAGTTGAGTATTTAGAACGGCAGTGGACAGGAGTTGCTGCCTCATTGCGGTAAATAGATAAAATAGAAAATTTAGATCCACATCATCTTTGGGGATAAACCCAACAATACTGTCTGGAAAACAAGCCTCAAAATTTAGAATTGCCATATCCCCTATGTTTGCAGCAATTGTCATGACCAGCGTCCCTGCCGGAAAACTTTTGCTTACCTTCAACCCTTCCTCGTTTAATGTTTGGGAATACTCATTGATGAATTTGTTCGCATTTGCGACATCGCCCGTTTGTATAAATGGATAATCCCCTCCATAAAATCTTGGATCATTTCGCGGCCGATGGGAGAACTTCCCCCGAAGAATACTTGCAAAATACTTGATTTTCTTCGCATCCCAATGCACGGGAATCTCCCCCAGCCATGCCACCCCCGAATCCTTCATCGGCACCGATGGGTCAAGCCCCTTGGTTACGGCGTGGCTGATCAGGGCGATGCGCTTTTCGGCAAGTCTGGCGAGCAGGGCTTCTTTTTTGGCGATCAACGCATCGATTTGGCCGGTTTTGTAGTCGAGGAAACGGACGATGGTTCGTTGCTCGTTCAAGGGTGGCAACCCAGCACGAAAATCCTTAAAAATGTTTTCGGGAACTCGCTTCTGACCGCCCGCGCCATACATTTCCGATTCGCCCAATTTTCGGAAGGAATCAGAGATAGTGACGTAAAACAAAAAGGCTGGCTCAAGGCTCTCCTCGCTCGCACGAAGCACATGCAACTCGGTGGTGCCGAAGGCTGTTTTATTCGTCAGGCCTTTCGCCAAGGCACCTTTGCCGTTTTCGAAACATGGGGTAATTTTTGCCACAACCACGTCGCCATCACAGAAGTAGGTATACCCGCCACCGATTTCCCTAAGCTCCTTCTCTTCCTCCAGCCGAATGCCCCCATATTCGCCTACCGCGTCCATCGGCACAAACGACACCAGTTCGTCAGCATTAAGACGAACCGCATTCTTGCTCGGGTTCATTCGCAAAGCGAATCGCAAACGCTTTTTTCGCCAAGTTTCCGGTACGCCTTCCTCTGTGTACTGAGGATATGGCTGATACTTTTCCATCACACCACCTCGCTCAGCATCCGCATGATCTCTTGCTCCAACTGGCTGATCTCGGCCCCGATCACCTCCAGCGGACGCGGCGGCTGATAGACGTAGAAGTGGCGGTTGAGGGGAATCTCGTAGCCGACCTTAATTTTCGCGTAGTCGATCCAGGCGTCCGGCACATGCGGCAGGACTTCGGCCTTGAGGTAGGCGTCGCAGTGATCCTTGACCAGGGCCAGCAACTGGTCGTGGCCGGTTTCGTTGTCGTAGCCGAGCGGCAGCGGCAGGCTGATATTGTCCGGCAAGGCCACGATCTCGGTGTCGCGCAGGTCGGCGTCGGGTTCGGGCCGGCCTTTTGCGTCCCGGCAGATCTCGGCCTCCGGGTCGCGCTCGGCCAAGGCGGCAAGAATGGCCTTTTTGACCGGGCCGCCGATCTTGAGGCCGGCGCCTTTGAGCGCCCGATCAAGCGCCTGTTCAAACTGCGGCCGGCTGCGATAGAGCGCGGCGCCGTCCATACCCTGCAGGGCCGTTCGGATCGCCTGTTGCAGGGCCTCGCCCTCGGCGATTTCGGCCCGACTGGCGGCCGCGTCCTTGCGTTTTTTGCTGCTGGCCAGGTTGGCAAAGCCGCTTTGCTCGTCCAGCAGGGCAATGCGCTCAAGGCTTACCTGAAAGTTCAGCCGCAGCGGCCGCTCGACCGTGATTTTGAGAAAGCCGAAATCGCGATTGTCAAACAGCTTGCTGCACACCCGCTGTTCCGGCTGACCCGCGACCAATACCTCGCTCGTGCCGTCGTGGTTGTGCTCGGCATAAAGGCGGACCAGTTCCCTGATGTGGTCGTCGGACAACTCGTTGCGCTTGTTGCCCAGGCTCTTGCTCATTTTCCTGAAGTGGCGCGTGCCGTCGATCAGTTGCACCTTGCCCCGGCGATGCGCGGGCTTCTTGTTGGTGACAATCCAGATGTAGGTGAAGATGCCGGTGTTGTAGAACATCTGATCCGGCAGGGCGACCACGGCGTCGAGCAGGTCCTGCTCGATGATCCAGCGCCGAACATTGCTTTCGCCGCTGCCCGCGTCGCCGGTGAACAGGGGCGAGCCGTTGAAGACGATGGCGATCTTGGAGCCGTCGCCGCCGCTGTTGTGGCCCAAGGGGTCAATTTGGGGCGGCCGGTGCATCTTGGAGATCATGTGCTGCAAAAAGAGCAGCGAGCCGTCGTTGATGCGCGGCAAGCCCGCGCCGAAGCGACCCGAGAACCCAAGGGTTTTGTATTCCTCGCGAACAAAATCCTCTTCCGGCTTCCATTCCACCCCAAAGGGCGGGTTGGCCAGCATGTAGTGGAATTGCTTGTGGGGGTGGCCGTCGTGGGTCACAAAACCGTTGTTTTTGTTCTTGGCGTCTTTGATGCCCAGGGTGTCGCCGTAGATGAGGTTGTCGATGGGCGCGTCCTTGATCAGCAGGTCGGCGCAGCAGATGGCGTAGGCCTCGGGATTGTACTCCTGGCCGAACAGCTCGATGTGGGCGTCCGGGTTGAGGCCGGAGGCGACGCCGTCGCCGCAGATATATTTCTCGGATTCGGAGAGCATGCCGCCGGTGCCTGCGGTGGGATCGTAGACGCTGCGGTAAATGCCTTTGGCGTAGATGCCCTCCTCGCCGGTAAACAGCAGCTGGACCATCAGCCGGATGACCTCGCGGGGGGTGAAGTGGTCGCCGGCCTCCTCGTTGGCCTGTTCGTTGAATTTGCGCACCAGTTCCTCAAACAGCGAGCCCATCTGCAGGTTGCTGATGGCGGCGGGAGAGAGGTCGATTTCCGCCGAGCAGAACTCTTTGATAATCAGAAACAGCCGGTTGGCTTCGTCCAGTTTGGCAATTTCGCCTTCAAATTCAAACTTGTCGAAGATGTCGCGGGCGCGCGGCGAAAAACCGTGGATGTAGGCGATCAGGTTGCCGGCGATGTTGGGCGCATCGCCCAGCAGCTTTTCAAAGGTAAAACCGCTGGCGTTGAAGAGCGGTTGTTTGCGGTCCTTCGCGGCAATGCGGGCCAGTGCCTTTTCCAAGGCCGGGCCGGTGACGCCTTTGGCTTCCAGATGCGCCTTTTCGGTGAGCACCTCCTGCTTGTTCTCCGCCAGCACCAGATCGAGCCGGCGCAGCACGATCAGCGGCAGCATCACCCGCCGATACTGGGGCGGACGGTAGGGGCCGCGCAGTTTATTGGCGATGTTCCAGATAAAACCGACCAGATTTTGGTGGGGGGTGTTCGACATGTTGGTCCTTATTCGCATTTGCATTCAAGATGGCGCATCTTTTTTTGTAGGGTGCGCTGTGCGCACCATCCTGCTTACTGGTGCGCACAGCGCACCCTACAAAAACGTGCCGACTTGAGAGCTAATTGAAATTGTCAGTAAAAGCGCGGCTGTCGCAAGCCGAGAGCTTTGTGCTCAATACTATGATTCTTTTTTGCGCCCCAACCCGTAGCCTGGATGGAGGGCAACGGAATCCGGGATCACTTCACATCAAACCCCGGATTCCGCAAGCTGCATCCGGGCTACGGTCTGACTGGCCGCTGTTGCGGCGATCACGGCAAGGTCAAAGCCGCCGGGCAGAAAAACCGTCGACATCTTAAAAGATATTCGCCCACTTAGGTAAACAAAATTCACAAGCCGCCCCACCTGCGGCAACCCAGCTGCCGGCTCGTCACCGCAGGCAAACTGGGCTGGAGCCGAGCGGCAATGAAGCATGGACAAATCGCGCCAACTGAAGTATATACCGCTCAGAATCACTGAACATGGGTCGGTTTCCGGCCCATTTTTTTTTGCAGACCCGGCAGCTTCAGGGTCCACAGATCGGCAACCGACGGAATCAGAAAACGTGAGCAGTCAACACCTCAAAGAAATACAGAAGCGCCGCACCTTCGGCATCATCAGCCATCCCGACGCCGGCAAGACCACCCTGACCGAAAAGCTGCTGCTGTTCGGCGGCGCCATCCAGATGGCGGGAGCGGTCAAATCGCGCAAAACCGCAGTCCACGCCACCAGCGACTGGATGGCGATTGAAAAGGAGCGCGGCATCTCGGTGACCACCTCGGTGATGAAGTTCAATTACCGCGACTACGAGATCAACCTGCTCGACACCCCCGGCCATCAGGACTTCTCCGAAGACACCTACCGGGTGCTGACCGCTGTGGACTCGGCCCTGATGGTGATCGACAGCGCCAAGGGCGTCGAGACCCAGACCACCAAGCTGATGGAGGTCTGTCGGATGCGCAACACCCCGATCATCACCTTCATCAACAAGCTCGACCGCGAGGGCATGGAGCCGCTGGACCTCCTGGCCGACATCGAGGAAAAGCTGCAGATCGAATGCGTGCCGCTCAGCTGGCCCATCGGCATGGGCAAGGGCTTCAAGGGCGTCTACGACCTGCACCGCAAGCAGATCACCCTGTTCACCCCCAGCCAGGACACCCGGCCCGAGGACTGCATCGTGGTCAACGACCTGAACGATCCCCAGCTGGACAGCCTGGTGGGCAAATACGCCGCCGACAAGCTGCGCGAGGACATCGACCTGCTCCAGGGCGCGGCCAACCCGTTTGACCATGAACAATATCTCAAGGCTGGCCAGACCCCGGTCTTTTTCGGCAGCGCAATCAACAACTTCGGCGTGCGCGAGATGCTCGACGCCTTTGTCGAACTCTCGCCCCCTCCCGGCCCGCGCGCCACCGTCACCCGCATGGTGCATCCCGAGGAAGAGGCCTTCAGCGGCTTCACTTTCAAGATCCAGGCGAACATGGACCCGGCCCACCGCGACCGGATCGCCTTTTTCCGCATCTGTTCCGGCAAGTTCACCCGGGGGATGAAGGTCATGCACCACCGCCTCGGCAAGGAAGTGAACCTGAGCAACGCCACGGTGTTCATGGCCCAGGAGCGCTCGCACGTCGACGAGGCCTATCCCGGCGACATCATCGGCATCCACAACCACGGCACGATCAAGATCGGCGACACCTTCAGCGACAAGGAAGAGCTCAAGTTCACCGGCATCCCCAACTTCGCGCCCGAACATTTCCGCCGGGTGGTGCTGCGCAACCCGCTGAAGATGAAGCAGCTGCAAAAGGGGCTGCTGCAGATGGCCGAGGAAGGCGCGGTACAGGTGTTCCGGCCGATTGTCGGCAACGACTACATCCTGGGCGCGGTGGGCGTGCTCCAGTTTGAGGTGACCATGACCCGGCTCAAGGACGAGTACGGGGTCGACGCCACCTACGAGCCGCTGAGCTACACCCTGGCCCGCTGGGTGAGCTGCGACAACAAGCAGCAGATGCGCGAATTTGAAAAGAAAGCCCAGTTCAACCTGGCGCTGGACGCCGAAGGGCACCTCTCCTACCTGGCCGAGGGCAGTTGGCGTTTGGCCCACACCCAGGATCTCTTTCCCGAGGTGGTGTTCCACAAAACCCGGGAATCGGTGTGAACTGCGTTTTATAACAATGCGTTCCACCGCAACGAGCGCCATGCCGGAACCCATTGCACAGCGCATCGCGCTGCGAGCCGCAGCCCAGGAAGACATGCCGTTTCTGCTGGCTCTGTGGCAAGAGGCCATGAGCGAACATTTCGCCGCTGCAGGCGTTCCCCAGGCAGAAGAAAATCCCATGGCCCGCCTGCTCATGCGATTTGAGTGCGCAACAATCGTCTCCTGTGAAGGCAGAGACATTGGCCTGCTCAAAGTGGCCCGCGACAACGGCGACTGGCAATTGCTGCAAATTCAGCTCAGCCCTGATGTGCAAAAAAGGGGCATGGCCGCCGGCCTCATCCGCGCCGTGATCACAGAGGCCCGATCCTGCGGGGCCTCGCTGCGGCTCAGCGTGTTGAAGCACAACCCGGCCAGGGCGTTGTATCATCGCCTCGGCTTCCAGGTCGTTGACGAAGAACCCTATGCCTTTACCCTCCGCCTTGCGGATTAACCGCAAGGTCAACCATTGTTTCCGCCGCGTGCCCGCACCTCTTTCGACAATGCGCCTCCCTTT
>Ga0074197_1001993_pt1 | contig 15304 bp, 11 predicted proteins | sample EPASupsiteSAE305_FD_64526 | JGI IMG/M metagenome (GOLD analysis project Ga0074197, IMG submission 64526) | Bioremediated contaminated groundwater microbial communities from EPA Superfund site, New Mexico - SAE3-05 reassembly with SPADES | ecosystem: Environmental > Aquatic > Deep subsurface >...
CTGGATCTCCTGCTGTTGCTGTCGCTGGACTTCCTCTTGCTGCCGGCGCTGGATCTCCTGCTGTTGCTGTCGCTGGCCTTCCTCTTGCTGCCGGCGCTGGATCTCCTGTTGTTGCTGTCGCTGGACTTCCTCTTGCTGCCGGCGCTGGATCTCCTGCTGTTGCTGTCGCTGGCCTTCCTCTTGCTGCCGGCGCTGGATCTCCTGTTGTTGCTGTCGTTGGCCTTCCTCTTGCTGCCGACGCTGGTTTTCCTGAGAAATTTTTTGCTCTGTTTCCTGGTTTTGAGCATCTCTGGATGACCTGATACGCCGTTTTTCATCCTGCGGGGCAGCATTGTCACTGGTTTGTTTAATTGCCCCTGGCTCACGGGGTGCCCGTTGCCTGTCCTCTCCTGAGGTTACGGATTCAGATGGACTTTGCACTTCCCTTGGCGATCGTATTCGCCGATTGCTGTCCTGTTGGGCAGCCGTATCGCCAGCCTGATTAATTGTCCTTGGCTCACGGGGAACCCGCTGCCTGTCTTCAGATGGGACGCCGAATTCAGGCGGACTTTGTTTTACATCTTGATTTAGCGTCTTTCTGGGTGATCGTATCTGTCGAATGCTGTCTTGCTCGGTAGTTTTGTCGCCGGTTGGTTGTTTGATTGCTCCCTGATCGCGTGGAACCCGCTGTCTATCCTCTGTTTGAAATTGTGTACGAGGCTCGGTTTGCTCCATCACCTGATTGCGCGCATCCCTGGAAGTTTGCATCCGCCGGCTCTCGTCCTGGTTGCCTCTATCGCGGATTTGACTGGTTTCGCCTTGATCATGTTGTCCGCGTCGTTGTTCACCTCCGGTGATAAGCTGCCGTTGGCGCTCCTGGGGTTTGATCTCTTTTTTTTGCAAAGATCCGGTATTCAAGGGTTTGGTGGTCTTGTTGGCGTCCACCAGTTTGTTCGTCAACATGGGGGCGCGAACATCCGTTCCCGATGGTGGTTGCAATACGTTTTTGACCTGTGCTGCATCCTGCTGGATCCGTTCCCGGTTGAAGCGTTTGGCATCCTGAACCAATTGTTGATTGTGGTTGATCCGGTTGACGACAGTGCTGTGCGGTTTGCGGTCTGCCTTGACGTCATTCATGGCAAAACGGTGCTTATCGGTGTTGAAGGTGTTAACGACCGCGTTGTTGAGAACAGTTGCCGGTTTGTATGTGTTGAGAATGGTTGCTTTACTGATATTGCGCTGCACATACGGAGTGTAGCGGCTCCCTCGGTACAAGTGGTCCCGGTGAATGATGACCGCTTCGTCCAGGTAGCGGTATTTGGTCAGGTTCACATTGATAACTGTGGTTTGATGCACAATCACGGTGCGGTGGCCCCAGGGCCGGTACCCGTAGTACACTTCGTCCGGCGCCAGCGGTACCCAGCCTACGGAAGGGCCGCTGTGTATCCAGCCTACCCGGCCGGGATACCAGCCAAAACCGATGAAGAAGCGGGGTGTGTCGGCAACGACGCGCGTCACCGGAGGCAACCAATACCACGTCCGAAAGGACTCGACAAAGACCCATGATCCGTAGTGATGGGTGACGTAACCAAACGGTTCATCTGGTATCCAGCAATTGTCGCCGTAATAGACGCTCCAGCGGCCGGCGGTGAAAGGTCGCCACCCCGGATCGACTCTCGTCGGCCGCCACATGTGACGATAATCACCCTCATAGTAGACACGCTCCCAGCGGCCGTTCTCTTCAAGGGCGTAGGCCTGGTCGTGGATGGGCTCAGGCAAATACTCCATCGATGGACCTCTATTCCGCAACCGTTGGGCCCAAATGTTGTCACGCTGCCCATTCCAATCATCCCAAATCGAATCGACCGTGCCGTTACCCTGGGCGGTTTCTCTTCTGTCGGCAATGATCGATGCATCGCCCTCCCGGACCTCATACCTGGCCCTGGTCGCATCGTGGACGAAATCGACGTTGCCCCGAACGGCAATCACCTCAAGAGAGTCGTCGCCGACATAGAGATCAACAACCGCCCCGCCCGGTGCGACCACATACCCGAAAGGCGTGGTTACCTTGACGACGGCGTCATAGCTCTTGTTGTACAGACGGGCAAGGCCGGAGGCCACATCCACAGTGGTGGCGTCCGGATTGAGCGCAATAAGCTGAATTTGGGTGTTTTCGCCTACACGCAACCAGGTTTGGTTCGGCATGATGAATTCGGCCTTGGCGTTGTCCCCTGAATAAAGAGCGTCTTCGAGACCAAAGGGCGCGTCCTTGCCCGTGACGACCCAGTCTTTTCCTTCCTCGACGTAGCGTAGGAGTTTCCCCTCGACATGGGCGATCCGGCCAACGAGGATTCCTTCCTCGCTGTCGGCGGCCTTGGCGTGAGCACCAGTGCACAACATCCCGAAAGTAAAGCATAATATAAGATTGAGAAAGCGCCATGAATTCAGCATGATTGTTTCCTGGGTTTGACGGTGGGGGCTTGATCGAATCTGAAGAAAATTACCAACATTTGAACAGAGTAAAGATTAGTGGACGGGATTTCAATGGCTCTCGTCAGCTATTTGATGAAAAAAGGGCAGGGGGTGGAGAGGTTCTGTTCACCTGGCAAAAGGTGACTCCTGATCAAAATCCGGATTATAGTAATCGGCGCTGGCAAACTCCTGAATCCAGCCATGAATAAAGCCGAGCCGCTCCATCTCGGCTACCACCAGTTCATATTCCTCCGGGTTGAGCTGCCGGTTGAATGGCGGCAGCTCGGCCACCGCCGCCGTCGGCTGATACTGGGACATCAGAGACAGGGTGATGCGAGTTGAGAGACTGGCGGCCAGAAAACGCAGGACCCGCAGGCTGTTGTTCACTGCTCCGGGCAGCACCAGGTGGCGAACAATCAGACCGCGTTCGGCCAATCCCTCGTTGTCAAGATGCAGTACGTTGCCTTTCTGGCGGTACATTTCCACCAGCGCCGTCGCGGCAACTTCCGGGTAATCGGGAACTCCGGACAGGTTCCGGGCCAAAAGCGGATCACGGTATTTGTAATCGGGCAGGTAGACATCCACCCAATCCTCCAGGGCCCGCAGAGTTTCCACCCGGTCATATCCATTTGAGTTGTAGACGATCACTGGATGAAAGCCACGCCGGCGTACTTCTTTGATGATGGCTACCATCTGCGGCACCATGTGCGACGGCGACACAAAACCGAGCCGGTTGATTCCAGTGGCCAGGAGCGCGGTTATCGACTCCGCCACCTGGGCAAGCGACCAGGCCGCGCCGCGGATGGCTTGGTCATTGCGGGAGATTTGATGGTTCTGGCAATACCGGCAGCGCAGGTTACAATGACCAAAAAAGACGTTGCATATCCCCTCGTTGCCGCTGATCACCGGCTCCTCCCCCTGATGCAGGGTAATGGCAGCGATGGCATAACCGGCATCGGTCCGGCAGAAACCGGTTGCTCCGGCAGTCCGGTCCACACCGCATTGCCGGGGGCAGAGCCGGCAGGACTTGAGAGAGAAAAGGGATGGTGAGAGAGCGGTTGCCTGCATGCGGTTAATCGTATCCAGATTGCGGCGTGGAGAGACGCTTTATTGGCGACGTCTTTTGCTCGGAAAGTATAATACCTTGCTGGTAAAAGGGCATTCGCTTTTGCGAGATCGCTCCCTGGTTCATCGAACGGAAGCGGAAGCAATGAGCCGTCAAGGCAGGGGCAGGCAAATCTCCCTGGTTCTTCCGCTGAATCTGCAGTATACCCCTTCTTTGCCTGCGTTCCGGTACAATGAGTGCCGCAGCGATCAAGCCCAGCCATTGTACTCCATAGACCGTACTTGATGTCTTGCCGGGAAAACCGATGCGATACCCCCTCCGCGACAGCCTCCGCTCCTCGCTTACCAGCAGCCTGCTGATCCTCAGATACGTGGTTCCCCTTTATCTTGCGGCGGACATCCTGATCTATTTCGATCTGTTGCGTTACCTGGGCGTTCTTTTTGCGCCTTTCACCTCGCTGCTTGACCTGCCATCCGAAGCCGCGGTGGCCCTGGCGGGCGGGGTGCTGATCAACATCTATGCCGGCATCGCCTTTGCCGCGCCCCTGGGCCTTTCGCCGTATCAGTGGACGATCCTCGCGGTCTTTCTTGGAGTCTGCCATTCGATGATCGTGGAGAGCGCCATCATGGCGAAACTCGGCATTTCCTACGGATACTCCATTGTTTTGCGGGGATTGGGTGCCTGCCTTGCCGTCATCCCGGTGCTGTTCATGCCCGCCTCTTTTTTTGGTGCGGCCAAGCAGATCCGTGGAGTTACTCTGCCGCACTATAGCGATTTTTGGCAGATGCTGCTCCACTCCTTGGGGAACGCCCTGATCCTTTCGGCGAAGATCATCCTCCTCATCAGTTTGATTATCGTTGTCATGGATCTGCTTAAATCAACAAAATTTTTGCAAGCCCATCTGGCAAAGGTCAACACCTCCTTTTCCATCATCGCCGGCCAACTGCTCGGCATCACCTACGGGGCCGGTATTCTGCTCCGCGAGGCGAGCCGGGGGACCCTGAGTCGTGAGGATATCTTTTTCATCGGTACTTTTCTCATGATCTGCCATTCGATTGTCGAGGATGTGCTGCTTTTTGTCCTTTTCGGGGCCAACTATTGGATTATAATAGGCGTCCGTTTAACGGCGGCCGTGCTGATCAGTTGGACCCTCCTGCGTGTTTTCCGGGTGATTTCCCTTGATTGGGTGGTTCGGCCTTGAAAGAGAGGTTGTCCGGCAATCCGTCGCTATTCGTCCTTCCTGCCCGCTAACCGGGAGTTATTCTCGATCAAGGAGACCGCATTTTGTCTGTTCTCACTTCGTTACGCCTGAACGGTACGTTAACTAAAATTTACTTCTGCACGGTTATTACCTTTTGCTCCCTGTACGCAGCCCAACCGATCCAGCCGGTCTTTCAGCATGAATTCTCGCTGACCTCACTCCAGGCTATTTTGTTCACTACCCTGATGATGCTGCCGCTTGGTTTTGCGCCGATGTTCTATGGCGTTCTTTTGGAATCGCTCTCCGCCCGCATGATCGTCCGAACCGCCATTCTCCTGCTCGGAGTACTGGAACTGGTGTTCAGTTTGACCAGTAACTACCTGCTGTTGCTTACTATTCGTGGTTTGCAAGGAATGGCCATCCCAGCCATTCTCACCTCGCTGGTTAGTTACATCTCATTCACTGCACCACGGGAGGATGTGCAATCCGCCATTGCCCGCTACATTGCCGCCACCATCCTCGGCGGCTTTTTGGGCCGTTTTCTTTCCGGCCTGTGCACCGATCTCTTCGGGTGGCGATTTTTCTTTTTTGTTCTTGGCCTGTTGCTGATCTGGGGATTTTTTCTCCTGCGTACCCTGGAGAAGGATGCCAACCTGGAATACAGTCGTCCCAAATTGGGCGAGGTGGCGGAACTGGTCAAACAGCCGCAGTTTTTCTGGCTGTATTGCACCATTTTCTCGGTCTTTTTCGTTTTTGCCGGCCTGCTTAACTTTCTTCCCTTTGAGCTCAAGGTGCTTAACCCTTCGTTTCGCGAAACCGGCATCGGCTTCATGTATTTTGGCTATGTCATGGGCATTCTGGTGTCGCTCAATGTCCGGCGATTAATCAGCCTGTTCGGCTTGGAAACCAGGGTGGCCATGGCCGGACTTTTCCTCTACATCATCGGCATCTGCGGCTTCATGATCCCCGACCACCGGACCATGTTCCTCGCCATGTTTGTCTTCTGCACCGGCATGTTCATGGCCCATTCCCTGCTGTCCGGCTACATCAATACCCTGGCCAAGAGCAAGAAGGGCATTGCCAACGGCGTGTATATCTCTTTCTACTATCTCGGCGGCACCATCGGTTCCTTTGCCCCGGGCGTGCTGTATGAGCATTTCGGTTGGAAAGTTTTTTTGTACAGTTTGATTGTGGTGGTCTGCGGGGCGATTTTTTGTCTGTTCCGTTTGCAACGCGCCGCCGCCGTGGCCCTGGCTGCTGAGAATAACGAGGGTACCGGATCATAGCTTGGCGCTGGGCCGTTGATGCCGGTGAGCCGGTGTTCGTAGTCAAAGGTATAGGTGTTGCCGTAGCCGGAGGCGAGCTGGCCCTCGTCATCGTAGGTGTAGGTGACGTCGTTGGCGGCTAGCAGGCGGTTTTTCTTGGCGTTGAAGCGCAGATCGATGCGGCCTTCATTCTGGGCCAGAGTGAGCGGTGTGGTCTGGGTGCTGTGGATACGGTTGCCGTTGCCGTCCAAGGTGAAATGGTAGGCGGCGATAATGCTGCCGGAACCGCCGGTCAGATTCTGCAGGTCGACCAGCCGGTTGGCGTTGTCATAGCCGAAGCTCGTCACCGTGCCGTTGAACTGGGAAAGCTCGATGGGTCGACCGGCATCGTCGTAGGTGTAGGAGGCGCTCAGCCCCAGCCAGTCGGCCTGCACCGTGGTCAACCGGCCATTGGCGTCATAGCTGTAGCTCACCGTCTTGCCGTCGGGATAGGTGAGAAGTGTTTATCCATTTCTACCCCGACTCCTTAATGCACGGTAGGCTGTGCCAACCCTTCCGAGCGGTCAAAGCACTATATTTAGGAAAACAACCACCTTCATGCAGGTGGTTGTTTAGTTTCAGAAATCCAGCGACGTGCTTCTTTTATTATCTCAAGTGCAAAAAAATCCTGATCTTCAAATCGATCTTCATACTCACTAGCAGCATATATAAAGGTGTCAACCTCATGTAATGGTGAGTCTAGCCCAATAGTTGCATGCCATATTTTTTTTGCACCATCGTATGGTGCTATCTCACCCCGCAAAATCTCAATTGACACAAGTCGTGTGTAGCGGAGGATTGCATCTTTCCTAGACATAGCTGGTCTACCCAGCTCTCTCAAAGCTCGTTCAAACAGTATGCGGGCTTGATCCAATTCTGCGAATGTCAAACCAGCTAATAGCACAAGTGATTCGCTGTCAAAACCCTCAACAAGCCATTCCGCCGCTGCGTTTGGGAGGATTTCAGGTTTTAACAGATTTAAGGTCCATAAAACTTCGGCTGTATCAAATGTCATAACACCTCTTACGGATTTTTAAATTTGAAACCGGTCCGTACTCCGTTTGTTAAATTCTCCCAATAATGGATGACAATATTATTCCCTTCAGGCGTAGTGTGAACGTGTTGCATTTTTGCCCAAACATCAGATGGAAACCTGATGTCTTTGATTTTCCCCTGCATTATTTGTGTCCCTGCCCCTGCCCCTGCCCCTGCCTCCTGAAGTGTCAATTGTTCTGCTAAATTGTTTGCTTGGGTACGAATTACACTTGAACTTATGGATGTACCTGCACTTTTAATTGCACCACCTATACCACCAGCTATCAAATTCACAGGATCAAGATACCAAGCAGGAGCGGAAAGTCCAAGCTCCTGAGGTGTACCATCCCCCTCCGCGCATAATCCCAACGGGTCCACCAACATCACCGGATTATTTCCAGCATAAGCATACAGATTGACATCACCGCCGTCAAATCCCAAGGGGTCCTCGGAGATAAATCGTCCCACCTCGGGATCGTAGTAGCGGGCGCGCATATAGTAGAAGCCGTCGGTCTCGGCCAAGACTCCGTACTGGCCGACGAACTTGAAGGGCTGGGGCTCGGCCTCCACCTGGCTGGCGATGAGTCCGTATGGCGTGTAGGCGTACTTGTTGATGATGTTCTTGCTGCTGTTGGTCAGGGCCACGGTGTGGCCGGTGGCGTCGAAGTGGTAGCAATAAAGCGCACCGGCAGGGGTGGCCATGGCCAGCAACCCCTTACCATGGATGTAATACCGGGTGATGACGTTGCTGCCGTTTGCTTCGGCGATGAGGTTGCCGTTCAGATCGTAGACATAGCGGCTGACCACTCCGCCCCGCACCACTTCCAGCCGGTTGCCCGCTCCGTCATAGCGGAACTGCTCGTTAACCGAAGTCCCGCTGATGCCGGTGAGCCGGTGCTCGTAGTCAAAGGTATAGGTGTTGCCATAGCCGGAGGCGAGCTGGCCCTCGTCATCGTAGGTGTAGGTGACGTCGTTGGCGGCCAGCAGGCGGTTCTTTTTGGCGTTGAAGCTCAGATCAATGCGGCCTTCATCCTGGGCCAGAGTGAGCGGTGTGGTCTGAGTGCTGTGGATGCGGTTGCCGTTGCCGTCCAAGGTGAAATGGTAGGTGGCGATAATGTTGCCGGAACCGCCGGTCAGGTGCTGCAGATCGATCAGCCGGTTGGCGTTATCATAGCCGAAGCTCGCCACCGTGCCGTTGAACTGGGAAAGCCCGATGGGTCGACCGGCATCGTCGTAGGTATAGGTGGCGCTCAGCCCCAGCCAGTTGGCCTGCACCGTAGCCGGGGGGGCCAACTGTGCGGTAGCGGTGGGCTGGCTAGCAGCAGGGGTGCCGACCACACCCTAGGTCGTTGCATACCCAACACTTAGAAGGCCCCCGGTTGTCAACAGATAAAGGTATCCGGGAGCGATGAAATCATCACTCTGCGGCCGGTCCAGTCCGACCAATTGCCCAATGAAATGTGCCCTGTCTTGGGTTTCCGATTCGACGACAGAGTGACTCTGCGCCAAACACTTATCGAGGATCAACCACCTTGCCGGTAAAGGCGATGCCGGCAAGAGCAACGAGCGAATGGAATCCGGTCGAGAATGGGCCACTCTCTTGCTCGTCGGAGACCGGGTTCCATTCGCGGGCTCGCCGGGAACGAAGGCCGGGTGATTGCGGCAAGGATTTTGTTGCCGCGTCCTAGAAACAATCGCGTACCCTCATGCCGTCCCATTCAAAACGGCTTGGTCATGCGGCGGCATGCCAGAGTTAGAGCCGGGTTCGGGTGAGGGGCAGAACCACTTCAACAAGCAGATGTTCAACGAGCGGGACGGACGGCCAATCAAAACTTCTGGCTGCGTGCAACCGGCAGACCATGGCCCATGCTGCTGATGGCAGACGGAGGATATACTCCGGAGGGCCATGCGGATATGCTCGAAAAAGGCTCCAGTTAGACGTCGGGCTCGCCCGTCCCCTCGATCATGCGGTCAGAAATTTCTGCATACTGAATCCCGGCCGGTTCTTGAGCATGAAATAGACGGCCCGGCCGAGCTTGTGCGCCAAGATGGACAACGCCTTGCCCTTGCCGTGTTTGCGAACCAGCGTGTTGTGCAGCTGCCGGCCCGGTTCATTGCTTTTGAGGAACAGTTGCGCCGCCAATGAAAAGGCCCAGCGGAGATGGGCGTTGCCGATCTTCCTGCCGCTGCTGCCGTATTTCTTGCCGTTGGATTCCTTGACGCACTTGACCAGGCGGCAATAGGAGGCGAAATCTTGAACCCGGGGAAAACGGCTGATGTCCTCGATCTCATAGAGCAGGTTGAGGGCATTGATCCTGCCCACGCCGGGGATGCTCTTCAAGAGGGCATATGCAGTCGGGTCATGCTCCTTGGCGTGGGCAATGATGTCCTGTTCGAGGACGGCTAGAACCCGGTCATAGGCGTCGATAATGTCGAGATTGGCGGCCATGGACATGCACACCGAGGGATCGTCGAACCGATCCAGCAAGCCTTCCCGGTTTTGCGGTTTGGCGATCCGTCCCAGAGGCACCTGCAGGTTGTATTGGCTGGCGGTATTCTGGGTGTGGGCGAAGAGTTCGGCCCGCTTGCGCATCAGATGGTTACGCCGGCGCATCAGATCCCGAGTGGCACGCATCCGTTGGGGATAGACATAGGCCATGGGAATGAGGCCGCCCCGGAGCAAGGCAGCGATCTTCTGTGAGTCGATCTTGTCGTTCTTGCTTTTGCCGCCGTGGATGGCCCGCATGTAGAGGGCATGGCCGAGGATGAAGGGGATGCTCTCTTCGGCACAGAGATCGGCCAGCCAGTACCAGGAGAACATGCATTCAGCGCAGACCACCAAGTCTTCCCGGTAAGGTGCAATGGTCGCGAGGAAGGTTGCCGGCTCGGTCTTGATGTTGCGGTGGAGCAGAATATCCCCTTCCTGGTTGAGGATGCACAGATACATTTTGTTGGTGTGCAGGTCGATTCCACAGTAATGCTTGTGCTGCTTGGTGTACAATCGCATGAGAAGGCCTCCTTGGCTAAGGGTACTGATACCCCCATTATAGCGGAATAGTCCGCCGGGTGCTCAGGGGGGCCTTCTCTAGTATCAGGCCAATAGAGCCGACTGCGGGCGTTAGATTCAAATACAATTATTACTAAGAGATTATAATGACTGAAGAAATACAGCCAAGATGGATATCTGGATTTTGGAGAAGAATTGGCGCCTTAATTGTAGACACCATTATCTTAGGAATAATTGGTCAGGGATTAGGCTTTTTTTTAGAAGAACTTCTGGTTGAAATCGGAGTCTGGGGTAGACTTATAGGATTCACAATTGCCCTTGTATATTTTGGTATTTTGAATAGCGAAATAGGTAATGGTCAAACTCTTGGGAAGAAATTATTAAAAATTAGAGTCGTAGATCTGAGTGGCGAATTGATAAGTCCATTAAAATCGTTTCTCAGATATTCAGTATTAGCAATTCCATTTTCTCTTAATGGAGCTCCTTTCTCTGATAATATAATGTTTTCCTTTGTAATTTATATTCTATCACTTTTTGTTTTTGGTGGTCTATTTTCAATAATATATCTGTATATATTCAACCGAGTCACCAGGCAATCACTACACGACATTACTACAGGGACATATGTTGTTAATGTGGCTATTGAAAAACAACCAGTAGGTAATGTCTGGAAACCTCATTATGTTGTTGTTTGCCTCTTTTGTATTGCAGCATTAGTTGCACCTTATTTCACTAGTAGCTTAGCCAAACAAGAACCATTTTCCGATTTATTTAAAATCAGAACCCAGTTGATGAAAAATCAGGTAGTCAAAAATGCCACTATTTTATATGGAAAAAGCACATTCTCTTCTACAAACTCTGGTACCACAGAAACAAAATATGTCAGTGCACAAATACATCTCTCAAGAGATGAAACCTCAAATGAAGAACTTGCAAAGTCATTTGCAATATCGATTGTTAAAAATTATCCTGATGCACTCGATAAAGACACAATAAATATAAATTTAATTTATGGCTTCGATATAGGTATAGCATCAAGGTGGAATTCTCATGGACACAGGTTCATTCCTGCCGAATTGTTAACATCTATGTAGATAAGAATATTATAATAATCTAACTAGCCATTCCACTGGACCCGTAAAAAGCACGGGCCAGTGAATTCAACGTTATGCATAAGGAGTCCCCGTGATAGGAGTAGCAGGTTTAACAAAGATCGCCGAGATGATTTGCGGCGATAATCCGTTTGATTTCTTCCCTTATCGTAGCTCGTCACTCATCACAAGATTCTTTATTGATCTCGATTTGGACTATGCTCACGACGGTTCGACTCGAAGACACTGGGTTTGCGATGTTCTGAAAGAACTTAATGGCAAACAACCCGCCGGAACTGGTCTTCCATCAAGAGAAATAATCAAAGTTATTGAAAATCTGTTACATCCAGATGCTTTTCTGTTTAATGAAAAGGTTGATAGAGAAAAAGCAAAACAGGCAATAAAAACATGCCTTAAGACCTATGGACTTACTATTGCCGAATTGTCAAATGGATTAGTCAAGATTTGCCTTCTTCATGGAGAATTTGTATCAACTGATTACCATGAAATACCAACAGAAAATCTGGTTACTTTTAAGCCAAGCATATTTCAAGTCCCAAATAAGCCTCAGAATCCTCGTCTCGTATCAGTCATGATCCCATTTAATGCATCTTTCAACGGAACTTACGATGCAATCAAACGTGTAGCTGACTACATGAAGCTTGAATGTTTAAAAGCGAATGACATATGGGAAAATTCAACATTCATGCAGGATATTTTTGACCTAATTTATTGCGCTAAAGTAGTTGTTGTAGACTTTACCGGCAGGAATCCAAATGTAATGTATGAAACAGGAATTGCCCACACACTAGGAAAGACTGTCATTCCAATCACTCAATCAATTGGTGATATCCCGTCTGATCTAGGCCATCACCGTGCATTAAAATATCTTCCGAATGAAGAAGGTTATAATGAGTTGAGCAGGGAACTGTACAAAAGATTAATAACCATAGTTGAAAAAACCGCATAACCAGTCAATAAAGTGCGCCGTGCCAAGGCGGTGTTTCTCAGCGAGTGCGAATCCCGCCCGGCAACTTTCGCTCCGGCCGGTAGCAACCGGAGCAGTCGCGGAGGTAACGAAGCGGCTGAAGCCTCTGGTGTAGAAGGTTCTGTAACAGGGACTTGGCGAACATGCAGGCCGTAACGTGAGTGAACGCTGAGCAGGCCTCGAAAATGGTAATACGGAAGCCGACCCGGCTTTATTACGGGGAAGGCTGTCATTGCTGGTGAAGCGAGCGAAGTGTGCAGCCAGCAATTCCGTCGGGGTAGTGGCGATAGCATGCATGGAAGAGGGAAGCAGACGCAACACGGGAAGCCCCATCACGCGGTCGAGCGTGAGACCAACCGGTGCCCCGTGAGGGAGAGGCCGGGCGAGGTGGGGTGGCGGAAAGGCCCGTAGTACCTTGGAAGTCGGGTAATGCTGATGGAGGAAAGTGGCCTTAGTTCAAGACCAACGCAAGAAGCAAGCAAGGACAGGAAATTGGGAAACCTGCAAATTCCGGAGAGCGTTCAGAAACTGCGGATGGCGTTACACACCAAAGCGAAGGAAGAACCCGGATTCCGGTTCTATCTCCTGTATGACAAGGTGTCCGGCACGACGTGCTGACCCACGCTTATCGCTGCTGCAAGGCGAATAAAGGAGCGGCCGGGGTGGACGAAGTGCGCTTTGAGGACATCGATGCAAATGGAGCGGAACACTGGCTCGGGGAACTGGCGGAACGGCTGAAGAGGAAAGGCTACCGGCCGGAAGCGGTCAAGCGGGTCTGGATCCCTAAGCCGAACGGCAAACTGCGCCCTTTGGGCATTCCGACGATCACTGACCGGGTAATTCAAACGGCTGCGATGCTCGTGCTGGAACCCATTTTTGAGGCCGATCTGCAACCGGAGCAATACGCCTACCGGGCAGACCGGGGAGCACAAGGCGCGGTACAAGCGGTACATCGGCTGTTAAATACCGGGCACCGAAACATTGTTGATGCGGATCTGTCGGGCTATTTCGACAGTATACCGCATGCCGAATTGATGAAGAGCGTTGCTCGTCGGATTGTTGACCGGCACGTGCTGCACCTCATCAAGCAATGGCTGGAGGCCCCGGTTGAAGAAGACGATGGTCACGGTGCCCGGAAGCGGACAACTGCCAACCGGGACACCGGACGCGGCACTCCCCAGGGGGCGCCCATCTCTCCGCTGCTGTCGAATTTGTACATGCGGCGGTTCATTCTAGGATGGAAGCTGTTGGGGTATGAGCGGCGCTGGTCGGCGCGCATTGTCAATTACGCAGACGACTTCGTTATCTGTTGCAAGGGCCGGGCGGAGCACGCCATGGCCGCGATGCGCAGCCTGATGGATCGGCTGAAATTGACGGTGAACGATGACAAGACGCACCTGTGCCGTATCCCGCAAGAGCGATTTGATTTTCTGGGTTATACCTTCGGGCGGTGCTACAACCGGCAGAACGGGCGCACCTACATTGGCACCCAACCTTCCCGGAAGAGCATCAAGCGGATGGTGGATGGCATCACCCTGGAAACCGAACGCCGCCGAACCGTACTGGATGCCGAAGTGATCGTAGGCAGCCTGAACCGTAAACTGACCGGCTGGGCGAATTACTTTTGTCTTGGCCCGGTCAGCCCTGCGTATCGGGCAATTGAAAGCCATGTGACCGGGCGGCTCCGCCGGTGGTTGTGCAAGAAGCATAAAGTTCAAGGGAAGGGGTGGTCACGCTATCCCGATCAGTATCTCCATAAAGAATTGGGGCTTCTTGATTTACCCAAACGAACGCACAGCTTTCCGTGGGCGAAGGCGTGAAGTCTTGTCCGAGAGCCGGATGCGCTAAATCCGCATGTCCGGTTCGATGAGCGGGATGTGGAAACGGAAGGGGAGGCTGGACCTGCCGTCACCGCGCCACATCTCGACTCTACCCTGACCGGAAATAGCCGCGTTCTTAAAGGTGGGCAATCTCCCGGCCGGCTGGTTATTTCACCGTTAGGTCGGACCGCTGCGCTCATCCGGCGGTCGTTAGGTATGCAAGTTGAATCATTGCACAAACGTAGTGATTGAAAGAGGTACATCTATGACAGATATCTATCGACGAGTAATTTTACTGTGCATCATTCTCATCCTGGTACCATATTCGTCCTACTCTTCACAAACTTCCGTTGTTGAGATTCCCTTATCTTTTGATCGCGGAAACATTCCGATGGTGGAAATGGTGATCAACAGCCACCATGTTAAATTCTATCTGGATACAGGGGCTCGGGGTCTGCACTTGCCTAAGACTATCGTTGAAATTATTCACGGAGTCCAATTGACCGGACGTACGATAAGGAGTGTTGACCTATCTGGAAAAGTCCGAGAAGATAAGGAGTTTATAATTCCAGAATTGCAAATGAATGGAATGATATTTCGCAATATCACTGGACAATATTTATCTGCCTGGGGATTGGGAGAATCCGAATTTCAATTGCCCGTCATTGGACTCGATGTGCTTCTTCAAAAAGAACTCGTCCTTGATTTCCCCCGGAAGCGGCTTTTAATGAGCGATGTGTCAATTGCTTTCGACACGCTCTACTCCTCTACACAAAATCTTCCATTCACAAGTGTTGATGAAGGACTTGTCGTGTCCGCGCATATCGGTAAGCATGAATGGCCTTTTGTCTTGGATAGTGGGGCCAGCATCTCAATTATAAAAACGTCTGCAAATATTGATAACTCCTTAATTACTCCGTGCACAATTGAGCTTCCTGGTGGACCTTGCGAGAAGGTGAACGCTCATGTCGATTGTGGAAACGAGATGGTTGTTCTTCAATTGATTCGAATGCAGTTACCGGAACAGTTCAAACCTATGGGAGTAATCGGGCATGATTTCTTTAGTCAATGTGCTATTTATCTAAGTAAGGATAGTGATGTTATGAGAATCTCCTGCATAAAAAATAGCAATTTTATATGTGTAATAATCAAAAACTCTTCTCGTTTTATGAGCAATAACGCACTTTTTTATACTGAAATGACTGATACCTGAATCATGGAAAAATCATCAATAAAAAAGCTATAGTTTTCAAGTTAATATATTGAAATTTATATAAAAATATTGCAATATCCACCTGTCCCGAAAACTCACTCGACAGGTGAAAACATGAAGCGATTGAT
>Ga0074197_1001996_pt1 | contig 15291 bp, 15 predicted proteins | sample EPASupsiteSAE305_FD_64526 | JGI IMG/M metagenome (GOLD analysis project Ga0074197, IMG submission 64526) | Bioremediated contaminated groundwater microbial communities from EPA Superfund site, New Mexico - SAE3-05 reassembly with SPADES | ecosystem: Environmental > Aquatic > Deep subsurface >...
GCAGCATGCTTTAATGCTGACCAGTCAAGACGACAACCTTCCGGCGCTCAGCAATCCAGCCCTTCACCGCTACCTTCAGGAAATCAGCCAGTATGAATTGCTCAGTCGTGAAGCAACTGAAGAACTGGCTGTACGGTTTCAGGAAACCGGTGACCCGGATGCTGCCTATCGCCTAGTTTCATCGAACCTGCGCCTTGTGGTGAAGGTGGCTATGGATTTCCAGAAATACTGGATGCAAAATTTCATGGACCTCATTCAAGAAGGCAACGTGGGCTTGGTCCAGGCCACCAAGAAGTTCGATCCTTATCGGGGCGTTAAATTCTCCTATTATGCAGCCTACTGGATTCGCGCTTATATCCTGAAATTTATCATGGATAACTGGCGACTGGTCAAAATCGGGACTACCCAAGCGCAGCGCAAGCTCTTTTTCAGCCTGAATAAAGAAAAAAAACTCCTTGAATCTCAAGGTTTTAAGCCGGAAATAAAATTACTTGCCGAGCGATTAAACGTCAAGGAAAGCGAAGTAATTGAGATGGGGCAACGTATGGACAACTGGGATGTTTCCCTGGAAGCTCCAGTGCGAAGCGACTCGGAGGATGAACAGAAAAATTTTCTCCCCCACGACGGACCAGGGATTGAAGAGGTCGTCGCTAGTCAGGAAATGCGTGAACGGTTGGCTGTCATCCTTGCCGATCTCAGTACCCGGCTCAACAAAAAGGAACAGGTTATTCTCAATACCCGCCTGCTCAGTGATGAGCCCAAAACCCTGCAAACAATTGCTGACGAATTTAACATCTCGAGAGAACGAGTCCGTCAGATTGAAGCCAACTTATTGAAAAAATTGCGCAAACAATTCGAAAAAGAAATGCCTGACATCCAGGACTTTCTCAGCGGCGACGGCGTAATTCTTGCGGCTAAACCAGAAGGTCAGTATTCCTGACCACCTCGCTCTTATCACCACCATCTCTTAACATCTACCTGTAACATTGCATAAATGAACGTCCCGTTGCTTGATTTAAAACCGCAGTTGGCGGCCTTGCGTCCGCAAATTATTGAAGCAGTGACTAGGGTCATTGATTCCACCGGATATATCCTCGGTCGCGAGGTTGCAGAGCTGGAAGAGAAAATTGCCCGGTACTGTGGCTCCGAGCAAGGAATCGGGGTGAGTTCCGGCACCGATGCCCTGCTAGCTGCACTGATGTCGCTTGATATCGGTCCGGGTGATCTGGTGGTGACAACGCCGTACACCTTCTTTGCTACCATGGGCACTGTCCTCCGAGTAGGGGCGCAACCCTTATTCGTCGACATCGAACCTGACAGCTTCAATATCGACCCTGAACGCTTGACCGAGACCTTGGCGGCGGATCGAAAATCAGGCAGCCGCATCAAGGCAATTATTCCGGTTCATCTCTACGGCCAATGCGCCAACATGGGGCGTATCATGGAACTAGCCACCGAATACAGTGTTCCGGTGATTGAAGATGCGGCTCAGGCCATCGGTGCCGAGTGCCCGTATGAGGAAAATGGAGCCGTTGTCTGGCGTCGGGCCGGATCCATGGGACTATGCGGTTGCTTTTCCTTTTTCCCCAGTAAGAATCTTGGAGGCATCGGCGATGGCGGCATGATTACTACCAGTGATCAAGGATTTGCTGACATCGTTCGTTCGAATCGTAACCACGGCGCTGAGCCCAAATATTATCATTCACGGGTTGGCGGTAATTTCCGACTCGATCCGATCCAGGCCGCCGTGTTGGCAATCAAGCTGGACTATCTCGAAAAATGGCATGCCGCCCGTCGTCTCAATGCGGATCATTATCGTCAACTTTTCAAGGATGCCGGTCTGGTCGACTCTCCGGTCAGACTGCCGAAAGCTATTTATGCCGGAATGGATGGCGCCGAGCATCGTAATCACCATATCTACAATCAATTCGTTATTCTTGTCCCCGAGCGGGATAAACTACGGCAGTTTCTTCAGGACCACTCTGTTGGATGCGAAATATACTATCCGCTTTGTCTGCATCAGCAAGAATGTCTCCAGTCTGAAACGTATAAAAAACAGTCTTTTCCAGTTGCGCAACAGGCCGCCGCCAATTCGCTGGCCTTGCCTGTTTTCCCTGAATTGACCCACGAGCAACTGGCCTACGTAGTCGAAATCATTCAACAGTTTTATCACCTCAGGTGAGCTCGGTCATGTCAGCAAAGTAGCGATATAAAGCGGGATGGCGTTCACTACCGCTCTTTTGGATTGCTGCAATAGAGGGTTGTTTTCTGAAAGCGTTGGGTCTTGCTCAACGCTTTCTTCTTATTCATCTTTTGGAAAAATTATATGCAGGAGGAGAAGACATGGTTGTACGTATCCCGATGTCCTTGACGGGAAATCGGCAGCTTCGGGAAGAGCTGGAACGGCTTGAACGAATGGAGCGTCCTGAAATAGTCAAGGCAATCGAGGTGGCGAGGGCGCATGGCGACCTGAGTGAAAATGCCGAATATCACGCAGCTAAGGAACGCCAAAGCCTGGTTGAAGGCAGGATTCTCGAACTCAAAGATAAGCTCGGCAGGGCTGAGATCATTGACTGCTCCAAGGTTTCCACCAATCGGGCTGTTTTCGGCACCGTCGTTACCCTGATGGATCTGACAACCGAAATTGAAGTAACGTACCAGCTTCTGGGACCGGAAGAATCCGATGTTAAAAAAGGATCGATTTCCGTCTTTTCGCCCCTTGGCAGAGCACTCCTCGGCAAAGAGGTGGGGGATGAGATCGCGACCAAAACACCAGGTGGTCTACGAGAATTCGAGATAATCCTTATTTCCGCCTCGACTATCCAATGAGTGTTTGCATTGGTGGGGGGTGAAGCACTATTAAAATCAACATCGATTGATGCCTTCAGGTGTGATGGCTGCCCCTCAGAGCAGGAGGGGGGCAGCCGATCCGACAAGTGGACGGGAGGATAGAAGCAGTTTAGGCGGTTTAAACCACTAGTAATCCGCTCTGGAAGAGGGAGGTGATCTGGGCGCTCACCTCCTCGGTGCTATAGGGACAGGTATTGTCCGTATGCCAACATATTGAGATTTCATCGAGGGCGCCAAAAACAACCTGGCGGGCTATATCCGGTTGAATATCCTTGCGGAAAGTCCCGTCTTCCTGCCCTTTTTCTATAATTGTGCCAATTATTTTTAAATAATCACTAAATGTATTCTTCCGATATTCGCGGATGAGTTTGCTGGTTTGACGCAACTCAATATGAATAACCTCGGCTAGGTACCTGTTTTTCTTCATCTCTTCGAGATGGTTAGTGATAAATATTTCCAGTTTTGCCTTTGAGCTGTCATCCTTTTCCAGCAACAGGTTGACGTGATCGATCAGTTTGCCAATTTCTTGCTCGAAAACGGAAAGAAGAATATCAAATTTATTGTTAAAATAGAGGTAAATAGTACCGTCAGCCACTTTGGCTTCCTTGGCAATATCGGAAATCCTGGCATTGAAAAAGCCTTTCTTGGCAAAAACCTTTGTGGCAGCACGTATAATTTTACGGTGCTTATCTGTTGATTTCATTTAATATGGTGAAACAGGCAATTGCTGTGAAAAATGAATGAATCCTCATTCCGAAAGTAACAGTATGCTGAAGAAAAAGTCAAGAAAAATGACGAAGTTCTGACTGGCCAGTTCCAGGTCAACGGAGTGGAAACGCATTATTTTGCTAGACGGGGCTCAAGATTATTTATTAGAAAGAAGGTGTTAAATAAACACAGATCAAAGTTAAGAGGAGGGGAGAATGAAGATTTTGGTGATAGGGGGAGGCGGCCGCGAGCATGCGCTTATTTGGAAACTGAAACAATCCGACAAGGTTGGTACAGTTTTTTGCGCGCCAGGTAATGCCGGCATCGGAAATATTGCGCAATGTGTTGACATTTCTGCGGGTGACCTTGCCACGCTGTTGGATTTTGCCCTCAAGGAACAGGTCGATCTCACCATTGTCGGCCCAGAGGAACCTCTGGCCAAAGGTATAGTGGACCTCTTTCAAAAAAATAATCTGCGTATCTTTGGACCTGACAGTAAAGGTGCAATCCTGGAGGGAAGTAAGGTCTTCACTAAGGATTTTCTCAAAAAAAATCAGATAACGAGCGCCCGGTACGAAACATTTGTCAAACGGGGAGCTGCCAAAAAATTCATTAAATCCATCGGCGCGCCCTGTGTGGTCAAAGCCGATGGTCTTGCTGCCGGCAAGGGAGTCATTATTGCCCAGACCGTTGAAGAGGCTCAAGAGGCAGTTGATTTAATCATGAAGGACAAGGCCTTCGGTGCCGCCGGTAACCAGGTGGTGATCGAAGAATTTCTCAAAGGGGAGGAGGCCTCATTCATAGCCTTCACCGATGGCAAAACCGTATTGCCGTTGCCGTCCTCCCAGGATCATAAAGCCATTTTCGAAGGGGACAATGGACCGAACACCGGCGGCATGGGTGCCTATTCACCGGCACCGGTGATGACCGAGGCGCTGACCAAGAGGGTGATGGAAGAAGTAATGCTGCCCACCGTCCGCGGAATGGCTACGGAGGGCCGTCCTTACAAGGGTATGCTCTATGCGGGATTGATGATCGACGGTGACCGGATTAATGTGCTCGAATTCAATTGTCGTTTCGGAGATCCTGAATGCCAACCCCTGCTGATGCGATTAAAGAGCGATCTGGTCGACATTCTCGAGGCCTGCATCGACGGCACGCTTGATAAGGTGCAGATCGAAATCGATCCTCGCCCCACGGTCTGCGTGGTTCTGGCCTCCGAAGGGTATCCGGGCAAGTATGTCACCGGCAAGGTGATTACCGGCTTGCAGGCTGCGGCCAAAGTGGAGGGCGTGGAAGTCTTTCATGCTGGAACAGCAGTAAAAAACCGGCAAACAGTAACCAATGGCGGCCGGGTTCTGGGGATAACCGCTGTTGGCGCAACCATTCAAGAGGCCATTGATCGGGCCTACCTTGCGGCCAAAGAAATCCAATGGCAAGGGTGCTACTACCGCCGCGATATCGGCCACAGGGCTTTGGCCCGTTTGGCGGCCACCACCAAACCCGTGGTGGGAATTGTCATGGGTAGCGATTCCGACCTGCCAGTGATGCGCGTTGCCGCTGATTTTTTCCAGTTGGTTGGCATCAATTTTGAAATTAGCATTTCTTCTGCCCATCGCACGCCCGAACAGGCCTGCACTTATGCCAAAACCGCACGGGAACGCGGACTCAAACTGATCATCGCTGGCGCGGGCATGGCGGCCCATCTGGCCGGTATCCTGGCTGCCCACACCACTTTGCCGGTGATAGGCGTTCCATTGGACGCCTCTTCCCTGAACGGACTCGACGCCCTTCTTTCCACCGTGCAGATGCCGCCCGGCATCCCGGTTGCCACCATGGGTATCGGCAAGGCCGGCGCCAAAAACGCGGCGGTGTTGGCTGCCCGCATCCTAGCAATAGAGGATGCCGTGCTGCAGGAAAAACTTGAACAGCATGCTCGAAAGATGGCCGACGAGGTTGCCGCAAAAAATCAGGCATTGACAATGTGAACTGGCCTGTCGCCTGCAGCAAGGAAAGTCTCGAGCATGCCGCCAACCTCCTCAAGGCAGGGGGGGTGGTGGCGTTCCCTACGGAAACATACTACGGCCTGGCGGTTGATCCGTTCAATCGCCAGGCCCTGGAACGATTATTCCGAATTAAACGGCGTCCGCGCCAATTGCCGATTCTTGTTCTGGTGGCTGGGAGGAACCAGTTACCGCTGTTGACGGGAGCGGTGCCTGATCTTTATCGCCGGTTGATCGATTGTTTTTGGCCCGGCCCATTGACCTTAGTCTGCCCGGCGTTGCCTTCGCTGCCGTCAGAGGTGACCGGCAACACTGGAACAATTGGGATTCGCCAATCTCCCCACGAAACGGCGATTGCTCTGATCAGCGCTTTTGGTGGCCCGATCACTGCCACCAGCGCTAATATAACGGGTTTTCCCGCCGCAGTCTCGGCTGAGGAGGTGGCTCGGACGTTCGATGCCGAAATCGATCTCATTCTTGATGGGGGCACAACTCCCGGTGGCGGCGGATCGACGCTCGTTGGACTGAACCATGGTGTGCTCACTTGTATCCGTGAGGGAAAAATCGGGTTTTCCGCAGTGCAGGATTGCGCTGCGGCTCTTGCCCTAAACGATTAACCAGAATTGTTGGAGGCAGGTATGGCCGATTTGCGGTGGAATAAAGCATTTGCCCTGGAACAGACAGGCGGTGACGAAGAATTACTGGAGGAATTGCTTGTTTTATTCAGAGACTCCTCGGTTTCCGATTATGCCCAATTGCAGCAGGCGGTGGCCGTAAACGATGCCGAAGGCGTGATGCGGGCTGCCCATAGCCTGAAAGGGGCGGCAGCGAGTTTAGGTATTGAAGGAATTCGGCAGTTGGCGCTCAATATGGAAGCGGATGCCCGCAATAATTCAGTGACTGTTGCAAGAACGCATCTGACCGCCATGGGGAACCTGCTGGAGCAGCTCAAGAGTCTTTAATGCGCATAGAAGAGCAGGGGAAAACCGGGGCCACTCCGAAAGAAGCTGCCCCGGTTTTTTTGATGGAAAAGGCGAGAGGCCTGAGGATCAAGGCTCACTCAAGGGCGAATAATCTCGCAATCGCACTCGGCGTCTTTGATGTTGAGTAGCAAGAATTTGACGTTCAAGCCGTGTTTCACCATCTCGTTGTAAGCCATGTCCGCCCGGGCGCCAGTTGAACAGTGAACGTAGATTTTTTTGTCTTTGGGCAGTTCGTTCATCCGCGCCGGTATCTCGTCCAGAGGAATATTGATCGTATTCTTGAAGATGCCCAGTTCGGCAACCTCTTCCTTGGTGCGAGCATCGACGATGACAACATCCTTGTCTTCGCCGGTTGTGGCCTTGCGAAAATCAGCGACTGAGACTTCGCCCTTGCCAAGTTTCCGCACCCACTTGATCTCGGTGTTGAAAATCGGCCCTTTGTCAATCTCGCCACCAGACTTGACCCAACCTTCATAGCCGCCCTTGACCAGCGAGACAAAGTTGAACCCCTCCGCTCTTACGGCAGCAACGGCATCCAATACTTCTTTGTCACCGTAGAGAACGATGGGGGCGTTGCGGGGGACGTCATCCAATTTGTCTTCCAGCGACTCGTACGGGACACTGTAGGCGCCTTTGATTCTTCCGGCGATGGCTTTTTTGCTTGGCCGAATGTCGATGAGCACAACATTGCCGTTTTTAATGAAGTCTGAAGTGGAGTAGGTGGGCAGATTAGCCTCAGACCAAGCCGGTTCGCCATCAAGATACACGCGTATGTTAGTATAACCCAGTTTCTTCGCCAGACCGGCGGAGGCAGTTGACATGCCTCAGGTGGGCCCTCCGCAGTAGAAAACGAGTGGTATATCTTTATTTTTTGGCAGAACCTCCCCCTTTTTTTCTTCCAGGAGTGGAACCGGGATGGAATGAGCATCTGGTAAATGCGACTGGTTGTAGCGCATCAACGGCCTGGAATCGACCAGGTAAATTGGCGCCTTGTCGTTAATCAGCTTCTGCAGCTCAGGGGTTTTGATTTCGGAGGTTCCAGGGGGCAACTTGGCCAGTTTGAGTTGGACGTCAGTGGCAAAAGCATCTTTGTCGCGCATTTCGTAGGCAATCTTCACAGCGCGCCCCTTAGCGGCATTGTTGACGCCCTTGGTCTTGTCGTCAAACTTGACCATCATCACCTTGGCCTGCTCACCTTTGCCAACTGTGATCGAAATTGTTTTGGCTCGTTCCGAGACACCGGCAATCTCCCCCTCGTAAACAAGCGGTTCGGTTTTTTGAGCCGCTTCCTTGGCTGGCGGTGCCTCGGCAACTTCGGCGTTTTGGGTTCCCGCACAGCCGCCGGCCAAAAGTGCCAGCATCAGGCAGAGCGGGAGCAAGCGCAACTTTTTTTTGTTCACGGCAAGTCCTCCTCGATAGTGGTTGCGGGTGGCCTGAAGCCCCCAAAAGAATGAACGCATAGCGTTCAGGTTTTGTTTACCATACCAGAAAAAACAAAGCTAATGCAAATGAGAATGATGATCATCTGTAACAAGGAGATACTTGTAAAAGGCAATGGGGCGAAGTGATTTTGAAAAGGATGGAATTGCACGGAGTACAGCTGTTGAAGAGATGAAAGGAAATCTGCTTGTTCTTATCAAACGTTGTCCTCGCTGGACTCATCAATTTCCCGTGCAGTGTGCTGTGTTGGCAACCGGCCAAACAGCTTGGTGTGAGCGGATAGCCAAGTGGCAACTTCATCGTTGATAAATCGCCCGGCGCAGCGCCATTGCCAGTTTTTCTCCATGGTGCCAGGAGTGTTGAGACGACAGTCATTGCCAAAACCAAGAACATCCTGCATCGGTAGTACCGAAAGGTTGGCCGGTGAGGACATGGCAAGATGAATGAGATCCCGATGAAAGGACCCGGCATGATCATCAATCCGGTTGGCAAATCGTTTGGCCCGCTGTTTGCTCTCCGGATTTACCTCAGGGTTGAGAAACCAGCCGACAGCGGTGTCATTGTCATGGGTACCTGTATATACCACGCTCTCTCTTTCTGTATTATATGGAAGATAACTGTTTTTTGGGTCGCCGTCGAAAGCGAAAAGCAGAATTTTCATCCCGGGGTAGCCAAGATTTTTTCGGAGGGCTTCTACCTCGGGGGTGATGAGTCCAAGATCTTCGGCGATAATCGACATTCCACCCAATCGCCGGTCCATTTCTTCAAAAAAGCGCTGCCCCGGTCCTTGTAACCAGCAACCGTTTATGGCTGTTTCTTCTGCTGCAGGAATAGCCCAATAGGATTCAAAACCGCGAAAATGATCGATCCTGAGGGTGTCGACCAGGAAAAAGTTGAGCCGCAATCTTCGTTCCCACCACGCCCACAATTTTTGCTCAATGTGTACATCTTTTGTGTTCCAACGATACAGCGGATTGCCCCAGCGTTGACCGGTGGCACTGAAATAATCAGGGGGTACACCAGCAACTTGGGTTGGTTCGCCAGTTTCGTCGTCAAGTTGAAACAGTTCCTGATTTGCCCAGACATCAGCACTATCAAGAGCTACGTAAATGGGCAGGTCGCCGATAATCCGGACACCCTGCTTTTGAGCATACTCGTGAAGTTGATTCCATTGTGAGAAAAAAAGATATTGCTCGAACAGATAATAATCAACTTTAAGCTTCTGTTCGCGCGTTGCCCGGGCAAGCGCCTCTGGTTGTCGCTGGCGCAACGAAGTTGGCCAAGCGTACCACGGTTTATCCTGATAGCGTTCCTTGAGCACGAGAAAGAGTGCGTAATCGATACTCCATGATTGCGCACAGGCAAATTCCGACAGAATGATGTCGCTGTTTGCTTGGGCTTGAAACCGTTTCCATGCCAAAAAGAGGAACTTTTTTTTATACTGCGCCACCTGCTGATAGGCAATGGTATACTCAGAGAAACAAGAATGGTCGATTTCCTCCTCCCGGAGCAGGTTTTGATCGGCCAGCAATTCAAGACTGATGAAAAGGGGAGAGCCAGCAAATGCGGAAGGGCTCATGTAGGGAGAATTGCCGAAGATCGGGCTGGTGGGACCGAGAGGTAAAATCTGCCAGCAACTTTGGTCGCTTTTCTTGAGAAAATCGACAAATTGCATGGCAGACTGGCCCATATCGCCGATTCCGTGTGAACCGGGAAGAGAGAAAAGAGGAAGTAAAATTCCGCTTGACCTTTGTTGGAGGATGTTTACTGATGTACAATTACTCACGTTCGTTTCCTATCCGAGGGACCATGCCTGATCTTGATGCATCCAAGTATATTCACAGGATTTGGCATAATTCTATGCTTTTTCCGCATGAAGAACACTCTTCGATTGCTTTTTTGCTCTGAAAGATTATTTTATAATATTCTTTTTGTCTCTTAAACCACTTTATGTGCGAATGCACAGTTTAAAGGAGAAGGCAGGTGTTAGCAGGTATAAAAAATGACCTTCTTGAGGCCGGAAAGGATGAGGGCTGTATTACATTCCAACATCTTAACGACCTGCTTCCCGAGCAGGTAAAAGATGCGGGGGCTATAGAAGAACTTTTCGATTTTCTTGGAGAAAACAATATTGAAATTGTTACTCAGGAGGAATCAGGAAAAAGAAAAACCCTCTCCGGCGAAGAATGGACAGGCAAAAAAAGCGGCGAGGATGACGCCTCGTCAGACAGCCTGCCCGACAGTGAAGAACATGAATCTGAGGAAACCACCACCACATACCTCCGGGAGATGGGGCAATTTGATCTGCTCACTCCTGAAGAGGAAGCTAAATATTCCAAGACGATTCGGGAAGGATTTGACGCCATCATTGAGGCTATTCGTCAGGATGTGTCCGGCGTCAATGAAATCAAGATGCTCGTTGACCGCATCGATCTTTGGCAACGCCGGGATCCGACGCTCAAGCCCAAAAAGCAGCAGCTCAACTACATGAAGCACTGCGTCAGCATCGCCAACCGGACCTATCCAGACAAGCGTGAACTATTCGAACTGACGACTAAAATCGAAGCCTACAACCGTTCGATCGAGTTTGCCAAGGATTCAATGATCCGGGCCAATCTCCGTTTGGTTGTGTCCATTGCCAAACGATACATGCACCAAGGGTTGACCCTGGCCGATCTGATTCAGGAAGGTAATCTGGGGCTGATGCGGGCTGTTTTCCGCTTCGACTACAAAAAAGGCAACAAATTTTCCACATATGCCTCCTGGTGGATCAGGCAGGCAATTACCAGAGCTATCCTCGACAAAACCCGGACGATTCGTCTGCCCGTTCATTTCCTCGAGTTGCGCAGCCAGTTTTTCAAGGCTTTCTATTCGTTACTCAAGGAGCTGGGGCGCGAACCGACCCCGGTGGAAATCTCTAAGATGACCGATCTGCCGATGGACAAGATCCTGGCCATCCTTGAGGCTTCCCGCGAACCTATATCTCTTGAAACTCCAGTCGGTGACGACGATTCAACCTTGGGAGATTTTCTCGAAAATCAGGAGTCCGAGTCGCCCTACGACGCGGTCCAGAATCGAGAATTAGCCCATCGGGTAACCGAGGTATTGTCTACCTTGACCGATCGCGAGGAGAAAATTATTCGCTTGCGGTTCGGTATCGGCGAAAAAGCGGAATACACCCTGGAAGAGATCGGCAAACGGTTCAATGTTTCACGAGAACGCATCCGGCAGATCGAGAAAAAGGCCTTGAACCGACTACGGCATTCAAGCCGTCGGGAAAAACTTCGCTTCTTCCTCGATTAACCTTCCGATCACATCAATGAACATGAGCCCCTTACTCCAAGGGGCTTCTTTTTTGCCTATGAGGCGAGCACACGATATGGACGCATATATTGAACAATCCGGGTTGGGACACATCTTGACAAAAGTCCGGGAAGGTGAGCGTCTGACGCTGGAGGATGGACGAACCCTCTATCATCATCCCAATATTCTTACGCTTGGCTACCTGGCCAATATCGTCCGCGAGCGCCAGAACGGCAATCAGGCCTTTTTTATTTACAATCAGCATATCAACTATTCTAACATCTGTACAAACCTCTGTAAATTTTGTGCGTTCGGCAAGGAAAAGGGGCATGCACTCGCCTACGAGATGAGTGTTGACGATGTTAAAAACAAGGTCAGGCAGCGGCTCGACGAACCGATCAGTGAGATTCATATGGTTGGCGGCATTCATCCTGACCTGCCATTTTCCTATTATATCGATCTGTTGCACGGCATTAAAGAGGTGCGGCCCGAGGTGCATATTCAGGCCTTCACCTGCGTGGAAATCCATCATTTGGCGCAATTGGCGGGGAAGTCGATTGATCAAACCTTGCGGGATATGGTCGATGCCGGCCTGGGATCGCTTCCCGGCGGTGGGGCCGAGGTATTCAGCCCCCGGATTCGTCAGGCCACCTGTGAAAAGAAGCTGTCCGGTGCGGAATGGCTGGAGGTGGCGAAAACTGCCCACCGCCAAGGCCTGCGCACCAATGCCACCATGCTCTATGGCCATATTGAAACGATTGACGAACGCCTCGAGCACCTGGATGTACTCCGTTGCGCTCAGGACGAAACTGGCGGTTTCCTCGCCTTCATTCCCCTGGCCTTTCATCCCAAAAACACGGAAATGGCTGAACATGCCAACACGACCGGCATCAATGATCTCAAAAACATCGCGGTCAGCCGGTTGATGCTCGACAACTTTCCCCATATCAAGGCCTACTGGGTGATGATCGGTCCCAAATTGGCGCAGGTGGCCCTGGCCTTTGGCGCCGATGACATGGACGGCACGGTGAAGGAAGAGGTGATCACCCACATGGCCGGGGCGGAAACCGCACAGGCATTAGGCCATAAAACCCTGATTCGCCTTATTCAGGAAGCCGGGCGACAGCCGGTGCAGCGCGATACCCTTTACAATATTCTTGCCACCTTCTGAGCCATGCAGCCGATCATCGCAAAAATTGAGGCGGGTGCACGGATTGATGGAGCGGATTTCCTCCTTCTGGAACGGGAGGCAAGTCTGCACCAGTTGGCTTTTCTTGCCAACGCCGTGCGCATGCGGCTGCATCCTGACCCGGTGGTGACCTATGTCATTGACCGGAATATCAACTATACCGATATATGCATTTCCGCCTGTAAATTTTGCGCTTTTTTCAAAGCCCCCGAGGATGGCAGGGGCCAAGTGTTGTCACAGGACGAGTTGGCTCAGAAAATAACCGAGACGCAGAAACTCGGCGGGACCCAGATTTTGTTGCAGGGTGGCCTGCACCCTGACAAGCCGTTAGCCTTTTACGAGGAAATGCTGCAGTTCATGAAGGCGACCGGCATCCATATCCATGGTTTTTCTCCCCCTGAGATTGTCCATTTTAGCCAGCTGTCAGGTCTGTCCATTAGAGAAGTGTTGCAGCGATTGATCGCCGCCGGTTTGGATTCCATCCCCGGCGGCGGTGCTGAGATTCTCAGCAACCGGGTCAGGCGTGAACTGGCGCCGAACAAATGTGACGCCGATCAGTGGATCGAGGTGATGGAAACTGCCCATGGTCTGGGGCTGCGCACGACCGCTACCATGATGTTCGGTCACATCGAAACCATTGAAGAGCGGCTGGAGCATTTGCAGCGAATCCGTGACCTGCAGGACCGTACTGGCGGCTTCACTGCCTTTATACCATGGCCATTCCAACCCGATCACACCGCACTCGCCGCAGTACGCGCGATCGAGAAGACCTCTGCGGTCAGTTATCTCCGCATGTTGGCGCTCAGCCGACTTTTCCTTGACAATGTTCGTAATATCCAGGCCTCCTGGGTAACCCAGGGCCCTAAAATCGCCCAACTCTCGCTGTTCTTCGGGGCCAACGACTTCGGTTCAACCATGATCGAGGAAAATGTGGTGGCCGCCGCCGGTGTGCGTTTCCGACTGTCGGAAGAGGAAATCAGACACTTGGTCGTAGATGCCGGTTTCCGGCCGCAACAGCGGTTGATGGATTACACTCCGGTCTGATGGGCGCTGATTCGATCCGTATCCACAGCGCATCCTGGATTGTCCCGGTCAACCGTTCGCCAATTAAAGGCGGCGGCGTGGCCTTGTCCCAGGGGAAAATTCTGGCTGTCGGTGAATTGGACAGATTGCGGCAACAATATCCGCAAGCCTCTGTGGTCGACCATCCCCATTCAGTCCTGACCCCGGCACTGATCAACGCCCACATCCATCTTGAGCTCTCCCATTTGGTCGACCTGGCCTCCGTGCCGCTCGACACCACCTTTACCGGCTGGATCACGCGGCTCCTCCAGCTTCGCGACACTTTCGGCGCAATTGGCGAGCAGGCGGAGCGGGCAGCGCAGCAGGTTGCCGGCCAGCAGTACCGCTCCGGAGTCAGTGTGCTTGCCGATGTCGGCAACACATCGATCGGTCGCAACCTGGCCGCATCGTTTCCTGGAACGCTTTTCCCCTACAGGGAATATCTTGGCTTGGCCGAACACACCTTGGCGAAGAATGTACAGCGCCTGAACCAGGAAAGCAGTGCCGCTTTCTGTTCGGGACACGCTCCGTACTCCACCCACCCCCGTTTGTTGCGCCAACTCAAAGACCGGGCAACAGCCCTTGGTCATGTTTTGCCCATTCATACCGCCGAACCAGCCGCCGAAGGCGAGATGATCAGGCAGGGCAGGGGAGAGCTGGTGGACTTTGTCCGTCAGCGCGGATTCTGGGACAACTCGTTTATCCCCAGAGGCAGCGGGGGCTCGATCCAGTATTTGCGTGATTTGGGCATTCTTGACAATCGAACTCTGTGTGTTCATGCGATTCATGTCGCCGATGAAGAGATCCGGATCATTGCCGGGGAAGGCGTCAAGGTTTGTCTTTGTCCCGGCAGCAACCAATTTTTAGGCACCGGTAAAGCACCAGCGCGGACCTATCTGGATCACGGCATTCTGCCTGCTTTGGGCACGGACAGCCTCGCCAGCAACCCTGAACTTTCCCTCTGGCGGGAGATGCGCATCATGGTCGAGGCGCATTCGGCGGTCGCACCTGAGGAAATCTTCCGCATGGCCACCCTGGGTGGGGCGCAAGCCTTGGGCCTGGAATACCGTCTTGGCAGCCTGGAGCCTGGCAAGGATGCGGATTTGCTCGCAGTGCCGGCTACCGGCAACCAGGACAACGTCGATCAGGTGTACCGTTTTCTGGTACAGAGCGACGGATTACAGGAACCTGTACGTATTCAACAGTGAGGAGTAATCATGGCTCGTATCGGCATGGTCAATTACATCAACACGGCTCCCATTTACGAAATCTGGAAGGAGCGTTCCCTGCCGGCAGACTGGCAGATGATCGAAGGGCAGCCCAGCCAGTTGAACACCATGCTGGCCCATGACCAGATCGATATGGGCTTTGTCTCTTCCTATGCGTATGCCGCGCAACCCGAGCGGTATCAGATTCTGGCCGACCTTTCCATTAGCGCCACCGGACCAGTGGGAAGTGTCTTTCTCTTTTCCCACCTTCAGCCCGAGAACCTCCACGGCAAACTGGTGCTCCTGACCGGTCAGTCCGATACCTCGATCCGCTTAATCAAGATCATCCTCGAGGAGTTTTACCGGGTCAGGCCCAACTATGACGTCGGTGAGGTGTACACCGACGGTGCCCAGGCGGGCGAGGCGAGCGGGGTGCTGGCAATCGGCGATGATGCTCTACGGCTGAAAGTTGAAGGACGGTATCCGGTGCAATTGGATCTCGGTGAAATCTGGCACAGGGGCACCGGGTTGCCCTTTGTCTTTTC
>Ga0074197_1001999_pt1 | contig 15269 bp, 15 predicted proteins | sample EPASupsiteSAE305_FD_64526 | JGI IMG/M metagenome (GOLD analysis project Ga0074197, IMG submission 64526) | Bioremediated contaminated groundwater microbial communities from EPA Superfund site, New Mexico - SAE3-05 reassembly with SPADES | ecosystem: Environmental > Aquatic > Deep subsurface >...
GGATTGTTCGCGCTTGCCAGTCGCCGGCGACATTATGCGCTCTATGTCTTCCGCGTCCAGCCTTTCCTTGATTGTCGTCGCCTTCGGATTGTTGCCGCCCGCCGCGTTGAGGAGAATATCGCAGCGGCCAAAAGTCTTTGTGACCAGCTCGGCACTGTGCGCCACAGCCTCCGCGTCGAGCACGTCGCAGGGAATCGCCATGGCGGTACCGCCTTCTGACTCTATCCTGTCGACAAGATGCTGCGCCTTTTCAAGGCCCCGCGCGAGCACCGCGACCTGCGCCCCCGCTTTTGCGAGCCCCACGCACATGGCGCTACCCAAAACTCCGCTTCCGCCAGTGACGACGGCGGTCTTTCCGTGAAGATTAGCTGTCATGCTCTCATTCCTTTCCCTTTTCTCAGCGCTTCCCATAATCCGAGAAGATACGATACGCCGAGGGCCCTGTCATAAAAACCATACCCTGGCCTGCCGCTTTCTCCCCAGATCATGCGCCCGTGGTCCGGCCTGATGTAGCCTTCGAAATCGATGTCACTGTATGCCCGCATTATTTCATACATGTCGAGTGAGCCCATGGAGGAAAGATGCTGGGCATCGTAAAAAGTCGTGTGCGATCCCTGGCCGGAAGTGTGCATCACGTTGCGCACATGGGCAAAAGGAATGCGACCCATGCCTCCGAATCGGCGCACAATCGAAGGTATATCGTTCCGGGCATCCGCTCCCAAGGCACCCGAACACAGCGCGATTCCATTCGAGGGGCTGTTTACAAGCCCGACCAGGCGCTCAAGGCTCTCTTCATTTTTTATGATGCGCAGGAGGCCAAATACGGACCATGGCGGATCGTCCGGATGGATCGCCATTTTTATGCCGGCCCGCTCTGCCGCAGGGATCACAGCCTTCAGAAAATATTCAAGATTGCGCCAGAGCTCTTCCTCTGGCATGCCCTTGTACTGCTCGAAGAGGCGTCTGAGCGTCTCGAGGCGTTCAGGCTCCCATCCGGGAAGCGAGAAGCCATTCGAGCCCGCGTTGAATCGTTTGGCGAATGCCTCAGGATCGACCCCGTCGACAAAAGCGCTGTCGTAGTAGAGCACCTTCGAGCCGTCGTCGAGCGTATGCGAGAGGTCTGTGCGGACCCAGTCGAATACCGGCATAAAGTTGTAGCAGACGACCTTTACGCCCGCTTTCCCGAGGTTTTCCAGTGTCGCGATATAGTTGCTGATATATTGATCTCTGTCGGGGAGGCCCAGCTTGATATCCTCGTGCACATTGACGCTCTCTATGACCTCCATGGCAAGGCCGTGCGCTTCGACGCGCCGCTTCATGGCGAGAATTCTCTCCAGCGGCCAGACATCCCCCGCCGGAATATCGCTGAGCATGGGCACGACGCCCGAAACGCCCGGAATTTGACGAATATATTCAAGAGGTACGGGGTCGAAACCTTCGCCGAACCATCTGAAGACCATTTTCATAGCATTGTTCTCCTAAGGCGAAAAACAAAAAGACTTTTGGCAAATTCGTATTTTGATTGACAATACTATCTGCCCATATTCCTGCCTAACGTTATTTTCGATGTGCTGAAATTATCGACGCTTTTCTTCTTCTCATGGAATTTCGGCATGGCGGCGACCATCGTTTCCTTGCGGTAGAACGCATCATCGGTGGCAACCGGGAATGCAATTGATGTCCCCGACACCGAGGATTTGTATATTCCCATCACCAGCTCCAGCGTCTTCTTTCCTTCGGCGCCGTCTATCACTACCGGTTCTTCATTTCGTATTGCTTTGAGGAAATTCGATATCTGAGCATCATGCCCTTCCAAGGGAAGTTCCGGTATGGAATGATAGGTCTGTTCCAGCTTTTCTCTCTGCGCCGTGTCTTCTTCAGGGAAACCATTCGGCAACGCGCGTGAGGCAGAAACCGCCCAAGGGATGCTTATGCTCCCCTTCTCGCCTTCGATGGTGATGCCTTGACGTTCCCCATGGCTGACGAGAGAGCAGGTAAACTGGACGAGCTTGTCCCCATAGTCAAATACAGCAAAGCCCAAGTCTTCACATTCTGAATTTTCATGCCCGACATTTGACATTACGGACTGCACCCGCTTGGGCATGCCAAAGAGCATGTGCATGAGGTCAAGATAGTGGACAGCATGGCTCATGAAGCAGCCACCCGACTCCTGTTCCCATGTCCCCCTCCACCACAAGTCATAGTATATCTGTCCTCGCCACCAGAGGGATTCGAAATTGGCATAGACAACTCTTCCGAGATCGCCATTGTCCAGCATGTTCTTCACTCTCGCCACGGGTGTCTTGAAGCGATTCTGACTCACTACCGAGAGAATTTTTCCGCTCGCCCGGGAGGCTTCTATCATCCGGTCGCATTCTTCCAGCGAACTTGCCATTGGTTTTTCGACCAACACGTGCTTGCCCATTTTTAATGCTCTTACTGCGACGGAACAATGCATATTCGGCGGCAGGCATATTGAAACGGCATCAATGTCCGGATCCGCGAGAAGCTTTTCATAATCATCGTACCCAGTGGCATCCAGGGCCTTCTCGGCAATGAGGCCGTCGGCCTTCTGCCTGAATGTGTCGCACACTGCAGACACTTTGGCATGCCCGGGGAAATGCTTGTAACTGTCTATATGAACTGATGCGATAGCCCCTGCTCCAATGATTCCAATTTTCGTCATTCTTTCCTCCTGGTATTTTTCTGTGTCGTACCGGACACTCCTTCATGTTTTAGTGGCGCGCGCATGCTGTGAAACCCTAATGCTACAACAGATTCGGAAGGAACATGACGATTTGTGGCACAAAGAAGCTGATCAATATCCCTAATAATACTGTAACAATAAAGGGAATAAGCGGTACTGTTGCCTTTTCTATGGGCAGATTCCCGATGGCGCACGAGACGAACAGGAAGGAACCGACCGGTGGTGTAATCGCGCCCACCTGCATCATGATGACCATGACAACGCCATAGTGAATGGGGTTGAAGCCAAACGCGTTGCCTATGCCCAGAATTGTCGGGGCGAGCATGGCAATGAGCACCGTGGGATCGAGGAACATTCCCAGGACGAGTATCACAAACATCAGAAACAGAGTCCCAAGCACCGGGTTTCCTATTGTGTTCACCACGTAGTTGAGAACATTGCTTTGGAACCGCATTCGGACGAGGACGTTGGAGAGGGCCCCTGTTGCGGCGATGGTGATCATCACGACTGCGGTCGTGACAGCCGAATCTTTGAGAATCCCGACGAGATCCCGCAGTTTCAGTTTCTTTGAAATGAAAAATCCATATACTAATCCATATACGATGGCCAGCACCCCCGATTCCGTGGCCGTGACAATTCCGGAAATTATGCCGCCGATGATGATGAAAGGCATCAGCAAGGCTCCAATTGAATGGGCCAGAGTATGTCCAAGTTTCCTAATGGAAAACTTATGCGTCGGAATGTTATAGCCTCTGCGTGAATATTCGATGCGGTTCCATATCATCTGCAATAAAGCGATACCGAATCCAGGCACGATGCCCCCGAGAAAAAGCTTGCTTACGGGAATTTCTGTGTAGTAAGAATAGAGGATCATTGCGATGCTCGGCGGTATTATCGGACTCAGCATCGAGGATCCTGCCGTGACGGCGACAGCATAGTCTTTGTCGTAGCCCTGTTTTTCCATGGCAGGGATGAGCATCCCTCCGATGGCTGACGCGTCGGCTATTCCCGAACCCTGTATTCCCCCGAAAAACATGGATGCCAAAATGTTGACGTGTCCAAGCCCACCCTTAAATTGGCCGACAAGAGAGTCGGATAAATCGACAATTTTATCGGTGATATCGGATTTGGCCATTATATTGCCGGCGATGATGAAAAATGGTATCGCCATCAGGGAAAAAGAGTTGACACTGCCAAACATCTTGATGACGACCAGATTGAGAGGCAGATGCATGCCAACCATGAACGATATGGTGGTAAGAATTATTGCCATATAGATCGGGAATCCGGCAAAGATAAAAGCCAATAGTATTGCGAAAACGAAAAATATCTGCCACATGTGCCTTTCCTCCTGATTTACTTATTTTGTGCTACTATTGGCCAAGGTCACACGCTGTTTTTGGGGAAACATTTTTTCCGGATAATCTTTGCCGTATGCCAATTTATAAATGTATTCGATGATTTCAAAGATGCATCCTACAGGGATAGCCGCATAGAACCACGCCATGGACATATCAATGTTCTGCAGGGAGCTTGTGATATTGCTCATTGCGTAAATGCCGCCATAGTAGGTGAGCAGGATCAGCACCATCATGACCAGAGCATCAATGATAGTGTCCACGACCTGTCTGGCCTTTGGTGACTTGATTTTGTTCAAAAACAGATCCACCCTAAAATGGGCATTCTTCCTCACACCGAGGCTGATTCCGAGAAAGATCACCCAAATGGCACAGAGCCTCAGCACTTCATCGCCCCATGCAAATGGGCGAAGTGAAAGGAAGGTGAAATATCTCAAAACAATCTGTATAAAGCAGAGAATGACTGTAAATGATGAAATCGAAATAAGCATGACAGTTCTGATCCGATCGAACCAGACATAAAATGTTTTTGCCATCTAACAATCTCCAAGAATTATTCCAGGGGAATTAATTTTTTGAAAGACTAACACTCAAAAATAAAAACGGGGAGGCTGTTTTGCGCACAATGAAAGGACAGCCTCCCCGGGCCAATGTGTTCCGAACTATTGATTATTGGATGGCGAGGAGCTTGTCTATGAAATCGTTCCACTCTTTGCCTTTTGCACGATACTCATTCAGCATGGGCTTGCAAGCTGCCACCCATTTGTCCTTGTCTTTGAGCTGATGAATGGTGACGCCTCCGGCCTGCATTTTATTGAGCGAAGCAATCTGATCTTCATCATCGATCTTTGCCTGATACTGAGCCGCTTCCTGGGCGCAATCCAGGACAAGCTGCTTAAGATCACTCGGAAGAGAACTCAGCCACTTGTCATTAAAGAAGTAATAAACACAGGCGATAATATGATCGGTGATGGTCAGGTTTTTGGCGACGTCCTGGAATTTCATCGAATTGATCATGCTGGGAGAGGCCTCCATGCCATCGATGACGCCAGTCTGGAGGGCTGTGTAGATTTCATTCCAGTCCATGGTCGTGCCCGCCGCTCCCAGGGCCTTGAACATGCTGATGTACACAGCGTTCGGGCCGCGCATCTTCATGTTCGCCAGGTCTTCCAGCTTTTCTACCGGCTTTTTGGTGAGCATATCGCGCGATCCCTGGGACTGCCCTGCGACGGCGACAAAATTGTAGGGCTGCACCAGTCGGCTGACTTCCCCTTCCATTCCTTTCAGGACCCTGCGGTAGTGATCGTTATCCTTGAACAGATAAGGGAACTCAAACATCATGAGTTGAGGAACCCAGGTTCCGGGCCCGGTTCCGGGGGCGGCGACCACCATTTCGAGAGAGCCGGTTCTGCACATCTCGACCTGTTCTGATTGATTTCCAAGTTCCGCCCCATAATTGGCGGTTGCCTTGATCCTTCCGTTGCTCTTTTTGTTGACGAGGTCGACAAAATATGTGAGACCTCTGCCAATTGTCCCCGTACCGGCCAGGTTGGTCGATGTTCTCAACTGATATACTTTGCCCTGTGAATATACAGAAGCCACGCCGAGAACGATGATCAGAAAGATGACCAGCGTTTTTTTCTTCATAAAAACCTCCTTATACAAACTCAATCTATTGACACTCGATTGATAATGTCTGAGATTATAGCACTGGTATGCTAGTATGTCAAACTTTTTATGCGCCTTTCGTCCAAGGCTGACAGGCGATGCCATTCGGGATTTGTTTGACATGCTAGCATACAAATGCTAGCATAACGGTGGTTCTTTCCATCAAGCCACACGATGGGTCGATTGCAGTCAGAGCATATTAAGAGAGGTTTTCTCGTGGACATACCAAGTCGTCTTCCAAAGGAAAATGCCAGAGAATACGCCATACGAATTCTCAAAAGCAATATTATTTCTCTGGAACTAGCACCAGGCAGCGTGATAAGCGAGAATGAAATAGCGTCTCAGCTTGGATTGTCGCGGACCCCCGTGCGCGAAGCGTTGATTGAATTGGGTAAAGCCAACATTGTCGAAATAATGCCCCAGAAGGGAAGCAGAGTTCTGTTGATCGACTACAGCCTGGTGGAAGAATCGCGTTTTTTGCGGCTGATTTTGGAAAGCGCGATTATAAAAGAGGTCTGCGAATTGAAAGAGCCTCAAGACTATTCCATACTTCAGGAGAACCTGACACTCCAGGAATTCTATTTAAAGAATCCTTCTCCAAGTAAACTGCTGGAACTGGACAATCAATTCCATAGAGAGTTATTCAGGCTCGCCAACAAGATGCGATGTTATCAGTGGATGATCGACGGCATGGAAATTCATTTCGACCGTGTTCGAAGCATGAGCCTGAGTACGATCAAGGACATTAAAATTGTAGAGGACCATAAAGCGATCCTGCAGGCCATTCAGAAAAAGAATGCAAGCCAGGCCGTGGCGGCCGTCACCAAGCATTTTTCCCGATACAAGATCGATGAACAGGCCATCAGGACGAAGTATCCGGATTATTTTCTATCGTAGGCAATCATAGATAATTCCGAATCGATGCCAGATCGACAGCCTCCAGGTGGAACTCAAGCAAGTTCCGATGCCCCGCCCCATCCTTGCGGAAAAGGGATAGGGCAGTGTAGGGTTATGCCATGAAAAATCCGGAACCCTGGATCGAGACGTCTTCCCGCGAAATCGCTGATTGCAAGATATTCCGTGTGCGCGAAAGCATGCGCAGGACGCGCGACGGGACCGTGGACGGAGCCTTTTATCTTGTGGACGCGCCCGACTGGGCGGGCATCATTCCCGTGGTCGATGCGCCCGAAGGCCGCAAGTTCGTGATGATCAGGCAGTTCCGCCATGGCACCGGCAAGATATCGGTGGAATTTCCCGGCGGCACCATTGATCCGACCGAGGACCCCTGCAAGGCGATCGCCCGCGAGCTCCTGGAAGAGACGGGATACAGGGCGGAGATGATCCTTCCTCTCGGCGATCTGTCGCCCAACCCGGCCTTCATGACGAATACCTTCCATGCCTTTATCGCGGAAGGCTGCTATCTGGATTCGACGCAACACCTCGATGCGCACGAGGAAATCGAAGTCGTCCTCGTCCCCGAACGCGATGCGGTGGACATGATCGGCGGCGAGGAATACGGCCACGCGCTCATGACCGCGACGCTTTTTTTCTACATGCGATACCGGGGCTATTCGGACTGAGAGCGCGGTGCAGGAGGTCTTCGGATGGGAACAGGGGTATTCTTCAATCTGCCGGCGTATGGGCATGTCAACCCGACCTTGCCGGTAGTGAGGAATCTGGTGGCGCGGGGCGAGAGGATACTCTATTTCGATACGCCGGAATTCAAGGAAAAAATCGAAGCGACCGGCGCCGAATTCAGGGACTATGGCTTCGGAATGCCTGCGGTTGCGGAGAACAGGAGAAAGGGCGGAAATTTCGTGCAATTGGCCGGGGTGCTCCTGGGCGCCGCCGAAAAGGGTTTGCCTCATTATATCGAAGAGGTTGAACGCCTTGCCCCCGACTACATCATCCATGACTCCATGTGTCCTTGGGGAAAGTACATCGCGGGCTACCTGGACATCAGGGCGGTGAATACGACGTCGACCTTTGTCTTCACGAAGGGTACGCTCGGGAAGGCTGGTGGATTTGGCGGGAAAGTCGTGAAGATGGCGCGCGAAAGCGGCGCTGCGGGCGTATCGGCTGTCCTCCGGTCGAAGAAAAAACTGGAACGACAGTATGGCTTGAAAATTGGCATCATGGATATCTTCCGCAACACCGAAAACCTAAACCTGGTTTTCACTTCGCGGTATTTCCAGCCCGGCGGCGACGACTTTGGGGCGGAATATGAGTTCATCGGCCCCTCGATAGCCGAGAGGAACGACGCTCCCGGATTTGCTTTCGATTTTGCGGCGGCGGACCCGCTGGTCTATATTTCCCTCGGCACCCTGGAAAACGACCGCCTCGACTTTTATGTCCGGTGCATAAAAGCATTTGCGGGAATGGACTTCCATGTGTTGATTTCCATTGGACGAAACGTCAAACGGGAGGAGTTGGGGAGCATTCCGCCAAATATTTCCGTCGTGGAATACGCGCCCCAGCTGGAAGTCTTGAAACATGCCCAGTTGTTCCTGTCGCATGCAGGCATGAACAGTGTCAACGAATCGCTCTATTTCGGAGTTCCCCTTTTGCTTTTTCCCCAGCAGCAGGAGCAGGTGATGGTGGCGCGAAGGGTCGAAGAGAAGGGAGCCGGCATATGCATGCCGGCGGACGGCGCCGATTCCGGGGATATACGCGCCGCGTCGCGGACGGTCCTGGAAAGCCGGAATTTCTATGAGAACGCCCGGAAAGTCTCCGATTCGTTCAAGGCCTCCGGCGGGTACGAACGGGGTGCGGAGCTCATCCTGCGCTACGCTTTTCCGGGATAGGGAAATAATCGATGGCTAGCCCCGGCGGATTGCTAATCGTGCTGGCCGCCGCCGCAATCTTGACACGCTCAGTAGACCCTGACACCGAGAAAAAGTTCGATCGTGGCGGGTTTGCCGGGCCCTACCGTAAATTCATTCTCGAAGCGCAGATCCCTGTAGGTCATGGTCAGGGTATGTGCCCCTGGCATGATCGTCCCTCGCAGGCGGTTCAGACGGACCCCGTCGATGAAAAGCTCCATCTCGTTGAATTTGCCGGGTTTTTCCCATGAATTGGAAAAATTGTCCGGCAGTTTTATCTCATACTCGACGGGAAGCGGGGAGAGGGAGACCTGCAGGTTGGTCGATCCATCGACGAAGACTCTTTCGACATAATCGGCATACCCTGGGGCCGTAATGCGGACTACATAAGTGCCGCGCGGCCATGTGCCCCGGTAGGGTGTGGTACCGATATAGGCGGAATCCCTGTAGATATTTGCGCCGGGGGTATTCACCGCATCGATATAGACAGGAAGCTGCAGGGGGGACAGTCTGGCATAGATATGATAGGGGCCGTTCAATCGCAGGGTTGTCGTGTAGTCTTCATAGCCACCGAGGCTGACGCCGATGGAGTACGTACCGGGACGCAGGGAGATGGCGAATGGGGTTGTTCCCGCATAGGAGCCGTTGATATAAACTCTGGCGCCATTGATATTCGCATCGATGGAAAGTTGCCAGACAGGCGAAGGTGGGGTTGGTGGTTTTGGGGGGGGTGAGGATGGTGTGGGTGGCATGAGCTGGATGGGCCCGGGCGCCGGCGCTTGTGGGGTCTGTGGCGTCGCCCCTCCGAGGTTCGCGACGATGGTGATCGGGCTCTGTGCCGCCACGACTTTTGTCCTGAATTCGGGGAAACCATCCTTTACGACCCTGATCGTGTACGTTCCAGGGAATATCGACAGAGAGAAGTTCGGGGCTGTGTAGCCCACCAGATTGTCGTTGAGGTAGATCTGCGCACCCGACTGGTTGCACTGTATGGTGAGGGAGACTTTCGCCTGAGCGAAGGTCAGACCGCCCAGCACGAGAAAGACAAGGACACCAAGCAAGATTTTTTTTCTCATGACTATATCCTCTTATTTTACAGGTTCGCCGGAAGGAGTGAGCCCTCCCGAGGGCAATTCGGGCGCTCTTGATGCCTTCACCCCGCGCTCAGCGGACCAGGTACCATTGTGCGTAGCGCCATAAATATCAGGACCAGACATTGTTCCTTGCATACTGTTCCAGGTATTGTTGCTGCTGGTGTAAAGGGTACCACTGTAACTGTAAAAGTATGTACCATTATTATAGAGCAACTGGATCATATTCCCTGAAATGTCCCATACACCGGCTCCACCATAGTTGTCCGTGAAAGTCTTGTCGGAATAGATTGTCCAGATTGCGGAACGCCATTGGGGGTCGGTGTCCCACTTATACGATAAAGTCCACTCTCCAGGTATCGATGTCCATGGCATCCACCGCGCATAGAGCACGACGCTGGAAGAACCTATGGAGAATGCATCGCCGGGCGAAAAAGCCCTGCCGCTGCCATCAGGTTCCGTGTTCCAGCCGACAAATAGGGAGCCATTTTTTGTGAGGTTTCCCGTATTGCCCAGGACCAAGACAGTATCGCCATACCTATAACGAGAGGAATCAATCGGAACCGAGCCGCCGAATAACCAATGACGATGGTGCACGCGGAAAGCAGGAGGGCGAGAGCAACCCCGATTATCAATACAGTTTGCAATCTTCGCTTCATATGGCATTCCTCACATTGTGGTCTGGAAACAACGAATGACTAAAATGTATCACGAATCGCCAAAAATAAAATCATGCCCTGCCGTGGAAAGTTACGGCGGTTCCCGAAAAACGTCTTCGGGCATGTCGTCTGAGGGGGAAGTCTATTCCATGTGTAGCCCGCCGGTGACTTCGAGTCAATCGGCCATTGCATTGCTCATGATTTTTTGCGGAGCGGCTCGATGACCGATTCCACCAGGCGGTGAATGTCGTCTCGGCCACAGAGCCTGTCGGTCAGCATATGAACCAGGATCAATCCGATTACCATGTTGGGAATCTGGGCCGTCTTGGCGCTTGCGGCAATTTCACCCCGCGCTATCGCATTGTTGATGACCTCGCGAAGCTGTTGTCGGCGCCCTTCGAGAATTTCATGCGATATTGCCGACCTCAGTTCCTCATGGCGTATACCTACGGATGCAAGATCGAGGAATACCGTCACCGCGTTCCGGAAAGCATCTCCATCGGGCACAACCGAAACGATAAGCGTTATATCGTCGGTCAGCGATTTCGTGTTTGGCGTTTCGAGGGGCACGGACTTCTCCATCCAATACGCCACGGCATCGGCGACCAGAGTCGCTTTTGACGACCAGCGGCGGTAGATCGTGGACTTGCTGGCTTTCGCCAGGCTGGCAATTTCGTTGATGCTCAGGCGTTCGTATCCCAATTCCACGAGCCCTTGGATAGTGACTTCCAGAATGACGGTATCGCGCGTGACGTCGCGGGGTCTTCCGCGACCTTCGGCTTCCTTTATTTTTTTCATTGACAGGTACCCTTGAGCATGGTAGACTGATTTACGGTACCGTATGGTATCGTAAATAGACACCCGGCTGACAACCGTGGTTCACGGGGCAGGATAAAGGATGATCGGAATCGATCTTTTTCTCCCGGTGTCATTCTTCCATAACTTACCAATGCTATCTGATGTCGGAAAGAATTTCAATCGATATTTCGATATCGAATTGCCAGTTTTCATGGATGGGAACAGATAGCATCAAAATCCGTACAGAGACCAGTCGTCGGTTCCAGGCCTTCGCGATTCATGATTGTCAAGGATGTCTTTGAGTCGAAAGGAGGTTGTCACATGACGAATTCCGATCCCAAAAAAATGCAGCATGAAGAACGATTACTGATCAATGGACGGCTCACCCACGCAAAAGCAGGAGGAACTTTCAACAACATCAACCCAGCGACAGAGGAAGTCATGGGCGTGGTAGCCGATGCCTCGGCAGAAGATATTGATCAAGCTATTGCGGCGGCACGGAAAGCCTTCGACGAAACAGATTGGTCCACAAATCATGCCTTCCGTAAGCACTGCCTGGAACAATTGCACGCAGCCATCATGGAAGAGAAAGAACTCTTCCGGGCCGAGCTGATCGCCGAGGTAGGCTGCCCTGTCACTTTGACCTTCGGTGCTCAGTTTGATTGGCCTATCTCCGACGGTCTCCTCTGGCCGGCTCATATGATCGATACCTACCCGTGGTATCGCAAGGTCTCCGACCAGCACATATTAGGAGGCAGACCAACCTACCGATGGGTATGGAAAGAGCCTGTTGGCGTCGTTGCGGCGATCATTCCCTGGAACTACCCCTTCGAGATTCTGATCAATAAGCTGGGCCCTGCCCTGGCTACCGGCAATACAATGGTGGTGAAGGCGGCGTCGATGACGCCGTGGAACGCGACTCGGGTTGGTCGACTGATCGCGGAAAAAACGGACATTCCCGCCGGTGTGGTCAACGTGGTGGCTTCACAGAACCATCAAGTTGCGCAGATGCTGTTCAGCGATCCGCGGATAGATATGATTTCCTTCACAGGTTCGACTACCACGGGAAGGATGATTCTCGAACAGAGCGCGCCGACCTTCAAACGCACGTTGATGGAACTCGGCGGAAAGAGCGCGACAATTGTACTGGATGACTGCAATTTGTCGGCGGTACTTCCGCAGGCTGTGATGACCGCCTTTATGCATGCCGGCCAGGGATGCGCCCTGCCGACCCGGCTTCTGATACCGGAATCCCGCTATGAGGAGTGTGTCTCCACTATTGCCGCAGTGGTTAAAATGGTAGGCTGCGGCGATCCAAACGATGTTGGCACCACCGCAGGGCCGCTGGTTTCCGAGAAACAGCGCGATAAAGTACTCGGCTATATTGAGAAGGGCAAGGCAGAAGGAGCGCGGCTAATAGCGGGAGGCGGCCGGCCAAAGCACCTCAAGCGCGGCTGGTTCGTCGAACCCACGGTCTTTGTGGATGTCGATAACATGTCGACCATTGCTCAGGAAGAGATATTCGGGCCGGTTCTCTCGGTCATTACGTTCAAAGACGACGAGGACGCGATTCGCATCGCAAACCAGAGCAAGTATGGCCTTTCGGGTTTCTTCTGGTCTGCTTCCAGAGAACGGGCATTGAATGTCGCGCGGAGGGTTCGTACCGGTTCGATGTCTATCAATGGCGGTCAGTTCTATGGGGCGGAGTCGCCTTACGGCGGCTACAAGTCTAGCGGCATCGGACGGCAGGGCGGTATCGAGGGTATGGAACAATACCTCGAGACGAAGGCCGTCGGCTGTGAATTTCCGTTAATGCAGGCATGAGACCAAAACGGACAGAGTGGTTTTACCCAAAGCCGAATATGAAAAGGAGAGGACGATGAAAGACACGACTGATTTGTGGGGATATCGCGGTAAGACGGTGGTGATCGACGGAGCAGCCTCCGGGATGGGATTGGCGGCAACGAAGTTTCTGATAGATTTGGGAGCGGAGGTATACGCCCTGGACATCAAGGAATGTCCGGTGCCTGTCAAAAAATTCATTAAAACCGATCTTAAGGACAAGGCATCGATCGACGCCGCGGTAGCCAGTATCCCGGGAGAGGTACGCGCGCTCTTCTGCTGCGCAGGTCTTCCGGGCGCCCCCTTCCCGGATGCCGAGGTAGTCAGAGTCAATTTCCTGGGCCATCGGCATCTTATTGAAAGTCTCGTTCCCCGGATGAAACGGGGCGAAGGCGCAATCGCCATTATCTCATCCATGGCCGGAATGCAGTGGCGTTTCCACGGGTTCTACTATCAAGGGCTCATCGATACAAAGACCTTCGAAGAGGGCGTGGCGTGGATCGCGGCAAATGGCGTCAAGATCAAGACGGACCTAGGCGGCTCGTACAGTTTCTCCAAGGAATGTATCTGTGCGTATGGCAAGGCCAAAGCCGCGGAACTCGCGCCGCGCGGCATCCGCTTCAATGTGCTGAACCCGACGACCACGGTGACTCCCATGTTGAAGGATTTCCAAAACAACGTTGGCGAGATGCTTAACAATTACAAGGTCAGCCGCTTCGCCACTGCGGAAGAAATGGGATATCCGCTGGTGTTCCTCAATAGCTCGATGGCGAGTTTCATCAGCGGACAGGAGTTGACGGTCGATGAAGGACTCAGCGCGATCATGGAGCTCGCGCCGGTCACGCAGTCATAGAACGCTGACAGGATTCCAGCGCGGCGCGCTCCGGCAGAATGCCGACCCCCGACTCCCGGCGGATCAGGCGCCGAGGCTTACCGAAGGCGGAATCTTGATCGCGAACCGGCACCGCTCGCTGCCTGAGAGGACGGATTCGAGAACGACAGCCTCGGTTTCCTCCCCGAATACGACATCGAACATGAATTTGGTATAGCCCGCCGAACAGGCGCACCAGAGCGGCGGTACCCCCGCGTCCCTCTCTGTGATAGAGGCCAGCGCGAGAGGGCAGTGACAGGCCAGCCGCCGTCTCTCCAGACCGTCAGTGGCCTGGAGGTATCCATCGGGGTCGTAGGGAATCTTTGTCGTATATATGATATCGCCCTCCCGCACTCCCCCAAGGATTTCCGGCCGCGCCTCGACGAAATCGACGACAGCCTGCGTTATTCTCTGTTCAAACCACAGGGTTCCGTCCTTCGCATGTCTGCGGAGGATTTCGACCTGACGCCGGTGGTGGTCCAAAAGCCACGCGTCGATCGATCCGAGGTCAAGAAACCGCTCCCTGTCCAGAGCGAAGGCGGCGGTCGGTATCTCGTGAACGTTCCAGGCGAGTACACGCCTGGCTTTTTCGGGCCCGATTTCCGCCTCCAGGGCCTCCACGAAGCGAGCCGTGGCGTCAGGGTAGGCTTCCGGAGGGCTGCCTTCTGCCGGAATGGTCACGCCGGACATGACGTGGCTGCGGACTGCCTCTCCCTCGAGAGTCGTCAGCCTGTCGGCCATCGCGGGGAGTACCCCGATGGGGAGAAGATAGGCCATGAGCCGGATTGCTACCGTTTCCTGCCGCGCGGCTGTGAAGTAGCGCGCCGCGGGGATGAGAAAATCATAGATGGACTCACCTTCCCTGAGCCGTTCCGATAACCAGGCCTCGACAGCCGCGAGTTCCGGCCTTTCAAGCGATAATCCCCGGGCGGCCAGCGATGAATCGAGCCCCGCGATCGCCTGCAGGTGGGTCTGAATCGCGCTTTCGTCGAGTCCGCGCTTCCTGAGCGCGGCGAGGAACTCAGTTTTTCTGTACATTGACATTGCACCTCCTGATCAGATCGTCATATAATGGCGAAGGTCCCTGCCGGCATCGGACATATGAGCGGCGCAGGCATCCCGGAAGTTAAACTTTAGCATGGGACAGGCGCGGAAGAAATACTTCAGGCACAGGCTCCGGCAGCGCTGGTAGAATTTGCCGGTCTGTGTGGATTTTTTCATTGATCTGACCTCTTCTGCCGTTCATTCGCCGAATAGCGTTATATCGGCGTCGAGGCGGATCTGCATGGTCGCGGAGCCGGGTGTCTCGATGCTGTGAAGCAGAAGGCGGGCCGCCTCGTAGCCCAGCTGATAGGCTGGCTGGACCGAAACGAGGGTGTCCCCGGTCCCGTCGAGGGGTACCGCAAACTGGCCGTGCAGGTCGGAGCGCGTGAATCTGCCGAGCGGAAATCCC
>Ga0074197_1002000_pt1 | contig 15262 bp, 12 predicted proteins | sample EPASupsiteSAE305_FD_64526 | JGI IMG/M metagenome (GOLD analysis project Ga0074197, IMG submission 64526) | Bioremediated contaminated groundwater microbial communities from EPA Superfund site, New Mexico - SAE3-05 reassembly with SPADES | ecosystem: Environmental > Aquatic > Deep subsurface >...
TGTTTAGCGGGGAAAAAACGCGCGGAAGCCCAAAAAGGGTGAAAAAAGTTTTCCGGGGGGTAATGGGGGGGCGGGCCCGGGGGGCGGGGGGGGGGGGCCGGGGGAGCGGCGCGGCCCCCCGCCGCGCTGGCCGGCTCGCCGGTCTATTCCGATCCCGGCTTCCAGGATTATGTGGAGACGGCCTACGGCTACCTGAACCCCGCCGCCCGGCTGAAGCCCGCTCCCGTCCTGCGCGACGCCCCGGCCTCTCCCTGCGCCGCCGGCTGCGTGCGCGTCAGCGTGACGCCGGCCGCCCGGGAGCTGAGCGCCCTCCTCAAGGACCTGGCCGCGGCCGGCTTCGTGTTCTCCGGGGAGAGCGTTTCCTATTCCGCCGCCGGCCGGAAGGTCCGCCTCATGGGCAAGGCCAGGCCGGAGAGCCTTCCCGCCATCCGCGGGGTGCGCGGCGCCGCCGCGGTAAAGGTCCATGGCGGGAAAGGGCGGCGCCTAATTTTATAGGATATCGGTATGCCGATCTCAAAAACGTTCGAATACGAATACAAGGTAAAGCCGGAGGAGATAGACGGCCTGGGCCACGTCAACAACGAGGTCTATCTCAGCTGGTTCATGCAGGCCGCCACCGCCCATTCCGAGGCGGTGGGCTGGGATATCCAGAAGCTGCTGGCCATGGGCGAGGGCTGGGTGGTGCGCCGGCATGAGATAGACTATTTGCTGCCGGTGCTGCCCGGCGAGACCATAAAGATGCGCACCTGGATAGAGACGGCCGAGAAGGCCTCTTCGGAGCGGCAGTACGAGATCTACAGGCTGTCCGACGGCCGGAAAGCCTGCTGCGGCAAGAGCGTCTGGGTGTGGATCAACTACAAAACGGGCCGCCCGGCCCGCATTCCCGAACCGGTGCTGCAGGCTTTTACGGCCTGGGAGCCGGCCGGTGAAGCTGGCCCGAAACCTTCCAGGCCCTGACCTGACCCCTCATTTGGACCACGCGAAACGGCCGGACATCGCTGTCCGGCCGTTTCGCTTTTCCCCGGCGCGAGCGGGCTACTGCGCCGCGGTGAGCAGGTCCGTGTAGTGCTTGAAATTGGCGGTCACCACGGCCACATAATGCCGGGTCTCCTTGAAAGGAGGTACGCCGTTGTATTTCTTCACGTTGCCGGGGCCGGCGTTGTAGGCCGCCACGGCCATCCTGGAGGTTTCCAGGTCTATGGCTTCCTTGGCGATATCCGCGGGCGAACCCTGGCCGAACTCGCCCCACAGGTACTTTATGTACTTGGTGCCGTACTTGATGTTGACTTCGGGGGTCCAGATCTGGGCGGTGTCCTTGAGCCCCAGCCACTTGGCGGTAGAGGGCAGCAGCTGCATGAGGCCGCAGGCTCCGGCCGAGCTTTTGGCCTTGGGGTTAAAGGAGGATTCCTGCTGTATGATGGCGAGGATCAGGTCCAGGTCCACGCCCTGGGTGTTGGCCTGCGCGGTGGCGGCCATGAGGTAAGGGATCTTGGACTTGTCAGAGTAAAGTTTGGGGTCCCTGGAGTCGGGGATGAACAGCGCGGCGCCCGGTTCGTGCTCGGCCGGGGTATTCACGAAGAAGGCGACTTCGTCGGGCATGGGCTCCGATGGCATGGCCTCTTCCTCGGCGTTCACGGCGACCGGTACCGGCAGGCCGGTTTCGGTGGCCTTGGCGGCGGAAAAGAGCTGTTCCAGGGACTGGGCGGAAGAGGACGCCGAAAGGGCCGTCAGGCAGACCATGGTCAGGATAAGGTTTTTCATATTGCCTCCATCCATAGTATAAGGGGCGCCGGGCTTGGGCGGGAGGGCCTTTGGTCCCAGGCGGCGGGGGGCCCAATGCCGGCCTTTGTGATAGAATATATATACAGCACCAAGGAGGCCCAAAATGTTCGGATTCGTCAAACGCACTCTTCTTTTTCTTGCCGTAAACTTCCTGATACTGATCACCCTTTCCATCACCTTCAACCTGCTGGGGATAGGGGCCTATTTCGGAGCGCGGGGCATCGATTACCGCGCCCTCATCGCCTTCTGCCTGGTCTGGGGCATGGGCGGCGCTTTCATCTCGCTGGCGCTGTCGCGCGTGATGGCCAAATGGATGATGGGCGTGGTGGTGATAGACCCCGCCACCCAGGACCCGGCCCTCGCCGGCCTGGTGAACACCGTGCACACCCTGGCCCGGGCCGCGGGCCTGCCCAAGATGCCGGAAGTCGGTTACTATCCCAGCCCCGAGGTGAACGCTTTCGCCACCGGCCCCACTAAAAGCCGCGCCCTGGTGGCGGTCTCGGCCGGGCTGCTGCAGCGCATGGACCGGGCACAGCTCGAGGGCGTGCTGGCCCACGAGATAGCCCACGTGGCCAACGGCGACATGGTCACCATGACGCTGGTGCAGGGCGTGATAAACGCGCTGGTGATGTTCCTCGCCCGGGTCATAGCTTTCTTCCTGGCCAACCGCGGCCGCGACAGCGAAAGCAGCTCTGCCCCGAATTACCTGGTGGTCCTGGTGCTGGAAATGGTGCTGAGCTTCTTCGGCATGATAGCCGTGGCCGCCTTCTCGCGCTACCGCGAGTACCGGGCCGACGCCGGCGGCGCCTCGCTCGCCGGCCGGGAGAAGATGATAGCCGCGCTGGAAGCGCTCAGGCGCACCGTGGAGTACGCCGACCTTACCGGCAAGGAATCGGTGGCCACGCTCAAGATCTCCGGCAAGCGCAGGGCCGGCTTCAACCCGTTCTCCACGCATCCGCCGCTGGAAGACCGGATAGAAAGACTTAAACTGATGGCTTAGCCGTCGGCGCAGGGGGGGGATATGGCAAAGACCGCGAAGGGCGCCTGCGAGACGAGGATGCTCGACTCGCTGAAAGACCTGATACTCGTTTACGGCATGGACGGCCGCGTCCTTTACGCTAACGAGACGGTCTGCCGCGTCCTGGGCTGGACCCAGGCGGAACTTCTCGGCCGCAAAGTTGACGACCTGGTGGCCCCGCCGTATAACCGCATGCTCGGCGCCAGGGTGAGCAGGCTCAAAGAAGAAGGCGAGCTGATCATCACCACCGCCTACAAGCGCAAGAGCGGGGGGGTCTATCCCGCTGAGACCAGGTGCGACGTCACTTCCATGGCCGGCAAGCCATGCGTGCTCTGCATCGCCCGCGGTATTCCACGCGGTGAGAAGACCGTCAGGGCCCTGGGCGAGGCGCGCGAGCGCTACCGCCGCCTGGTCGAGGGGCTCAAAGGCGAATATTTTTTCTACCAGCACGACGCGAAAGGCGTTTTTACCTACCTCAGCCCTTCAATAAAGGACGTGCTGGGCTATACGCAGCCTCAGTTCATGAAGCATTTTGCGAAGTATTTCACTCCGAACCCGGTCAACAAAGAAGCACGCCGCTACACCCAGGAAAGCCTTAAAGGCCGCTCGCAGCCGCCTTACAAACTGGAACTTTTTCACGCCAAGGGCGGCAGCCGCTGGCTGGAGGTGTTCGAGGTCCCGGTACGCAACGCCTCCGGGCACGTAGTTTCCGTGGAAGGCATAGCCCACGACATCACCGCCCGGGTGAAGGCGGAAGAAGAGCTGGCCAGCTACCGCAGCGGCCTCGAAAAACTGGTGGAAGAGCGGACAGCGGAATTGAAGGCGGTTTTCGACAGGACCCCGGTGCTGATCATCCTGCTCGACAGCGACCTGAAGGTCCTGCGCACCAACGCGGCTTCCCATAGCGGCGGACTGATGGGGGCGGTGCTGCGCTGTGTGAACGCCAGGGGCGGAGACTGCGGTCGCGGCAAGATCTGCAGCGGCTGCCCGGTCCGGAACGCCGTCAACGGGACCCTGCGCACCGGCAAGCCGGTTTCCAGGCTGGAAGCGGAACTGGAGACTGGTTCCGGCAGGGTTTGCTTCCTGCTCTCCACCGCACTGATAAACGCCGGCGGGGTGAAGCAGCTCCTGATCTGCCTGGACGATGTTACGCCGCTTAAAATGGCGCAGGAGTCGCTGCGCAAATCCGAGGAGTTCCGCCGCCTGATACTCAGCTCCGTGGGCGACGGCATTATAGGCGTGGACGGCGAGGGTAGGATCCTTTTTATGAACGAGGCGGCCCAGACCATGCTGGGCTGGACGCTGGAAGAGCTAAGCGGAAAGAACCTGCACGCCCTCATCCACTCCAGGCGTCCGGACGGCAGTCCCTACCCCATAGAGGACTGCCCCATGTACGCGGCTTATGCCGACAGGAAGGAGCGCGTGGTGCAGGACGAGATGCTCTGGCGTAAGGACGGCACCGGGCTGTACGTGCGCTACTCCGCCCGGCCCATGTACGCCGGGGGAGAGGTCTCGGGGGCCGTGGTGACTTTCAGCGACGTGACGGAGCGCCGCCGCATAGAGAGCGAGCTGCGCGCCACCAAGGAGCGCCTGCAGACCCATAACGCGGCCCTGGCCGAACTTGGCCGCGGCCGGGAAAGCGCCGCTTCGGACGTGAAAGGCGCCTTCAGGGAAGCGGTGGAGACGGCCGCCTCCGCTCTGGGCGCGGACCGGGTGGGCATCTGGTTCTTTAACGAGGACCATTCCTCGCTCGCCTGCGGCGCCATGTACGAAAAAGCGGAGCATGCCCATTCCGACGGGCCGGCCCTGTCGTCGGAGGAATTCCCTTCCTTCTTCCGGCTGCTGGAAAGGGAGCGGATGCTGGTCATTGACGACGCGGCTTCGGATTTCAGGGTGCGCGACCTGCGCGAGGCTTATATCCGGCCCAAGAACGTCGCCTCCATCCTGTGCATATCGATCGCCAACGGCAAGAAAACGGCCGGGGTCATTTCCGCGGAGCGTTTCGGCAAGCCGGCGCCCTGGGGCCCGGACGAACAGAACATGCTGGGCGCCGTGGCCGATTTCGCGGCGCTCGCCATCGCTTCTTCGGAGCGGGCGCGCCTGGCCGGCATGAAGGATTTCCTGACCCACACCATAGTGCACGACCTGCGCAATCCGCTCTCCTCTATAATCGCCGCGGGTCAGCTGCTGGCCGATGGCTTGAAGGGCCGCCTGTCAGCGGAAATGCGCGACAGCCTCGCCATCCTGAACTCCATGGCCGAGGAAATGAACGGCATGGTCTCCAATATCCTCGATATCAACCGCCTGGAAGAGGGGCACGTCCCGCTCAAGGCGGAGCCCTTCGCCCCGGAGCGGCTGCTGCGCGCCGCCGCGGGCGCGGTCAGGATCGCGGCCGCCCACGAAAAGAAAAAGATCAGGGCGTCGGCGCCGCGGGGCCTGCCGGAACTGGCCGGCGACAGGGAGATGCTGCGCCGCGTGCTGGAGAACCTGCTGATGAACGCGGTGAAGTTCGCGGCGCCGGGCAGCGAGATAGAGGCCGGGGCCCTCCCGGCCGGAAAGAGCGTGGAGTTCTTCGTTAAGAACCGCGGCGCGGGCATTCCCGCCGAGTACCATTCCCGCATCTTCGAAAAATTCGTGCAGATAGAGGACCCTGCCCCGCGGAAGTGGGCGGGCAAGGGCCTGGGGCTGGCTTTCTGCAAGCTGGCGGTGGAGGCCCATGGCGGCCGCATCTGGGTAGAGTCGGAGCCCGGGCAGGGCGCGGTTTTCCGTTTCCTGGTGCCGTTGAACCGGGCCGCGGCGGGGGGACGCTGATCATGTGCGGACGATACTCTCAGTCGCTCGACCTGGCCGAGGTCGTAAAACGTTTCGGAATAAAACAGGCGCCCTTCAGCGCCAAGCCCAGCTGGAACATCGCTCCGGGCGCCCAGGCCCCGGTGATCTGCGCGGTCGGCTTGCGCCCGATGAAGTGGGGCTTCATCCCGGCCTGGTCCGCGGGCGCCTCCGGCCCCGGCGGGTCCATGCCTTTATTTTCGGCCGGGAACACGCTGGAGAAGAAATTTTCGGAAGAGACCGCCCCCCAGACGGCCGCCCCGCAGGAGCGCGAGGGCTTCATAAATGCCAGGGCCGAAGGCATCGCCTCCCGGCCGGCCTTCAGGGCCGCTTTTTACAGGAGCCGCTGTATCATCCCCGCCGACGGTTTTTACGAATGGCAGAGTTCCGCCGGCGCCAAGGTACCGTACCGCTTCGAACTTAAGGATAAGTCCCTGTTCGGGATGGCCGGGGTTTACGAGGAGAAGAGCAACACCTTCGCCATCATCACCACCGCCGCCAGCGCCCTGGTGCGCACGGTCCACCACCGCATGCCGGTGATCCTGGAGCGCCGCCACGAGGCGCTCTGGCTGGACCCCAAGTTCCGCGACAGCGAAACCCTGCTGCCCCTGCTGCGCGCTTATGATTCCGCACAGATGCACGGCTACAGGGTTTCCGACGTGGTGAACGATCCCAAGAACGATTCCCCCGACTGCCACAAGGCCGTCTGATGACCCCCGAGATGGAGAAAGCCAGGGCGCTGCTCCGCGGCGCCTCCAGGATCCTGGTCTTTACCGGGGCCGGCATCTCCACAGGCAGCGGCATCCCCGATTTTCGCGGCCCCGGCGGTATCTGGACCACGAGCGAACCTGTGAACTACAAGGATTTCATTGCTTCCACCAGGGCCAAGCAGGAGTACTGGCGCTACAAGGCCAGGACCTATCCGGCCTTTGCCTGCGCGAAGCCTAACGCGGCCCACCTGGCCGTGGCGGGGCTCGAACGCTCGGGCCGGCTGCTCGCCGTGGTCACGCAGAACATAGACAGCCTGCACCGCAGCGCCGGCACGCATACCGACCGGCTGGTGGAACTGCACGGGTCCGGGCTTTACGCGGAATGCCTGGACTGCCTGGACTGGGTTTCCATGGATCGGGCGCTGGACAAGTTCAACGCCGACGGCGCGCCGCCGCAGTGCGCCTGCGGGGGCTGGCTCAAACCGGCCGTGGTGATGTTCGGCGAGCCGCTGGACCAGGAGAACCTGGTAAAGGCCTTCCGCGCCGCCGAGGGCTGCGACCTGGCCGTGGCCGTGGGGTCTTCGCTCTCCGTTGAACCGGCGGCCTCCGTGCCGCTGGCCGCCAAGGCGGCCGGCAAGCCTTATATCATAGTCAACCGCGGCCCCACGGCGCAGGACGGCGCCGCGGACGCGCGCCTGGAAGGCGACGCCTGCCTGCTGCTGCCCGAACTTTTTTCCTGATCAGGAACCCGCGCCGGCGGCTGCCGGCAGGGTAAAGATGAATTTGCTGCCCTTTCCCGGTTCTGATTCCACCCAGATGCGGCCTTCGTGGAGTTCCACCGCCATTTTGCACATGGCCAGCCCCAGGCCGAAGCCCAGGTTGCGGTGTTCCTCCATCTGGGCGTACTTTTCGAAGACCATCTGCAGTTTGTCGGCCGGGATTCCCGGGCCGGTGTCTTCCACCGTGAAGCGGACCTCGCCGTTGCCGGCGCGGCAGTAAAGGCGGATGCTGCCGCCCGCCGGCGTGAACTTTAGGGCGTTGCCCAGAAGGTTGGTCATGACGCGTTCCAGCAGGACCGGGTCGCCGCTGAATTCCGTCCTGTGCTGAGGCGGCTCGGCTGACAGCGATACCTTCCGCCTGGCGGCCTCCGGGACATGGGATTCCCTGACCCTTTCTATCAGGCCGCCGGCCTCCAGGTCCTGGAGCTGCAGCGTCATGTCGCCGCGCTCCATCTTGGTCATGTTGAGGATATCCTCTATCATGCCGTTGAGCCGCCGGGTGGAGCGCAGGATGGTTTCCAGGCAGTTGTCGCTCTCCGGCGTCTTTGGCGCCATTTTGCCCAGGCACTGCGCGTAACCGAGGATGCTGGAAAGCGGGGCGCGCATGTCGTGGGTTATCATCTGGAAGAAGGTCTGCTTGGTGTTCTCCATCTCCTTCTCGGTGGTGATGTCGCGCAGCACTATCACGCGGCCCGGGCGCTTCAGGGTGGCCAGCAGGAACTGCGCCGAGATCACCAGGTAGGTGCGCGGCGGCAGCCCCTGGCCGGAAGGATGCGGCACGGAAGCTTCCAGTTTTAGCAGCTTGTCGGCGCTGGCCATGGTCCGGGCCAGGACCGGCTGGAAAGGGGGGTTCGCGACCGAGGCCGGCAGGGATACCTCCGGGGCAAGTTTCGGTATGCCCAGCAGTGAGAGGGCCGCGTGGTTGCAGTAAAGTATTTTGCCGGCGTCGTCGGCCAGCAGCACGCCGTCGGGGATGGTCTCCACCAGGGCCTGGGCCTTGCCCCGTTCCTCCAGGACCTGGTTCAACTGGAATGCGCGGTAGGCGCCCAGTTCCAGCATGAGGCGGTTCACGGCGGAGACCAGCGCGCCTGATTCCTCCCAGCCGTCTTTGGCCAGGGGGGCGTTCAACTTGTAGCCGGCGGCTATAAAATTCCTTATGCCCTCGGAAGCCCGGGTTATTGGTTCAGCCAAACCTTTGTGGATGAAGGCCGTCGCGGCTGCGGCCGCGACCGGGACAGCGAGCAGGGCGGCCGCCGCGGCCAGTTTGATCGGGAAGAAACAAACGCAGGCGGAAAAAACAGCGGGTGGTGCCGCGACGGCGCCCAGCAGGAGCAGCCCCAGTTTAAAGGCGGGGGGCAGTTTCCGGCTCCCGGCTTTGGATGGATTCGTTCCGGTTATCATATTCCCAGTCAGTTTTGATTATATAAAACTGGGCGCGGCTCCGGCCTCCGTCGGCTATTTTGTAGAATATTACCATGAATAAGGACCGGCGCGGTCTTTTCCTCAATTTCTTCGCCCTGTTCCTGGGCTTTTCCCTGCTTACCAGGCTGACCCTGCTCGCGATGGCCTGGCCGGAGCTGGACGGCGGCCTTTGGCTGCTCGTTAAAGCGTTCGCCGCCGGCCTGGTGTACGATTGCGCAGCCTTCTCCTTCCCCGGCGCGGCCCTGGCCCTTTACCTGCTGGTCCTGCCGGAACGCGTTTACGCCCATAGCTGGCACAGGCGGCTGGTGCACGGGCTCTTCTTCGTCTCGGCTTTCCTGCTGGCCTTCAACCTGGCCGCGGAATATTATTTCTTCTACGAGTTCGGCGTCCGCTACAACTTCATAGCCGTGGACTACCTCGTCTATACTAACGAGGTGGTGGGCAACATAAAGGAATCCTACAACCTGCCGGTGGTGCTGCCGCTGGTGACCGCGCTGGCCGCGCTCTCGCTGTGGCTGTTCCGCCGCCGCCTCGCCCTCTGCTTCTCGCAGGCCCTGCCGCCCGGCCGCCGCGCCCGGTGGGCCCTGCCGGCCCTGGCGCTGCCCGGGCTGTGCTTCCTGCTGCTGGACGGGCGCCTGGCGCAGGTCTCGGCCAACGAGTATGCCAACGAAGTGGCCATGAACGGCCTCTATTCCTTCGGTTCGGCCTTTTTAAATAACGAACTCCCCTACGATAAATTCTACGCCACGCTGAAACAGGAGGACGCCTTCCGCTCGCTGCGCGCCGCCCTGGCCCAGCCCGGGGCGGAATTCACCGGCGGCGGCCTGGACATAGCCCGGCGGATAAAAGGCCGCGGGCCGCTGAAGCGGCTGAACGTGGTGGTGATAGTGGAGGAAAGTCTCAGCGCCGAATATCTCGCCGCCTTCGGGGCGGCCAAGGGCGCCGATACCCTGCCCAACCTGGACGCGCTCGCCGCGGGGTCCCTGTTCTTCAAGCGCTATTACGCCGCCGGCACGCGCACGGTGCGCGGGCTGGAGGCTATGACCTTGTCCATTCCGCCGCTGCCCGGTACCTCAATAGTGAAGCGCCCGGACAACGGTAATTTCTTCTCCTGGGGCTCGGTGATGCGGGACCTGGGGTATACGAACAAGTACATCTACGCCGGGTACGGTTATTTCGACAACATGAACGCCTTCTATTCCGGCAACGGGTTCGCGATAGTGGACAGGGCCAATTTCACCAAGGACGAGATCACCTTCGCCAACATCTGGGGCGTCTGCGACGGGGACCTGCTCGCGAAGACCCTGAAGGAAGCCGACGCCGACCACGCGGCCGGTAAGCCCTTCTTCTACATGGTGATGACCACCACCAACCACCGGCCGTTCACCTACCCGGACGGCAAGATAGATATCCCGTCCGCCTCGCAGAGCCGGCGCGGCGCCATAAAGTATTCAGACTACGCTATCGGGGAATTCCTGGCCGCCGCGCGCAAGAAGCCCTGGTTCAAGGACACCGTTTTCGTGATAACCGCGGACCATTGCGCCAATTCGGCCGGCAAGGCCGAGATCCCGGTGCGCAATTACCACATACCGCTGCTGATCTATTCCCCGGCGCACGTCAGGCCGGAGGCGGTGGAGACGCTCTCGGCCCAGGCCGACCTGGCTCCGACGGTGCTGGGCCTGATGAACGCCTCTTACGAGAGCCGCTTCTTCGGCCGGGATATGCTGGCCGGCCGGCCGGAAGGCAGGGCCTTCCTGTCAACTTTCCAGAAAACCGGCCTGTTGAAGGACGGCCGCCTGGCCGTGCTGGGGCCTAAGAAATATCTGAAGACCTACCGGTGGGACGAATCCGCCAAGGGCGTTTCCGAAGCCGCCCGGGACAAAGCCCTGGAAGAAGAAGCCGTCTCCTTCTACCAGGGCGCCAACTACGTCTATAAAAAACGCCTGAACCGGCTTAATCCTTAGCCGCGGCTACCGCGGTGTGCAGTATATCCTTTAGGAAGATGTCCCTGGTGAATTCCTTTGGCTGGGGGAATTTCCCGGGCGCGAAGTAGTGCAGTATGGCTTCCGTTATCCGGCGCGAGGCCAGGCCGTCGCCGTAAATGTCGGAGCAGGCAGCGCGGGACGCGCAGAGCTGCTCGGTCGAGACGCTCATTTCCCTTACTATATCCTCGTATCTGGTTCCTATCAGCTTGGCGTAACCCGCCAGCACGGCCTCGCTGCGCTCGGTTTTGTCGCGCAGGACCAGCACCGTCTTGTTGAGGGCCGGAGCCTCCTCCTGCACGCCTCCAGAATCGGTCACTATCAGGTCGCTCTTGGCCATCAGCGAGAGGAACGGCAGGTAGGACAGCGGGTCTATCAGTTTTATCCTCGGGTGGTTCAGCAGCCGGTAGGCCGGCCCCTTCACGTTGGGGTTGGGATGTACCGGGTAGATCATGTAGAGCTTTTTGTTCGCCGCCACCACCTCTTTCAGGGCCTTGAGGATGCCTTCGAGAGGCTTGCCGAAGCTCTCCCGGCGGTGCAGCGTGACCAGCAGCAGCTTCTTACCCCTGGGGATCTTGCAGCAGTCCATCTTCTTGTCTATCAGTTTCAGCGACTGGCGCAGCGCGTCTATTACCGTATTCCCGGTTATGAGCACGCGCGAGCGCGGGAAGCCTTCTTTCTCCAGGTTGCGGGCGGAGGCCTTGGTAGGCACGAACAGCAGTTCGCTGATCTGGTCCACTATCAGGCGGTTAGCCTCTTCGGGAAAAGGATTGTTGCGGTCATGCGAGCGCAGGCCGGCCTCCACGTGCGTCACCGGCACCCGGGCGTAGTAGGAAGCCAGGGCCGCCGCCGTGGCGGTTATGGTGTCGCCCTGCACTATGGTCATGTCCGGCCGCACCTTTTCGATGACCTTGTTGAGTTCCAGGATGGAGTGCTGGAGGAATTCCGGCAGGGCCTGGTTCGGGCGCATCAGGTTCAGGTCGAAATCGGCCTTCAACTTGAACATGGTCATCATCTGGTCGAGGATGTGGCGGTGCTGCCCGGTGGAGCAGACTATGGTCTTGAGGCGGGCCGGGTGCTTGTTGAGCTCCGTTATCACCGGGGCCAGCTTTATGACCTCCGGCCGCGTTCCCATCACCACGAGCACTTTTCTTGTTTTGTTGGGCATAGTAGTCCTTTAGAAGTTGTAGAAGCAGCCCAGCGAGCCGCCGTACTTTTTATAGCCGTCTTTGAGCTCGAACCAGGAGACGTCCCCGGTAAGCCCGAAATCTTTCCTGAGCCAGTGTCTGTGGTTGAGCGTGAAGCTGACCGCGTCCTGCCTGACTTCCTGCGGGTCCGCCAGGTAGGTGGCAAGGTAGGCCTGCCTGCCCTGCGAGGCGGTGAGAAAGGTCCATTGGGAGCCTTCCGCGCCCCAGCCGGCGCTCTGTATGAAAGTGGAGGATTTCACTGAACCCGGGTCGCTGATATTGCGCATCAGCTTGGCGGAAAGGATAAGCCTGCCCAGGTAAAGGGCCGGGCCGGCCGAGAGCACCAAATCCTTGTGGATGTCGTGGTAGCGGATATGCGAGACGCCCGCCGTGAGCACCAGGTTCCTGGCCGGCAGGACCTTGAAATTGAAATCCTGGTCCACCCGGAACTTCGGCAGGTAGGGGGAATGCGAGCCGCCGGCCAGCGAGGTGTAGGTGTAGAACCCGGGCGTCCAGTCCTTGTAGCCGCCCGCCGAGACCACCACTCCCTTGCCCTCCCGGCGGGAATGCGAGGAGGCCTGGGCGAAGGCCGAGAAGCCCGGCAGCGGGAAGTACAGGGCCGCGTTGAAGGCCTTCCAGGAGCCGTAGGCGCCGTTGGGGCTGAGGTATTCGTAGGAGAAAGAGGTGTCCAGGCGCACGGCCCCGGCCTTGCTGAAAGCCGCCTCCCGCTCGGCGGCGGAGCGGGTGTCCGCGGCTCCGGCGGCCGTGGAGGCCGCCAGCAGCGCCGCAGCCAGGAGCGCTTTAGTCGGACTCGAGCACGATAAGGTCTTCATTCTTTTTCTCCAGGGGGATATAAACATAGCCGTCTCCGCCGTCGAAACTTTCCCTGTTGCCGGGCTTCCGGTACCGGTCCGAGGGGACGGCCACGTAAATGTCGGTCAGGCCCTCGGGGTTGGAAAATTCCATGCTGAGGCGCGTGCTGCCGAACGAGAACGAGTAGCTGGTCTTCAGGAACCGCGCGTAGAAAGCCGTGAAATAGGACATGGGCTCCACCGCCAGCAGCCCGGCCTTCTGTTCGCGCTCCAGCAGGTCTATGAACCGCTTCATCGCCGCGGGGTAGCGCTCCGTGTCGTACAAGTGGGAATAGATGAGCCGCACAGAACGGTTCTCCCTGGCGAACGCGACTATGGACTTAAGCCAGGCGAAGACGTCTTCCTCGCTCCTGCCTTCCAGCTTCATCTCGTAGAGCGAGGCGGACTTGCCGTAGGGCATGACCGGGAAAGCGAAGACCTTCTCGGAGACCAGGCCGCCGCTGATGAAGGTGCGGTTGGGGCCGGAACCGGTGTCGCCGGTGTAGTAGTAGGAGAGGATTCCCGCTTTCTCCAGGGCCCTGGTTGCGTCCGGCTGCGGATGCACCCCGTCGGGGGCGGAATACTCGGTTATCGGGTAGCCCGTCACCGACGAGAGGCAGCGGCTGTTGCGCTTCACCTGTGCGAGGATCTGCAGCTCCTTGAACTCGCCCGTCGCCTGTTTCTCCGCGAACCAGTTGTGCCCCCAGCCGCCGTGCGAGCCTATCAGGCCGTATTTCATGAGTTCCTGCAGGAGGGGGCGGCCCTTGCCGCAGGCGTCGAAGCCGAGGCCGTCGCCGGGCTTGTCCCGGAATTCCCCGGCCGTGACATGGATGGAGTAGCGGATGCCGGGGCGCAGGTAGCGGTTCTGTATGGCCAGCGGGATGGTTCGCCATTCCACCGAAGAATCTATGTGCCAGTTGAAGACTATACCGCCTTTGGCCTTGGGGGAATTCACCAGGTGCGGGATTCTCACCACCTTGTAGAGGAAAGCCTGGAGGAAGGCTTTCACCGGCAGGTCGTCGGAGAAGGACTTGAGGCGGCCCAGGGGGAGGTTGGCGAACATGACCTTGCCCTTGCCATATCTCTGGATGACGGCTCCCGGGTAGACCTTGCCGTCCCCTGCCACCATGTCCGCGTAGATCTCCGAGGCGGAGAGGTCAGGCAGGGCTTTGGAACGCGCCAGCGGGTAGGAGAGCCGGCCGTACGCGTAGCCGGTCACGAAAAGTTCCTTGTCGGTCTTGCCGAAAGGGAAGGGGAAGGTCCTGAGGGCGCCCGGGTTGCGGAACTTCAGGTGGCCGTAGGTGTAGGAGTTCTCCAGGTTCTCCTCGTAAAGGATGTTGTTGACCCCCATGACCTCGGAGAATACCCCCGCCTTGCGGAACTTGCCTTTGGGGTCTTTGACGCCGGCGTCGTAGACCACGGCTATGCTCCCGCCGTCGTTGAGGAAAAATTCCGTCCAGGTCCTGAGCCCGTCCGGCACGCTCTGCGCGCAGCCGTCCGGAAAGATCAGCGTCAGGCCGTGGCGGCCCAGTTTGTGCGGGTCCCTGGAGAGCAGGAAGGAGGGTTTTACCTTAGCGAAGGGCACGCCCATTTCCTGCAGGACATGCTCGTAAGCTGAAAGCACGTGGCCGTAGTCCTTGACCTCCGAGGGGTTATAAACGAGCAGCACGGGGTATTCCCGGCCGCGGAAATTCTCCGAATAAAAGATGGCCCCGAAGACCGCCGCGGCGGCCGCGAGAAAGACTGTTTTCCAGCGTGTCATGCCTTCAGGACCTCCCCGCGCCCCTGGGTGCTTATGTGCCCGAAGACCTTTACGTTGCCGCCGAGCAGGATCCGCCTTTTCGCTACTACGGATTTTATGCCGCCGGCCGCGCCTATCTCGGTCCCGTGGTTTATGGCCACCGAGCCTTGCGCGAAAATGTTGCCGGCGACGCGGCAGTTCCTGCCCACGAAGATGTCGCCTTCGGCGAAGATGCCGCCGGACACCTTCACCCCGTCTTCGAGCGTTACCGAAGAATGGCTTTTCACGCTGCCGATAAGTTCCGTTCCGGCCAGGAGCCTGACCGGGGCCCGGGTCACGAGCAGGCCTTCGGTGCGGCAGGGCGGCAGTTCCGTGGCTCCGGGCAGGGCCGGGGGCGGGGGGAGATCCGCCGCCGAAGGCCCGGTGGAGATCTCCGGGGCGAAAAGAGCGTGGAAAGAACAGCCGGCGGAGAGAGCGAGGCTCTTGCGGGAGGCGGCGCTGACCCCGAGCGAAACGTTCTCGCCGGCCAGCATGGGGCCTTCGGCCGCGGCCCAGCGCGTGATCTGCGTGCCGGCGCCGAGGGTGAAAGCGCCTTCCGCGCCGGCCGCGCGGAAAACGGTGGCCGGCCCGGAGGTTATGTCGCCCAGGCTGTAAACCTCCTTCACGAAGACGGACCCTTCCCCGCAGGTCAGGGTTTCCTTGGCGTAGACGATATTGGGGTAATGAACTTTGGGCGTCCCCTCCAGTCTGCGGAAAACGTCCACTTTCTCCGGGCGGGAAAGCTGTATTTCCACGGTGCCGGAATCCTTGGGGAAATAGTAGCTCTTGGCCAGCATCAGGGCGCGGAAGGACTTGAAGAAATAGAAAGGGTCCTTCACGAAATTCCAGTTTATATTGAGCGGCATCTTGTCTCTCGGATAGAAAAGCTCGATTATGCCGGGGCCGAACGGGACTATGAGCA
>Ga0074197_1002001_pt1 | contig 15254 bp, 10 predicted proteins | sample EPASupsiteSAE305_FD_64526 | JGI IMG/M metagenome (GOLD analysis project Ga0074197, IMG submission 64526) | Bioremediated contaminated groundwater microbial communities from EPA Superfund site, New Mexico - SAE3-05 reassembly with SPADES | ecosystem: Environmental > Aquatic > Deep subsurface >...
CTTTCTCCGGCCCTACCCCCTCGCTCTTGCCCATCTGACCGGTTCCGGCCGCGGCCCCAAAATCGCCTGAACCGACGGGATCCGCCGATAAGCCTGTTTAATCGTCCTCGGACTCCGGATCCTCCTGCATCCCCTTGAGCAGTGCCTGCAGACCGATGGCCTGGACCACGGTCAGACATTCGTCGTGGTGGAAAAAACCGGCCATGACCGCCGCGAACTGGGAGGCAAGAAAGACCGTATCCGTGTCGGTTTCCTGGGCGAGCAGGCGCCGGAGGGCGGGAATGTCATCGGATTCCACCGCAGCGAGCAACTCATTGAGCCAATCCAGCTGGCTTTCCTCGAAATGGAATTCCACCATGGCCTGGGCGTACATCGAGACGATCGTGGCGCGGTTGTCGTAGACGGCGTCCAAGTCGTTTCGCTCGGCCGCATCGAGGACCCTGTCTATCTCTTCGAACAATTCTTCCATTTCCCCGTTTTCTTCCGTCATGGTCGTGTCTCCCTGCAGCTGAAGGTTATTGTTTCTTGGGTACCGCTTGGGCCTGAATGGCAGTGATGGCCACGGTGTTGACGATATCGGGCACCAGGCAGCCCCGGCTGAGATCGTTCACCGGTTTGTTGAGTCCCTGGAGCACCGGGCCGATGGCGACGGCTCCCGAGGAACGCTGGACCGCCTTGTAGGTATTATTGCCGGTATTGAGATCGGGAAAGATGAAGACGCTCGCCCGTCCCGCCACCTCGCTCTCCGGCATTTTCTGACTGCCGACCGTCACGTCGATGGCGGCATCGTACTGGATCGGCCCGTCGATTTTCAGCTCCGGCCGCCGTTTACGGGCAATGAGCACTGCCTGGCGGACCCGTTCGACATCCTCGCCCTCTCCGGAGTTGCCGCTGGAATAGGAAAGCATGGCCACGATGGGTTCGATCTGAAACATGGCCGCGGTTTCAGCGGAGCGGATGGCGATCTCGGCCAGTTCCTCGCTGTTGGGGTTGGGATTGACGGCACAGTCCCCATAGACCAGCACATGGGTGTCCAGGCACATGAAGAAGACGCTGGAAACCACCAGGACCTCGGGTCGGGTCCGGATCAGCTGAAAGGCCGGAAGAATGGTATGCTGGGTGGTGTGGGTCGCGCCGGAAACCATGCCGTCGGCCAGATCCTTGTAGACCATCATCGTCCCGAAATAGCTGACATCGCTGATGGTGTCGCGGGCGCAGTCCCGGGTCACCCCCTTATGTTTCCGCAGCTGATAGAAGGTTTCGATGAACTCGTCACGCAGCTTAGAGGTTTTCGGATCAATGATGGCCACATCCTGCAGTTTGAGGCCCAGGGATGCGGCGCGGTTGCGGATAGTTCGTTCCTCGCCGAGCAGGGTCAGATCGACCACCTCCCGGGAGCGAAGGATCTCCGCGGCCCGCAGAATCCGCTCATCTCCGCCTTCCGGCAGAACGATATGCTTACGGTCGGCCCTGGCCCGCTGGAAGAGCGAATACTCGAACATCAGCGGCGACATGGTGGTGGACACGGTCTCGATCACCTGCTGTTCCAGGCCGAGGGTATCGACATGGGTTTCGAAGACGCCGAGCGCCCGGGCGATTTTCTGCTCGTTATGCGGCAGCAGCATGCCCTTGACCTCGCCGGCGCGCATGGCCTCCCGGTAGGTATCGCCGGGCACGATGTAGATCGGCAGGGAAAGGTCGTCGATGCCATCCAGCATCCGGACCATGGAGGGACTGGGTTCCAGGCCGCCCGAGAGCAGCATGCCGACCGGTGAAGGGTAATTGCGCGAGACGATGGCGCCGAGCGTGGCGAAAATAATATCGGGTCGATCGCCCGGGGTGACCACCAGATCGTCTTCTTCGAGAAAATCGATGAAATTGCTGGAACTCATCGCCGCCACCTTGATGGCATGGACATCACGCTGCAGCCCTGTCCGCGGGCCGCTGAAATGGCGGGCGCCAAGGGCGGTGATGATCTCCTCCATGGTGGGCATGCTGAACCCCTCCATCTCCGGGAGAAAATCGATCCGGTAGTTTTTCCCCCGATGGCTGGCGCGTATTTCAGCCTCGGCGGAGGCGAGCAGGGCGGGATCGATCCGGTTGACGAAAACGGCCAGGAGCGGGCACTGGTACTGTTCATAAATCTTTTCGGCGAGCCGGATGTTTTCCAGGATTTCCGCGGGGGTGCGATTGCGGCCATTGGCAACGTGCAGCGTCGGCGTTCCCAGTTCGCGGGCGATGCGGATGCTGATATCGTAGTCAAAGGCCTCGGAGAGGCCGACGATGGTCGGACCCTCGCAGAGGAGGAAGTCGCATTTCTTCCGGATCTCGCTGTATTTGCGAACGATCTCGCGAAAGAGACGGCGTTCCTCGCCGGCCGCGATCAGGGTGCGCGCCTCGTCGTGGCTGATGCCCGCCATCTCCTCATAATCAAGGCCGATGTTGTAGCGCTGTTTGATCAGGTTGATATCGTTATCGTCCGTGCCGTCCCCGGGGGTGATTGGCCGGAAAAAACCGACGCGGTCGATTCGCCACGACAGCAACTCCATGACCCCGAGGGTAACGACCAGTTTACCGCTTTCTTTTTCCAGGTTGGCGATGTAGAGGCTGTCGGCCATGCGGTACTCCAATGAAGAACAGTACGAAACAAGTAATACAATCGATGAGCTATGATAGTTGAGAGCAGGAAACAACGCAAGCAGAGTCCTGCCGTTACCACGGCCGCGAACCGGAACGCAGGGTATAGATGCTTCTTTTCCCTGCCGCTCCATTGTGCGGGTAAGCTTCCTGCTTACTGTACTTGCAAAGCAGCAATCATAAAAATCTTTTCGAGGGGGCCCAGATGTATCTGCGGGAATATTGCGCCGGCGACCGGGGAAGCGAGGCACCAGCTCCCTTTCCGGGCGAGCAAGACCCGGCCTTGGGCCGGGAACGGTCGGCACCCGGCCTGAACGGCAAGCAGTCCGGAATCAGATTAGGACTCTGCTGCCTGTTCAAGGAAGAACCGATCCATTTTGGAATCAGGCAGGCAGTGCATCTCGAAAAACTGGAGAGAAAGCTCCAACTGGCGCAATTGGCGGCCACCATTCTCCACAACGGAGCAGCCCTCATCCAGGCGATCGAATACTGCGGCCAAGAGGGTATCGGCTCCTTCCGGGTCAACAGCCGCATCTTTCCGCTCAAGACCCATCCCCTGCTGGGGTATGGACTTGAGGAACTCCCCGACTATGCCGCCATCGATGCAATCTATCGGCAGGCGGCACAACTCGCCGCCCGGCAGGGAATCCGTTTGACCTTCCATCCCGATCAATTCACCCTGCTTTCCTCGCCGGATGCCGGAGTCACGGCCCGCTCACTTGCGGAATTGGCCTACCATGCGGAGGCGGCGGAACTGATCGGCGCCGATGTGCTCACCTTGCACGGCGGCGGCGCATATGGCGACAAACGGGCCGCTCTGCGGCGAGTGGTTGCTGCAATAGAAAAACTGCCGGCGGCTATCCGCTCACGCCTGGCCCTGGAAAACGATGACCGAATCTATACTCCGGCGGACCTGCTGCCGCTCTGTGCAGGGACAGGTACTCCTTTTGTTTACGATATCCATCATCACCGCTGCCATCCGGACGGGCACACCGTCGAGGAAACGACCGAGCGAGCCCTGGCCACCTGGCAACGGGAGCCGCTCTTTCACCTCTCCAGTCCCAGGGAGGGCTGGCTAAGCGCCAACATTCGGCCCCATCACGATTTCATCGATTTCAATGACCTGCCTGCGATCTGGCGGCATCTGCGGATAACTGTGGAGGTTGAGGCCAAGGCCAAGGAAATCGCCATCAAAAGGTTGCAGCAAGATCTCGCGCGGCCAATCTGAAACACCGGTTCGTTTCATCCCCGAAAACCAGGAAAAACGGAGTTTGCATTCTTCTAAAATATCCTCCCCCTAGGGACGTCGCCCAGATACCCCGCCTTGCCATTCTCAGCACGCAACTGAACGCCCTCCAGACCGTTGACCACCCTGGAAGAAACCCTTCATCATCCCGAGTCGCTGCATCAATGGAGCCCGCGGCTTCCGCTTCCGCTCTGTTCCCCTTGCTTCTTTCCGGCGATCCGCAGCTGATTTTTCAAGGCGATCATGTCAAAATCGTGACAAAATAAAAGAGATGTCCACAATCTGTACACTTTGCTTTGCGGGGTTATATAAAGTGAACACATTATGGGATCATGCAGGAGGGACAACGGCAGTGCAAGGAATAGCTTGCGATTGAGACTGAATGGTTCATCATTGTTAGGTTCACCTGATACAAAATCGGCACGAATAAATTACGAGAACCGTCATGAAAGCCTCTATTTTGGTCATTGACAGCATTTTCCTTCTCATTTATAGTCACCCCTACATTGGCCAGAGGCAGAACAATAGATAGGCAAAACCAAGAATATTCATCAGAAAAAGGAGGGAAAGTTATTTAGAGTAACGAAGTGCTTTTTGCAGCAGGCAGTTCAATACAACTTAAAAAATGGGGGAGTGCATAAATGTCTCAAACACAAACTACGTTTCCAAGATGGATACCATTGCTTGGAGGTCTTTTAGGCAGTACCACTTGTGGTTTACTGTTGTACGCTTTTAGTGTTTTCATCAGACCACTCATGAAGCAATTCGGTTGGACTGTTCCCGAAGTTGCTATGGCCTACGCTCTCATCTGTTTGATCTTCGGGCTCGTGACTTTTCCTGCCGGGCGTCTGAGTGACAAGCTCGGCCCGAGAAACGTCGTTCTCCTCGGTGGCCTGGTCATGGCCTTCGGTTTTTTCATGGTTTCCACCATCACCCCACCCGATCCTGCCGTGGTTGCCGCTGGCGGCGATGCTCTCAAGGCCGCCAACAGAACACCTCTCTATCTTCTCTATCTCTATTATGGTGTCATCTGCGGTTTAGGCGGCGGTTGCGTGTATCTGCCACCGATTGCCACTGCGCCCAAATGGTGGCCGGATCGCAGGGCCTTGGCCACCGGCTTCACCGTTGTCGGCCTCGGACTGGGATCCTTCATCATGGCTCCGATGGCAACCGGGATGATCAATCATTTTGGTAGCGCTCTTCCTGTTTTTAAATATGTCGGTATTGCCATGGGTATCATGGTTGTCGCTGCCGCCTTATGCCTGAAGGTACCGCCGGCCGGCTACAAGCCCGCAGGCTGGAATCCGCCTGCCCCTGCAACCGGTGCCGGAGCCCCCAAGGCTTATCGTGACTACACCTACGAAGAGACCAAAAGTTCCCCGCAGTTCTGGCTGCTGTGGCTGGCCTATTTCTGTGGATCTTTTGCCGGTCTCATGGTCATCGGCCTGATTGCCAAGCACGGTATTGACGCCATGAGCATTGCCTATAAGGCTAAAATGGGTCTGGACGCCGCTGCCGCAATTCCTGCAGACGAACTCAAGAAGATTTCCATGGCGGCAGCCGGTGCACCTAGTATGCTGGCCATCTTCAACGCGGCGGTCCGGATTATGATCGGTCCTTTGGCTGACAAGATCGGAACCAAAAAGATCTTCATCACCCTGTTTATTCTCCAAACAGCCGCTATGCTGATGCTCTTTCCCGCCGGTAACACGGCAGCCCTGCTGGCGGCATGCGCTGGCCTGATCGGCTGGAACTACGGTGCGATGTTCACCCTGTTCCCGGCCACCCTGCTGAGCTACTACGGTCCGACCGCACAGGGCTCCAACTATGGTCTGCTCTTCACCGCCTGGGGTGTTGCCGGGTTCTGCGGCCCCTACCTCGGTGGCAAGATCCAAGCTACGACCGGATCCTTCTTTGTGCCGTTTATTGTTTCCGCCGCGGTCTTGGCTGTTGCGGTTATCATCCTCTTCACGCTGAAGGCGCCTGAGAAAAAACTAGCATAACAACAAGCTGGCTTTTTTAATGTCCAAAGGGGCATTCCGGTAAACCGGGATGCCCCCTTTTTTGTGCAGTGCCTCGTTTCCGCTTTCATTGACGAGGCAAGATTGAGCACTCCTTGAAAAAACAGTTTAAGAACAATTTGTTACAATTTCTCTCTGAACGGATGCAGTTCAATCCGGTACTTGTTGATTTTATCATACAGGCTCTTGCGTGAGATTCCCATCAGTTGATGGGCCATGCTCACCTGCCCGCCGGCCTTTTGCAGAATCTGCTGCACATACAGCCGTTCCTGCTGTTCCATGTATTCCTTCCAGGTCACAACCGGCGCATCGACGTTAGCCATGAGCATCGCCGGCTTCTCAGGGCTGACCTCCCCTGTTCCGAGCACGCAATACCTGCGAACGAAATTACGCAGTTCGCGGATATTGCCGGGCCAGTCCTGTTGCATCAGCTGCCGAATCAGCTCCGATGAACAAGGTCGGGCATCGCTGTGCTGGCCATCGCAGTATTCATTCCAGAAATGGTCGACCAGCAGGGGAATGTCTTCCTTCCTCTCCCTGAGCGGCGGCAAATGCACCGGCAGGACGTTGAGGCGAAAAAAAAGATCCTGACGAAAATGGCCTTTTTCAATCTCCGCGATGAGATCACGGTTCGTGGCGGCAATGATTCGGGCCTTGAGGGGAACAGAGGCATTGCTGCCGAGCCGGGAAAACGAACGCTCTTCCAGGACCCGCAGCAGTTTGGACTGCAGCTGGGGCGGCATCGAACAGATCTCGTCGAGAAAGAGGGTGCCGGACCCTGCATATTCAAATTTCCCTATTTTTCGCTGGATTGCACCGGTAAAGGCCCCTTTTTCATGGCCAAAGAGTTCGGATTCAATCATTTCGGCGGGAATCGCCCCCATATTCACCGCGACATAGGGAGCCTTGTCTTCATGACTGATGAGATGGATGGCCCTGGCAACCAGTTCTTTGCCGGTGCCGGTCTCGCCGACGATCAGCACCGGATCGCTCTCCGCGGCAAAAGTCTCGATCAGCGCATAGAGCCCGAGCATGGCCGGATGGCTGCCGACCAGGCCGTAAAACCGGGAACGGCTTTCCCGTGAAAGCCGCAATTGCTGCTCCAGACGGCGATTCTCGAGGACCAGCTGCCGCCGTTCGATTGCCCGGGAGAGGGTGGCGAGAATCACATCTTCATCCACCGGTTTCTGCAGAAAATTATACGCCCCTTTCTTTACCGCTTCCACCGCCATGCTGATATCACCATGTCCGGTGATCAGGATGACCGGAAGATCGGGATCAACCGCCAGGATTCGGTCAAGAAGGACCATTCCGCTCATCTCGGGCATGCGGATATCCGCCAGCACCGCGGCAAAGGGATGGGCATCGAGGCCGGCCAGTGCCTCCAAGGGGTTGCCGAAGGTCTGGACCATGTACCCGTTTAAGAGCAGGGTCTGCTTGATGGCCGCCAACAGATAGAGATCATCGTCCACGACCATGATTTGCGGAGCCGAAGCCTGATTGTCGATGCTCATACGCTGTTCTCACCTTGGGACGCACTCTGGTTTTCGGCAGGCACGGCCGCTCGATTCTGCGGAATATACACGGAAAAACAAGCGCCCTGACCCGGCACGCTCTCCACCTCAATATAGCCGGAAAATCCTCGGACGATGCGATCAACAATCGACAACCCCAGGCCCATACCGGTGCCGACTTCACGGGTGGTGAAAAAGGGATCAAAGATTTTTTTCTGGAGTTCTTCGGCAATGCCCTCGCCATTATCGGCTACCGTTACCACCACATACGGTTCCTTCTGCATGGTCTTGAGATTGAGGCAATCAAGGATTCTACTGGTGATCGTCAGCCGGGGGACAGCCACCCGGCCCATGGACTGAATTGCATTTTGTACCAGGTTGAGAAAAACCTGTTCAAAACGGACTTCCACGCCCAGCACAACACAAGGTTCTTCGGCCAGCTGTAAATCAAGGGAAATCTCACTCAAACGCAACTGGGATTCTATAAAGCTGAGGATTTTTCGGATAATTTCGTTCAAATCCAGAGGAGCACGCTCCTCTTCGACCTTGCGGCCAAAACTGCGCATGGTGCTGATAATCGATGAGGCCTTGTTGACCCGGTCGATGATGATCTCGAGATTATCCCGCAGCATCAGACTGTGATCTCCGGGACTATCAAGGGCTTTGAGGCAGTTGCGGGCAAAAAGAAGGATCGCGTTCAGGGGCTGGGTCAGTTCATGACCGACCCCGGCGGCCATCTCGCCGAGACTGGCGAGGCGGCTGGAATGAATGAGCTGTTTCTGGCCCTCCTGCATCCGGCCCATTAAATCATAAAATTCACTGCAATCCGAGCAGATAAGCATATGCAGCACCAGTCCGTTGGGATGGACATGGGTGGAGCCGCGCATTTTCACCGGCAGACTTGCCCCTGTATCGGTTCTGAGATTGGCTTCGAATTCTTTGAATTCCCCATGGGCAAAGGCCCTGCGAATGGCAGCGGCGGTGTCCGGCTCTACCAGATCCGCGAGGGTAAGGCGCTGGTCAAGACCCAGGGAATACCCTGTTCGCTGCAGGAACTCCCGGTTGGTCTGGATGACGGAGAAATCCTGATCAAGAAGAAGAAAAAGTTCGGAAATTCCGGCCAGAATCCTTTCGGTCAAGGATCGGCTGGCCTCCATCTCCTCGTGTTTCTTTAAAACCCTGACAACGAGATCTTCCCGCTGTTTCTCAAGTATCTTTATTGCCTGGTCGTGCATGCGCCCTCCTTCGGATCTTCACGGGTAAATAATACCCTTGGCACGAGCCAAGCGTCACCATTTTTATACACTGCATAAAAACAAATCATCGCCCGCCCAACCGCATTTTACGCCGGTACTCGTTCTGGCGGGCGCTCGCCTCTTTTTCCATCTGATTTCAGAGAAGGAATGCTCTCCCTTTTTCCTGGAAAATTTTCTTTTTCTCCGGTACCACTGCACTTAATCCTCAGCCACGATGCGGCTGAATCGAACTGAATCAGCTTGCCCCCCTTTTTTTCCGAGGAAACCCCATGCTCCACTGCTCTATATTTCTCTGCGGCGCCGCCCTGATGATCATAGAATTGACCGGGTCCCGCATTCTGGCCCCCTTTTTAGGCACCTCCCTGATAGTCTGGACCAGCCTGATCGGCATTATCCTCGCCAGCCTCAGCCTCGGTGCCTGGTGGGGCGGAACCCTGGCGGATCGCTATCCCCTGCCCCGGCTTCTCGGCCGGATAGTGCTGCTCTCAGCCTGGGCCACGGCCGCAATCGGACTCTCCAAAACCTGGGTGCTGGAATTTCTGCAAGGAACCGGCAGCCTGCACTCCTTTGCCATCGTTGCCACCGTGGCGCTCTTCGCACCGGCCGCAATCCTGCTCGGCATGGTCCCTCCTTTTGCCGTGCGCCTCTGCCTCGAGGACCCCGCCTACACCGGCCGCACCGCGGGACGTCTCTATGCGATTTCGACCGTGGGTTCCATTGCCGGAACCTTTCTGGCCGGTTTTGTTCTCATCGCCTGGGTGGGCAGCACCTCCATCCTTTTCATCACCGCCGCCGGCCTGGCTTTTGCCTCCTGGCTGGCTGACCCTTCGGCCCGAATTTCTAAAGGCGTTTCTCTGGTCGTGTTCGCGCTGGCCGTTTTCTTCTGCCGTCAACAGGACAACTGGCTGGAGCAGCACGGTTTTCTCGACAAGGATACTCCCTACAACCGGGTTCTTGTCTATACGGGCAGGGAGGAAGGCACCGATCGCCTCACCCGGGAAATGGTCACCGGCCCTCAAGGAAGGCAATCAGCCATGTATCTGGATGACGCCACGGAACTGGCCCTGCCGTACACCCGTTTTTACCGGCTGGCCGAATATTTCCGCCCCGAAATGCGACGCATGCTGGTGCTCGGCGGCGGCGGTTTTTCTTTTCCCAAATACGCGCTCGCTCACTATCCCGAGCTCGAGATCGATGTGGTCGAGCTCGACCCCGGTATCATTGCCCTGGCCCGTTCCCATTTCGGACTCAAGGATCATCCCCGCCTCAGAATCATCGAACAGGACGCGCGCACCTTTCTCCACACAAACAGCATTGCTTACGATGTGATTCTCTGCGATGTGTTCAACTCGCACTATTCCATCCCCTTTCACCTGGTCACAGTCGAAGCCGTCCGGAGCATACGGACCGCCCTTGCTCCCGGGGGGGTGGTTCTGGTCAATCTCCTCGCCTCTCCCGAGGGGGGTTCGAGTCGTTTCTACCAGGCCCTGTATGCAACCTTTAAAACTGCTTTTCCCGCGCTGCAGACCTTTGCGGTCATCGATCCCGCTGACGGTCAGCGATGGCAGAACCTTATCCTCGCCGCCTTGACCACTCCGCCACCCAACGCCACCGAGGATACGGACATCAAAAAAATGTTGAGCCACGCCCTGTCCGCACCCGCGGCAACCGTGCCTCCTTTTACCGATGAGTACGCCCCGGTGGACCGTTATCTCAGCGAATTCAGCCCACCTCAGAAGCCACATGAATAACCCGCTTCATCAGCATGAACGATGCGCTCGGCGTACTGTGCGGAAAAGGCGGCGCAGGAAGTGACCGGCGGGGTGTCCCGCAAGCCGCTTTGCCGATTATTCCTCCACCATGTACCACTCTCCTTGCCATCGGACAATCGCACCGCTATGATTGCATGATCCCAGCCTTCTGCCTGCTGTACATTAATATCATCTCGGCAAACAAATCCTGCTCGCAAATCATCCCCACGACCTTCGCACCTTCCATCACTATCAGCCTTCGCGAGGAAGTCTCTTTCATAAGATCGCAAACTTCCATGAGACTTGCGTTCCTACCGACTGGTGGCGGCGGCAAGGTCATGACCCCGCCAAGAGGGATCTCAACTATTTCCCGGAGCCGCTGGTCGAACATGCCGTTCCAGAATATATGGGAAAAGCGCCAGGTAGCACCAGCGGCCTGACTCCGGAGTTCACTGTCGGTCAGATACGGAGGACGCACAATATCCACGATTTCCCACATGGAGACCACACCGAGAATTTCCTCATTTTTGCAGACGAGAATGCAATTCTGCCTCGAGGTGCTGATCGATTCCATACCGGCTCCCGGTAAGAATGCCGTCGAGAGTCTGTCGACAGCCTCTCCGAGGTTAGCCTCCGGAGGGAGCATCATGCTCGCGTCGATGTGGGTCATCAGATCTCCGGCCACCTTCTCCCGATTTTTTTTTGCTGCTCCGCCATAGCGGAAGGCTTCACTGATCTTGAAGGCAAGCAGTTCGATACTCGTCGGTTTGGAAAGATAATCAAACGCGCCATGCGCCACCGCTCTCTCGGCACTGGATTGCTCCCCATGCCCGGTGAGCATGATGACCGGAACTTCGGGATAATCCCGCTTGATACTATCCAGGGTTTCCTCGCCGTTCATGCCTTTCATCCGTATGTCCAGAACAATGACGTCTACCCCCTCTGCGAGTTTTTCCAGGGCTTTTTCACCGCTGACGGCAATCAGGACCTGAAAGCCCTTTCTTCTCAGTATCTTGGCGGTGGTGATTAGAAAACGTTCCTCATCATCAACGATCAGCACCTTGACTGGACGCGCCATATTTCCTCCCTGGTAGTCCTTGTTTGTTCCCTCGGTCGCCATCAGTATTCGCACTCGTTCGGCCCGGACCCAACATCTTGGCACCATCCCTCAATAAGTAGGTATCGATCACCGAGAGGAGCATTGGGGTCCAGTTATTGAAGCAATAATCGCAACGATCTCAGCAAGAAGAAATCCGATCCATTTCTCGTTCTTGGTCATGTTCGGCGACTTGACGGCAAAATGATGGAGAACGTCACAGTCGGCTTGACGACAGGAAGGACAAAAATGAGATCAGTCGGCGGGCAACAGAATACTGAACACCGTGATTTCGCCTTCACGTGAGAAAACCTCGATGGTTCCCCCCATGGATTCCACCAGCCCGTAGCAAACGGCAAGACCGAGCCCGGTCCCCTTTTCCGGGGGCTTGGTAGTGAAAAACGGGGTATAAATATTGGTTAAAACTTCCCTGGGAATACCTGTGCCATTGTCCCGAACCTTTAAAAGCGCCCATCCGGGTCCGCCGGATTCAGCGGTAAAATCCAACCGTCCCCCTTTTTTATTGCCATGGCGCTCAATAATGGCGTAGATGGCGTTATTGAGCAGATTGAGAAAAATCTGCTGCAATTTGCTGGTATCTCCGATGATGACCGGAGTTCCTGGCTTGACCTCCCAACACAATTCAATGCCCTGTGTCCCCGCTTTTTTTGCGACCAGGGCACCGATATCACGGACCAGTTTCTCCAGATCGACCCTGGTTTCCTTTGCCGGTTCCTTGCGGCCAAAGCGAAGGATGGAACTGGTGATTTCAGAGCAACGGTTGATCTGCAGCATCACCTGGTCAAGGCTGTCATCGACCTCCGCCTTGAGTTCGCCCTCAAACGGCATTGCCTGTTGTCCCGCATCATCCAGAACCATATTCAGCAAGGTCAGCTCTGATTTCATGATTTGCAGCGGATTGTTGATCTCATGGGCAAAACTGGCGGTCATTTCTCCCAATTCGGAAAGCCGGACACTGCGATACAACCTATCGCGAAGATGATCTTTTTCGTCCTCAGTTTCCAGGAGCGCGGCACCGATACGATTACTGGCTCCATAGGCAAGGGACACGGTTATCATTCCGCCGATAACTGAAACAACCAGAATGGAGAGACCGGCGGTGTAGATATCGCGGAAGGCATCTCTGGTTTCCTGCTGGGCCACCAGCCGCCATCGTCCATTATTAATACTCGCAACCGCGGAGAGATAGCGTTTACGAGAGCTGGACTCCAGTATGAATGTCCGCACCCCATAGACAGGTTCAAGATAAGCGCGGGCATCAGGAACTGTATCCAGAAGTTCCCATTTCCCCTGATGACGCGACTGATATTGCCCCATTCCATTGAGGAGAAAGGCCTCACCGGTTTCGCCCACCCTCACCGATTCGACGACTCTGTTAAAGGCATCGCTGTCAATGGTGGCCCGCAAGACAAAGGGATTGCTGCCGGCAGTTGCCCTGGCGATGATAAAGTGGGGTACACCTCTGAAACCGAGGAACACATCACTGATGTATTCTCCGTATTGCCGGGTGGAAAGATACCACTCTTCATGGGCATAATTCTTATCCAGCAGCTTATGCGGACCGACATACGCTACATGCTTGCCGTCGGCATTAATGAGGCCTAGATCCACAAAGGCTCCGTTCTCCTGCTGCAGTTGTTCGAACACCTTTTTCAGTGAGTTGGGATCCGAAAGCTCCTCTATGGAAAATGTCTGGAGAATGAAGGCAATGTTGTTCCTGCGCTCATTAAGGTAGCTGTCGATAAATCGCGCCTGGTACTCCACAATGCGTTCCATGGCATTATGGCTGCCCGTAGTGAGCGAATTGATGAAAAAGGTGTAGGTAATAACCAGCGCGATCAGATAGGGGACAAGCGGGACAAAAACTATGCCAAGGAAAATCATCTTCCTGGCGTATTGAAAATACCTTGGTCGTTTACGTTTCCCCATTGCGGGTTCTCCTTAACCCGCAAACCGGTGTCTAGAGAGTAGGCAATCCATATCGGCAGGGTATTGAGTTTGCATATTTCAAGCAAGACGCATACCATTGCAAAACAGGTTGTATGGGGCAAGGTTGAATCTTCTTCGAAAAAAATGCAAAATCAGATAGTAGCCAGATCTGCCTTCCAGGTCGTGCATCCGGCTCATTCGGGTTTATTGCGCGTAATAGCGAAACCGGGCTTAGCCCGCTTGATTATTGCACAATAATCCGCCCCAGAAAAACAATCCAGGTCCGGAGGTTCCTGAAACAGCTCAATGTCCAAGAGGATCGAATAATGAATGAGCACCTTGCCCGCTTCTTTCACGTCTTTGGGTCCGCTGCGTACACCGACTATCCTGTTCATGTTCATCGCAAGGAGCAAAGCTCTTTCGGCCACATCGCACAACACGAAGCAATTACAAGAAAATAGCAATAAGACAGTCGTACCGGGCTTATCGGCACGAACAGCGGATTATGATCTTAACGATATGACGCGGAAAGGCATCTTGAGGAGTGAGAAGGCAGGATCGAACACCCGGTATCAATTTGGTCCGGGTGCGAGGTGGAAACGTTGAAAAGACTTGCGCCTGATCATCGTAACGGCCCCCAGATCCTATGCTAAAAATAGCGAAACACCACGATTGCGCCTTTCAATCGATGCCTTCTTGCGCTATCAAAACAGCAGAAAAGGAGCCGTCAGATTACATAGGACTGGGCTAAAAGATAGCGGGACGCGGGGCCGTTCCCCGATTTTTTCAACAATCCCTTGGTTACAAGATCGTGCAGGTCATACTGGGCGGTACGGACAGAAATGCCATTTCCTACGGCAATCTGATATTCGCCGCGACTGATAGCTCCGTTCCTGGCAATGACCGGCCACGCTTTTCTTTGTCGGGGATTGAGATCGGTCTGCGGTGTTTCTTCCGGAGCGGCAGCGAAGCCGGGGTCTGGAAGCTCGGGTGAGGCAATGGATGAGATAGCAGGTGGCAGTGCTGTTTCCGATCCCGCCTTTTTCGCGGAAGAAACCTGCGATTCCCCGTTTCTTTCATCAAAGAGAATATGTTCGGCAAGCAGGATATCCCCTTCTACAAAAGCCAGTGACCGCGTTATACAATTTTTCAGTTCCCTGATATTGCCCGGCCAATCGTAGCTCATCAATCTTTCGAGGGCTCCACGGCTTACCCACACGGGATGCAGTCCGGAAAGAGCGACATTTTCATCCAGGAAATGTTTGACCAGCACGGGAATATCTTCTTTGCGGCTGCGCAGAGGGGGCGTGTTGATGGTGATCACAGCCAGGCGATAATAGAGATCTTCACGGAACGCACCAGTCAGGGAGAGTTGCAGGAGATCAACATTGGTGGCTGCGATTATCCGGGCGTCAAAGGTCAGATCCTTATCTGAGCCAAGGGGCCGGATGCGGCGCACCGATAAGGCTCGCAGCAGGGCTTGCTGCACCTTGGGCGAGGCATTGCCGATCTCATCAAGATGCAGGGTGCCGCCCGAAGCGGCGATAAAGGCGCCTTTGCGATCGGTTTGCGCATCGGAAAAAGCCCCTTTCACATGCCCGAACAGGGCGTCCATCAGCAAATTCTCATCCAGCGCTCCACAGTTAATCGAAATAAACGGTCCGTTTGCCCGATGACTGACGGAGTGGATTGCCTCAGCGGTCAACTCCTTGCCCGTTCCGGTTTCACCTATAATCAGCACATCGGCCAAGACACTGGAGGCCTTGTGGATCTGCTGACGCAG
>Ga0074197_1002002_pt1 | contig 15248 bp, 14 predicted proteins | sample EPASupsiteSAE305_FD_64526 | JGI IMG/M metagenome (GOLD analysis project Ga0074197, IMG submission 64526) | Bioremediated contaminated groundwater microbial communities from EPA Superfund site, New Mexico - SAE3-05 reassembly with SPADES | ecosystem: Environmental > Aquatic > Deep subsurface >...
CGCTCCCTACATTTCACTTGTGGGGCTCTGCAGGGCACCCATGGCGGCTGCCATGTTCTCAAAAATGGTCGGCGAAGGGATCGATAGGAACGATGTGCCTGCCTCCGTCAGGAAGTTCGGATCTACTTTCGAGGACATCTATCACGACATGCAGGATCTTTATATTATTTACGGTAAAAATGCGGATAAGTTCTCTGCAGGAGCAAAAGGGGTATTTTCATACCTCAACAGAGTATCTTTCGGTCTGCGCCTAATGATGGCCCTGAACAGAAAATTCTCTCTCGGATACATTGACAGGACAGATCTGATACCTCTGACAGACGAAGCAAAGAAACTGTTGAAAGGACCGTGGCTTTAAGTCCGGACTTTTGCAGGCGATACGCTCTTTAAAAGCTTTCTCTGAGAACAGAAAATATGTATTATTTAATAGGGATCTGGCCGGTGACCCTTATGTGGAATACCGGCCGGATACTTAATGATCGAATATGCTTATTTGACTTAAATTTACATGCCCATATAGGCTTTACGGACTTCCTCGGAGCAGAGAAGTTCCTGCGATGTACCTGAGTAGACTATTGTTCCAGTCTGGATGACATACCCTCTCTTTGCTATTTCAAGGGCCTCCTGGACCATCTGTTCCACAAGGAGGATAGTGACCCCCCTCTTGTTTATCTCAATAACAGCCTCAAATACTCTCTCTACAAGGCTCGGCTGCAGACCGAGGGACAGCTCATCAAGCAGGATAAGTTTCGGTTTCGACATGAGTCCTCTCGCGATAGCACACATCTGCTGCTCTCCGCCGCTCATAGTCTCCGCTGTTTGATCCCTGCGGTCTTTTAGAATCGGGAAAAGTTCGTACATCTCTTCCAGACGCTCATCTATGACCTTTCTGTCCTTTGTCGCAAACGCCCCAAGCTCAAGGTTTTCACGAACTGTCAGTTTTGAAAAAAGACGGCGTCCTTCAGGCACGTAGCTAAGTCCTTTTTTAATGGCAGCTGATGCAGGTGTCTTTGAAATGTCCTCTCCCATAAAGCTTATCGTACCGCTTACAGGGTGCATAAGCCCTGCGATCGTCCTCATCGTAGTGCTTTTTCCGGCGCCGTTTGCACCAATTATGGCGACCAGTTCACCCTCGTTTACTTCCAGTGATATCCCGTGGATGACCGGTACCGCGTCATAGGCACAGTGTATGTTTTTTACCTCTAGCATCGCTGACATCACTGTTCCTCCTTACAAACCCTTAGTCTCTTTGCATATTTTTCGCCGAAGTACGCAGTTATTACTGTGGGGTCATTGACCACAGCCTGTGGACTGTCTTCCGCGATCTTTTTGCCGCTGGCAAGGACGACGATCTTATCCGCAATAGGCATTATTGCCTCCATGATGTGCTCAACCATCAGGATCGTAACGCCTTCCTGTTTGAGTCTTACGATGACCTCAACCATCTCTTTTCCCTCAGTAGAGGTCAGTCCAGCTACAGACTCATCCAGAAGGAGCAGTTTGGGGCCGGTTGCAAGCGATCTTGCCACTTCAAGCCTCTTCTTGTTGCCTATTGTAAGCCCGCCTGCAAGCTTGTCCCGGAGATCTCCGAGGAAACAAAGCCCCAAACAGTGTTCAGCAACCTCGTTGGCCTTTGCTGTATCGCTGTATCGCATGTAGGCACCTACAAGTATATTTTCGTATACCGTCATCTCCTTGAGCGGCCTGACGACCTGAAAAGTCCTTGCCAGCCCAAGACGGGCCATCTTCCACGAGGGATAACCGGTAACATCGCGGCCGTCGAACAGTACCTTTCCTTCCACCGGTTTGTAGAGACCTGCAACGCAGTTGAAAAGAGTCGTCTTGCCCGCTCCGTTAGGGCCAATAAGACCTACTATGGTCCCCTCTTCTACATCAAAGGAGACATCGCTGTTGGCAAGCAGAGATCCGAATTTCATGGTCAAATTTCTGACTTCAAGCAGTGCCATCAAGCGTCACCTTCTCCCTTTGCAACTTTTCTTTTTGTAAAGTATCTTATCAGTCCCATTATCCCGAGAGGCTGCTTGATCATAACGATGATTATGATCAGGCCAAATATCATCAGGTCAACGCCTGCTCCAAGGTGGGAAAGATATGCGCGCGTGTATTCCTGAAGCGGGATAAGGACAAGTGCTCCGAGGAATGGCCCCCAGAATGTCCCAATACCTCCAAGTATCGTTATCAGAACAAATTTCATGGACATGTCAAGAGACATTACCATGGGCGGATCAACTCGATAGTTGTACTGAGCGAAGAAAGCACCGCAAAGTGCTGCCAGTGACGCGGAAAGGGCCATCGCAGAAAGCTTTACAACAGTGCTGTTGACGCCCAGTGATTCAGCAGTCTCCTGTCCTTCGCGCACAGCTCTGAGATAGTAACCCATGCGGTTTTTCTCTATCCATCTGACCACGCTGAAGACTAGGATAAAAATTGCAAGCGCGCCGAGATAGTATCCGTTCTTGGTGTCTGACCACGAGAAATTTTTCCATCCGTCAGGCAGTATCGGGTAGTCAAGCCCCAAAGCTCCGCCGATGGTATCCCAGATCATAAAGAGACGGTTGAATATCTCAACGATCGCAAATGTGGCAATGGCGAAATAGTGTCCTTTCAGCTTGAAGCAGGGATAGCTGATCACCACAGATACCGCTGCTGCTGCCAGCATTCCAAGCGGCGCTCCATACCAGGGCAGGGTGTTGAAATTCACTACCGCAAGGGCTGCTCCATAGGCTCCTATACCAAAAAAGACAGAGTGACCGAAGGAAGTCTGCCCGCAGTATCCGCTTATTATGTTCCATGACTGTGCCATCGCCGCATAAAGCAGTATCATCGTCGCGACGTGGCCGAAGAAGGATCCTCCTATTACACCGGGAACAAAGGGCAGTACGAAGGCAACAGCAAGGAATCCGTACCAGAGTTTGTCTTTTTGTCTTTAAACATCGCCGTCACCACCCAAACAGACCCTTAGGTCTGATCATTATTACAACAAGATAGATCGCGAAGACCGCTACGTATTTTACGACCGCAGCAACGTAGAAACCTGCAAAGGATTCCACAAGTCCGATCAGCAGTGCCGCGAAGAGCGCGCCGGGAATGCTTCCAAAACCTCCAAGCGCAACTACTACGAATGCAATGAGACTGAAAAGTCCGCCCACTTCAGGATGCACTGCAAGATATGTAGTCATAAGTCCGCCCGCTACGCCAACACAGGCGCCGCCAATACCAAAAACGAGCAGATAAATATTTTCCGTGTCGATACCCATAAGCTCAGCTGCTTCCTTATCCATGGCAGTCGCCTGGATCGCCCAGCCCACTCTGGTCTTTTTGATCAGCCAGTAAACGCCGAGGAGCACTGCCAGCGAGAAGATGGCCGTAACAAGCTGAGGGACGGAAACTATTGCTCCGGCGAAATGGAATGTCTTGCCTTCCATTATTGTGCCTGAGAGCAGACGGAAATTAGGGGTAAAACGATTCATGCAGAAATTTTTAAGGAGCATCGAAAGACCAAACGTCGCAAGCAGAGGTGCCATAGCAGCTTTTCCAAGGCTGTTCTTGATGATCAGCTTATACGTAAGTGCTCCAATAAGGAATAGGAATATTCCACCTGCTATCCAGGAGAAGAGGGGATCTATCCCCAGTATCTCTCCTATCCAGTAGCAGAGATACATCGCAACCATAAGGAATTCTCCATGTGCGAAGTTGATAACATCCATTACTCCCCACATCATGCTGAGTCCGGCTGCGACAAGCGCATACAAAAGGCCGCTGAGGATCCCGTCTATTAAAACCTGAACAAAGTTGCTCACTGTAAAAACCTCCCTAAAAGAGGCGGGGCAACAAATCGCCCCGCCTCATAACGCCTAAGTTTTAATATCGACTAGCGTTTGTCCCACGGGGTCATGGGGAAAATGGGCTCCGCCTTCTGGTACTTAAGCGGGAATACTGTTTTGTAATCCAGGTCCTTTATCTGTGTGATAACGCTGAGAGCATGAATGTTCTGTCCGCCGGGCTCAAATTTTACTTTTCCGCTGAGGGACATTACTGATGGGAATTCTTCTGTTCTGAGGATCTGAGCTACCTTTTCGGTATCAAGCGATCCGGCCTTCTCTATCGCCTGTGCGAGCACGAAGAGCATTACACCTTCCTGAATGGAGTCACTGTCAAAGGGCTGGTTGCTTCTGGGTGTATAGTACTTCTTCTCGATCTTGATCGCTTCAGGCATAAACTTTTTAGCAAGCTCAGGTGAGTATCCCATTCCGCCCATGAAGTAGTTGCCGTCTCCGGCAAGTTCCTTCTGGACTGCGGGGTTCTGGTATCCGGTGCAGTAGTTGAGGGCTACCTTCGGAAGCCAGTTCACCTGTTTCATTGTGCGAACCCAAAGTGAGTAGTCTCCGCCGAGGGCCGCTCCGAATACTGCGTCAGGATTTGCAGCTTTGAGTGTCTGGACTTCACTGTTGAGGTTTGTCGCACCGTTGTTGAAGGGAACGTCTGCTACGACCTTAAGTCCTGAATGCTTCGCAGCCTTATGGGCTTCTTCTGCAGCATGCTTTCCGAACTCAGTGTTCTCGTAGATCAAACCAAGAGTCTTGATACCGGCTTTCTTTTCTTTGTTGAGATATTCGATGTACTCAACAAATTCCTTTGATTCGATGGCGTCTGTCGGAGCGTGACGGAAGAAATACTTATAATCACGCTCTGTGAGGGCAGCTGAACTTGAGCATCCGCACATGAAGATCTTCTTTGCACGTTCGGCAACTGCGCTCGCCGGTTTAGTGGCGGAGCTGTTGTAGCATCCGATGACAGCAAAGACTTTCTCCTGATTGTAAAGGCGCTCGGCTTCAGATTTGGCAACGTCAGGTTTGCCCTGGTGGTCAGCCTTGATTATTTCGATCTTATATCCATCGAGAAGGCCTTCTTTCGCTGCAAGAGGAGCGTTGATATCCGGGTTCTTCTTGTTAATGACATCTGCCGCAGCAAGAACCGCATTTACGCAGTTCTGCCCTGAAACAGCCGCCGGACCTGTGAGTGGGAACAGTACGCCTATCTTGATGACCTTATCAGCTGCTAAAGCTGATGAACAGATTATCAAAGAGAGGGTCAGAACCATAAGTACCGCAATCGTGGAACGCTTTCTGAGTTGCATTGAAAATCGACCTCCTGTAATAAAGATTAAGATACGACAACCAGAATTATCTGGTGTATCAGTGACATAATTATTATAGTTAATCAAGTAACAAGATGTCAATTTTTTGTTACATTTCACATTTGTTGTAACCCAATTCAAAGTCTTGCGGCAGAAGGAATAACTAATATTTTTTATAAAAACCCGCATTTTCGTTTCAGCGCTGGACTTCCGTATTTTTTTGTGTTTTTTAAGATATAAGACTTAATTAATGTTGACATTTATTTTATTGAAGACTATATTATGAACTAGCTGGTGGACAATTTTGATTAAACCAACAAACAACTTAAGGAGGCCGACTGTATGATCTTTCAGGCTGAAGTACTAATAACACCACGCGAGGGTGTACTGGACACACAGGGCAAGGCAGTTGAAAAGACCCTGACTCATCTTGGATACAAGGGAGTCGACGAGGTAAGGGTAGGTAAAATAGTAACGATGAAATTGGAAGCGAACACGAAGCAGGAGGCAGTAAAAATACTCGAATCTATGTGTTCCGATCTTCTCTGCAACGATCTTATAGAAACCTTTAGTATATCAGTCAAGGAAACAGTGCGATGAAAACTGCTGTAGTTGTCTTTCCCGGGAGCAATTGTGACAGGGATGTCCAGCGGGCTGTCAGTGAATCAATGAAAACAGCTGTAGACATGGTATGGCACGAAGAAGAAAACTTCAGCGGACAGCCGGACCTTGTGATCCTGCCCGGAGGCTTTTCATACGGGGACTATCTCCGTTCCGGGGCGATGGCAGCAAGATCACCCATCATCAAAGCTGTGAAGGAACATGCGGCCCGAGGCGGACTTGTGCTCGGGATATGCAACGGATTCCAGATACTTACAGAGACAAAGATGCTGCCCGGCGCGCTCCTTCCAAACACTTCGCTTACCTTTATATGCAGCAGGTGCTATGTTCGGGTCGAACAGACCGATAATAAATTCACCTCCGGCCTTAATAAGGGAGAGGTGCTCCAGTTTCCGATAGCTCACCACGAAGGACTCTTTTTCCTCCCTGATGACGAACTGAAAAAACTTGAAGACGCAGGACGCGTAGTCTTCAGGTATGCAGACCCCGATACCGGAAAGGCAGGCGCCGAATACGCGCCTAACGGCGCATTGAACGGCATAGCCGGGATATGCAGTGAAAAAGGAAACATACTCGGACTGATGCCTCATCCCGAACGGGCTACGATCCCTCATCTCAGCGGCGGGACAGACGGAATCAGGTTCTGGGATTCTATAGCGAAGGCTTTCAAAGAAAGAGGTGCATGCTGATGGACTATAAAAGCGCCGGTCTTTCAGACTCGGAATATAAACGCATAAATGAACTTCTTGAAAGGGAGCCCAACCCCCTTGAGACGCAGCTGATCGGAGTAATGTGGTCAGAACACTGCAGTTATAAATCGACCAAGAGGCTTCTTAAGACATACCCGTCGAAGGGAAAATACGTTCTTCAGGGACAGGGAGAGAACGCGGGCGTAGTTGATATGGGAGAGGGATGGGGCTTTGCATTCAAAGTCGAGAGCCACAACCATCCATCCGCTGTAGCTCCTTTCCAGGGAGCTGCTACCGGTGTAGGCGGCATTATCAGGGACATAATAGCCATGGGTGCCCGGCCTTCGGTCTCGATGGACGGACTATTCTTCGGAGACCCTTCGCTTAAAAAAACAGAAAATCTCTCCAAGGGCATAGTTGAGGGGATCGGCGCATACGGCAATGCAGTCGGAGTACCCATCGCAGGAGGAAAGACATTCTACTCACCCTGCTACACGGACAACCCCCTTGTAAACGCTTTCAGCGCAGGGTTCGTCCGTCTGGACAAGATGGCAAGCTCACAGACAGCCAAGAAGGGAGACCTTGCAGTACTCCTGGGCTCAAAGACAGGACGTGACGGGATCGCAGGTGCTTCATTCGCCTCACGTGAACTTGACGAGGACTCAAAAGCAAGCAAGCCCCAGATACAGATAGGCGACCCCTTTGAAGAAAAACTGCTTATTGAATGCTGCATGGACCTTCTCGACAAAGGCCTTATCGCTTCAATGCAGGATATGGGTGCCGCAGGTATTCTCTCATCTTCCAGCGAGATAGCTCACAAGAGCGGATGCGGTATAGACATAACCGTTGAAAAGATCCCTCTCAGGGAAAAGGGAATGGCTCCGTGGGAGATATTCCTCTCCGAGTCACAGGAGCGTATGCTTCTGATAGTTGAAGAGGACAAGCTTGATCCTGTCTTCGCATTAGCAGCTCATTACGGGCTGGACTGCGCAGTAGTCGGAATGATGACTGATTCGCACCGTTACAGAGTCTATGAAAATGATGAACTTATCGCTGACCTTCCTACATCCATACTGGGCGACACACCGGAAGTGATATGGCCGTCAGCAGAACCTGCAGATATCAGGGAAAGAGGCACAATTAACACCTCGTCCCTCATTTCAAAAGATCCTGAGACTGACCTCCTCTCCCTGGTCAGCTGTCCAAACGGAAGAAGCAAGCATAAAATATGGGAACAGTATGACTCAATGGTCCAACTGCATACCATCGAGGGACCGGGGGCTCCTGCAGCCGTTGTTGAAGTTCCTGAAACAGAGAGGGCATGCCTGCTTACTATGGAAGCTGAGCCAAATAAATGCTGGACGGATCCTTACACAGGCGCTTCCGAAACGATGGCCCTCTCTCTGAGGGGTCTATGGATATCCGGAGCAGAAGTTCTGGGAATGACTAACTGTCTGAACTTTGCCTCTCCGGAGGCACCTGATAAATTCTATGAACTTGAACAGTCGATCAAAGGGCTTGCAGACACATGCAGAAGCCTTGACTGCCCCGTAGTTTCAGGAAACGTCAGCCTCTACAACGAGACAGCAGGCGGACAGATCTACCCCACTCCCCTTGTTGTTACTGCCGGACTTATTAAAGACAGAAACAGACGTCTTGCATCAGGAAATGCTGGTACCGGAGACACACTCTACATCGTTGGGGATCTTTGCGGTTCGCTGGGAGCTTCGCGCTACCAGGTAATGAAAAACGGCAAACCGGCCGGCAAAACTGTCAGACCTGATCATGATAAGGAAAAGTCGTTCCGGGAAAGGGCAATGAAAACCGCTGCTGACGGAGCCGCGTCTTCCGGACGGGCTGTCGCCGGCGGAGGCATTGCAGTTGCACTTGCAAACGAGGCGATAGCTTCAGGCAGGGGGATCAATGTCGAAATAAGCTCATCTCTGACCACAGAAGAACTCCTCTTTTCAGAAGGCGGAGCACGGGCCATTTATGCAGTTCCTAGAGGTAAAGACTCCTTTTTTGAAAAGATATGGGAAGGTTTTCCCTGCGCAAAAATAGGAACTGTCGGGGGAGAAAAGTTTGAATGGAAAGATATGTTCAGCCTTGATCTCTCAAAACTGAAAAAGGCCTTCACGGAGGGCTGTTTCTAAAAATGTGCGGCGTTTTCGGCGCTTACAGCATGAACGGTGCCTCAGTACTTGAGGATGTCTATCTCGGTCTCTGCGCACTACAGCACAGGGGTCAGCTTTCTGCCGGCGTTGCATGGATAGAGGATGGGACCGTAAACATAAAGAAGGGTATGGGACTGGTCCACGAAGCACTGAGCCAGAACTGTCTTTCCCACATCCATGCAGATACTGCAATAGGACATGTAAGGTATGCAACGGCTGGAGGCACCCGGATAGAAGACTGCCAGCCCATCGGAGCAAATTATTCCCAGGGGCCTGTCGCCATCGCCCACAACGGAAACCTCACTAACGCCCATGGCCTCAGCGGCTATCTCGAAAACAGGGGAGCCATATTCCACACATCATCCGACACGGAGACCATCCTTCAGCTTATGGCCCACCAGCCGGGTGTCGTCCAGCTGGAAGCCCTTGAAAAATCTCTTGCGAAGATCCAGGGGGCATACAGCCTGGCGGTACTTTTTGACGGATGTCTCATAGCCGCAAGGGATCCTTGGGGTTTCCGGCCTCTGATCATCGGTCAAAGAGATGAGACTATCTACATAGCATCAGAGTCATGCGCTCTGGACATACTTGGGGCTGAGATAATCCGAGATGTTGAACCCGGTGAGATACTTGTCATAGACAGGAGGGGCATGATATCCCGAAAACTCCCGGTAAGCCCGCCCAAAAGATGCCACTGCTCTTTTGAATATGTTTATTTTGCCCGTCCCGACAGCGTTATAGACGGCAGATCAGTTTACAGGGCAAGAAAAGAACTGGGTGTCAAGCTGGCTGAAACTGCGGTCCCGGAAAATTCTGTAGTCACAGGGATGCCGGACAGCGGCACACTTGCAGCCCTGGGATACGCCCAAAAGTCATCGCTTCCCTTCGAGATGGGGATCGTGAGGAACCGGTATGTAGGCAGGACATTCATACAGCCCACCCAGCTCGTTAGAGAAATCGGGGTCAAGATAAAGCTTAACCCACAGCGCACAGCATTCATAGACAGAGAGGCTGTGGTAGTGGATGACTCTCTTGTCCGTGGAACGACCGCAGGAAGGATCGTATCCATGATAAGGGAGAGCGGAGCAAAAAAAGTCCACCTGCGCATAGCATCACCTCCGGTTTGTTTCCCATGTTATTACGGGATAGACACTCCAAGTTCAGATGAACTGGCGGCGGCACAGATGGACATACCCACCCTGTGCAAAAAGATAGGGGCGGACTCCCTTGAATACCTGACCTGCGAACAGCTCAGGAATGCGATAGGGCTTCCCTCGTCAGAACTCTGCACAGCCTGCTTTGACGGCAGCTACCTTGAGAATGAAGATTACTCCGATCTTCTGGAGGTCTGATCAAACCCTGGTCACCGTCTGCCGGCAGTTCAGGGTAAAAAATTAAAGACAGGCAAAACGAAAAACTCTGCACATAAAAATCTTTGGAGGTGCTTGAAATGGAACTGAATAAAAAGGATTTCATATACGAAGGCAAAGCAAAGAGGCTCTACACTACAGATGATCCGGATCTTGTAATAGTGGAATACAAGGACAGCTTCACCGCTTTCAACGGAGAGAAGAAGGCGACAATGAGCGGCAAAGGCCAGCTCAACAACAAAATAAGCTCAAAACTTTTCGGGTATCTCAAATCAAAAGGCATAGATTCACATTTCGTCAGGCAGATCGACGATGTTCATCAGGTCGTGACCAGAGTTTCCATCGTCCCCCTTGAAGTCATCGTGAGGAACATCACTACAGGATCGCTATGCAAAAGGCTGGGCGTTAAGGAAGGCATGGTGCTTCCCCGCCCTCTCGTGGAGTTCTGCTACAAAAACGATGAACTGGGTGATCCCATTGTCCTCGAAGATCATGCGATCCTTTTTGGATGGGCGACAGAGGAAGAAATTGCTAAGATCAAGGACATTTCACTCAAGGTAAACTCCGTGCTGAAAGAATATTTTGCAGAAAAGGGCATCGTCCTGGTCGACTTCAAACTTGAATTCGGCAAAGATTCAAAAGGAAACCTCATGCTTGCAGATGAGATCTCACCCGACACGTGCAGGTTCTGGGACAGCTCGACAGGAGACCGCCTCGATAAGGACCGCTTCCGTAAAGACCTGGGGAACGTCCTGGGTGCATACGAAGAGATCTGGAAGAGGATATCAGCGTAAAAAGATGAGTGGGATATTCGGGGCTTACAGCAAAACAGGCAAACCCGTCCTGGAGGAGGTATACCTCGGGCTTTACGCACTCCAGCACAGGGGACAGGAGTGTGCAGGCATAGCCTGGAGTGAGGGCGGGCGTATAGCTGCCGCAAAGGGAATGGGACTTCTCCATAATGCGATAGAACAGCAGTGCCTGACTCAAAAAAACGCTCCCTGCGCAATAGGACATGTGCGATACACACCGCTTCCGGGATCCCAGCTGCACAATGTGCTCCCAATAGGGGCAAACTATGCCAGGGGAGCTGTCGCAGTTTCGCATGACGGACTCATCACCAATCTGAAGGAACTGACGGCCCAGCTTGAGAAACAGGGGGCAATTTTCCAGTCATCAACAGATTCTGAGGCCATCCTCCATCTCATGGCCCACAAATCCCACATGCAGCCTCTGGATGCCCTCATAGATTCCCTCCGCAAGGTAAAAGGGTCATACGCTGTTATTGTCCTCCTTAACGGAGCCCTTGTGGCAGCACGTGATCCCTGGGGATTCAAACCCCTTGTGATAGGCAAAAAGGATGAGGATTACTATGCCGCTTCAGAATCTTGCGCCCTCGATATCGTTGGTGCCAAACTGCTCCGCGACGTTGAACCCGGCGAGATGATCGTCATTGACGAGAGAGGCATGAGAAGCCTGAAGATACATCACGAGTGCTTCCGAGGGATGAGATGTTCATTCGAGTATGTCTACACTGCCCGGCCCGACAGCATAATCGACGGCAGGTCGGTGTATGAAGCACGCAAAGAGATGGGACGGCTTCTGGCTGAACAGGCTCCGTGCCCGGAGGCAGACATAACGGCGGGAATGCCTGACAGCGGAACGATCGCTGCAGTCGGATACGCCGAAAGGTCCAACATACCGCTTGAAATGGGCGTTGTAAGAAACCGCTATGTCGGGCGAACCTTTATCCAGCCGACACAGAAAGTCCGTGACCTGGGTGTTAAAATTAAACTGAACCCGATATCTGAGGTTTTTAACAATAAAAAGGCAGTGGTAATTGACGATTCGATAGTTAGGGGGACAACTGCAGAGAGGGTAGTCTCAATGATAAGAGACTCGGGAGCATCCCAGGTGCATCTGAGGATAGCATCACCCCCCGTGGTCCATCCCTGCAGATATGGGATCGACACCAGAAAAGAAGAGACTCTTGCAGCCGTCCGCATGACTCTTCCTGAACTTTGCAAAAAGGTAGGCGCAGACTCCCTTGAGTACCTGAGCGAAGAAAACCTGACAGCAGCGATAGGACTGCAGGAGGATCAGATATGCACTGCCTGTTTCACAGGGAAATATCTTGATGAAAAAGATTTGAAAGCAGGTGAGTGATCTTGGATAACAACTTTACTTACGAAAAGGCAGGAGTCAGCATCGAAGCAGGTGATCTGTGGGTCGAAACCATAAAGGGCATGCTGAAAAAACGCCCGAAGGACCCTAACTGCGTTGGCGGAGTCGGTGGATTTGCAGGCCTTTACCGCATTGGCGGCGGAAAATGCATTGCAGCCTGCTGCGACGGCGTCGGCACAAAACTTGAACTGGCGAAGGAGACAGGGATCTACCGCGGGCTGGGACAGGACCTTGTCGCCATGAACGTCAACGACCTTGTCACGGGGGGAGCGAGACCACTCTTTTTCCTCGATTACGCTTCATGCGGGAAACTTAACGTTGATATTTTTAAAGAGATCGTTGAGGGTATCCTAGACGCATGCAGTGAAAGCATGTGCGCCCTGCTCGGAGGCGAAACGGCTGAAATGCCAGACGTCTATGGCGAAGAAGGGTTTGATCTGGCCGGATTTGCTGTCGGCATGATAGACGAAGACAAAATAATCGACGGAAGCACAGTAAAAGAGGGTGACATCATCCTCGGGCTCAGCAGCTCCGGTGTCCACAGCAACGGATACAGCCTTGTAAGGAAGGCTCTCGGCAAAGGCGGGCTGAACGCGAAACTTGATGCGGTCCCTGCCGGATGGAACGAAAAACTTGCAGAAGCTGTCATGAGACCTACGAAATTATATGTAAGGCCGGCCCTTGCGGCAGTAGAAACCGGTGCCGTACACGGCATGGCACACATCACAGGCGGCGGGATGTACGGAAATGTCATCAGGATCATCCCCAAAGGACTCGACATCGAAATAGATTTCAGCTCATGGGAACGCCCAAAGATTTTTGACCTTATCCAGAGCGCGGGCATTGAGGAAGAAGAAATGAGAAAAGTATTCAACCTCGGGATCGGGTATGTCTTTATCGCTGACCCTGATGAGGCGCACCTGATCGAAAAAGCCCTCTCCGGTTCAGGAGAGAAAGCAGTGAAAATAGGAAGGGTAGTAAAGTGTTCCTCCCCCGCATAGCGATCCTGATCTCCGGCACTGGCTCCAACATGGAAGTCATCCTCAAAGCCTGCATTACCGGAGAACTGCCTGCGGAGGTATCTTTTGTGGGAAGCGACAACATAAACGCAAAAGGACTTGACACTGCGTCTGCCCTGGGAGCTCAGACACGAGTATTCTTTTACAAAAGGGACGGACGGAAGGCGGCAGAGGAAGCTATCGCCATGGCTGTCAAGGAGACAAAGACAGACTGGATAATACTTGCGGGCTTCATGAAGGTCCTCTCTCCTGAATTTGTAAGAAAGTTCCCTGGTAAAATCATAAATATCCACCCTGCAATGCTGCCCTCATTCCCCGGCGCCCACGGGATACGTGACGCGTGGGAGGCGAAGGCGGACCACACCGGCGTAACTGTCCACATAGTTGACGAAGAGGTTGACCACGGACACATACTTGCCCAGGAAAGGGTCGACATCCTTCCTGAAGATACGCTGGAAACTCTTGAAGAGAGAATTCACAGGGTCGAACACAGGATATACAAAGAGACTCTGATAAAACATTTTTCAGAAAATCCGATATCTATCGAAGAGCGGGAGGAATAATGATGATGGAGACAAGAAAAGCGCTTATATCTGTCTGGGATAAGACAGGTGTTCTCGAATTGGCAAAGGGACTCGCGGCACACGGATACGAGATAGTTTCAAGCTCAGGAACTGCAAAGCACCTTGAAGAGGGCGGATTAAAAGTTACTGAAGTAGTTGACATGACCGGACTTCCTGCGATCCTTGGCGGAAGGGTGAAGACCCTCCATCCTGCTGTTATGGGCGGGATACTTGCAAGAAGGGGTATGGCCCAGGATGACGAGGACAGGAAGAAGTTTTCCATACCGCTCATCGACGTTGTTGTGTGTACGCTCTATCCCTTTGAAGAGACAGCTCAAAAGGGGGCTGACCTCGACCATCTTATTGAAAAGATCGACATAGGCGGAGTCTCCCTGATCAGGGCGGCTGCAAAAAACTACTACCACGTAACAGTTGTGACTGATATTGCAGATTACGGGTGCGTCCTTGAGGAGCTTGAGAAGAAACAGGAATTCACGCTTGAATTCAAACAGAAGCTCGCCCTCAAGGCCTTCCGCCTTACTTCATCATATGACGCAACGATATACAAGGGTCTTTGCTCAGAGATAGGCACTGAAGAAGAAACCGGGGAAGACAAGATCCTTCCGCTGCGTAAGGTACAGGACCTGAGATACGGTGAAAACCCGCACCAGAAAGCCGCGCTCTTCCTTCCCCCGCTTGAGAAACAGCCATTCGAACAGCACTCAGGGAAGGAACTTTCCTACAACAACCTTCTTGACCTTGATACGCTTCTTCGCGGATGCTCAGTATTCCAGGACCTCTGCGCCTGCACGATAGTAAAACACACGACACCATGCGGTACCGCTCATGGCAAGACACCTCTTGAGGCATTCAGAAAAGCCCTTGAGTGCGATCCTGTATCTGCATTCGGCGGCATAATAGGAATGACAAGAAATGTCGACATGGAGACTGCAAAGGCTATCACTGAGACATTCTTTGAGATAGTCGCTGCGCCTTCTTATGGTGAAGGCGTGATCGAATGGTTCAGGGAAAAGAAACCCAACCTCAGAGTCCTGACCATAACCCCCGGATATGCCCCAAAACTTCAGATAACAGGAAACAGGTGCGGCTTCCTTGTTCAGGAGGATATGCTTCCGGTCCTTCCCAAGATGGATGAAGGCAAGTGGATCGGCAACGCAAGACCCGACCTCTGGGATGACATTATTTTCGCATGGAAGACAGCTGCTATCACCAAGAGCAACTCGATCGTTCTGGTAAAGGACGGAGCTGCAGTAGGAATAGGAGGAGGCTTCACCAACAGGGTCGACGCGGCAGAGTACGCGCTGAGGCTTGCCTGTGAAAAGGCGAAGGGCGCAGTCATGGCTTCAGACGCATTCTTCCCCTTCCCCGACACTATAGAACTTGCTGCCAAAGAAGGAGTAGCGGCTGTCAGACAGCCAGCCGGATACATCCAATAACAAGAAGCATTCA
>Ga0074197_1002003_pt1 | contig 15242 bp, 12 predicted proteins | sample EPASupsiteSAE305_FD_64526 | JGI IMG/M metagenome (GOLD analysis project Ga0074197, IMG submission 64526) | Bioremediated contaminated groundwater microbial communities from EPA Superfund site, New Mexico - SAE3-05 reassembly with SPADES | ecosystem: Environmental > Aquatic > Deep subsurface >...
TGGACAAGATGCTGTTAATTCGGCAAACGCTTTCCACGATGCAGTTGATTTTGATGGAGTTGTACTTACAAAACTTGATGGTGATTCTCGCGGAGGATCTGCCTTATCAATAAAATCTGTTGTTGATGTTCCAATTAAATTTTCAAGTCTTGGCGAAAAATTAGATTCAATAGAAATATTTCACCCCGATAGATTAGCTTCCAGAATACTTGGAAAAGGGGATGTAATTTCACTTGTTGAAAAAGCTCAAATTCAATATGACGAAAAAGAAGCAGAAGATTTAGAAAAAAAACTGCTTTCAAATAATTTTAATTTCGAAGATTTTCTTAAACAAATTAAAATGATTAAGAAAATGGGTTCGTTAAAATCATTGCTTGGAATGATTCCAGGATTAGGAACAAGTTTAAAAAATGTTGATGTTGATGATAAACAACTTGTAAGAGTTGAATCAATTATTCAATCAATGACAAAAGAAGAAAGAAAAAATCCCAAAATATTAAACGGTAGCCGACGTTTGAGAATTGCCAGAGGAAGTGGTAATTCAATCCAAGATATTAATAGGTTAGTAAAACAGTTTAATGAAATGGGAAAAATGATGAAAATGTTCAAAAATAATAGAAATTTAAAAAGTGTTATGCAAAAAGGAAAAAGAAGATTTTAATTTCTTTTTTGAGATTTATTAGATAATTGTATAAGTTTAAAAAAAATAGTAATTTAGCTTTTAATTAATATAAAAATATGTACGGAGGTTCTTAATTGGCTGTAAAGATTAGATTAAGAAGAATGGGAAAGAAAGGACAACCTATTTATAAAGTTGTCGCTGCAGACGAGCGTTCGCCACGAGATGGTAAGTTTATTGAAATTATTGGTATGTATAATCCAATTACTAACCCTGCAACAATCGAAATTAAAGAAGAAAGAGCTTTATATTGGTTAGGTGTCGGTGCTTTACCTACACCAACTGTTAAAGGTTTACTTTCAAAACAAGGAATTTTGTATAAACAAGATTTATTAAATTCTGGTTTAAAAGAAGAAGAAGTTGCAGTAAAATTAGATGAATGGCTAAAAAATAAAGAAGCAAAATTTGCTTCAAAAACAGCTAAAAAAGTAGCAGTTAAAGCCAGTCAAGATGAAAAAAAGATTGAAGAAAAAGTGTCAGACTCAGAGGGCACGGTTTCTGAGGAATTACAAGAAAAAGCTGAGTAATTAGCAATTTTTGTTTTATTATGTGCCCTTTTTTCTAAATTATGAAAGGTATTCTCATGAAAGAATTCATCGAATTTATCTCAAAACACCTTGTTGATGCTCCAGATAGTGTGAGTGTTAATCAAGCAGAAAACAGTGACAAGACAATTGAGCTTTCTTTAAAAGTAGGAAGCGAAGATGTTGGAAAAGTTATTGGAAAACAAGGTAAAACAGCACAAGCTATGAGAACTTTACTTACTGCTATTGCTGCGAAAGAAGGTAAAAGGGCAATTTTAAAAATTTTAGATTAAAATTGCGTTTGGCTTAGTTGGAAAATTATTTTTTAATTGCAGAAATATCGTCAGTTTTTGATGAAAATGGATTTGTTAAATTAAAATCATTTTCCGATTTCCCAGAAAGATTCTTTCTTCTGGATAAAGTTTTTATAAACATTTATGGTGCTTATAGAGAGTTTATTGTTGAAGAAGTAGAGAAGTTTGATAATTATTTTATTATCAAATTTAATAACTTTGATTCTAATGTAGATGTGGAATTTTTAGTTGGCTCATCTGTTTTCGTAATAGAAAAAGATGCTGTTAATTTGGATGATGACACATATTTTATTCACGATCTTATTGGATGCAAAGTTATTTTTAATACCAAGTTCTTTGGAAATGTTATTGATGTTTTAAGTTTAAGTTCAAACGATGTTTATGTTGTTGAGGATAACAATGGAGTTGAAAGATTAATTCCTGCAATATCTCAGTTTATAGATAATGTAAACGTTACCGAAAAAGTAATTATGCTTAAGCAAGATTTTGATGAGTTTAGTGATGATGAGGATTGATATTATTTCGGCAGTTCCTAACCTTTTGCAAAGTCCTTTAAACACAAGCATTATTAAAAGAGCTCAGGATAAGAAAAAATGTGAAATTGTGATTCATGATTTAAGAGATTATACTCATGATAAACACAAAATAATTGATGATAAACCTTTTGGTGGTGGTCCTGGAATGTTACTTAAACCAGAACCGTTCTTTGAATGTATTGAAAAGTTGCAGAGCGAAAGGAAATATGATTGCATAATATTAACTACCCCAAAAGGTAAAATATTTAATCAATCATACGCTAACAAATTATCGCTTGAAGAGAATATTATTATAATTGCCGGTCATTATAAAGGCATTGATGATAGAGTTAGAGAACGATTTGTTACTGACGAAATATCAATTGGTAATTTTGTTCTTAGCGGTGGTGAACTTCCAGCTCTAATTATTGCAGATGCTATAATTAGACTAATTCCTGGTGTGCTTAACGATAGTGAATCAGCTTTAAATGATTCGTTTATGAATGATGATTTAGTTGAAGCACCTTATTACACTCGACCTGCAGAATATAAAGGTATGAAAGTTCCAGAAATATTACTTTCTGGACATGATAAAAAAATTTCCGAATGGAAAGATGATAAATCGATAGAATTGACGAAAAAATGGAAACAAATAAATTCAATGGAGTAAACGATGGATAAATTACAAGAGATTGTGCAAGATCAGATTAGAACTGATTACCCAAATTTTAATGCGGGTGATAAAATTAAAGTTCATGTTAGAGTTATTGAAGGTGATAAAGAAAGAATTCAGATTTTTGAAGGCGATGTAATTGCTATTAGTGGTGCTGGAATTAGCCGTTCATTCACTGTTAGAAAAATGTCGAGTGGTGTTGGTGTTGAAAGAATATTTCCTTTTAGCTCACCAAAAGTAGCAAAAATTGAAATGGTTCGCGAAGGTAAAGTTAGAAGAGCTAAACTTTATTATTTGAGAAATCTTTCTGGAAAAGCAGCTAGAATTAAATCTAAAAAGATTGGTTAATTGATAATAAAAGCTCCAATTGGGGCTTTTTTTTTCTAAAAATCACTATGAATATTATTATTCCTAAAAATATTTATGCCACTTTATTTGCATTATCTTTACCAGATAATTTAAAGGAAAGTGTTCTAATTAAAGAGTCTTCGTTAATTGTTAAAGAACTTGAAAATAATAAAGAAAACGTTGGACTAATTCCTTCGTTTGATTTATTGCTTCATCCTGAGTTATTTGTCTCAGAAAGTTTTGCAATTTCTTTTGATGGTCTGCTTTCAAACTCTTATTTGTATTTTAAGCCTGAGCAAAATAGCTTAAAAAAGATACTTTTAAGAGGCGATGTTTCTTCCAATGATTTAATTATGAGTAAAATTCTATTTCCAGAGCAATATGGAATTGAACCAGAGTTTACTTTTGATACCCAATCAATCGATTTTGATAGTAATAATTATTTAATTGTTGGAATTGAGAATGATGTTTATCCAGTTTTGAATAATGGAGTTAGTTTTTCGGATCACATTGCTGAATTGTTAAATTATCCTTATGTTAATTTTGTTTTGGCGTCTTTTAGCGAAGAAAACCTGAAAGAAGTAAGTAAAAGCATAAATAATGTTAACGAAACAATCACAAATCAGCTAAATGAGTATCTTGCAAAATTGCAATTAAATGCTAAATTAAGCGAATTTGTTCAAAATAACATCAATTCGGTTTACTTCGATTTTACAGAAAACGAAAAAGAAGCTTTAAATGAACTTCTAAAACTTCCATATTATCATGGAATAATAGAAGATTTAGTTGAAGTAAAATTTGTTAAATAAGTAGTAATTTCTAAAATTTCCAAACAGACCCAACTGTAAATTGAACCATTTTAGAATCATTTCCTTGTAGTACTGATATAATATCCGCACTTGCAAAGTTAATTTCAAAAATATCGGTGTTAATTCCAAAACCTAAACTCCAAGCAAAACCATTAAAACCCCCAAAGCTAAAACCGCTTCTAATTGGAATAATATTTTCTGGTTTCCATTCAACACCAACAGAAAATAACGGAGTTGTTGTATTGTTTACCGAATTATTAAAACCTTGATTATATCCAATTGCAATTAACATTTCTCCTGGAAAATCACCATTTACCATTTTATCAATTCTAAAACTGGCTCCAACTCTAAGAGTAGTTGGAAGAGTGGAAGAAAAGCTATTTGTAAATTTTCCAGTTGGCTCTAAATATGCACTTATTGAATCAGATAAAGTTGAATCAATAATATCTGTAATTAAATATGAACCATTGGATTCAAAAGTTACAGGTTCAGAATTCCAACTAACCGAGCCAATATCAGTAATGCTAAGTCCAAAATTCCAAATGCTATCAAGTTTGGCAGCAAAACCAAGATTTATTCCAAAACCACTACCAGCGGGTTTCATAAATGGAGAAATATTTTGTGTTCTTGCTGTGTTGTCAAAATCCCAATTAATTCCAAAATCGGGCGAAACAGCAATATTTGCTTTAAAATTATTTTGAATTTGAATTGAGTGGTCTTCCAGCGTACTTATTTGCGTTTCAATTCGCTCAACTTCAGAATAAGCGAATCCACTGATAATTTTTAGTGTAATTCCAGCAGAAAAAGACTCAAAGATATTATCGGCGAGATATGAAAAATCGCGGGCATAAGAAAAATCATATTCCCTTAAATAAGAAGTTGATAATTGAAAATCTCTTAAATAGTATGTTCTGCCAACTTCATTTCCATTCAAACCCAAATCGATTAAATCCTTTGGTAAATTCGTTTTTTGACCAATAACATCATTTATGGAAAATCCAAAACTGCCAATTTCTTTTCCACCAAAAAATGTAGCCGAAAACAGATTTACTGCAAAATTTATTTGAATGTTATTTTTATCGCTAAATTTGGAAAGCAAAGTATCTTTTTGTGATGTATCCAAATATCTTCCAACAAGATTGCCGCTCTCATCTTTAACACCGCCAAAATAGTAATCCAATTCATTAAATGACATAAAATCATTTCCAGTAAAAGCATTTATGCTTGGAACTGGAAAAAGAGTCGAAATCTGGAACTTTGATTTTTGATAAGTCAAATTTGCTGGATTTGCGGCAATTGAATATACTCCATTTGAAGTAACTGCAACTTGACTACCCATTGCGACTGAACGTGCATCAGGAAAGCTAATTGTTCCTCCATTTTGGGCAATTATTGGCGATATTAAAAAAAGCGATATATATATTAAATATTTCATCAAAAACTCATTTAATTTAGTTGTTGTTCATTTTGTAGTTAACTTTTCCATAAATTTTAAATTGAACACTATCATTGCTTCTAAATTTGACAGAAACAAGCTCACTTATTGGCGGTGTGTCTAATTTAAAATTCATTTCAATATTTGGATTATTTATAAATGTTCGTGCATCTTCGCCGATAAGAGTAATTACTTGTTTGGATGTTTTTGCAGAAACAACATTTCCATTTTCATCAATTTCTGGAGCTTCAATTAAAATTGAGTTTTCGTCATTATAAGTTGGTGGAAATGGGAAAAGTACATTATTGTCAATATCTAAAATAAATCCACTAACTATTAAATTTACTGGAATTTTGTTTATTGTTTCGAGTGTTAAATCAATTGAATTAACTGATTCAATCGTGTTATCGTCAATATCAAGACTATCAATATGAAGCGTATCTTTGTAACTACCACTTGCAATTCCAAGATCGAGTGGAATTTCGAATGCAAATTTACCAGAAACAGAATCACCATTATCAATACTTCCAACAACATAGTTCGGATTCACTTTTCCAGTTCCAGAAAAGACGAATTTGTTTGGCAATTCTCCAATTGAAGTAAAACTATTCACAAAATCAGTAAATCCAAATTCGTTTAAATCGATTGTATTATTTGTCATAGCTGGTAAATTTAGCTCAATTTTTAACTGTTTTGTCACTTTATCGGAAGAACCAGTGATTATTCCATTCAACAACATTGCGTAATTAACAGACGAATTCAAATTTAGTAATAACAACGGGTCTTCAATTTTTGCTGATTCAAAATCAGCTCTGTTTTCTAATTCTCCTAAATCAAACTCAACTTTGCTTTCGGCAATTTTGAAAGTAGTTGGTTTAATAATACCCTCAATATATAAAATTGGAATTTCAGAAAAATCGACTAAAAACGAAACACTATCGGTACTATTAACGGTTCTTAAATCAGTTGTTTCATTGGCAATAATTGAAGCATAATATTTCAAATTCCGTGTGGGAATACCAGGTGTTGGGGTTCTTATTTCCCAATTAGTAATTGATGGAACTTGAATAACTTTATTTCGCTCATTTCGTAAAAGTTTGAAGGATTTTTTGTAAACAACATCATTTGCATCATACAAATTGGTAAGTTCAAGATTAACTGTTAAATCAAGATTTGAATAATTGTTAGATGTGATTTTAAAATTTCCACTTTCAAAGCGAGCAAGTTCAATTTTAGTTGAGTCGTCAATTGTAAATGAGTCATCAATAGTAAAAGGATCTTGTTCTGGAATTTTAGCATAAGCACTTTTAATGTCTAAATTAGATATTTTTGCAGTTATTTGAGTGCCACCATTTTGTGGAATTGTAACAACTTGATTGCCACTTCCTTCAGAATAAAGGGTTCCAGAGATTTCCAAACTATTTGTAACTTTTACATTGTTTAAGCCAAAAGCCACAGTTTCTGTTCCAAATGGTTGAATTACTACAGTTGAACCTGTTTCAGATTTAGCAACTACAGAATGGTCAGAATTATTCAAAACTTGTAATGCTCTAAATTCTAATACAATTGGTAGATTATTATAAATGGACAAAGTTAAATTGCCACTATTAAATGTAGCTGATTCAAACTCCGAAATTAATTCAAAATCGGATGAAACTGGTGAAGAGGCTTCCGGGAAAACTGCATCTGTTCCACTTGAGACTGGCGCCCAATCGGAAATTGCAATATTTGTTCTAACTTCTGGAATATCGTTTAGTTTAATTTTGCCAATTGCACTGGATGAATATGTTGAAAATGGCTCCAATTTAAGATTTTCGTCAACATAAAATGCATCTATTTTTTCATCTTTTCTATAAACTAAAACTCCAAGACGGTTTGGGTCATCAGAAGCGACTATATTGCTATCATTTTCAATGAAATCATTAATTGTTATTAATGTGTCAGTTATTGGAAACGCAACTTCCAAATCATAAATTGGAGCAATAAATTCGTTTGGAGGCGAAAAACAACCCAAAAGAGATGAAAGCAGAGCTATTGCCAAATGAGATTTATATTTTAGATAAGTTTTCATAATGTGTACTTGTTTTGATAAAAAGTAATTAAAATTAACAAAAATCGATATTGCATCCTCAATTTAAATAATATAAACAAAATAAAAAGTGATTTAAATCAACATATGAATTACTATCTTCGAAAAATAATTGCACAGTTTTAGCAGAATTGTTGGAAATCTAATCAATATTTGATATTTTTAGCCACTCATAAATTAGTATTGGGGCTTTATGTTTTCAAAAATATTCTCAAGTTCCACATTTGGTATTGACGCAGTTGTTGTTGAAGTTGAAACCCACTTCGAAAAGCAGTTGCCTTCAATTGTAATAGTTGGTTTGCCAGATAGTGCAGTACGCGAAAGTAAAGAAAGAGTTGTCGCAGCTATTAAAAATAGTGGCTTCGAATTTCCACTTAAAAAAATTACCATAAATTTAGCTCCAGCAGATATTAAAAAAGAAGGAAGTGCTTTCGATTTGCCAATTGCTATTGGAATTTTAGCAGCTAATGGAAATGTTCCAGTTGAAGCGACTGAGAAAGCCTTATTTTTGGGTGAATTGTCTTTAGATGGCTCACTGCGAAAAATAAAAGGCACTTTGCCAATTGCGGTTGAAGCTAAAAAAATTGGATTTAATAAAATTATTGTTCCCTCAAATTCTGTAAAAGAAGCTTCAATAGTTGATGGAATTGATGTTTTTGGTGCTGAAAACTTAAAAGAAGTTGTTGCCTTTTTAAACGACGAAATTGAATTGAAACCAATTAAAACTGATAAAAATGAGCTATTTTCACAAATAAATAAATATAATTTAGATTTTTCGGACGTAAAAGGTCAAGAAAACGTAAAACGCTCGCTCGAAATAGCTGCTGCCGGAAGTCATAATATTATAATGATTGGACCTCCAGGTTCTGGAAAATCGATGCTTGCAAAAAGATTTCCTTCAATTCTTCCACCATTAACTTTTGAAGAAGCGCTCGAAACAACCAAAATTCACTCAATTGCGGGAATTTTATCAAGCGATGTTGCATTAATTACCGAACGTCCGTTTCGCTCACCACATCACACAGTTTCTGATGCGGCATTAATTGGCGGAGGCTCATTTCCAAGACCTGGAGAAGTATCTTTTGCTCATCATGGAGTTTTGTTTTTGGACGAATTTCCAGAATTCAAAAAAAATGTTTTGGAAGTAATGCGTCAACCAATGGAAGATTATAAAGTTACGATTAGTCGTTCAAAAATGTCATTGGAATTTCCTGCAAACTTTATGTTAGTTGCTGCAATGAATCCTTGTCCATGCGGATATTACACCGACCCGACAAAAGAATGCACTTGCAATACTGGAATGATTCAAAAATATATGGCAAAAATTTCTGGACCAATGTTGGATAGAATTGATATTCATATTGAAGTTCCGGCTGTTAAATATAAAGATTTGTCATCAAACGTAAATGGTGAAACTTCGGCAGAAATTAGAAAACGAGTAATTGTTGCAAAAGAGGTTCAAATTGAACGATTTAAGCAATTTCCAAATATTCATAGTAACGCAGATATGGGAACAAACGAAATTAGACAATTTTGTAAATTGGATAGCGCGGGAACAGAATTGCTTAAAATGGCAATGACAAAACTTGGATTATCGGCTCGGGCTTACGATAGAATTCTTAAAGTAAGCAGAACCATTGCCGATATTGATGGAAGTGAAAATATTTTATCCAAACATTTAAGCGAAGCAATACAATATAGAAGTTTAGACAGAGAACTTTGGATGCATTAATTTTTATCTGTTGTACTTTCTTTTGCCATTAGCTTTTTGTTTTTGTGATAACTATAACCTTTCATAAACCAACCGAAAAGTATTCCTGTGAATAACATTGAAATGATAATTATTGCAACAGAAGTGTAATAAGTCCAAACTAATACGTTTACGTTAATTACTTGTGTGTTTTGAAGTAAAAAAACAGTTGTTACGAATACTAAAATAAGTACAACAATAAAATTAAAATTTGAGCTATTCAATGTTTTCACTCCTTATTGGTTTATTTGTGTTTGAAATATATTCTCTAATCCACTCTATAAATTCTGCATTTTCAACAATATTTTTTGTCCTTTCAGAAGGTTCAAATTCACTATCCAAAATTTTTGCTTTTGTAATATACTGTTTTGCACGGTTTAATATTCTGAAATATCGCTTAAAAATGGCAATTGTTTCATTGGCATAAATCGTTTTTTGCTCAATATCGTAAAAAGTAACCAATTTGTGAATTCGCTTATCATAATCAGTTCTATTTTTGAACTCACTTATGGAATAATTTCCAATATTATTCAATTGTAAAATTGCAAGGTCAACTCTGCCAAGTTCGTAAGCAATATCACTTGAAAGATTTAAGTAAAACCGTATTGAATCTAAATCATTTTCGGAAACGAATTCAGCAATTTTATCTTTTGTTAATTTATAATCTTCCCAAAGTTCGGTTATTGATTTAATTTCTGGCTCAGGTTCGTTAAATTTTTCGTCTTTACCAATTTCTTGAGTAATTGATGAAGAATCACTAACACTTAAAGTATCGCTTAAATTAATGGTATCTTTAACAACATTAGTTACAGTTGGTGATTTTTTTATACTTAAATTCTTTTCTTGCTTAACTGAATCCATGTTTGGAATTTTGTCATTTCCGCAAGAATATAAAAATAAAAAAAGTACTATTTGAGTTGAAACTATCTTCATCGGTTTATAATTAAAGATTAAAAAATTAGTATGCAAAAATAAACTCAAAATGTTAAAAGACCTAAGAATTTGCATCAATTTTGCCATATTTTGCAAATAATTTTTCTACAGAATCAATAACAGAAATATTATTATTTACTAAATCTTTTTCAATTTGTGGCAAAAGAATTTTAATCTCGGAATTATTAAAAAACTCTGTTTTTAATCGCTCTTCTATCAAATAATTAAACCATTCTTTTGCTTGATTTTTTCTTCTTTCGTAAAAAATGCCAGAATTTTTTGTTAATTCGGCAAATCGTTCAATTTCATTCCAAATTTCAACAATTCCTTCATTATTCAAAGCTGAACAAAGATTTACAGAAGTTGTCCAACCTTCAGTATTTGGTTTTAGATAATGAAGAGCATTCGAATATTCTGATTTCGCAATTTCAGCTCGTTGTTTATTGTCGCCATCGGCTTTGTTAATTAACAAAGCATCTGCAAGCTCAATAACTCCACGTTTTATGCCTTGAAGCTCGTCACCAGCTCCAGAAATCATAATTAGAAGGAAAAAATCGACCATTGAACGGACTGTAATTTCATTTTGTCCAACTCCAACAGTTTCAATTAAAATTATGTCATACCCAGCAGCTTCGCAAACAGTAATTGTTTCGCGACTTTTTCTTGTTACTCCGCCAAGTGTTGTTCCAGAAGGTGACGGACGAATAAAGCAATTTGGTTCACGTGATAATTGATCCATTCGCGTTTTATCGCCAAGAATGCTTCCTTTTGTAATTGAAGAACTTGGGTCAACGGTTAAAACTGCAACTTTATGTCCTTTTGAAATTAAATGCAAACCCAAAGCCTCAATAAAAGTACTTTTTCCAGCGCCTGGAACTCCAGTTATTCCAACACGAATTGAATTTCCAGCTTTTGGTAAAAGCTTTTGAATAATTTCATTTGCCAGCTTAAAATGCTTTTCGGAATTGCTTTCTATTAAAGTGATTGTCTTTGCTAAAAGTGTTTTTCGGTTGTTCAGAACGCCATCAACATATTCATCAATTGTTGGCTCGTATTTGCTAATATTTTTACTTGAAGTATTATTTGTTTCGCTAACACCTTTTTTTATAGTTATTGCAAACTCTTTTCCAGCATTTTCTGGAACCCAATCAGGTTTATATGAATTGTTTTCGCTCATTATTTCTAAATTATTATTCTGTCTGCAAATATAATTGAAATTATAACGAATTATTGTGAAAACAATATCGCTTTAGCCTATAAAAATGCAATAATAAAAATCAAACGTCAAAAGATAAATTTCAAACAAATAGCAGAAACAATCAAACCTCAAACTCATTATTTTTGAATAACTCACATATAAAAAAAGTTTGGATATTAAAACTGAGATTTGGATATTATTTGGTTTTTGTAGTTTGTCATTTGGTCTTCCAAAACAAATTTTACTCGTAACCAAAACGATGGAGTTTCAGTCCACAGTGCATTATTTGCAAATTGGATTTTGGAAATATTTTGGGGAAATTATTATTAAGAATTGGTAACTTTGAAAGTCAAATTTTTATCTCAAATTTCATTTACCACTTAAACAAAAAATACAACCGCTTGAGGAATTAGTGAATATCAAAAGAATTTTCGTTGAAAAAAAAGATGGTTTTAACATAGAAGCTGTTTCTTTAACAAAAGAACTAAAAGAACACCTTTTTATTTCTGGAATTGAAACTGTGCGAATTTTATATCGTTACGATATTGAAAATATTTCGGACGAAATTTATGAACTTGCGAGAAAAACAATCTTTTCGGAACCTCCAGTTGATTTTGTTTATGATGAAGAATTTTTAGTAAATCCAAAGGACAAAATATTTGCAATTGAATATTTGCCAGGTCAATATGACCAGCGAGCGGATTCTGCTTCGCAATGTATTCAAATTTTAACTCAAGGCGAACGTCCAAATGTTAAATATGCTAAAGTTGTGATTGTTAATGGAAGTGTTTCGGATGAAAATTTTAGCAAAATTAAGCACTATTTGATAAATCCAGTTGATTCTCGCGAAGCAACAAACCCAAAACCCAAAACTCTTGTTGATGAAACTTTCATTCCAGATGATGTTTCTATAATTGATAATTTCATTTCAATGGATGAAAGTGAATTAATCAGCCTTCTAAAATCAATGGCTTTGGCAATGGATATGGATGATTTAACGTTCTGTCAAAACTACTTCCGCAAAGATGAAAAAAGAAATCCAACAATTACTGAAATGAAAATTTTGGACACATATTGGTCAGATCATTGTCGCCACACCACTTTTTCCACAACTATTAACCAAATTGAATTTGAAAACGGAAAAATATCTTCCAAAATAAAAGATATTTATGAGCAATATCTAAAAGATAGAGAATTTGTTTACGGCGAAAGAATTACTCAAAAAGAAATAAATTTTATGGACGTTGCAACTCTTGCAATGAAAAAATTGAAAAAAGAAGGAAAGCTTGTTGGACTTGATGAATCGGAAGAAATAAACGCTTGCAGCATTGAAGTAAAAGTAGATATTGCTGGAAAAGATGAAGATTGGCTTGTAATGTTCAAAAATGAAACGCACAATCATCCAACCGAAATTGAACCTTTTGGCGGTGCTGCAACTTGTCTTGGCGGTGCAATTCGCGATCCGCTTTCGGGTCGTGCGTATGTTTATCAAGCAATGCGTGTTACTGGTTCTGGCGATCCGCGAATTTCGATTGATAAAACAATTGAAGGCAAGTTGCCACAACGTAAAATTACCACCGAAGCTGCTCACGGATATAGTTCTTATGGAAATCAGATTGGATTAAGCACCGGACTTGTTGATGAAATTTATCATCCAGGTTATGTTGCAAAACGGATGGAAATTGGAGCTGTAATTGCTGCTGTTCCAAAATGCAATGTTGTACGCGAAAGACCAACCGCAGGCGATGTAATTGTTTTACTTGGTGGAAAAACTGGACGCGATGGATGTGGCGGTGCAACTGGCTCTTCAAAAGCTCACACGGAAGATTCAATTATAACTTGTGGTGCAGAAGTTCAAAAAGGAAACGCACCAGAAGAAAGAAAAATACAGCGACTTTTTAGAAATCCAGAAGTTACGCGAATGATTAAACGCTGCAACGATTTCGGTGCTGGTGGAGTTTCGGTCGCAGTTAGTGAACTCGCCGATGGATTGGAAATAAATCTTGATGCAATTCCAAAAAAATATGAAGGTCTTGACGGAACAGAATTAGCAATTTCTGAAAGCCAAGAACGAATGGCTTGTGTTATTTCCAAAGAAAATGAAGTTGATTTCAAAATTGCTGCTTCCAAAGAAAATATTGAAACATCTACTGTTGCCGAAGTGAAGGAAGAAAAAAGAGTAAAAATGCTTTGGCGTGGAAAATCCATTGTGGATATTTCGCGGCAATTTCTTGATAGCAACGGAGCTACAAAAATCAGCAAAGTTAAAATTACTGAGCCACAAGCGGAAAGCTATTTTAATAAAAGCAAAGCAGAAAACATTAAAATTGAATACCTAAAAATGCTTGCAAACTTGAATGTGGCAAGTAAAAAAGGATTGGTTGAGCGATTTGATAATTGTGTTGGTGCTGCAACCGTAAATTATCCTTTTGGCGGAAAGTATCAGCTAACACCAACAGAAAGCATGACTGCAAAAATTCCCACTTTAATAAATGAAACCACAACTGGAACAATTATGAGTTACGGTTTTGACCCATTTGTTTCAAGTTGGTCGCCATTTCACGGAGCAATTTATGCGGTTGTTGAATCGGTTGCAAAAATTGTAGCATCTGGTGGAAGTTATAAATCAGTTTGGTTTAGCTTTCAGGAATATTTTGAGAGGCTTGGCGAAAATTCCACAAGATGGGGAAAGCCAATGGCTGCCTTGCTTGGCGCGTATTATGCTCAAATGCAATTTGGTCGTGCCGCAATTGGTGGAAAAGACAGTATGTCGGGTTCATTTAAGGATTTGGACGTTCCGCCAACATTGGTTTCGTTTGCTGTTGATACTGCAAATTTGGAAAATATTATTTCGCCCGAGTTTAAAAGTACAAATTCAGCGGTAATTTACCTTCCCACAAAATATGATGAAAGTTATCTGCCAAATTTTGATTTGCTTAAATCTAATTACGAAGTAGTTTCTGAGTTGGTCAAACAGAAAAAAATAAACGCAATACACACAGTAAAAGGCAATGGCATTGCCGAAGCAATTAGCAAAATGTGTTTTGGAAATAGAATTGGATTCAAATTTGACTCAAGTTTTGATAGCAAAATACTCTTCCAACCAGCTTTTGGTGGACTGATTTTGGAATTGAAATCAGACGTTAATCCACAAGAAAATTTTGCTAATTTGGAATTTATCAATCTTGGCAGCACAATTTTGGAAGAAAAAATTATTATTAGCGAAGTTGAAATAAATCTTGAAGAAGCAATTTCAACTTGGTCAGAACCGCTTGAAGATATTTTTCCAACAAAAGTTGAGTGCAAAAAGACGACTTTTGAAGATTACAAATATGAAGGAAAAAGCATCTATTTAGCAAAAAACAAAATTGCGAAACCACAAATTTTAATTCCAGTTTTTCCAGGAACAAACAGCGAATACGACTCAGCCAAAGTTTTTGAAAAAGCGGGCGGAACGACGAGCATAATTCCAGTAAGAAATTTAACAGCTAAAATGCTGGAAGAAACAATAACTGAATTGACCGAAAGCATAAAAAAATCGCAAATTGTTTTTATTCCAGGCGGATTTAGTGCCGGCGACGAGCCAGAAGGAAGTGGAAAATTTATTGCTACAATGTTCCGAAATCCACAAATTAAAGATGCGGTTTCTGATTTATTAAACAATCGCGATGGACTAATTCTTGGAATTTGTAACGGATTTCAAGCTTTAATAAAATTGGGATTGCTTCCATACGGCGAAATTAGAGAAATTGACGACGAAACACCGACGCTTACTTTTAATAAAATTGGACGACATATTTCCAAAATTGTGTACGCAAAAAGGGTTTCAAATCTTTCACCTTGGCTTAAAAATGTAAATGTTGGAACAATTCAAGCCGTTCCAGTTTCGCATGGCGAAGGCAGATTTGTTGCAAACGAACAATGGCTTGCCCAATTTAAAGAAAGGGGACAAAATGCAACTCAAAAACTCACATT
>Ga0074197_1002004_pt1 | contig 15238 bp, 16 predicted proteins | sample EPASupsiteSAE305_FD_64526 | JGI IMG/M metagenome (GOLD analysis project Ga0074197, IMG submission 64526) | Bioremediated contaminated groundwater microbial communities from EPA Superfund site, New Mexico - SAE3-05 reassembly with SPADES | ecosystem: Environmental > Aquatic > Deep subsurface >...
CCGCAATCACCGCTATAATAATAGTTCCGAAAAGTAATAACCGCTTTGTATCCATAATTCAGCTTCCTTATATAAAGTTTGGATACCATTCTAATGCAACTAAGTTGCAATAAACCTTAAATTTTAAGAAGTCTTATCAAAATGACCTTTGAAGAAAAAATTACCCTGAACGGATTCCGTCTAACGGCTCCTCGAAAAAAAATTCTCTCTATTCTTACAAACCAAAAACAGCCGATCAGTTTTGAAGAATACAGCGCCCTTGATCCACTTATCGACAAAAGCACCTTTTACCGAACGATGCAGTCATTTGAGCAAGCTCATATCATTAACGGCATTGAGTCCGATGAGGGAAAACGGTATTTTGAGTTGAATGAAACCATTCATCCCCATTTTATCTGCCAACACTGTCACGCTATTACGTGTCTTAATCCATTACCGCTTATTTCACTGGAAGGCTATCATGTCGAATCGATCATTTTCAAAGGAAAATGCCCTTTATGCTCCGATTCTTAATCCTTCTTTCTACATGGTTCTCACTCAGTTACGGATGTTTAGCCTGCAGCTACGGAGATATCAAAGTCCTCACCCATCTCTATCTTAATGTCGAAAAAAATACTCTCACCTCAGTCGATGTGGAGTGGACGCTTGACCCGATGTTTTCACAGATGGTGCTGGGTGATTTCGATCTGAATCGTAATCGAAAGTTTGAAAATTCAGAAAGGTATGAAGTTTATAAAGCCTTAGAACAAATGAAGGAAGTAGGCTTTTTTATCCGTCCAACGCTCAATAACCGTAAAGTTTGGCTCAAAGAGCTCAAGGACTTTACCGTTAGAATGGAAAAAGGGCTAATCATTTACCGATTCAATATCCCTCTCAATGAACCGAACAAGCAATCGTTGCATCTGCGGATCGCCTACGATGCCAAAGCAGCTTATAACAACGGAATCATTTATCATTTAAACAATAAAAACGTTTATGTAATACCTGAAAAATCGGTACGTTTGAGGACAAAGCTGACCGTACCGAAACCATCTAAAGGGTCTGACGCTCTTTTGGATATTTATCTCACTCCCCGTACCCTAGCCCTCGGCTCTGCACTCGGAGGAATAAACCAAAATGACAGAAACGGAGATTTCAGCCAAAGCCTCCGTACCCTCACCGAAAAAATACACGCTGCTCTGCTCGCAGCTCAAGAACATCCCAGTCTCCATACTGTCGGTGCAATTTTACTCTTTTCCCTCCTCTATGGAATTCTTCACGCCGCGGGGCCGGGCCATGGCAAAACGTTAGTCGCGAGTTATTTCACTGCCAATGAGCGGAGCTATTCACGCGGTATTGCTATCGCACTGCTGATAGCGTTAACCCACGTTATCAGTGCATTCACGCTAACCCTCATCCTCTATTGGTTTATTCACACGATGTTCTCGCAAACCATCAGTGACGTATCGCTTTATGCCACTAAAGCCAGTGGAGCTATTATCCTCTTCATCGCCCTTTATTTAATCCGCCAAAAATGGCTCTACTACCGCCCTAAACCTAAAACAATGACATTCAGCATAACAGTGCCTCATGTAAGCAGCTGCGGATGTCACAGTTGTAAAACTACCGCCAATTCTACTGATCTCTTATTGATTCTCGGAGCGGGAATCGTCCCTTGTCCCGGGACAATCGTCGTCTTTTTATTTGCCATCTCGATGGGGATGTTAACACTCGGTGCACTCAGCGCACTTATTATGAGTTTGGGGATGGGATTTACGATTGCTATTACTGCGGCATTGGGAACGGCTTTACGGAAAAAAAGCACTACTTATGGCGAAAAAGCTCTCAAAATTATCGATATTCTAGGGGTAGCAATAATGTTTTCAGTCGGTATACTCTTACTCCTAGCAGCTTAACTATCCCTCACGAAAAAAGATAATAATACGCTACCGACGAAACAACCATAGCAAAAACAAAAGCAATTTTTCTTTTTTGGGTACATTTAGAACACACACGCTCTCCCTCTATTTTTGAATGGCGTATTTTAACTCTAATCTCTTTAAAAGCCGGCTTCATTCGCCTATTAACTACACTATGCTATAATCGCGAACTTTTTTAAAAATCAAGGATTAACATGACAGGTATACTGCTCATCGTGCAGATCGTTTTGGTCGTTATGATCACCATCGCGGTACTGCTCCAAAAAAGCTCAAGCATCGGCTTGGGAGCCTACAGCGGTTCAAATGAATCGGTATTCGGGGCTAAAGGGCCGGGAAGCTTTTTAGCTAAAGTAACTTTTTTCCTCGGATTTGTTTTTGTCGTTAATACTATTGCACTGGGTTATTTTTACGCTCAACAAAAAAATGCATCGGTTGTCGATTCTATGGTTGAGACGACCGAAGTTACGGCACCGACGATCAATATCGTAAACGATACCAACACTACCAAATAAGACGAAGGGGAATTTCATGTTAAACGAAGTGTACCAATTTTGTGAAGAAAAAATGCAAGGAAGCTGTGATCATTTGCTTAGCAACTTCCGCACACTCCGCACCGGACGTGTTACCACTAAAATTTTAGATAATGTTCGTGTAGACAGCTACGGCTCAATGGTTCCACTCGATCAAGCGGCCAGCGTTCTTGCTACCGATGCAACCACCATCACCATCTCTCCATGGGATAAATCAATGCTCTCTCTCATCGAAAAAGCGATCCAAAAAGCCGATATCGGTGTTAATCCGAACAATAACGGAACCGATATCAAGCTTTTCTTCCCTCCGATGACGGTAGAACAACGTCAAGAAACGGCGAAAAAAGCAAAAGGGATGGCCGAAGATGCAAAAGTCGGTGTCCGCAATGACCGTAAAAAAGCGAATGATAAGATCAAAGTGCTCGAAAAAGACAAACTTGTAACTGCCGATGAATCCAAAGTTGCGCAAGAGAAAGTTCAAAAAATTACCGATAAATATATTTCAAAAGTCGAAGAGTTGCTCAAAAGTAAAGAGCAAGATATCCTTACGGTATAACCATGGATATCAAATCAATTTATATGAACGCTAATGCCATGTTAGAGGGGCATTTCAAACTCAGTTCAGGAAACCACTCTCAGTACTATCTTCAATCGGCAAAAGTGCTCGAAGATCCGAAAACGGCAAAACTCCTTGCCGATGCGTTAGCGCTTAAAATCCAAGAAAACGGAATCAAAATCGATACCGTATGTGCTCCGGCGCTGGGTGGTTTGATTGCAGGATTCGCCCTCGCGACTGCACTCGATAAGCGTTCGATTTTTGCAGAGCGTGTCAACGGTGAGATGCAGATTCGTCGGGGATTTGAGATCACTCCGGGCGAACGTGTCCTCATCTGTGAAGATATCATCACTACCGGCGGCTCAGCGATGGAAGCGGCAAAGGCGATCGAAGCCCTCGGCGGCGTCGTCGTCGGATTTGCCGCTCTTGCCAATCGCGGTTTTTGTAAACGCGACGGCAGTGCGTTGGAGCGTAAAGCTAACTGTGCGCTCCCTAGCGACAAACCTCTCTTTGCACTCGCTGATTTCGACTTTGAGATGTATACACCGGAGAGTTGTCCGTTGTGTGCTGACGGATCTGAGGCTATTAAACCGGGGTCACGAGGAAATTAATGTCTGCGAATCCTGATAATTTCAAACTCTCTATGGAACACCTTCAGAGGGTGCAACGAACCCTTCGTAAAGCGGGAAATATTTTCCCTAACGAAAAAGAGCTCGTCGCAACGCTCGAAGATTTGATTATCAAAGCCCAAGACGATACCGCACTTAATACCTACTACCATATGGCGCAGTATCTCAAACAGCGTCTTAAAGAGCTGAAAAGCAACCTTTCACAACCTCTTGAAGCGGTCGATATGGCACTCGAAGATTTAGAGTGGTCAATCCGCTATCTTCAGTGGCTTGTAACTGAACAACCTAAAAAATCATAGCTCACAGCTAAGCGCTTCGGAAACGAGGCGTGATGCGACCTCTTTTTTCCCATCAATCGTAATTGAGATAGGAAGTCCGCGCAATTCTCGTTTTTCTTCCAAACTTACTACTTTGACGACCAATTTGACCTCCGGAGCGTAGCGGAGTATCGCTTCACAAATCAATCTCTTTTTCTCTAAGTTGTCCAAAGTAATGATGACGCTCACCGAATCTTTCGCGCAAAGCTTATCCAAAATGGCTGTTTTCGACATATCGCCGAAATAGATCTCTTGTCCATCCTTTAACGCCTCTTCAACATGCTTATAGCTGTTGTCGGCAACGACATAGTCCACCCCTTCGGCGCGTAAAGCTTTCGCCACAAACTTACCGACGATACCGTATCCGCACACAATAATATGATTTTTACGCCCCGGAAGCATCGCAAATGTCTCGGTCACACTGACATCCTTGAAAAAATAGCTGCTGATTTTCGTCAAAGAGCTCAGAATAAACGGTGTTATCACAATGGAAAGAACGACAACTAACACCAAAATTTGGGAAATTTGTTCAGGAATCAGATTATGATTTCCGGCTAAAGCAAAAATAGCAAATGAAAATTCCCCCACCTGTGCCAGTGCAATAGCCGTTTTAAAAGCAATTTTTGCTTGCGAATAGATTCGGATAACACCGAAAATAACGATAGCTTTAACCAATAAAACCGTGCTAAGAATTGCCAAAATATCGAAAATATGGGTGACAAAAAGTCCCAAATCGATTTTCATACCGACGGTGACAAAAAACGTTCCCAGCAATAAATCTTTAAACGGCGCAATATCCGATTCTACTTTATGATGATAACGGGTCTCTGCGATAATCATCCCCGCAACAAATGCCCCAAGCGAATAGGTAAATCCCATGTAAGATGCCAACAGCGAAGAGGCAACGACAATCACCAAAACCGATCCCATGAAAAGTTCATCCACTTCACTCGAAGAGGAGAAATGGAGCATCCAAGTCATTACCCGCTTACCGATAATGAATAAAAGACCGATAATGACCACGGCACTTATCGCCGTTTGCACAAGAACTTCACTGATATTTTCACCATCAGAACTCAAAAATCCGATCAAAAGCAAAATTGGAATGACGGCGATATCTTGGAAAATCAAAATTCCGGTCGATTTTTGACCGTAAGGGCGGGCAATCTCTTTGGTCGATTTAAGAAAACTCAAAACAACCGCCGTCGAAGAGAGCGATAACGCCATAGCAATAATCAAAGCCGTTTCTAATGAAATCGCGAGAACTCCGTACGCAATGTAAAAAAAGATAATCGCCGACAGGATAACTTGAAGCGAGCCGTTGAAAAAGACATCGGTTTTCATCGTTGAAAGGCGTTGCAGCGAGACTTCAAGCCCTATTGTGAACATTAAGAATACGACTCCAAATTCGGCAATCATCTCTAACGTATGCGAATCGGCCATGTGACGTAAATCGAAAGCATACGCTACGGTGACGCCGGTGAGGATGTACCCGATAATTTGGGAAATTCCAAATCGCTTTAAAATTAGATTAACAACGATAGAGAATCCCAGAGCTATCGTAACGTAATATAGAGCAGATTCCATTAATTTCCATTTTTCAAACGTTTTTATAAGTCTTAAAAGTATATAATACGTTCCTTAAGAAGAGCGGCAATTTGTCGACGTTTTGGATCATCACGACCCATTTAACCCCATCGTAAAAACGCTAAGAGCTAAGGAATGATTCAATGACCAAATATATTTTTGTAACCGGCGGAGTTCTGAGTTCACTCGGAAAAGGGATTACGGCAGCCAGCATCGGTGCACTCCTCAAACACTCCGGCAAACAAGTCGGTATGCTCAAAATCGATCCCTACATCAACGTCGATCCGGGAACCATGAGTCCTCTGGAGCACGGTGAAGTGTTTGTCACCAAAGACGGAGCGGAGACCGATCTCGATATCGGAAACTACGAGCGTTTTTTAGATGCCTCCTTTTTGCGTACCAGTAACTTTACAACCGGTCAAGTCTACAGCAGCGTTATCGAACGTGAACGCAGCGGCGGCTATTTGGGTCAAACGATTCAAGTCGTTCCTCACATCGTCGGCGAAATCGTCGATCGGATCAAAAAAGCGGGTGAAGGGCATGAGATTCTCGTGGTCGAACTCGGCGGTACGGTCGGAGATATCGAAGGGCTTCCGTTTATGGAGGCGATCCGTACAATGAAACACGATGACGAGGTAGAGGGGACATTCTTTATCCACGTAACCCTCATCCCTTTTATCAAAGCCGCCGGTGAGCACAAAAGTAAACCGACCCAACACTCGGTTCAAGAGCTTCGCCGTATCGGTATCACTCCACAAATGATTATCGCCCGTAGTGAAGAAAAACTCCCAAAAACCTTTAAAAAGAAACTCGCATTAGCGTGTGACGTCAGCTCAGATAGTATCATCGAGGCGATGGATGAACAAACTATTTACGCCGTGCCACTCAGCTTTTTACAGCAAAATATCCTTGCTCCAATTAGCAAAGAGCTGGGGTTGGGTGAGCTCAAACCCGATATGGAACAATGGGATTCCTTGGTCAAAAAAATCGTCTCTCCAAAATACCATGTCACCATCGGCTTTGTCGGTAAATATCTAGAACTCAAAGAGTCGTACAAATCACTGATCGAAGCACTCATCCACTCGGGAGCACATCTCGATACCCGTGTTGCTATCCACTGGGTTGACTCTGAGAAGATCGAAACACAAGGTGCGGAAGTACTCTTACGTGATTGTGATTCGGTTCTTGTTGCAGGCGGATTCGGTAATCGCGGCGTTGAGGGGAAAATTCAGGCAATCCGCTATGCCCGTGAAAACAAAATCCCGTATTTGGGAATTTGTTTGGGAATGCAGCTCTCCATCGTCGAGTATGCCCGTAATGTCCTCGGTTATGAGGATGCCAACTCGATCGAGTTTAACCCGACGACAACCCATCCTATGATCTATTTGATCGATAATTTTATCGACCAATCAGGTGAAACGCAGCTGCGTACCCATCACTCACCGATGGGGGGAACACTCCGCTTGGGTGAATACCCGTGCGAGACGAAAGAGGGTTCAAACCTCCGCGTGGCCTATAACAACGAAGCCCTTATCTATGAGCGCCATCGTCACCGCTATGAAGCCAATCCAACTTACCGCGCGGCACTTGAAGCCGCAGGTATGCTCGTAACAGGAGAGTCGCACGGACTTATCGAAGCAGTAGAGATTCCAACTCATCCATGGTTTTTAGGAGTACAGTTCCATCCTGAATTTACTTCACGCCTCCAAAGCCCCAATGCTTCAATCCTCGGCTTTGTAAAAGCAACCTTTACCCATGCCAACCCTGCCTGAGGTACCTCTTCTCGACCATAATACACTGGGAGATTTTTTAGCGCGCCGATTTGAGGCGCAAAGTGAAAAACTCTCCGATATTCCCCACCCAACCCTTCTCAAAGATGCTAAAAAAGGTTCCGAAAGACTTGCCCGAGCTATTCGCAACAATGAACGTATTGCCCTCGTAGGAGATTATGATGTAGACGGGGTCACCTCCACCGCCATCGTCAAACGGTTTTTTGACCTCATCCCCTATCCCCTCATCACTATTATCCCGAACCGATTTACCGATGGATACGGCGTCTCTAAAAATGTTTTGGAAAGGCTCGATGCGGACGTCATCTTTACTGTCGATAACGGGATCAACGCCATCGAAGCAGCTGAAGTTTGTAAGAATAGAGGAATCGATCTGATCATCACCGATCACCATACCCCTGCAGATGTGCTGCCCGATGCCTATGCCATCATCAACCCCAAACAACTTGACTGCCCCTATCCGTTCAAAGAGATTTGCGGCGCACAGGTCGGATGGCTCCTTATGGGCCTGCTTAAACAAGAACTTAGTCTCACCATCGATATGCGCCAATTTTTCCCATTTTTGGCGCTTGCGGTCATCGCCGATGTGATGCCTCTGGTGGGGATCAACCGCGCCATTGTTAAAACGGGATTGGAGATGATGAGCCATTCATCTCTCTCTCCGTTTGTGATGATTCGCGATTTTCTAAACCGCTCCGCTATCTCCTCAGAAGATGTCGCTTTTCAAATCGCCCCTCGCATCAACTCCGCAGGTCGGCTCGAAGACGCCTCCATCGCCCTCGATTTTCTACTGGCCGATACCTCCGAGAGGGCATACCATCAGTTTGAGCTTCTAACCTCCCTAAATACTTTGCGTAAAGAGACTGAGGCGCAAACAACGGCAGAAGCGATGATTCACGTCCATACCGAAGATGCAATCATTGTTGTCGCCGGCGAGCACTGGAATGAAGGGGTTGTCGGGATTGTCGCCTCACGTCTTGTGAGCCATTTTCAAAAACCCGCCATTGTTCTGAGTCTCCACAACGGTATTGCCAAAGGGTCCGGTCGAAGCATCGGAAACGTTGATCTCTACACTCTTATCAAATCCCAAGAGTACCTCCTAGCCAAATTCGGCGGACATAAAATGGCAGCGGGGTTATCCATGAATGCGGAGAATGTGGAAATATTTCGGAAGGGAATTAACGAAATCGCAAAAAATGTCAATCCTACTGACTTTATCCCTCTCAATGATATTGTCGGGGAGTTAGAGCATGAGATGATCAATTTTCAACTCCTTGAACTTTTAGAGAGATTCGAGCCTTACGGTGAGGGGAATCCGCGCCCGAGATTTTTAATCCGCAATGCCGATGTTATAACGGTGAAACTTTTCGGAAGTGACCAATCACATAGCCGTATTGAACTACGACCTTCACGTATCAGCCAAAAAACGTTGGAGCTCATTGCATTTCGGCGGGTATTAGAGTGTCCCGAGAATAAGAAAATCTCGTGTAGCTATACCGTCAATAAAAATGAGTGGAACGGTCGTGTTTCCCTCCAGCTTATGATAGAGCGTCTCTTTTGAACTGCCGTCTTTTCTTTAGTCTCCTTCCTCTCATCTTTGTCGGATGTGATGTTCCGAACGAACCGTTACCCTATCCTCTAACCGTTAGTGAAGAAGGTCTCGGGGCACTCCATGCCGACACCCCATTTAATCAGGTAAATACAACTCTCAGCGGATTTGAATTTGAAAAATTGAGCCAAATTTCTCCCGATAAACCCGAAATTATTTTTCAAATGAAACGGGGGAAACATATATTGGCGCACATCGTCTCCGATTCTTCCGGTAAAAAAATAGCTTCCATCCACATACTTTCACCTCTTATTAAAAATAAAGAGAGGCTGGGACTCGGCGATTGCCTCCCTTCAAATGAAACGACTATTTGTACTGAAGATCTGTGTCACCGCCAAAATGAGCCCTCTCTTAACTACCGAATCGATCCAAATCAACGAACAATTCGCGAAATCACGTATCAAAAGCTATAATACGACATGGACACATTTTTTATTGAATTTCGCGATCCCCTTTTCGGCATCGTTGTCTTTTTTATCCTCCTTTTCATCCTCTCTTTTTTAAGTTATTGGTGGGGGCGGTATAAAAGTGCACGTGAACATCGCGATCTCGAATCTTTTTTAGGAAAATTCGAATCGATCGGTGAGGGTGAAAAACTGACCGAGCAGGTACAAACGAATTCCCTAAGCAGCGAATCGTGGCTGTTATTAGCACAAAGTTTCGAGCATCAGGGAAATTACGAAAAGAGTGTAGAAATTTATCACGCTCTCCTCGCCAAAAATCGTGATCCCATTTTTCAAAAAGATGCTCTATTGCTGCTCGGGAAAAGTTTTTTCAAAGCCGGCTTTTTAGAGCGTTCCCGCCAAACATTCCTACAGATTTTGCACAATGCACCCCGAACGCCTCAGGCATTACACTTTTTAGTGCTTATATATGAGCAACTTCAGCAATACGATAAAGCACTTGAAGTGATGGAATCGCTCCAAGAACTCTCCCCCGATACGCTCAGCGAAAAACTCTATCTTGAATGTCGTATCCTCATAGGAGACCATCAAATCGACATGGATGAAAAAGCCGATCGGTTGATAAAAATTTATCAGACCCAGCGTCGCCTCGGATACATGATTTATGAGTGGCTTTTCACTTACCGCCCGATGCTTGCATGGAAACATTACGATCAATCTCTAAGTACGCGCCTAAGTGATATTTTATGGCGACTCAGAGATGAAAATCTCGATTTGGCTATAATTTCAAGTAACACCTACCTGCGCGAACTCTTTAGCGCAAAAGGGTCACTTGACTTGGCGGAGGGGAGTTCGGTTTTCGAACTCGATACCCTGATAGCTCTGCGTCGTTGCGGCGCGGCAAAGGCTACATTGCAGTTTGAATATACGTGTCATGAGTGTAAACAAATCTCGTTTTTGTCGTTTCACCGTTGTCCGCACTGCCATGCGATCGATTCTGTGCACAGTATTATGAATCTCTCAAAGGAACGGTTTGAAGAAAATAACTCTCTTCAGTGACGGTTCGGCGCTGGGTAATCCCGGACCGGGCGGATTCGGAGCGATTCTACGCTACGGAGATAAAGAGCGGATCATCCGCGGCGGGGAAGCGCATACGACCAACAATCGGATGGAACTTCTCGGAGTCATCGAAGGGTTAAGGGCGATCAAAGAGCCCTGTGAAGTAACCGTTATCTCCGATTCGAGCTATGTGATTCGAGGGATCAACGAATGGTTGGAGGGGTGGATTAAACGTAACTTCGCCAAAGTCAAAAATCCCGATCTCTGGCAAGAATACATCCGCGTCTCCGCGCAACACCGTATAGAAGGTGTTTGGGTACGGGGGCATAACGGCCATATCGAAAATGAACAGTGCGACCAGATTGCCCGCGAAGAGGCAGAAAAATTTAAAGAAGGACTAAATAACAAATGAATGACTTAGAAGCCCTGCAAGAACGTTTAGGGTACACCTTTCAAAACAAAGAGCTCCTTATTGAAGCGCTGACGCATAAAAGCTACAAACAGCCCTACAATAATGAGCGACTTGAGTTTTTGGGAGATGCGGTACTCGATTTGATCGTCGGAGAATACCTTTATAAAAAATTTCGCGGCTTTGATGAGGGAAAACTCTCTAAAATGCGCGCCTCGCTCGTCAATGAAGGGGGATTTACCTCTTTAGCCACCTATCTGAACTTGGGGGAATATATCTATCTCTCCAATGCAGAAGAGAACAACAGCGGCCGTACTAAAAGCTCGCTCCTCTCCAATGCTTTTGAAGCCCTGATGGGGGCAATGTATCTCGAAACCGGCTTGGGTAAAGTGCAAGATATCACAATCGGGTTACTTGAACATGTTCATCCCGATATTTCTCTCGATTCCCTCTTTAAAGACTATAAAACCTCTCTCCAAGAACTGACCCAAGCCCACTACGGCACAACCCCCGAATATCAACTCATCGCCGCACACGGACCGGATCATAAAAAAGAGTTTGAAGTCGCCGTCATCATTGACGGTAAACGGTATGCCTCCGCTCAGGGAAAAAGTAAAAAACAAGCACAGCAAGAAGCGGCACAAATTGCACTTGGAATGCTGTCAAAGGAGCTTAAATGAACCGCTTCGGTGAACGTTTTCGTATAACAACCTTCGGTGAATCCCACGGTAAAGCAATCGGCTGTGTTCTCGACGGTGTCCCTGCCGGATTGGTGATCGATGAAGCGTATATCCAAAGCGAACTGGATCGCCGTAAACCGGGACAAAATGAGTTTGCCACCGCTCGCAAAGAAGAGGATAAAGTCGAAATTCTCAGCGGTACCTTCGAGGGACTTAGCACCGGAACCCCGATAACCTTAGTCATTTACAACACCGACCAAAAAAGCGGTGATTACTCTAATGTCAAAGATATCTTCCGACCGGGTCATGCCGATTTTACCTATTTTCACAAATACGGCCTTCGCGACTATCGCGGCGGCGGGAGATCAAGTGCACGTGAAACGGCGGCGCGCGTTGCGGGGGGTGCGGTAGCGAAACTGATGCTTACGCAACTCGGCATTAGTGTTCAAAGCGGCATCAGTGCTATTCATGGTATCGAAGCTCAAACCCTCGATTTTAATTATCCGAAAAGCAGCCCCATTTATGCTCTCGATAAAAACGTTGAAGAGGCTCAAAAAGCGGCTATCTTGAACGCTAAAAATGCTCATGATTCCGTCGGCGGTGTCGCAACACTCAAAATAAACGGTCTCCCTATCGGATTGGGTGAAGGGCTCTATTACAAACTCGACGCGGTACTCGCTGAAGCGATGATGGGAATCAATGCCGTTAAAGCGGTAGAGATCGGCGAGGGAGTTCATAGTGCCTCACTGCTCGCCAGCCAAAACAACGACCCCATCACCCCTGAGGGATTTAAATCCAATCATGCCGGAGGAATCCTCGGCGGAATGAGTAATGGAGATGACGTAGTGTTACGTATCCATTTCAAACCGACCCCCTCAATCTTTATCGATCAGGAGAGTGTCAACACGGAGAATGAGAGCGTCCATGTCTCCCTGAAAGGGCGACATGATCCTTGTGTCGCCGTACGCGGCTCTGTCGTTGCTGAATCGATGGCGGCACTCGTTATTGCCGATATGGTGCTCCTTAATATGGGAAGTACGATGAACGGCATTAAGAACTACTACACTTAAGATTACTTTTGCTACCATAGAGAATTCCTATAAAAAGGGTTCTTTGTGATGAGTCCAGCTCAAAACTGCTACCTCCTCGATACTTCCGTTATCCTAGATGATCCCACCAACATTTTACGAATCAGTGACGAAAACCAAAACGGTATCGTTATCACTAATATCGTTTTAGCCGAGCTTAATAGCAAAAAAGATGATATGCGCTCTGAAGCAGGATTTCAGGCACGTGAGTTTTTTCGTCTCGCCGATGCGGCGTGGGGGGAACCTATCAGCTTTATAGAACTTCCCGAATGTGTCCGAAAACATGTTGATGTAGATGCATGTAAAAATGACCGATACTACCGATTAGCTCTCAATTATGATCGCTCCTTGCATGGAGGAGAGGCCAACCTCATCGATCTCTTTATCGTTCATCGTGAAAACTATCGGGTTTCTCACAATTTCTCCGAACCCAAAGGGATCAATGATGCCAAAATCGCTGAAATTGCCGATGACTATGATCTAACGCTCCTCAGTAACGATATGTCGTTTCGTATCGCCGCAGAGATTCGGGGGATTCAAACCCAAAGCATTCGCAACAGCAGTGTTGAGGCACCGGAACAAATCGATTTCTCTTACAGCTATGAGTACGAAGAGACCCCTTCGATTCCTACCGAAGCACAGCATCATAATTTTGATCAAATCACTTTTATCCAAAAAGCGCTCAGTACCTCATCGGAGATGTATGAAACGGGTATACAGCGCCATGCATTTTGCTTTAACAATCAGATCGAATGGTGTGACTTTGACCGTCGTTTCGGAGAACACTTTAACGAAGAACTCGTACGGCCTCTCAATTTGGAGCAAAAATTCTATTATGCAATGATGACTCACCCGCAGAACTACGTTACCGTCGTCTCAGGCTCTACCGGATCGGGAAAAACCCTCGTCGCACTCCAAGCGGGATTGGAACTGGTGGATGAGGGGATTGTTGAGGGGATTGTTTATGCCCGTAATACCGTTACTTCTAATGATCAACAGGCTGAACTCGGATTTCGAAAAGGGGATGAGGAACAAAAACTCGGCTTTTTTATGTATCCACTCTACTCGGCCGTCAACTTCACGATTGAGCACCAAAGTAAACGCTCTATTGATGCACGGGTCGAATACACCGGAAATACCAACTCGGTCAAAAGAGAAAATGCAACCGAAGTGTTTATGAAAAAATACAATATCGAAGTAATGGACATTGCCCATATGCGTGGAACAACGATTTCCCGCAAATTTGTCATTATTGATGAAGCCCAAAATATGACCAATGCCACCCTAAAGCTCATCGGAACCCGTATGGGAGATGAGACACGCCTTGTCGTCATGGGTGATCCCGGACAGATCGACCATCCGTTCCTCTCCAAACGACGCAATGCCCTTGTGAGCTTGCTGAACAAAGCACAGCATAATAACTTTATTGCGGGGATTCAACTGCGCCATACGATTCGCTCTCAGGTTGCGGATTGGTTTGATAAAAATTTCTAAAAAATAATGCCCTCACACCACACTAAGAGCAAGGACGCTTGCCGTAGGGCAAAAGCGTACCGCCAGCGTCCTGGTGTGAGGGCGATTTTCTTTTGGTACTTTTCTTATGAAAAAGAAAAGTACAGAGAAGATATTAGATAGGAAGAACGCGGATTTTCTGTGAAAGTTTTTCTTTGAGTGTCGCTTCGATAGCGTACAACGTCCCCGTACTTGAACTCGCACAGCCGTTACACGCACCCAAATAACGGATATAGACATCAATATAATCAGGGGAATCCTTGATATCGATAACCTCCATATTTCCGCCGTCCATAATCAAGAACTGACGAATTGATTCATCCACAACACTGTCAATCGCTTTGATTTTCTGAACCAACGTCATCGCTTCGAAATCACCGTGACTTCCCGCATCTGCCGCATTACGCATTTTCTCTTGATCCATCTCCGCACGAACATCCGCCAAAATATCGACAAGATAGTACTCACGCGCTTCATGCCCGCCGGGCTTGATACAGGATTTACAGAAACCGCCTGCTTTAGTGTAATCGGTCACTTGTTCGATGGTTTTAAGATCATTGAGTTTGATCACTTCACGAAGTGTCCCAAGACTAACGCGGGCACATTCGCACACGATAATCTCATCTTCAAAGCTCGATTCATCAACACCGAGATAAAGACCCGCTGCTTTTTTGATAACGTCATACGCCATAACAGAACAGTGCATCTTTTGCGGCGGAACGGCTGGAGTTTCAGGATCATCACGGAGTGATTTTTCAACATCGATATTAGTGATCTTAACCGCTTCTTGAACCGTTTTACCGATACAAAGTTCCGCCATCATATCCGAACTCGCAATCGCCGTACCGCATCCGAAACTTTTAAATTTTGATTTGACGATCGTATCGCTTGTGGGATCGACTTCCCAATACAAACGGACTGCGTCTCCACAACTCTCGGCCCCGAAATCGGCAACAATCAGTTTGTGTCCTGCCGCATCGCACTCCTCTTGAGTGATCTCCCCTTGATTGTTAGGGTTGTTCATCAATGTCGTTACTTTGTTGGAATACTGATCCCAAAGAGATCCGCCCAATAAATCATTTTTTGCCATAATAGAATCCTTTAGTGATGTATTCCACACTCAGCAGCTTCGCCGCCGGGAGTGGGTTG
>Ga0074197_1002009_pt1 | contig 15197 bp, 8 predicted proteins | sample EPASupsiteSAE305_FD_64526 | JGI IMG/M metagenome (GOLD analysis project Ga0074197, IMG submission 64526) | Bioremediated contaminated groundwater microbial communities from EPA Superfund site, New Mexico - SAE3-05 reassembly with SPADES | ecosystem: Environmental > Aquatic > Deep subsurface >...
CTTCATGAAAATTATCAAACTCCGGAGAGCCAATTCTTATCTGAGGAATGAAAAGCAACTGCCTGTCTTCCTCTACAGTATTTGTTGCTCCCATGGAAGAGCGGATTATTCTGGAATAGTTGTCTATTACTCTGTAATTCATGTAATAGGGCGGATATTCGCCTTTTTGAAGGGTCGTCATCTGGCTTTTCAATTCTCCTTTCAAGAAATCCAGCATTTTATCCTGAGCCGGCATCTGAGTAAAAGAAAATGCCAATAGCGACACTAAGAAAACTTTTAGTTTCATATATAATTTGTTAAGATATTCTGGTCTACTCTAATATATACACTTAACAAATCTTCTTCCGTGAAGAAAAAATAAAAATAATATTCTTGGAGTTAATCCAAATTTTAATTTTATATATTTGCCCCCATTCATAACGAAGCTTCGCATATTCAGTAAACAAGAGTACTAAATTTAATATGTCAAAAGAAGAGTTTCAATTATTGACTCTTTTGCGAGACGGTGACGAAAACGCTTTCCATATTTTATATAATAAATATGCAAAACAACTTTTTTATTTCATAAACCGATCTGTAAAAGAATCCGATGATAGTAATGATTTGCTGCAGGCAGTTTTCATTAAAATCTGGGAAACCCGTTCGTGCATAGATCCCGAAGGATCATTCAGCGGCTACTTGTACACAATTGCAAAAAATATGATTTGCAATTATTACAAAAAGAAGATTGTTGTTCAGGCATATCGCGCTTTTGTAACCGACGAACACACCGAAGAAGATAATTCTGTTTTTTCTTCACTTGTTTACAAAGAACTATCGGAAAAAATAAATTCAGAAATCAATAAACTGCCTAAGAAAAGAAGGCAGATTTTCATAATGAGCCGCAGGTTAAACATGAGCTATAAGGAGATTGCCACTCAATTGGACATCTCCGAAAACACTGTAGATACTCAAATTCGAAAGGCTCTTCAATTCCTTAGAAATAAAAGAGAAGAATTTTAAAAATTAATTCACGGATAATATTTTTTCAATTGTATTAATAATGTATGAAGACAAAAAATACAGACAAACTTTTTGACCGTTGGATTAATAATCCCAACGACCAATTTTCGTTTGATGAACTGAATGAGCTTTTACAAAACATAGATAAAGATTCCGAATCAAAACACATTGATGATTTTTTTGCCGAAAACTGGGAAAAAGCAGGTCAGGAGAAAGAGGGGAATGAATTTAACCAGGATTGTAACTATCAGGCAATAAGTCAGTTTATCAGACAGAAAGAACAGCGGGAAGATAGAAAGATTATAGAATTTAAGGTTCGCAATGCCTTTACATTCATAAGCAAAGTAGCAGCAATACTCATTTTGCCTATGGTTTTGATGATTTTGCTGGATAATGGTTTTTCCAATAAATCAGACAATTTTATCTCTAACGTTGAATATTTCTCCCCTCCTGCATCGAGGACTCACATTTTTCTTCCCGATAGTTCTGAAGTGTGGCTCAATTCGAACAGCAAGCTTGAGGTAATGCATGGGTATGGAAAAGGGGAAAGGGGTATTAAACTCACAGGGGAAGCATACTTTTCTGTGAAGAAGGACAAAAAAACTCCTTTTAATGTTTATGCTCAGGGAATTAACGTAAGAGTCCATGGAACTAAATTTAATATTTCGGCCTATGAAGATCAGGATTCTGTAGAGACTGTGCTTTTAAGCGGGTCTATATCCCTTAAATACACACAGTATCCGGGCGATCAGGGGATTCTTATGGTTCCGGATCAGCGGATAAATTATTACAAGCAGGCCGATTCGGTTCGCAGCGATTTTGTAGACAGCCAGGCATATTGCTCATGGAAAGACGGCATACTTGTTTTTTACGATTCTCCAATGGAAGAGGTTACCAAAAAACTTGAAAGATGGTTTAATGTGAATATAGTAATCAAAGACGAAATGCTGTTAAACTATAGAATAACCGGGACATTAAAAGACAGGAGTCTGGACCAGATAATGAAATTTATCTCCCTTACTTCTCCTATTGATTACATCCAGGAAGGCGACAATATTTATATGAAGAAAAGATAGATAGACTAATAACTAACCCAACTAAACTTTAAAAACTATGAGGAAATGTAAGCATTGTTTATGGCTTTTGGTTTTCCTGTGCTTTTTATCCGTAAAGACCGGATATGGCATTACAGTGGATCAAAACAGATTGATTTCTGTATCCGCTAAAAACGTTACCCTTAACGAGTTGATTATGAAGCTTGAAAAGGAAACCGGATACGATTTTCTTTACAACAATAAGATAATCGACGGGAACACTAAAGTGAGCGTAGATATGAAAGACAAAACCGTTGAAGAGGTTTTGAACACTGCGCTTAAAAATGTATCAATAGAGTATCAGATTGTTGACAATCAAATTATTCTACATCCAACAGGCATGAAGGAATCTGCCCCTTTGAAGCAGGCTCAAACAAAAAAGGGAAAAATATCCATCAAGGGTACTGTTTCCGAGTTTGACACAAAGGAGCCAATTCCCTATGCTTTTGTTGTAATAAAAGAGTTAAACGCCTGGGGAACCTGCGATAACGATGGTAAGTTTGTTCTTGAAAACATAACTCCCGGTACTTACGCAATGGAAGTATCCTGCCTTGGGTATAGCACATATACCCTTAATGTAACACTCACTCAGGACATTAATAGTTTTGCTGTCAGTCTTAAATCGGACAATTTAAAACTTCCTGATGTTATTGTAACTGCAACACCCGGTTCCAGCATAAACTCCTCTTCAAAAATTGAGAAGAATGCTATCCAGCACGTACAGGCATCCAGTCTGGCCGACGTTATGCAGCTCCTGCCGGGATCTCTTATAACCAATCCGAATCTTACCTCCGAAAACAAAATAAACATCCGATCGATTAACGACCTCAATAGCAATAGCTCAAGAGGTGTGGGTCTGATGATAAACGGTTCGAAAGTAACAAATGATGCCGCTCTTACTCTTGATGCTTCAAATGGAGAAACATTCAAATCTATGGACTTTCGTAAGTTCTCAACAGACAACATCGAATCAATTGAAGTTCTTAAAGGGGTTCTCTCTGCAGAATATGGTGATGTAACGTCAGGAGCAATTTTGGTTACCACCAAAGCAGGACGTACACCATTCGAAGTGAGGGTTAAATCGGACCCTAAGACAAAAGCTGTTTCGATCAGTAAAGGTTTTGGCCTAGGGAAGAATGCGGGCAACATTAACATTGATGCCGACTATGCAAGAGCTTTTAAAGAATGGATATCTCCGGTTGATATATTCGACAGAACAACACTGGGTATTACATATTCAAACACTTTTAACAAGGAAAAAACTCCTTTACGCTTTAATGTACGGTTTAGTGGTTATATGACGAAAAACAACACAACCAGCGATCCCGACGTTTCAAAACTGGATTTCGACAAAAGAAGCGATAAAAACGCATCTCTTTCCATTTATGGTAACTGGCTGTTAAACAAGAGCTGGATTAGCTCCCTTAATTACAACTTGTCCGGAAATATCGGCTCTGAAACTTATCAAAAATTCACTGTAAACAGCGGGCTTCCTGTTCCTACTACAGACATAAGAGTATCCGGAATTTCTCTTGGACAATTTACCGGTACACTTGAAGAAAGAGACTACAGGAGTGAGGAAATTCCAATTTATGCAACAGCAAAAATTACTGCGAACCTAAATAAGAGCATAAATAAAATCCGTTTTAAATCAATGCTCGGACTTGAGTTCAACACGAAAGGTAACAATGGCCGCGGAGTATATTATACATCTGCTGCTCCTGCATATTTCCGCGAAAGGAACTATAGTGACATTCCTTTTATGAACGACCTGAGCCTTTTCTTTGAAGAAAAAGTGACTCTTCCTTTTAAAAGCACCACATTGGAAGTTACAGCCGGAGCACGATTAAATAAGATGGTCATTACAGGTTATGATTATAACCCTACCATTGACCCACGTTTCAACGGCAAGTATATCGTTTTGCCTTTCAGAAAAGACCGCACTATAAACTCCCTATCAATAAGAGGTGGCTGGGGTATTCTTCAGAGACTTCCTTCAATAGGGCTTCTTTATCCGGCTCCCAAATATACCGACAATGCTCTTTTCCTTTACAGGAATGCAACATCGGGTGAGTCGCTTGCTGTTATTCAAACTAATATAGTAGACGAATTACTTCCATACAACGTCAAACCTGTTAAAACAAGAAATATTGAATTAGGTTTAGATATAAACATAAAAGGTATTGATGCTCAGTTTACATATTTTAACGAAAAACTTACAGACGGTATCTCAGAAAACAAAACATTTTCAAGTGTTTCATACGATATGTATAACTCTGTTACCGATCCAAATGCTGCTCCAAAGTTCGAGGGTGGAAGAGTGTGGATAAAGAATACTTTAGGAGAATATGTGCCACTTTCTTTCACAACCCGCAAAGACTTTCTGGCTTACGACAGGCCGGACAACCGTGGCGAAATCAATAAGTGGGGTATTGAATATGATATTAACTTCGGGAAAATAAAAGCTATTAATACCTCTGTTATTGTAAATGGCTCATATATGAGAAGCAACCAACAGGAGGCCGGGCTTTTAAATTACAACTCAAACCGCATTGACCCGGTTGATTCAAAACAACGAATGCCATATATTGGAATTTATGAGTCCGAAGGCAATTCTCTTGGTGTAGGTGGCGGAAGCGAAAGATTTTCTACAAGCATCAATTTTGTAACACACATTCCTTCAATAAGGATGATTGTTTCAGTTGTTACGCAGTGTGTATGGATGAATAATTCATGGAACCTCTTCGATAAGGACCGCGTGTACAAACTTAACGGAGCCGGCACTCGCTATTTCGGCGATTTCGACAAACAAAAGAACTATGAGATCATGTACAGAGATCCTGACTTCTACATGGACCTCAACGGTACTGTAAGGCCTTTCAGCGATTACTATACTACTACAGATAACGACCTTAAACGCAGGCTTGCTATGCTCATTCTTTCCGAAAATGAAACATACTACTTCCAGGACTCAGGTACAAAACCATTCTTTATGGCAAATCTTCGTATTACCAAGGAGATTGGAAATAATGCAGCTCTCTCTTTCTATGCAAACAACTTTACAAACTCTACGCCAATTATGAAGCAAAAGAACAGGCCTGATGCTGTTGGTGCAAGAAAGAATACTCCAATCTACTTTGGTGCGGAAATTAAATTAACCTTCTAAATCTGCAATTATGAGAAATATTAAAATACTACTTATGCTCATTGCATCCCTTTCAATCTGGGGGTGTATGAAGGATACAAAAACATCGCAGTTTACCGACGATGCAACAAGTTCTACAATTAACATTACTGTGGCAATGCCGGCTGGTTATAACTACCCGGTTGACGGAATGAAGGTTAAACTATCGGATCCATCTACCGGTCTTCTGTTTGAAGGCATTACAAATGCAGATGGTGTTGCACAGATTCACGTGGCCCACGGCTCATATATAGCAACATCTGAGGCAAAATATTCTGTCCCAGGCGGAGTTATATATATTTTCAACGGAACATCTAACCGCATAAGGGTTACTCCAACTGATGAAAAAGTTGTTGAAGCGAACCTTCCTTTGAACGTTTCAAAGACCGGCCAGATTGTTATCAAAGAGTTTTATTACGGCGGTTGCCTTAATCCTCTTACAGGAAAAACTTATGCAAACGACAAATACATAATTCTATACAATAATTCCGATAAAATAGCTTACCTGGATTCTCTTTGTATTGGAGTGGCTGATCCATATAATGCACCACAAAGTGGCAAAAGCTCAGTTTGGGTAAAACCCGGTACAACAGAGTTAAGAGACTCTGTTCCAAATGTTTCATTTGGATGGATGTTCCCCGGGACAGGAAAAGACAATTCATTGGCGCCTGGCGCACAGGCAGTAATTTGCACCAACGGTATCAACCACACAATTACAGCTCCTAATTCAGTAGATTTAAGCAAGCCTGGTTATTGGGCACTGTACGATCCTATTCTTACAAAAGGACAGTCCATCCCTCAGCCGGGCGTAAAACTTATGCAAGGCTACTGGAAAGTTGGATCAGCAAATCAATACACTATTTCACAAACAAGCCCTGCCGTTTTTATTTACAATCTTGGAGGAAAGAGTCTGTCAAAATTTGTACTGGACACTTATACACATAAACCGGATCAAGCCACAAACAGAAACTTTGACTGTCTGATGATTGATAAAAACTCCATTTTGGACGGAGTTGAGTGTTTCAGGGATGTAACCGATTCAAAACGGTTAAGGCCGGAAATTGACAATGGTTTCACAAAGACAAACGGAAGCGGAACAGGAGAGACTGTTCACAGAAAAATTGACGCAGTTGCCACTGCTGCTGCCGGTGGAAGAATTGTCTATATGGACACTAACAACTCTTCGAACGACTTTGAAGTGAAATCAAAACCATCTTTGGCAAACTAATATTAATGAATTGTGATGAAAAAATTAATATATATAACAGTATTTTTAGTAATCTGCCTTCAGCCGGCCAGTCTATTGGCTCAGAAGCGTTCAGACAAGTCTGTCTATTCGTTTGACAGGATGGAAAAGAGATACCCATGGATTGGTTCCGACAACGGAGCCGGACTCGTGTACAATCAATCTCTTGATTTTTCAACAATAAATGCATACTTCGGACAAACAAACGGAGATTACAGAAACTTTAATGATCCTGAAAAATTCCATAACTATGGGATTAAAACCGAGTCTTACGTAAAGGTTAAAAACGTGTTCTTCTATGGTTCGTTTAACTATGATTACGGAATTAAGCAAAAACAGGCCTGGCTTGGAACAATTTTTCAAAACTCTGCTTTTGGACCTATCGTAGATTCAATTCCGGGAAAGGTATTGAACGAATCGTACATACTTGCAGGTAAAGTTGGCTATAAGCTAAACGACAAATTCTCAATAGGAGCCACTATGAATTACCATACTGCTACTGCAGCCAAGAGAATTGACGGAAGGAACATGAATACATTGTCAAAATTCAGCGTAGCTCCCGGTATTACTTATAACCGGGGCATTCTTACAGCGGGTATTAACGCTGCATACCAGCGCAATGTAGAAAGAGCAAAATATACCTTTATTGGTGATGTTACAGGTAAATCCATTTTCTATCAGGAAGGATTGTGGTTCTTCTCAAAAGCAGGAGTTACCAGTACCACTTCCATGGACCGCGGTTATTTTACAAATGTATACGGCGGTGCTGCTCAGCTACAGTTAAGGAACAAGAACATAAGCTTCTTTAATCAGGTAAAAGTAGACTATAACAGAGAGAGTGACTATGATGACCAGAACCTTTTAAGGAGAAACGCTTTTGTAGACGGATTAAAATATGACTACAAGGGAGATTTCACCTTCAAAGGCAAAAAGGCAGATCACTACCTTGGTTTGAAATTTGTCAGTGACGAACAGTTCGCATATAATGTTGTCTCTGTTTACGAACCGGTTCCGGGCGAGGTCAATCAATGGAACTATTATGAATACGGAAAAACTCTCAGATATATGCAAACTATCCGTCAATACGGAGCAGAATACAAAGCATACATAAAGAGAACCGACTGGCACTGCTCATGGATTTTCACTCTGGGCGGAAATATGAGAGAGGTTAATAAAGACTTCAGAATTTATCCCGCAAAATACCATCAGGACTACACCAACAAAGAGGTTTACGCAAAAGTGGAAAAGAACCTCATGTTTGGCAAAAAATCATATCTGGATATAAACATAAACGGCGGCTATGTAATGGGCGACGGCACCATGCTTTCGACAGTGAATCCTATGACATCAGGTGCACTCAAACAGAATGTAAGTATCCTGAAACAGGATTTTGCATACCAGACTGCGGAACGTTTTATTGCAGGTGGTGGTGTGAAATACAGCGTTGCCCTCAATCCTGAAAAAGGCAAGGTTGCTTTCTGCGGTGTAAACTACAGACATCAGTTTCTCAACGATGGAGGAAAGCTTGACAACATTCTCACCGGAGTACTTCCGGGCCAGTCTCGTTCGACATTATCCTTCACTGTTGGTATAAACTTTTAACGATCTAATATAAAAAACACACAATGAAGAAAAGATTTTTAGCTTTCTCGGCAGCGTTGCTTTTAACAGTAACTTATGCTGTTGCCGACGAAGGAATGTGGATGGCCAACCTGCTTGACAAGCAGCTTTACCAGTTGATGAAGAGCAAGGGTCTGAAATTGTCTCCTGCCGAAATTTATAATGAGAACGGCGGCGCACTTTCAGATGCAATTATTGCCATCGACGGCGGTAGCTGCAGCGGAAGCATTATTTCTCCGAACGGTCTTATGATAACAAACCACCACTGCGCATATGGCGATGTTCATGCACTGAGCACACCGGAAAAAAACTATCTTGAAGATGGTTTCTGGGCAATGAAGATGGACGACGAAAGACCTATTAAAGGGAAAACAGTAACATTCCTGCGCAGAGTTAAGGATGTAACTGAGGAAACCCACAAGCTTATGGATAGTCTCGATAAAATCGGACCAAGAGGTATCTTTTTCATGAGAAAGGTTTCAGGTATTCTCGAAGACAAATACAAAACTCCCGGTTACGAAGTTGGCTTATCTTCAATGTGGAGAGGCGAAAAATACTATCTCTACTTTATGGAGACCTATACCGATGTTCGCCTTGTAGGTGCTCCTCCGGTATCAGTAGGCGCATTTGGCGGAGAGACCGACAACTGGGGATGGCCTCAGCATAAGGGAGACTTTGCAATGTACAGGGTTTATGCCGGCAAAGACGGAAAACCAGCTGAATATTCAAGCTCGAATGTTCCTCTCAAAGCAAACAGGTACCTTACAATCTCTACAAAAGGTGTAAAGGAGAACGATTATACCATGATTCTGGGCTACCCCGGAAGAACAAACAGGTATACATCTTCTTTTGAACTGAAAGAGAAGTATGACATCCTTAATCCGGTTATAAGCGGTGTAAGAAGAGCCAAACTTGATGTTTGGAAAAAATACATGGACGGCTCGGATGCAATTCGCCTTAAATATTCCGACAAGTACTTTGGAATAAGCAACTATACCGACTATGCAAAATGGGAAAACATCTGCATCAATCGTTTTGACATTATTGAAAAGATTGCGGCCAATGAAGCAGAATTGCAAAATTGGATAAACGCAAAACCGGAAAGAGTGGCAAAATACGGAAAGATGCTTGAAAACCTTAAGAAAGGGTACGAGACAATTGCCGGTATTACAAAAATCAAGGAGTATTTCAGAGAGTCCATTGTAAGAGGTGCCGAATTTACTGGAAATGCACAACGCTTTAACACTATTGCATCAACAGCAATTAAAGCAAAAAAAGACTCAATTTCTCCATCGGACAGCAATGTTGTTTACTTTTATAAGAAGGTTGCAAAACCTGCTTTTGAAAGCAGCGATGTTACTGCAGACAGAGAATTGTTCAAGGTAATGCTTCGCTATTATGTTAAAGAGGTTCCTGCTTCGTATATGGTTCCCGAATTTAAGGAGCTTTTGGCTAAATGCGACAACAGCACCGATAAACTTGCCGACTATGTATACGACAACAGTGTGCTGACCGACCCTGCCCGTCTCGACAACTTCTTCAATGTAAAAAGAGGTGTAAACGAGATTTTGGCCGACCCAATGATTATAATTGTCAAGTCAAGCGGAATTGTTGAATACAACCGCACCGAAGACAAGTTGCTTAAAGATGCCGGTTTAGACATGGCAAGCCTTAGAACAGATTACACTCATGCGATGTATGAAATGAATCTCGAGAAGGGCAACAGCACCTATCCGGATGCCAACTCAACAATGAGGCTCACATACGGAACAGTAGGCGGAATCAATGCACGTGACGCCGTTTATTACGGATACCAGACAACAACCGCAGGAATCCTCGAAAAGATCGATCCTACAAACTATGAGTTCAAAGTAAAACCTGGTTACGAAGCAGCATTAAACACTGCAAACTGGGGCAAATGGGGTCAGAACGGAAAGCTATACGTAAACTTCCTTTCGGACAATGACATTACCGGTGGCAACTCCGGAAGTGCCGTACTCAACGCAAAAGGCGAACTAATCGGGCTTGCATTTGACGGAAACAGAGAATCAATGGCAGGTAACGCATACTTCGTAAACGGCTACAACAAGTGTGTAAACGTAGATATCCGTTACATCATGTGGGTAATTGACAAATACTGCGGCGCCGGCTACCTCTTAAACGAAATGAAGTTTTCGGACAAATAGTCGTTTGAGAAATAGACAAGAGTAAACTGGTCATTGACCATTAACGTTTTAAGAACCGCCCGAAAAGGAGCGGTTCTTTTTTTATAACACACACACTTAAATCAATCGCTAAAACATGGTTAAAATCGTGATTGTGTGCTACATACTAAAAACAAACAGACATTATATCTGTTTGTTTTTAGCAAACATTTGCAAATCTTTATTTTATAAAAAAAATTTCTGATTGTAGATTTTTTATATCTAATCATTGTTAAGGAATTTGGTAAATCCTTTTACATTAGCAGAAATGTAAATTTTAAGGATATGTGGGAGGGAGGTTATGTGAAGAGAGTGCAGGAAGGAAGTATTCACGTATATTTCCGAGGGAACAACCGGCAAAATGTGTTTTATGAGGATGCAGACAGAATCTCATTTTTAAGCAGATGTGGCTTCTATTCGAATAAATACGATTCGGTAGTGCAGGAATTCGTGTTAATGGACAATCATGTTCATCTTCAGCTTCAGACAAATCAACTGACAAGATTAATGAAAAGTATATTGGTTAGTTTCGGGCATTATTATAATAAGAAACACAATACAAGCGGAAATCTTTTTCAGTCGCCATTTAATAGTGTCTGCAAATATTCTGATGAATGGAAAATTGACAGTATGCTTTACATTTTGCAGAATCCGCTGGCTGCAGAAATTTGCAAACATCCGAAAGAATATAAGTGGAGTTCTTATAATTTTCATTTTAACGGAAACACTCCGCTAAAGAAATATATTAAAGTAGATACTGACCTAATAGATAATTACTTCAAAAAAACTAAGAAATTAGATTCGGCCATATTTGAAAGAAAGATCAAAAATGTTGAAATTGACGAATACAAGCATAAACAATTTGACAGGCTTTCGAATAGTGAATTATTCGGCATAATCTCAAGCTTAACAAGTGGCAAAAGTATATTTAATTTAACAAAATCCGAACTTGAAGACCTGATTATAAAACTCAACGCTGAAACAAATGCATCTATGTTTCAGATTGCATCTCTTACTCACGAAAACTACGACTATGTGAGAAAAATATGCAAAACAGCTGAACCATTGAGAGCAAACAATTGATCCAAATCGCGCGAATGAATAGTTAATCAATTAGTTACTAAAAACAAACAGATATTATGTCTGTTTGTTTTTAGTATATAGTTATACATAAGCACTTTACGACAGCTTTAAGCGCAATAAAGAATGTTGTTACGATAGATGGTGCGGCCTTGCCGCGTTTTTTAGCCATGCGGCGGCAATCGATTCCGCCGAAGGCGTAGACCTGCGACAAAGGAGCACCTAACCGGCCCCTATCTGCTAATCCGGAAACGGCAAACACAACCTGGCTAAAGCCCTAACAACCAGCACCTTTCTCAGAACAAAGAGACATTAAGTCTCTTTGTTCTGAGAAATAGCCTGATTCACACATGCTTAGCGAGTTCCAGAGCGGCTGCTCTGGCAGAAATGTAGTGCTGCTCGTTAACTAGCCCCGGAACCGGAGGCGTCACAGCCATGAGGCGAACAAAAACAAAAGAGGCTGCCCACGGATTTGGGCAGCCTCACTGAATAAAAGCATTGGTACTAACTAACTACTAACTATTAACTAACTATTTTTTGGGTTCGAAGACAAATGTCATGCGGTTATTGGTCTTGAATACTTTGTTCGCAAATTTCTTAACATCTGCGGCTGTAGTCTTTTCAAGCATGGCGACTTCCGATTGTGAAAGATTCTCTTCTGACTTAAGAGCACCTGAGATTATGCCTACCCAGTTTGTATCCTCTTTTCTGTCCTGATAAACTTTCGACAGATAGAGTTTAATCTCCTTCATCTCTTTCTCGGTTGGTCCGTTTTTGATAAAATTGTTTATCTCGTCCTGAACAACCTGAAGAAGCTCGTCTACAAGTTTAGGGTCGGTATCAAAATCAATTGCAATCTGAAGACTTGGCTGCGGGAACTTGAGCATATCGTTGGTTACGCCTACGTGATAAGTACCTCCACGCTCCTCGCGGATAGACTTCATATATCTTTCGCGAAGAATGTATGTGATAAATTTCGAGTACATGTTTGTCTCAGGCGAGTAAGGAACCTGTGCATAGTAAATTCTGTCAACCGAAGCCTTGGAGCTTAACATGTTTTCGGCCTTATATCTGAGAGATACCTCACCAGTTCTCATAACCGGCTCCTTGTAGACGTACTTAACAGCAACGGCTGGTTTCTCGCCTTTTAGCGTACCGATATATTTTGCCACAGTTGTCTTTGCTTCCGCAGCAGTCATTGGTCCGGAAATTACAAATGTGAATCCATTGGCATTTGTAAATACCTCTTTATACATAGAAAGTATATAATCCGCGGTGATTGACTTCACAAAGTCTTTGGTATAGCATTTTTTAAGCGGAAACGAAGAATACTTAAGCGTATTTACCGAATCCATATACTTGTTGGCCTCGCTTGTCTCCGACTCCAGACTCTTTAAAATAGCATTCTTGAAGTTATTCAGGCTGCGGTCGTCTACAGAAACATCATTAAAGTAGCTGTAAAGCAGGTTCCAGAACACAAGAGAATCCTTTGCCATATATGAGCCGGATATTCCCGCATGCCTGTATCCCATATCAAGCTTAACAGATGCGCTGCTTTTGCCAAGCAACTTCTGAAGATCAACTTTATTAAGACCATTTACCGAGAAATAAGTGAGGAAACTTTCAAGAACCTTAAGCTGTTTAACATCGGCAGGAACTGAATATCCACCTGTTTTAAACGCTCTCATTCTGAACTCTTTTTTGTTACTTCCCTCTTCTTTCCATATTACTTTGGTCCCATTTGCAAAAACCCATTCAGTAGCCGAGTCAAGTTGTTTTTCGTATACTATTCCAAGGTCCTTTGAAGTAACTGCCCTCTCGCTCAATATCTTTGCCGGCTTGAGGTTTGAGTTAATTGTCAGTTTTTTCTCGCTTGCAGGAATGAATTTATCGATATCGGAGTTTTTAACCTCTTTCATCATGTCAAGAACCTGCTCTTTTGTAGGCAGATAGACCTTGTCGCTCTCAGGAACTGCAAAAATTATCACCCTGTTTTTCTCTGTGAGAATATTGGGAATGTTTGCATTAATATCCTCAAGAGTGATGCTGTTTACGCACTCTTTAGACACCTTGTACATGTCTTCCGGAGTTATAAGCGGATAGTTGCGTGTGAAGTTGTCTACAGCTGCACTGACCAAAGCTTCGTTCTTCGGATTTTTTGCCCTCAGGTAATTCTGGTCAATAGACTTCTTTACCCTCACAATTGCATCGTCGAACTCTTCCTTATAAAAACCATATTTTTGAGCTCTCTCAACTTCAATCATCAGACCTTTCAATGCCTTGAAAACTGTTTTGTTGCTGGTAGGCATCATAGTGGTAGTAAAGCTTTTTGAAGCGTAACTTATTGCCCCAAAAACAGGAACAGCCACACGGAACATGGAATCCTGACTCTCCGAAGCAACCTGTAACCTTGTACGGAACATTTCAATAAAGGCACCTCTTACAACATCTTCATAAACAGCTTTATTTGTCTGCATCTCGGAAGCAGAAAGAATAGGCAGCTTAATTGTCATCCTTACAGAAACAGCCTTTGATTCAGGGTCAGTATTAAACCCAATAATTGGTTCAATATTTTCAGGTACAGTATAGAATTCCCTCTTTGCTCCATTTGCATTTCCCGGGATTGACGAGAAACGCGCTTTAATACGTTTCTCAATATCGGCAGCATTGATGTCGCCAATAACAACTATCGCCTGAAGATCCGGACGATACCATTTGTTGTAGTAATCGACAAGAGTCTGGCGTGTAAAAGTGTTGATGATATTAGGGTCGCCGATAACATCTCTTGTTGCGAAACGAGAGCCTGTCTGTTCTACTCTCATAATACCCTTCATCATTCTTGAACGGGCATCGTCGCCCCTGCGCCACTCTTCACGGACAACACCCCTCTCTGCCTCAACCTCGGCCGGTTCGCAAGAAATGTAATGCGACCAGTCGTGAAGCGCAAGCAGTGCAGAGTCCAGAATTGTACTGCGCTGCAAAGAAGGAACCGCAGAAATATTGTATACAGTACGCTCCATAGAAGTGTAGGCATTAATATTTGCTCCGAATTTTACTCCAACACTTCCAAAATATTCAAGAAGCTTCTTCTTAGGAAAATTTTTAGTTCCGTTAAAAGCCATGTGCTCCAAAAAGTGGGCAAGGCCCCTTTGACTATCCTCTTCCTGAAGCGAACCAACATTGTGGATTATGAAGAATTCTGCCCTTCCTGCCGGATTTTTGGCTTCGCGGATATAATATGTCATCCCGTTTTCCAACTTTCCAATCTTGTACTTGCTGTCAACCGGCAGCGGCTCATTTGTCGGAAATTTTTGAGCGAAAGTGGTTGTGCCGCAAAATACAATAACTAATGCAGCAATAATGATAATTTTAAGTCTCATTTTGTAATTCCTTTATCTGTAAATGAAAGCCTTGGATCTGTTTCCTTTAGGTCTCCTTCGTTTGTTCTGATTGTCCATTTTTCTCTTGTAAGCACTTCCCAGATTTTTTCGTCGTTAAGTACGTCTTTTGAATATCTGATGCGGAAGCAATACTCCTCTTTTTCGTTGATTGCTGTTTCTACTCCCAGGCAACCGTCAATAGTTGAAAGGTAGCTTGTAAAGAAAGGCAGGCTGCGCATCACAAGAGGTTTGTCAAGACCAGGATATGCCAATTCGTACACGGCCTCATTCTTTCCTCCCCATTTTTCCACATTTGCCTTATACTCTTTTTTTATGCCGTCGAAATAACGCTCAAGAAAAGCCCTGCTGGTCATTGTTTCTCCAGTG
>Ga0074197_1002011_pt1 | contig 15179 bp, 13 predicted proteins | sample EPASupsiteSAE305_FD_64526 | JGI IMG/M metagenome (GOLD analysis project Ga0074197, IMG submission 64526) | Bioremediated contaminated groundwater microbial communities from EPA Superfund site, New Mexico - SAE3-05 reassembly with SPADES | ecosystem: Environmental > Aquatic > Deep subsurface >...
TCAGTTTTTTTTTGTGTAGGGTGCGGGCTTAACTTTTTACGGGAGCGAAATGATCGAGAAAGAAGCGTTTGCAGCCGGAATCGGATTGCTGCGGGAACCGGTTCTGCCCCTGGTGTCCATTGTCCAGTTTTTATACCTGACCGGCGATTTTGCCGCGGTAGACGAGGTGATCAGCCAGCTGCCCGCAGACATTGAAACCGGCTCGGCGCTTTACCCGGATGCGACGGCGCTGCTGGCGCCCTATGTCGACCTGCTCCAGCCCCTGGCGGAGCTCAAGGCCGGCCGCCCGCCGCAGGAACTGGTGGTGGACGTTGAGGGCAACCCGGTGGACGCCATGACCGCGACCGTTGCCCTGGTGGCGCAGAGCGTCCTCAGCCGCGAGCTGGAGCGGATCAACAGCCTGCTCTGCGCGCCGTGCAACTGTACCCTCTGCTGCGTTGGTCCGGACGCGGACATGGTCCAGGAATATTTTGAGATTCCCCTGCAGCCGGGCGAGACCGACCTCTTTGCGCTGGAGCGGATTGACGCCGAGGCGTCCAGGTCGCAGTCCATCGACCACGAACCGCCCCTGCAGATTCACGGCCGGGACTTTTTCGACCGCCCCGATCCGGCGCTGATCCACTGGCAGGCGGGCTGGAGCCTGATGTTGCCCAAAACAAGCCGGTGTCCCAGTCTGGAAGCGTCGGGGCGCTGTCGGGTCTATCCCGAGCGGCCCGAGGTCTGCCGCCGGCCGCAGATCTTCCCGTATGTGGTGGAACCCCTCAAGGCGCAGGGGCAACCGACTTTGCGTCTGCGCCAGACCCTGCTGGCGGTGGCGGACTGTCCCTATGTCCAGTTGCTGCAGGAGGAGATCAGCGCCTACGCCGCAGCCAGCGAACTGGAGATGATCTTCCGGCGCAACAAGGCCTGACCGCGCCTGCCGTTTTATAACCCTCAACGAAACCCTATGAACAGCACCGCAATTTTCTCTATTTTCGCCGCCTATCTTCTCGGCGCCGTCCCCTTTGGCCTGCTGCTGTCCCGCGGCAGCGGCATCGATATCCGCACCCAGGGCAGCAAGAACATCGGGGCCACCAATGTGGCCCGCCTGCTAGGCAAGAAGATTGGAGCCCTGACCCTGGCCTTCGATGTCCTCAAGGGGTTTGCGCCGATGTTTCTCGCCGCCCTGCTGGTGCAAGACGATCCCCAGCGCGATCTGATCATCGCCCTCTGCGGCGCGGCCTCGGTGCTGGGCCATATGTTTCCGGTCTACCTGCGGTTCAAGGGCGGGAAAGGGGTGGCCACCGCTTTGGGCGCTTTTTTGTATCTGGCCCCGCTGGCGGTGTTGGGCTGCCTGCTGGTCTTTGTGGCTGCGGTCTACCTGTCTGGTTTTGTCTCCCTGGGTTCGCTGCTCGGTTCGGCTTCGATCCTGCTCTGGCTGACGCTGCTCCACGCGCCGATCTGGAAACTGGCGCTGGCCGCGTTCATCGTTGTGATGATCTGGGGCAAGCATTATCAAAACATTGGTCGGTTAGTGCGCGGCACGGAAAAATCCTGGAAGAAAAAGGCTGAGACTCCGGCAGAGGCAGAGGGGTGAACGCCAAACAGTGGCAGGCCATTGAGCAGGCAAGAGAGGTGCTGGGCCTCGGTGATCGCGCCACCTTGGCCGAAATCAAGCGCGCCTACCATCGTTTGAGCAAGCTCCATCATCCGGATACGGCCGAAGCCGCTGGCGACAACGAGCAGATGTACCGGATTACCGCCGCCTACGAGCTGTTGAGCCAATATTGCAACGAGTACCGTTTTCCCCTCAAACGAGACGATGCCGGCAGCGAAGAGCTCGACGTCTACGACCCCGAGGACTGGTGGCAGGCCCGGTTTGGTCAGGACCCGATATGGAGCGGCAAGAAAACCAGGCGACGTTAAGAGAGGCAACGGCTCCTGGGCTGGGCAACCGCCATCAGGGGACCAGCGGTTTTTTCAGAGGGGCTGGGCAGGGCCATGCGGCAAAGAATGCGCAATAGTCGCGCACCAGTTGTTTGCGGGCCGACAAATTGATCATCCAGTAGCAGGGGCTGAGCATCAGGATATGGATGGCTTGTTTCGGCGTCATGGTTCACCCTCCGTGGCTAACGGGAAACTTTCCTGATGTTCGTATCGGCGTTGTTTGCCCAGGCGTTTAGCCTGCAGTCGTTTGACGCTTAGGGCACCTGTCGCCTCAATGCCTTTTTCGACGTTTTTATAATAGAATCGAGGGCAAGAAGTCGTCCCGCCCTCTTACCTCGTCACCAACGATTTCAACGTGACGGTCAGGCTCGTTGCAACCGCCTCCCGCCACGATCATACCCAAGGAGTACAGCGATGCAGATTCCTCAATTAATCCAAGAGCGTAGTCCGTTTGTTTCCCTGGAATTTTTCCCGCCGAAAAAGCAGGAGGAGTGGCCGGGTTTTCTTGAAACGGCGAGCGAGCTGAAGCAACTGCGGCCGCTGTTTGCCTCGGTGACCTACGGCGCCGGCGGCTCCACCCAAAGCAACACACTGGAGATCTGCGAGCGGCTGATCGCCACCTGCGGTTATGAGATTATGCCCCACCTCACCGGGGTCACCGCCGACCGGGACAAGGTCAACGGATTTTTAAGCGCGATCAAGGCAATGGGCATTGAAAACGTCCTGGCCCTGCGCGGCGACCGTCCCGCCGGTTTTGCCGGCACGGATGCGGAACTGTTCGGCGCCTTCCCCCACGCCTCGGATCTGGTGACCTACATCCGCGAGCATCATCCGCAACTGGCCATCGGCGTGGCTGGTTTCCCCGAAGCCCACGGCGAGGCGCCTTCCTTTGCCGCCGATCTGGCGGTCATGCGGCGCAAAGTGGAATGCGGGGCCGACTTCGTCATCACCCAGCTGTATTTCGACAATCGGATCTATTTTGACTATGTGGAACGGTTGCGGGCCCAGGGCGTCACCGTGCCGGTGGTGCCCGGCATCCTGCCCATCCGCAGTCTGGCCTCGCTGCGTTTTACCCTCCAGCTGTGCAACGCCCGAGTGCCGGGGCAGCTGATCAACGCCCTGATGAAGGCCCACGAGCAGGGCGGGGCCAGCGCGGTGTATGAAATTGGCGTGGCCTACGCCCGCGAGCAGGTCAAGGGGCTGCTCGACGGCGGCGCTCCCGGCGTCCATCTTTACACCCTCAACAAGGCGGACATGTGCCTGGCGGTCATGGACGGCCTGTTGTGACCGGCTGTCCCGCCTGACGCTCCAATCTGCGCAGCATGATCCGCACCCGACAGCCCAGCAGACCGGCGGCGGCCGTCAATGCGCAGATCAATCCTATCCAGAAGCCCTGGGGGCCGGGTTCCATGCCCCCCAGGCGCGCCAGTCCCAGTCCATACCCCATCGGCAGTCCAATCCCCCAGTAGGCCAGCAGCATCAGCAACAAGGGCACGCGAGTGTCCTTGCAGCCGCGCAGAATGCCGCCGCAATTGACCTGCATGGCGTCCGGCAGTTGGAAAATTGCCGCGAACACGAGCAGGGCGACGGCCAGCTGCTGGACAACCGGGTCCGCGGTGTACAGGGCGGCAATGTCTTGCGAAAATCCCAGAATCAACAGACAAGTGAGGACAGCCCCGCCCAGGGCCAGCCCTAATCCGGTACGGACAGTGCGGCGCAATCGTCGAACGCGTTTTCTGCCGATGGTGAAGCCGACGCGAACGGTCAGGGCGGTGGCCAGACTGTAGGGCAGCATGTAGAGCATGGAGGTGAAGTTGAGAGCGATCTGATGCGCGGCCACCACCTGAGCCCCCAGCTGGGCGATGAACAGGGCGATGACCGTGAAAATCGAGCATTCGATGAACAGGGTGGCCCCCAGGGGCGCCCCCAAGCGGAGAAAGGAGGCCAGGCTTGCTCCCGACGCCGACGTCCCTGCGGACTTGAGCGCAAAGAGCTGACCCGTGCCGGCAATCCGGCTTTTGGCCAGCAACAGGGCCATGAAGCCGAGCATAACCAGGATTGAAAGCGAGGTCGCCCAACCGCAGCCCACCCCGCCCATGGCCGGCAGGCCGAGTTTGCCGTAAATCAACAGGTAGTTGGCGATAATGTTGACCACCAGCCCGAGAAAGCCGGCAAACATCGACAGGCGCGGTTTGCCCAGGCCGTCTCCGCCGCCCTTGAGGGCGAAAAAGACGCCGCCCAGCGGCAGCCCCCAGGAGATGGCGAACAGGTAGCGGCTGGTGATCGGGATCACCTCGGGACTCACCCCCATCCAGACCATGCAGGGCTGCATCAACCAGAGGCTCGGCATCAGCAGCAGGCCGGCCGTCAGCCCGACGACCATGCCCTGGCGGATGGAACGCCGCAACGCCTGGCTGTCGCCCCGGCCGTGCGCCTGAGCCACCAGCGGGGTTACGGCGTTGAGCAGGCCGATCAGGAACAGGTAGACCGGGAAAAAAATCGAGGAGCCCACGGCCACCGCCGCCAGATCGACCGCACTGACCCGCCCGGCCATGACCGTGTCGACAAAGCCCATGGCCGTCTGGGACAGCTGGGCCAGGACCAACGGCCCGGTGAGCGCAAGGAGGACGCGGGCTTCGTGGCGAATAAGGACGAGGGTTTTCACAAACAGATCGGGAAGGGAAAAAGGGAAAGGGACCAGGGCGTTAGCCGCCTCTTTATCTGGAGCGACTCCGTTCCGTCAGGTGCGTGCCAGTTTGCGGGGCAGCGAAAAAAACAGCCGCCACCGCGCAGGCGTCTGGCTGACGGCCGGCCAGCGGAGGACAATCTTTTTTTAGAGACGAAGCAGCATCTTCCCCTGATCAATCAGGCTGTTGCGCGGCAACCACCCCATATCGGGCGTAAGTGGTCGTCAAGATCCTGACCATGCCCTGCAGCCCGTAGCGCTCGGCAATGATGCGATGCTGCCGTTCCATCCGCTCCGGGTCGCGGCGGGGCAACTGGGCCAGTTCAGTTAAGCCCTGACTGGCGGCGGCGACGTCGTCGTACTCGACCAGGCGATAATCCTCGATGTGGCTGAGCGGTTCCATGGTCGAAGGGATGCGGCTGGCGAGCACCGGCAGGCCGTTGAGCAGGCTCTGGATCAGGGATTGGGAAACGCCCTCCGCCTCGTTGGAGGAAAAAAAGAACAGATCAAAGGCGCTGAAAAACTGCTCCGGTTGTTCCTGATGACCGGCAAAAATAATCCGATCCGCCACGCCCAGCGCCTCGGCCTGGGCCTGGAGTTTGCCTAATTCGTCGCCGCCGCCCACCAGCATGAACCGGTACTGGGCCGGCATGGCCGCCGCAGTCTTGACGATGAACGGATGGCCCTTGTAATGACGGAGAAAGCCGACGTTGCCCACCAGGACCTCGTCCTCGCCAATGCCGTAAGCCTGGCGAATGTTGCGGCGGTTTTCCGGCGAAAAACGAAAGCGGCCCTCATCGTTGCCGGTGGAAAGCACGGCTGTTTTTTCCCGCGGCACGCCCTGGGCAACCAGCTGATCGGCAATGGCCGCGCTGCAGGTGAAGACGACATGGGGAAACAGGGTGTAGCACAGGGCTGAGGAGATCGGCGCGAGCACGTGGCGGGTGCGGACGATCAGCGGAACCCGGCACAAGCGGGCAATGGCGCCGGCCATCCAGGAATCTTCCGACGAATGGGTGTTGACCACCGTGGGCTTGAGCGCCCGGATGAGGCGATACAGCTCCCACCAGGAGGCAAGGTTGAGCTTGGCAAAGGTCGACACCCCATGCACGGCAATTCCTTCGGCGGCGGCCCGACGCGCCAGTACGGAGTCGCGGGGGACAATCAGGGCCACGCGGAAGCCCAGCCGGCGCATCTCGCGCAGTTCGGTCAGGACGCGAATCTCCTGGCCGCCCCAGGACCGGCTCCACTCGGTGTGGACCACCAGCGGGCTCTGTTTCATCGGTTGTGCGTCCACCATGTTCTCCTTGGGTAAAATAAACGTCTTTGGCTGTCCCGGCGCGCTAAAACGCCGCTTGCGATCAAGACGACGACGCAGACGGACGCAAGGCTGCGCCGCGTCCGGGGCAATGTCTGTTGATGCAGGACAGGGATTAAACCGGGGGTGTTGACACGTTCCGGGCCGCGCGTGCTCCGTCCTCCAGGCCAGGGGGACGGAGCGGTGCGACCGGTTTATTCGGCGCCTTCCTCGAGCTGTTCCCAGATGGGGCCGGCGGCGGTGTCGAGGATGGTCACGCCCTGGCGCAGCAGTTCCTCGCGGGCGGAATCGGCGGCGGTCCAGTCCTTGAGCTGCCGGGCCCGCTCGCGCTGGCGGATGAGCCGGTCAATCTCCGGCGTCAGGGGACAATGTTTGAGGCGGAGCACGCCCAGCACGGTGTTGACCATGCGCAGCGCTTCCAGCACGTCGGTTTTCTGCTCCAGGTCAAGATGCCGCAACTGCACCAAAGGATTGGTCTGCTTGATAAAATTAAACAAGGCGCCAATCGCCCCGGAGAGGTTGAGATCGTCGTTCAGGGCGTCGACAAAGCGTTTTTCCAGCTCGGAAACGTAGGAAGCCACCTCGGGATGGGGCAGGCCGGCGGGCAGGCACCGCAGTTTGCAGGTGTATTCGTCAATCCGCCGCAGGGCGGTTCGGGCCGCGTCCAGCCGCTTGTAGGAAAACATTTGGGGTTTGCGGTAGTGCACGCCCATCAGCATGAAACGGAGTTCCCGGCCGGTATAGCCTTTGGCCAGCACCTCGCTCAGGGTGACCACGTTGCCGGTGTCGCTGGCCATCTTGCGGCCGTCCTTGAGCAACTGACCGGAATGGAGCCAGTAGTTGGCCAGCGGTTTGCCGGTGAGGGCCTCGGCAATGGCGATCTCGTTTTCATGGTGGGGAAAAAGCAGATCCTGGCTGGCGGTGTGGATGTCCAGGGTTTCGCCGAGATACTTGGTCGACATGGCGGTGCACTCGATATGCCAGCCGGGCCGGATGTTGCCCCAGTCGGTCTCGTAGAACAGGCCTGCTTTCAGTTCCGCTAGGGTCGAGCGTTTGAGCAGGGTGAAGTCGCGGGGATTGTCCTTTTCGTAGTTGTCCAGGTCCACGGTCTGGCCGAGCTTGATCTTGCTTAAATCGATCCCGGACAGCCGCCCGTAGCGCTTGAATTTGGAGATGTCGAAATAGATCGAGCCCAGTTTTTCGTAGGCGTAGCCCTTGTGGATCAGGTCGTGGGCAATCTCGATCATGTCGCCGACGTGTTCGGAGGCCAGCGGATAGCCGGTCGCCTGTTCCACGTTGAGGATCTCGACCGCCTGCTTGAATTCGTCGATGTACTTGCCGGTGAACTCGCGCAGGTCGGCCCCCGCATTGATCGCCCCGGTGATCGTGTTGTCGTCAAGGTCGGTAAAATTCATGTACAATTCCACCGCATACCCGCGAAAGCGGAGATACCGGTTGATCAGGTCGGCGACGATGAAGCGGCGGCAATGGGCGATGTTGGGCGATTCGGCGGCGGTGGGGCCGCAGGCGTAGAGGGTCACCCGGTTGTCGCGGATTGGGCGGAAGACCTCTTTTTTGCGGCTCATGGTGTTGAACAGCCGCAGCTGCGAGGTCTCTTCCTTGACCTTTTCCTGGGGTTTGAACAGGGTCGTGCTCAGATAGCGCTCGCCGCCGTCGGGCAGAATCACGACAATGCAGCCCTCGCCGATCTCCTTGGCCCGCTCCATGGCCACATACATGGCGGCGCCGCTGCTCATCCCGGCGAAAATGCCTTCCTCGGCGGCCAGCAGGCGGACGGTGCGAAAGGCGTCCTCGTCGTCGATGTCGACAATGGCGTGGGGCAGGGTTTTGTCGAAGATGCCGGGCTTGTACGACTCCTTCATGTTCTTCAGGCCCTGGATCTTGTGGCCGCGATGCGGCTCCACCGCTATCACCCGCACTTCCGGATGATGCTCGCGGAACCAGCGCGACAGCCCCATGGCCGTGCCCGAGGTGCCCAGGGTGACAATGATGTCGGTGACCCGGCCGCCGGTCTGCTCCCAGATTTCCGGGGCCGTGGATTTGCAGTGCGCCTGCCAGTTGGCCGGATTGTTGAACTGGTCGGCCAGGAAATAGCGCTCCGGATGCTCGCGCGCCAGGGCGTAGGCCTTTTCGATGGCCCCGTCAGTGGCGCGTTTGGCCGGAGTAAGGATGATTTCCGCGCCATAGGCCTGCATGATCAGGCGCCGTTCGATCGAGGCCGATTCGGGCATGATCAGCTGGCAGCGATACCGTTTGGCGGCGCAGACCATGGCCATGCCGATGCCGGTGTTGCCGCTGGTGGCTTCAAGCAGGATTTTGTCGCGGGTCAGTTCACCGCTTTTTTCAGCGGCTTCGACCATGGACAGGGCGACCCGGTCTTTGATCGAGCCGCCGGGATTGCGAGATTCGAGTTTGCCCAGCAGCTGGACCTTGCCGGCGGCGGGATTGAGCCGGGACAACTCTACCAGCGGGGTATTGCCTATTAATTCAACGAGTTTCATGATGCTCAAAGAAGTTTCAATGGATCAAAGCGATATGGACGCCCGCAACATAGTCTATTTCCAGGCAAAGCGCAAAACAACCGCCCGGCCGGCGAGAAATTTGTCGCCGCCGGCGCGGGGCGCGCAACCGGGGAGCAAACGTCTCCGGCCGCGCTATTCCTTGAGCACCACCCGCAGGGTGCCCTCACGGACCTCAATGGCGGCGACGCCGGCGGCAAATCCCTGCCAGAATCCGGGTTCCGCGCCGAACACCTCAATCAGATCGATGTTTTTCAGGCCGCCGAGCCAGGCGTTGGGCAGGGGCACGCCCATCACCGAGACGCCGCGCAGGATCACCACCGGCCGGCCGCCCCGAAAGGCCAGTTCCGCCCCGGCGCGCACCTTGAGCACCTTGCCGCCCATGATCGGAAAATCCGGGTCCACCGGGATGAGCAGTTTGACGCTGACCAGGTCGTTTGCAAAATCAACCGCCATCCTGCTCGCCAGATCGGGGTTCTGGCCAATCATGCCGTTGACTTCCCGCTCGCTCAGCCGAATCTCCCGCGACGCGCCCTCCTCGCTGTAGGGCTCGGGCCGCAGATCCTCTCGGCTTGGCGTTTCCCCTTGCCGCGCCGGCAGCGGGCGGCGGGGGCCGCCAGCGACTTGCTCAAACCGTTCCAGCTTGTGTTCCAGCCGCTGCTCCTCCGCCGGGCTGAGCACCACTGGTTCAAAGGGTCCAGGAAACAACCAGCTCTTGACAATCAACAGGGTGACCACCATGGTGAGCAGCATGGCGGCAACGACAATGCCGATCACCTTGGCGGTGGAGAGGCCGGATTTTTCTTGAGGGATTTCCATGGCGATTTCCTTGGGAAGCAAGCGGTTTTCCCCTTCTATACGCCACGAGCCCGCCCCTGTCAAACACCGCGCGCCACAGAGGGGAAAACAGGCGGGAAACAAACAAAACAACAAAATGATAGGCCCCTGCCAACACAATTGGCTTGCGCCGTTTGCCAATCTCCTGTAAGTGCATCGCACTCCAGCAACCACACAACTTTTCCCCAGGGATTTTCACCTTCAATGAACGGCTATCTCCTTTTCATCCTGAGCGTTCTGCTGCTTGGCCACCTGCTGGACCTGACGGCGGCGCTGCTCAATCTCCGTCGCCTCAGCCCGGAGCTGCCGGCGGAGTTCGTCGGGGTCTTTGACAACGAGCAATACGCCCGTTCGCAGGCCTACACCCGCGCCACCACCCGGTTCGGTCTGATCCAATCCACGGTAAGCCTGGCGTTGACTGTGGCCTTTATTGTCGCCGGCGGATTTAATTATGTGGATCTCGCCGCCCGCAGCTTCGGTTTTCCCTCGATTCCCACCGGCCTGCTGTTCACCGGGATGCTGGCCCTGCTGTCGACCATCGCCGGGCTGCCGTTTTCGGTGTACTCCACCTTTGTGATCGAGCAGCGTTTCGGCTTCAACACCACCACCGTCGCCACCTTCATTCTCGATGGGCTCAAAGCCCTGCTGCTGGCCGTGGTCCTCGGCGGGCCCCTGTTGGCCGCCATTCTCTGGTTTTTCGAGACCAGCGGCTCAAACGCCTGGCTCTACTGCTGGATCGCCGCCGTCGCCTTTGTCCTGGTGGTGCAGTTCCTGGCCCCGGTGGTGATCATGCCGCTGTTCAACAAGTTCACGCCGCTGGCCGAGGGCGAACTCAAAGCGGCCATCACCGGCTACGCGGAGCGACAACGGTTCGCCATCCAGGGAATTTACACCATGGACGGGTCCAAGCGCTCCACCCGGGCCAACGCCTTTTTCACCGGTTTCGGCCGCTTCCGCCGCATCGTTTTTTTCGACACCCTGACCGACAAACTGGCCGCCAGCGAGATTGTGGCCGTGCTCGCCCACGAAATGGGCCACTATAAACTCAAGCACATCCCGATGATGATGGCGCTGTCCATCCTGCAGATGGGGTTGCTGTTCTTCATCCTCTCGCTCTTCCTCGGCAACCAGGGGCTGTTTGCCGCCTTTGGCATGGAGCACGTCTCGGTGTACGCCTCGCTGGTTTTCTTCGGCTTCCTCTACTCGCCGATTTCCACCCTGCTGGCGATTGGCTTCAACGCCTTTTCGCGGCGCAACGAGTATCAGGCCGACAGCTACGCCGCCCAGACCCTGGAGTCCGACGGAGGCGGCGAGGCGCTGATTAGCGGGCTGAAGAAACTCAGCGTCAGCAACCTGAGCAATCTGACCCCACATCCGCTCCAGGTGGCGCTCAACTACAGCCATCCGCCGGTCCTGGCCCGGATTGCCGCCCTGCGCCGCCTGGCCCCGGCCGCCGGCGCAACGGGAAACTGAGGCTATGGATCAGATGGACAGCCGCCTCCATGCGGCCTGGCTTAGTCAACTCACACGCGAATACAACGACATTTGCTATCAATACCGGGTCCGCCTGCAGCCGCCGGTGCTGACGATCAGCCGCAACCGCAAGCAACTGGGCAGCTGGTCGGCCGGGGACCGGACCTTGAGCCTCAGCCATTTTCTGATCAGCGGACACCCCTGGAACCTGACTCTGCAGGTGCTGAAGCACGAAATGGCCCACCAGATGGTCAGCGAAATCCACGGCCGGGACGACGTCGGCCACGGGCCGCTTTTTCGCGAGGCCTGCGCCCGGATTGGTCTCGACGCTCCCTTTCATCGGGCCAGCGCCGATCTTGACGAAGGGCTGGCCGATGCGGGCCAGGGAACCGCCGCCACCGAGCAGGGACGGCAGGTGATCGACAAGGTGCGCAAACTGCTGGCCCTGGGCGGATCGGACAACGAACACGAGGCGGCGCTCGCGGTGCAGCGGGCCGGCGAACTGCTGACCCGCTACCGGCTGGATTTCGACGCCCTGGCCGAGGACGAAGGGCTGACCCATCGCACCATCAACACCGGCGGCCGCACCCTGCCGGCGCACCGCAAGGCGATCTGCTCCATTCTCGAAGCCTGCTTTGCGGTACGGGTGATCTGCGCCTCGACCTACGACCCGCTGACCGACCAGGTGTTCAAAACCATCGAACTGCTCGGACGCGAGGAAGAAACGGCCATTGCCGAGCACTGCCATCATTTCCTCGAAAACCGGCTGCAGGCCTTGTGGGAGCGGAACCGGCGCGGTTTTGCCGGCAACAGCCGCATCGCCAAAAAAAGCTATTACCTGGGCGTACTGGCCGGGTTTCGCGAAACCCTGGAACGCTCGCGCCGCAGCGTCGCCCCGGCCGCGCCTGTCCCCGCGCACGGATCGCGTCAGACCGCCGATTTGCCGGCGCACCGGGCGCTGCTGGCCGGGCAACGGCTGGAGGCGTTCGTTGCCTTTCGGTTTCCCCGGTTGCGGCAGATGCGCGGCAAAGCCACCGCCATGCACGGCGAGGCCTACCGCCAGGCCCTGACCGAAGGCCGGGAGCTGACCCTGCACCGGCCCATGGACGGCAGCGCGCCCACCCGCCTGCTGTCCTGAATTCCCTTGGAGTATTAGGTTTGCATGAGCGCGCGCCGGTGTCCTTGACGCCGGACGGCCGCGTTTATTATAGAAGATGTGAGAAGCGCAGCATGTTGTTGCAGGAGGAGCATACGGGTGAACTATACCATGGAACGTTGGAACATTAACAAATCGTCGGACCTCTACGGGGTTACCGAATGGGGCGGCGGTTATTTTTTCGTGGCCGAAAACGGCGACATGATGGTCATGCCCGAGCCCGGCGCGGTCAGTCGGGCGGTGAGCATCGCCGAGATTTCGGGCGGCATCCGGGAACGCGGCTTTGACATGCCGGTGCTGCTGCGGATCGAAAACATCCTCGACGCCCAGATCACCAGCCTGAACGAGACCTTCCGCTCCGCCATGGAGGAACTGGGCTACCAGGGGACCTTCATGGGGGCCTACCCGATCAAGGTCAACCAGCAGCAGCAGGTGGTGGAAAAGATCACCCAGTTCGGCTCGCGCTACCATCACGGCCTGGAGGCTGGCTCCAAGGCTGAGCTGATCGCCGCCATGGGCATGATGCGCGACAAGAAGGCGGTGCTGATCTGCAACGGCTACAAGGACGAGGAATTCATCGATCTCGGCCTCTACGCCACCAAGATCGGCTTCACCTGCATCCTGGTGGTGGAGATGCCCGACGAGCTGCCGCTGATCATCGAGCGCTCGAAAAAGCTGCAGGCCAAGCCCATCCTGGGCATCCGGATCAAGCTCTCGGCCCAGGCCGGCGGCCACTGGTCGGAGTCCGGCGGCGAACGCTCGATCTTCGGCCTCAACACCTCCCAGATCATCCAGGCGGTGGATCTGCTGTCCAGCGCCGGCATGCTCGACTGCCTCAAGCTGGTCCACTATCACCTGGGCTCGCAGATCTCCAACATCCGCGAAATCCGCACCGCAGTCAACGAGGCCTGCCGGGTCTACGCCGGGCTGGTCAAGGAAGGCGCCCAGGTCGAATATCTCGATCTCGGCGGCGGCCTGGCCGTGGATTACGATGGCTCCCAGTCGAACTTCCTCTCCAGCCGCAACTACACCCTCAAGGAGTACTGCACCGACATCATCGAGGCGGTGATGACCTCGCTGGAGGATGAGAACATTCCCCACCCGACCATCATCACCGAATCGGGCCGGGCGCTGGTGGCCTACTACTCGATTTTGCTGTTCAACATCCTCGACGTCACCCAGTTCCAGGCCGATCCGCTGCCCGAGAAACTGCCCGAGGGCTGCGCCCCGCAGCTTGAATACATGGTGCAGGCGCTGAAAGACCTGACTGTGCGCAACATCCAGGAGGTGTTCAACGACGCCGTGTTCTACCGCGACGAGACCCGGCGGCTGTTCCAGAACGGCAAAATCAGCCTGCGCGAACGCTCCCTGGCCGAGCAGCTGTTCTGGACCACAATCAACGAAATCAGCCGTTTGTCCAAAGAGCTGAAAAACCCCAGCACCGAGCTGATCGACCTCGACCGGGTGCTGTCGGATTTCTACTACTGCAACTTCAGCGTGTTCCAGAGCCTGCCCGACGCCTGGGCCATTGGCCAGCTGTTTCCGATCATGCCGATCCACCGGCTGGACGAGGAGCCGGTCCGCAAGGGCATCCTGGCCGACATCACCTGCGACTGCGACGGCAAGATCGACCAGTTCATCGACAAACGGGGCGTCAAACGCTACCTGCCCCTGCACGAACTCAAGCCCTACGAGGAATACTACCTCGGGGCCTTCCTGGTCGGCGCCTACCAGGAGACCCTGGGCGACCTGCACAACCTGCTGGGCGACACCAACGTGGTCACCATCCGCATCAAGGACGGCGGCGAATACGAGTTCGTCAGCGAGCAGGAAGGGGACACCGTGGCCGAGGTGCTGAGTTACGTCCAGTACGACCCAAAGCGGCTCTTTGTCCGCTTCCGTGAAACCGCCGAGCAAGCGGTGCGTTCCGGCCGGATCAGCGCCCAGGAACGACGGGAGATTGTTGAAGCGTATGAGGCGGGGTTGCGGGGGTATACCTATTTTGAGCGGTGAATTGGCAGACGATATGTTATCCAAAAATGATCTCAAAGCAGCTGTGGGTGAAGCATTAAGAAGGCTCTTGCAAATAGATGGCAGCCTGTTCAAGTGCCCAATTGAGGAAGACTTTCTATACGATGCCCGTAAGCTTCATGAAGTCTGCATAAACCATAAGCTCGCCAACCACTTGGAGGCCGTCATTCTGCCTCTTACCGCACGCATGGGGAAGATGTTCGTCGATATAGAATTCAACCGAGAAGGGATGAACTCTAAAGAGGCAACGATAGGCAACGAAAACAAATTAGTCAGACCAGATATAATTGTTCACAATAGAAGAAGCGCTCAACACAAAAAGAACTTGCTCGTCGTTGAGTGCAAAAAAGCCGGTTGTTCGCAAAATGATATCAATACAGACCAATCGAAGATCCGGGATCTGATGGAAGATACTCGTTATTTATACTCGTTTGGCCTATGGGTAGCTTATGGGAAGAATCGTATTGACGCTGTTTTATTCTTCAAAAATGCAACTGGCATAGAGTCAGAACCTCTTCCAATCACAATTGATGCGGACTAGTCGAAGGGGCACAGCAGCGTGTAGCCTCGATGCAGCGCAGCGAAATCCGGGAGTCTCTGAGGCTTGGTTGCACTCCATGGAAGCGAGCGTCACCCCCCTAAATGGCAGGATTTGAACGAAGGATGGACTGAAGCTCCCTGCGGTCGAGATGGCCGAAATGGGGACGCCAAGTGCGGCTGATGGGCGTGGCCGTTATACACTCGAACCTTTTTTGCTCTGTCGACCGCAGGGAGAAATCTCCAAACCGACATGCCAAGTTTTTACGTTTACCTGCTGACAAACCAAAACAACAAGGTCATGTACGTTGAGGTAACCAACAACCTCGTTCGCCGGATCTACGAAAATAAGCATGTAGCCTGAATGCAGCGTAGGAAATCCAGGAGTCTCTGAGGCTTGCTTGCACTCCATGGAAGCGAGCGTCACCCCCCTATGGCAGGGTTTGAACGAAGGATGGACTGGAGATCTCTCCTGCGGTCGAGATGACCGAAATGGGGACGCCAAGTGCGGCTGATGGGCGTGGTCGTTATACACGCCAACCTTTTTTGCTCTGTCATATAAAGGCAAGAGTCGAAAAATTAGATAAGCTGGGGTGAGGAGAAGAGACGAAGTGTCAAAGGCATATAGCCTCTCGAAATGCGAAAATCTCTTCTCACCCTGGCGCCTTTGAAGCC
>Ga0074197_1002015_pt1 | contig 15172 bp, 15 predicted proteins | sample EPASupsiteSAE305_FD_64526 | JGI IMG/M metagenome (GOLD analysis project Ga0074197, IMG submission 64526) | Bioremediated contaminated groundwater microbial communities from EPA Superfund site, New Mexico - SAE3-05 reassembly with SPADES | ecosystem: Environmental > Aquatic > Deep subsurface >...
CGCTTGATGCCGGTGGCTTCGGCGGGGCCGCGGCCGTGCGGGCCCTGGATCATGTCGCAGTTGAAGTAGGTGTCGGCGAACACGGCGCAGCCTACGGGCGCCACGCCCACGGTGCGGCCGCGGATGCCCAGTTCGTCCATCACTTCGGCCACCAGGCGGTGGATGATGCCGTGCCCGCAGCCCGGGCAGTAGTGCATCTTGACGTCGAGAAGGGATTCGGGTTTCTTATTTAACAGCTGCATATTCTTTGGCCTCCTTCTTGAGGATCTTGTCCATGGTCTTGCAGACTTCGTCCGCGGTGATCACGGACGCGCCGGGCTTGGCGTGCAGGTGGACGTTCGCGCGGCCGTTGATGGCCAGTGCCACGTCTTCCACCATCTGGCCGAGGCTCATCTCGACCACCAGGAAGTTCTTCACGCGCTTGGAGAGCTCTATCAGGCGGGCCTTGGGGAAAGGCCACAGCGTGATGGGGCGCAGCAGGCCCACTTTCAGGCCCTTCTCGCGGGCCTGCTTCATGGCGGCCACGCAGACGCGTGAGGAGATGCCGTAGGCCACCAGCACGATGTCGGCGTCCTCTATCATCTGCTCTTCGTAGAGCACTTCGCTCTGCTCGATAGCCTTGTAGCGCTGCACGCGCTCGTTCACCATGATCTCCACGCCGCCCTCTTTGAGGTCGTAGGATTTTACTATGCGCTTGTTGCGCCCTTCGCACTTGCCCAGCGCCCAGGCCGGTTCCGTGAGGGTCTTGGGGTCTATCTCGGGGTGCTTGAATTCCACGGGCTCCATCATCTGGCCCAGGATGCCGTCGGCCAGCACCATGGAGGGAATGCGGTACTTGAAGGCAACTTCGAAGCACTTGTGCGGGAAATTCCCCAGCTCGGTGACGCAGTTGGGCGCCATCACGAAGCAGCGGTAATCGCCGTGGCCGCCGCCGCGGGTGGCCTGCCAGTAGTCGCCCTGGGCGCCGGCTATGTTGCCCAGGCCCGGGCCGCCGCGCATGACGTTGCCGATGAAGATGGGCAGGTCGGCGCCGGCCGCGTAGGAGATGCCTTCCTGCTTGAGGCTCATGCCGGGGCTGGAAGAGGAGGTCATGCAGCGCACGCCGGTAGCGCCGGCGCCGTAGACCATGTTGATGGCGGAGACTTCGCTCTCGGCCTGCACGAACGCGCCGCCGACCTGCGGCAGGCGCCAGCTCATGTATTCGGGGATCTCGTTCTGGGGGGTTATGGGGTAACCGGCGAAGAAGCGGCAGCCGGCGCGGATGGCGCCTTCGGCCAGGGCTTCATTGCCTTTCATCAGTTTTTTTTCAGCCATGATCATGCCTCCTTATTTGTAGACCTTGATCGCAAGGTCGGGGCAGATGCGCACGCAGCTCAGGCACGCGATGCAGCAGCCTTCCTTGGAGTCTTTGGCCGGGTAATAACCGGTCTTGGAGAATTTATCGGACTTTTCGATGCACTTTTTCGGGCAGACCTGTATGCACAGGTAGCAGCCCTTGCACTTATCCACGTCGACTTCCATCTTTGGCATAGAACCTCCGGTTTTTACTCTGCGGCGCGGCGTGGCGTATCGGCGGGAGAGACTGCTGTCGAGCTGCCTGAAGTCGCGCGTGGTGCTGAAAGCTATATAAAAAGTATAACAAAAAAAACCGGGCTTTAATACCCGGTTTTTTGTTAGTAATTAACGGCGGTTCAGGGCAGTTTGAGCAGGCGCCGGGTCTCGGCTATGAGAACTTCGGGATTTACCGGCTTCTTCAGCACGGCCACGTTGCCGAGTTTGGCCAGGTGCTGTACGCTTTCCGGCAGGCCGGTGGAGAAGATTATGGGCGTGGCGGTCTGGAAAAGATTGCGCAGTCGGTCGAACACCTTCTGCCCCCCGCCGGCGGGCATGTCCACGTCCAGCACCAGCAGGTCTGGCTGGAACTGCTGGTACAGGGTCACCGCGGCCACCGCGTCCTCGGCCGTGCGCACTTCGAAGCCGGCTTTGACGAAGATCTCCTTGTAGATCTCCAATATGCTCAGGTCGTCGTCTACCGCGAGAATTTTAGCCATTTCAGTTCTCCCCCGCCCCGTTCACCTTAAGGATAGCATTATAAAATTTATCCAGGGCGGCGGTCATGGCCGCGGCCCCGAAGCGGGGCAGGCCCTCCGCGTTCCTGGAGAGCGCCCAGTCCTTGGCGGCTTTTCCCAGCCGCAGGCGCAGTCCGCCGTCGGCGGCCAGTTTTTCTATGGCATCGGCCAGGGCGCCGGCATCTGCCGGCGGCACTATAAGACCGGTCTCCCCGTCGCGGACTACGTCCGGCAGGCCGCAGACGGAGGTGACCACCGCCGGTATGCCGAGAGCCTGGGCTTCCAGCGGCGCGCGGCCCATGGCCTCGTTCAGCGAGGGTTGTACGTATACGTCCAGCACTCCCATGAGCGCCGCAGCGTCGGCGCGGAAGCCGGTGAAGAGGATCTTCTCCGTTGCTCCAAGTTTTCCGGCCAGGGCACGCAGTCCGGATTCCAGCTGTCCGCCGCCTATTACCATGAACCGGAAGTTCAGCGCCGGAGAGGTTTCCCGGAGCCGCGCCGCGGCCTTAATGAAATATTCGACGCCTTTGACTGGCTCCAGGCGGGCCACCGTGCCTATAACTATCTCATCACCGCCGAGACCGAGGGTCTCCCGCCCAGGCGCCTGCACGCAGGAAAAGTCCACGCCGCTGTGCACTACCGTCCATTGCGACGGGCGGCCTATGCCGGCGGCCGCGGTCTCCCGCTTCTCCCCGGGAGTGAGGGCTATGAAATGGTCGGTGAAGTTCGCAAGAAAGCGTTCGGCCAGTTTGAAGACGAAGGTCTTTGCAAAGCCGTAGTAGCCGTAGAGCAGGTGCCCGTGCGGGGTATGCACGACCACTGCGGGCTTTACTGCTTTCAGGTTGGCCAGGGCCGCGGCCAGCCGGCCCAACGCGCCGGCCTTGGAGGTGTGGGTGTGGACGATGTCCGGCTGCAGGCGCACCAGCAGGGCTTTCAATTCCATGAGGGCGCGGAAGTCCCGGGGCGTGCTTATCTCCCGCTGCAGTTCCTGCACTTCTATGTAGGCGACTTCGGGCGGAAGCAGGTTGCGCAGGGCAGCCGACTCCGGATGCGGGCCGGCTATCAGCGTGACTTCGTACGAGCCAGCCTGCGCGGCGCAGGAATCAACGGTGTTGCGGCTGGAGCCGCCCGGCTCCAGGCGGGTTATGATGTGGACGACCCGGGGCTTGCTCACTGGGCGCTCCTGGTGGCGGCCTGGGCAGCGCAGAGGCAGGCGCAGAAGATGAAGATCACACCGGAGACGTAGGTCCAGAGCAGCAGGGCCATGATTCCCCCGAAAGCCCCGTAAAGGGCGTTAAGGGCGGCGGCGTAGCGGAGGTAGAGCACGAACGCGTGCTGGGCCGCGGCCAGCAGCAGCGTGGCGCAGAGAGCCGGGAACCAGACCTCGGCGTAGCGCGTGCGGCGGTGCGGGGCCAGTTTATAGAAGAAGACCAGGCTCATGAGGACTATCAGCCAGGGGACGGCTGACAGCCAGAATTTGTAGGCCATGGGCAGCAGGAAGCCGCTCTTGAAGAGGCCGCCGGAGAGCTTTCCGAGCAGCGGCAGGGCGATGCCCGCCAGCACTGCCAGGCAGACGGCGCCCAGAAGGGCCAGGCTCTTGAGGGGCAGCTTCCACCAGTTGGTGCCGGAGGTGCCCCAGGCGCGGTTGGCGGCCTGGATCAGCGTGGTGAAGAACTGCGAGGAGATCCAGACCAGCATGACCAGGGCCACTATCCCCGCCTCCCCCCTGGTCCTGACCACCCTTGAGACGGTGTTGAAGACGTAATGCTGCATGTCGCCGCTGATCGGCACGAAGCTCTCCGCCGCGGCTATCACGGCGCCGGCGGCCGTGGCCTTGTCCACGAACATGCTGGCCGCGGTCACGAACAGCAGCAACAGCGGGAACAGGGCAAAGAAAGCGCTGTAAGCGAACGCGGCGGCGCGCTGTCCGCCGTCGATCTGGTTGAATTTCTGCGCCGCCAGCCGGGCCGTGGCCCAGCCTCTGCGCGCGCCTCTCTTGATCTTGTCTTGCATCGTGCCGGACCGCGCGGGAGCTCCCGGCGGTCCTGGCGCCGTCAGGCGCCTTTACGGGTCTCCTCGAGCGCTTCGGCTATCATATCGGCGGCGTTATTGAGGTCCTTGGAAGAATGCCGGTAGCAGACGTAGCCGTGGTGGTAGGGCTGCAGGAACACCTTGCGGCGGATCAGTTCGGTGTAGAACTTCACGCGCCGCTTCTTGTACGCGCCGGTCTCGTCCTTGTCGAAGGTGATGTAGGGCATCCACGGCTCGCCGGTGAACTGCACCGGCAGGCCGCTCTGCTTCACGTATTTGCGCACCTTGCGGCAGAAGGCGTGGCCGCGTTTAGCTATGACGTCGAGCATATTGTCGCGCTCGAGGATCTCTATGGTCTTAAGGGAGGCGACCATGGCCAGGGTGTTGTTGAAGTAGGTGGAGGAGACGAAGGCCTTGCTCACCAGCACGTCCATGATGTCCTTGCGGCCGGCCACCATGCTGATCTCGTAGCCGTTGGCCATGGCCTTGCCGAACACGCTCATGTGCGGCGTCACGCCGAAGAACTTCTGGGCCCCGCCCAGGCTCACGCGGAAGCCCGTGCGGATCTCGTCGAAGCACAGCACTGCGCCGTACTGCTCGGCGAGCTTCTTGCAGCCTTCCAGGAAGCCGGGCTTGGGCATCTCCACTTCGTGGGCGTTGGGGTGGCCCAGGGGGGTCATGATGATGAGGGCCACGTCGCCGCCGTGGGTCTTCAGGAGGTCTTCCAGGCCCTGCAGGTCGTTGTATTCGAATTCGAGCACGTCCTCGTAGTTCTTGGGGAGCACTCCGCCCTTGTTCTCCACGCACCAGTCGTGCCAGCCGTGGTAGCCGCAGCGGATGGTCTTGGTCTTGCCGGTGAAGGAGCGGGCGATGCGGCCGGCCAGGGTGGTGGAGTCGGAGCCGGTCTTGGTGAACACCACTTTTTCGGCGGAAGGGATGAGCGAGACGGCTTTCTTGGCCAGGGTGTTCTGGATCTCCTGCACTATGGACATGCAGAAGCCCTTGTTCTTGATCTGGTCGATGACGGCCCGGTCTATTTCTTTCTCACGGTGGCCGATGATGATGGGGCCGTAGGCGCAGAGCATGTCCAGGTACTCGTTGCCGTCCACGTCGGTGACCTTGCCGCCCTTGGCGGACTCGAAGAAGATGGGGTATTCGCCCGGGACGAAGTTGTACGGGCGCCGGATGCCCATCATGCCGCCGGGGATTAGCTCCTGCGCTTCCTTGTAGAGCCGCTCCGAATTGTCGAGTTTAAGATGTTCAGCCATGGTCGTCTCCTTATTTCCTGGTGGTCATGCGTTCGTATAGTTTCTTTACCACGAAAGTCGCTACGTGCTCGGCGTAGGTGCCGGCGCCGAAACCGGCGTCGTAGCCGAGTTCCTTGGCCAGCTTGTTGTTGACGCGCGGGCCGCCCATGACCAGCAGGGTACGCCCGCGCATTTTCTCCGCCTCGGCGAGCTCTATGAGCTCGGTGAGGTTCTTTATATGCACGTCCTTCTGGGTGACGATCTGTGAGACGAGCACGGCGTCGGCCTTGAGTTCCTTCGCCTTGGCCAGGATCTTCTCGTTGGGGACCTGGGAACCCATGTTGAGGGCCTCTATCATGGGGTAGCGCTCCAGGCCGAAGTGGTGGTTGTATCCTTTCATGTTCATGATGGCGTCTATGCCCACGGTGTGGGCGTCGGTGCCGGTGCAGGCGCCGACTATCACCAGCTTGCGCTTGAAATGCGTCTTGATGAACTCGTTCACCTCGTCCATGGACATGTACTTGTCCACGGCCTCGGCGTATTCCACCTTGTCGTAGTCCAGGGAGACGTCGGTCTTGCCGTAGGCCACGAAGAAGGTGAAGTCCTCGGACAGGGCCGCGGCGTGCACCACGTCCACTTTCTGGAAGCCCAGTTTCTGCACGTAGAGGCGGGCCGCCTCTTTGGCCCGACCGCAGTTCTTGACCGGGAGGGTGAAGGAAAGCTGCACCGCGCCGTCGTTGGAAGTATCGCCGTAGGGTTTAATGAACATGGTGCCTCCTTATTTCCCGACCTTGAGCTTCTTCTTGAGGTACGCCTCTACCGGGTTGTAGTAGCCGGCGGCCTTCTCGTAAACGCCGTCGAAACCCTTGCCGCCGTCGCGCGGGCGCTTGATCTCGGCGAACATGCCGGTCTCGATGGCGGTGAACAGGCCGTGGCGCTTCACTTCTTCGAGCATCTCCACGGTCTCGTCGAGCACCTGGCGGGCGCGGCGCGCCATGACGCCGTCCTTCTTGAACTCGATCTCGTCCATGAAGTCCGCCATGGTGTTGTGCACGTACAGGGCGTTGTCTATGGCGAGGTGGCGGTCCTGCAGGTAAGGCGTGTGGATGGCTTCGGTGAGCATGCCCAGCAGGTGTATCCCCTGTCCGGTGGCCTTGGAGACGAAGTTGAACAGGGTGTTCATGGCCAGGCCCTTGAAGACGTCGCCGGTCATGAACTTGGTGGGCGGCATGTACTTGAGCGGGTGCTCGGGGAAGATCTCCCTCGCCATCAGGGCCTGGGCGTACTCGTAGAGGAAGCCGTTCTTGAGCTCCGGGTTGATCTCGAAGGCGTGGCCCAGGCCCATGAGGCGGGCCGGCATGCCGGCGCCGGCGGCGAAGCGCTCGTTGAGGAATTGGGAGGCCAGCACGGTGTGCGCCTTTTCCACGGCGTCCGAAGTGGTCAGATAATTGTCCTCGCCGGTGTTGATGATGATGTCGGCCGCGGTGTTGATCATGCGGCTGAAGAACTGGTCCGTGAGCGTGCGGTACATGTTGATGTCGCGGAACAGGATGCCGTACATGGAGTCGTTGAGCATCATGTCCAGCCGCTCCAGCGCGCCCATCGCGGCGATCTCGGGCATGCAGAGCCCGGAGCAGTAGTTCACCAGGCGGACGTAGCGGCCTTCCTTCTCCCCCGTCTCGTCGAGCGCCTTGCGCATGATGCGGAAGTTCTCCTGCGTGGCGTAGGTGCCGCCGAAGCCCTCGGTGGTGGCGCCGTAGGGCACGTAGTCCAGCAGGCTCTGGCCGGTGGTGCGGATGACCGCTATGATGTCCGCGCCCTGGTGGGCGGCGGCCTGGGCCTGCTTCACGTCCTCGTAGATGTTGCCGGTGGCCACGATGACGTAGATCATCGGCGACTTGATCTTGTCTTTGGAGAGCTTGAGCTGGGCGTTGCGGTGGGCCACGTTGCCGGCTATGCGGGCGTCCAGGCCCTTGATGATCTCATCGGCTTTTTTCTGGATGCGCTTGGCGTCGGTAAGCGGGATCTCGCATATATTGAGGCCCTTCTCTATTTCCTTGTTGAGTTCGGCGGGCTTCTTGTCCAGCTTCAGCAGGGCGTTGAGGTAGAAAGCCGCCGCGCCGCCGGAAAGCTTGGCGCCGCACTGGGCGGCTATGAGGTTGGGTACCGGCACGCCTTCTGGGTTAGCCCCGTCGGCGCCGAGCAGGCGCAGGGTGGCGCGCTCGACGGTCACGGTGGTGTGGGTGTCTATGAATTCCTGCACGGGGGCCGTGATCTCGGCGGCCAGTTCCCGGGCCTTGTCTATCTTGGGCTTGGAAAGCCCCAGTTTGCTTTTCACCGGTGTCATTTTTTATCCTCCATGAAATCCTGGGCCCTCTTGATGATGCCCTTCGCCACGCCCAGGATGCCGGCTATCTTGATGGCGTCCCGGGCTTCCTCGCCGCCGGAGCCGGGTAGCAGCTCGTAGCGCATGAATTTGTTGATCATCCGCAGTTTCTCGTCCAGCCCGCAGGCCGGCTTGCCGGAGAAGTACTCGTTGAAGGCGGCCGTGTCGAAGCCCCGCATCTTGAAAGAGGCGGCTCCGCCCGCTTTGAGTCCGGAAAAATGCGTGGCCAGGAAGGCGAAGGCGGGCTCTTTCTCGCCGAGGTCGGCGAGGATGGCGCTGAGCAGCGCGGCGGCTTCCTCTGAGTTGGTGGTGCGGGCGAACTCGTCCATGACGAGCAGCAGCGGGCCGTTCCTGAGGGCGGCGTGGGCCTGCGCGAAATCGTTCATCTCCAGGCCGAAGCTGCTCAGCCCCCCCGCCGTTTCCATCTCCGCGCCGCCTATGAAGGCTGCGCCATGGAAGAGGCAGGTCTCGAAAGAGGCCGCCGGGACGAAGAACCCGCTCTGGGCCAGCAGCTGCGAAAAGGCGAGGGTCTTGAGCGCCACGGTCTTGCCGCCCATGTTGGAGCCGTAGATCACGTTTACGCGGCGCGTGAACGAGGCCGTAAGCGGGGTGTATTTCAGCCCGGACTCTGCCAGGCGGGTTTCGAGCGGCAGGAAGCGGGCCTTGGCCAGCTTTATGGCGGCAGGGTACTTGCGGATGAGCGGCCTGGTCAGCTTCAGATCGGCGGCCAGCCGCGCGCGTTCCGCGGCCACGTCGATCTTCTCGACGGCCGCGAGATAGCCTTCAAGGGCTTTCTTCTCGGCGGCGACGGCGGCGGCCAGCTTCTTGAGCACGGCCGCCTCCAGCTCCTGCTCTCGGCCGCGCAGGCGGTCGCGCTCCGCGAAAACTTCCATGTGATCCTGGCCGTAGACCGGCTTCACCGTTACGTGGCCGCCATCGAAGGGTTCCGCGAAAAGTTCGGGGGCGCCGCCGAGCTTTGCGGCGGCGGCTTCCGGTATCACCAGGAAGTCGCGGTCGGTGAAATCCAGCCCCCAGCGCTCGCGCAGGGCCTTCAGTTTCTTTTCGCGCAGGCCCTTCAGCGTCCTGTCGCAGGCCGCGATGGCCGCCCTTTCGGCCGCCAGGTCCTTGTCGTAGGCGTCGCCCACGTGGAAAGCCTCGCCGGCCCCGCCCTTGTTGAGCAGGTCCAGCAGCTCTTCCGAGGTCCAGCGGGCCCCGAACCTGGTCCGCAGCGGCGCCGGCAGCAGGCGGAAGGTCTCAGCCGCGTTGGCGAGGAACTTGCGCGCCAGGAAAAGGCCGGGCGCGGAATTGAGGGCCTCGGCGGAGAGGTCCAGCGAGGGGAGGTTGCGCAGGTGGAAACGGAGCTTGTCGGCCTTGTGGCGCTGGCCGCAGAGGAAGGCGCCCATGGCCTCGGCCAGATCGTATTCGGCCTTGAGTTCCGGCGCGGAGGCGAAGAAGCGGCGCTGCTCCCTGTACAGGCGGCCATAAGGGGTCAGCGGCCTGAAGAGCGCGTAAAAAGTCTCGAATTCGGCGAAAGCCCTGAATTTTTCCATTAGCATGCCACTGCGTACGGGTTGTAAATTATCCTGCCGGCCAGTTCCGGCGAGGCCAGCTTTTTCTCGAAATCCTGCCGGCTGACGTTGCAGAGGTTCACCACGAAGGCGGCCAGGTCCGGCTTGGCGCCGAAGCGCAGTTCAAAGCGCGTCCTCAGCTCCGTCCACTGCTGCCAGGTCAAAAAGACCTTGGTCAGGTCCTCCATGATCAACGTGCCGCGCTTCACGTCCTTGCCGGGGATCCTTCCCGCGGTCAGGGCGCCGTCGATTATGAAGACCGGCTCCGGCAGTTTTTCCCCCGCCCTGCACAGCGGCACGCCCGAAGCGGACCAGACCAGTTTTATCCCGGCCGCGGAGGAGTCCAGGTTCTCCGGCTCCACCTTGGCCACGTAAACGAAAGCGGCTTTGCCGCCGGAGGCCACCTGCGTTATTCTGTCCACCGCTCCGTCCACCAGGACCGTGCGGGCCCCATGGCGGCGCATGTCGGCGAGGATCTCGCCCAGCTGCTCGTTGTTCTCCGGCCCGGAGATCTCGGCCTTGCCGGGCCGCAGCGCCCGCACCAGCACCGGGCGGCCTATAGCCGTGCGGAAAGGGTAGACGTTCAATATCTCGGCGTGCAGGTCGGCGCCTTTGAGCGCGGTTTCGGCGCAGAGCAGGAGGTCGCCCCGCTCCGCCTTCACCTGCGGTTTGGGGCTGCCGAAGACCTGGTCCCTGGCTTCCCCGTCCACGCCCACGCTGAGCGTCCCTACCGGGGTCTCGCCGCGCAGGCGGCTCAGGGCGTAGTTCAGGAACGTGGTCTTGCCGGCGTTCTTCCTGGAGCCGACTATGAAGACCGTCCTGTCCCTGAGGCCTTTTACGAAGTCCATCCTGCCGCCGTTATTTGCCGTGCCGGCGCGTGCGCATCAGGTTCGCCGGTTCCAGGGTGAGTTTGTCTCCGGCCAGGAGCTTGGCCACGCCGTCTATCGGCTTGTACTTGTCGTCGCCGCAGTACCAGCAGTTGTCGTGGTTGGCCACATAGCCGTCCGGCTCGGTGTAGGTGGTGATCACTCCCTCGTAGTTGCGCAGTACCACCCGCTTGCCGTTCTGCGAGATCAGGTAGTTGGGCATCACCGGAGTCTTGCCGCCGCCGCCGGGGGCGTCCACCACGAAGGTGGGTACCGCCATGCCGGTGGTGTGGCCGCGCAGGTTCTCGATTATCTCGACGCCTTTGGAAACGGAGGTGCGGAAGTGGCTGATGCCCACGGAGAGGTCGCACTGGTAGATGTAGTACGGCTTCACGCGCGCCAGCAACAGCTCGTGCACGAGTTTCTTCATCGTCTGCGGGCAGTCGTTGATGCCCTTGAGCAGCACGCTCTGGTTGCCCAGCGGTATGCCCGCGTCGGCGAGCTTCCGGCAGGCTTCGCGCGCCTCGGCGGTCAGCTCCTTCGGGTGGTTGTAGTGCGTGTTGACGTATATGGGGTGATACTTCTTGAGCATATTCACCAGAGTGTCGGTGATGCGCATGGGCATCACCACCGGCGTGCGGGTGCCTATGCGGATGATCTCCACGTGGTCTATGGCGCGGATCTTCTTTATGATGCCCTCCAGCATCTCGTCGGTCAGCACCAGCGGGTCGCCCCCGGATATCAGTACGTCGCGCACCTCGGGGTTCTTGCGGATGTATTCTATGGCGCGGTCGATGTTGGCCGACGACATGTGGACGTCCTCGAACCCGACCAGGCGGCGCCGGGTGCAGTGGCGGCAGTTCATGGAGCAGATATTGGTGACCAGCAGCAGCACGCGGTCCGGGTAGCGGTGGGTCAGCCCCGGTACCGGTGAGTCCACGTCCTCGTGCAGCGGGTCGCTGAGGTCGGAGGCGTCGTGTTTGAGTTCCGGGGCGGTGGGGATCGCCTGCATCCGCACCGGGCAGTTCTTCGCCTTCTTGTCCATCAGGGCCGCGTAGTAAGGGGTGATGGCCATGGTGAACTTCTTAAGGCAGGCCTGCAGGTCCTTCTTCTCCTGCGGCGTGAGCACGGCCACTTTCTCCAGCGTAGGGATGTCCTTTATGACGTTGCGCAGCTGCCACTGGTAGTCGTTCCAGTCCTTCTCGGACACGTTCTTCCACATCGGGATCTTGTTGTAGTGTACTTTGGGATATTCGCGCATGGTGTTCTCCTGTTGGTTCGCCGGGTCAGGCGTAAAGTTTCTCGTAGGCTTTGCGTATCACCGGGCTTTCCCGGAGGATGTTGATGGTGACCTCGGCGTGGCCCTTGGTGTAGCCGTTGCCGATGATCATGTTTACGTCCTTGCCCACTCCCTCGGCGCCCAGCGCCGACTTGGTGAACGAGGTCGCCATACTGAAGAAGTAGACGGTGCCGTCGTCCTTGCACATGAGGATGGAGGCCATCTCCGTGTTCTGCACGTTCACGCAGTTGATGACGATGTCGGCGAGCTTGCCGCCGGTGAGCGCGGCTATCTTCTCGTAGCAGCCCACGGCGTCGGTGGCGTTGGCCTGGATGGCCTCATGGAAGAAGCCGTATTCATTCATCTTCTTCACGCCCTCGGCGGAATATTCGATGCCGATGATCTTGCCGGTCACTCCGGCCCGGCGCTGAGCCTCATAGGCGCACAGGATCCCGGACTTGCCGCCCCCGCCGATGATGACCACGGTGTTGCCGGGGCGAACGAGTTTGGCGGTCTGGGCCGGGGCGCCGGCCACGTCGAGGATGGCCAGGGCCAGGGTTTCGGGCAGGTCCTTGGGGAGCTTGGCGTAGATGCCGCTCTCGAACAGGACGGCCCTGGCCTTAACGTTCACCTGTTCGGTGCCCTTCTTGATGCCCAGGATCTTCTCTATCTTCAGCGGGGTGAGCGATAGCGACACGAGGCTGGCTATCTTGTCCCCCTCTTTGAGGTCTATCTTTCCTTCCAGGGCGGGGCCTATCTTGGCCACCTTGCCTATGAACATGCCGCCGGAGCCGGTTACGGGGTTCTGCATCTTGCCGCGCTCGCCTACGATCTTGAGGATGGCGTCCTGGATCTTCGCCTCGTCGCCCTTTACGGAATCCTTGATCTGAGTGAAGGAGGCCGAGTCTATGTTGAGCGTCTCCACGTCCACCAGGATCTCGTTGTCGTAGATGGCGTCCATGTCGTTGGAAATTTTCAGGGCCGGCTGCGGCAGCACGCCTTTGGGTTCCAGCACGCGGTGCGCGCCGAAGGGATTGCCGTTCTTGAGTATTTTCATCGTATTCTCCTTTGAATTAAGCTCCGCGCAGGCCGAAAAGCTTGCGCACGTCGCCGGGGGTGGCTATCTCCAGCTGCGCTTCTTTGGACATCCGCACCGCCCGTTCCACGAACTCGGTGTTGGACTTGGCCAGCCTACCCTTGGCGTAGTAGATATTGTCCTCGAAGCCCACGCGGATATAGCCGCCGGCCGCTATGGCCAGGCAGATGCCGGGGATATGGGCCCGGCCTATGCCCATCACGGTGAAGTGGCTGTCGGCGGGCATCTGGTCCATCATGTAGCCCAGGGTTTTGGGCGTCAGCGACAGCGCCGCCGGCACCTGCATCACGAAGCCGTAGTGGTAGGGCGGCTTTATGAGGCCTTCCTTGATGAGGATGTGCGATGACTGCACATGGGAGACGTCGAAGCATTCCAGCGTGGGGTGCACCTTGTGCTTGTTCATCTCCGAGGCGAACTGCCGCATGATGGGCAGGGTGTTGACGATATAGTCGTTGCCGAAGTTGACCGTGCCGCAGTCGAGCGAAGCCATGTCGGGCTCCAGCGCCACCGGGGCTATGCGCTCTTCGGGCGTCATGCCCACCGCGCCGCCGGTGGTGATCTCCACCACCACGTCGGTGCGCTTGCGGATGAGGTCTATGGCCTTCTTGAAAACTTTCACGTCGGCCGTGGGGCCGCCGTCTTCGCCGCGGGCGTGCAGGTGCACTATGGCGGCGCCCGCCTTGCAGCACTCTTCGGCCGAGGCCGCGAGCTCTTCCGGGGTGACCGGCAGGGCCGGGGCCTGGGCTTTGGTCGTTTCCGCGCCGGTGAGCGCGCAGGTGATTACCATTTTAGCCATGATATCTCCTTAGAATTTGCCGAGCTTGCCGGCTACGTGCAGCGGGGCCTCGGTGGCCTTTATCACTTCTTCCACCGTGGTGTCTTCGGCGATCTCTTCGAGCACCAGGCCTTTCTTGGTGACGCGGATGAAGGCCATGTCCGTTACTATCAGGTCCACCTCGCCTTTGGCGGTCAGCGGCAGCGAGCACTTCTTGAGGATCTTCGGAGCCCCGTTCTTGCTGGTGTGTTCCATGGCCACTATGACGTTCTTGGCGCCGGCCACCAGGTCCATGGCGCCGCCCATGCCGGGCACCATCTTGCCGGGGATCATGTAATTGGCCAGGTTGCCTTCCATGTCCACTTCCAGGCCGCCGAGCACAGTGTAGTCCACGTGGCCGCCGCGGATGATGGCGAAGCTCATGGACGAATCGAAGAAGGCGCCGCCGGACACTATGGTGACGGGCTGGCCGCCAGCGTTCACCACGCGGGGGTCTTCCTTGCCCTTCTGCGCCGCCGGGCCAAGGCCGGTAAAGCCGTTTTCGGACTGCAGCAGTATGGTGCGGCCGGCGGGGATGTAGTTGGCCACCATGGTGGGCATGCCTATGCCCAGGTTGACCAGCGCCCCGTCGGGGAATTCCTGCGCTATGCGTTTTACGAGCCTGACTCTCTTAAGTTCTTTGGGGTCCATTTAAATTCTCCTTAGGGCTTGAGCTGCAGGTTGCCGGCCGGCAGGGTGGACTTCACTATGGCGGAGACGAAGATGCCGGGGATGGTGACTTTGTCAGGGTCCAGCTCGCCGGGCTCCACTATCTTTTCGGCTTCCAGGATGACGTGGTCGGCGGCCATGGCCATGACCACGGCCATGTTCTTGGTGGCGCCGGGCAGGAACGCGTTGCCGTACTTGTCCGCCACTTCGGCCTTGATGAAGGCGAAGTCGGCGCCCAGCGGCAGCTCCAGCAGGTAGTCCTTGCCTCCGAGGTTGAGTTTCTGTTTCCCCTCCTCCACGGCCGTGCCTATGCCGGTGGGGGTCAGCACGCCTCCCAGGCCCGCGCCCTTGGCCCTTATGCGCTCGGCGAAGGTGCCCTGGGGCACCAGGGTCACTTTCATTTCTCCGGAATTCATCTTCTGGCCGGACACGGGGTTGGTGCCTATGTGCGAGGCGGTGAGGGTGGCGGCCCGGTTCTGGCAGACTATGCGACCCACGCCCACGTCGGGGTAGGCGGTGTCGCTGGTGATGAGGTTGAGGTTCTTGGAGCCCTTGTTGATGAGGGCGTCTATGAGGGTGAACGCGTTGCCGCAGCCCATGAAGCCGGCCACCATGAGGGTGGCGCCGTCGGCTATGTTCTCTACGGCCTTGTCCGCGGTAAGAATTGGTTTCATGCCTGACTCCTTAAAAGTTCCGCCGCAAATTTTCCATATTTAACAATTTATTATATTATAGTGGCAAGGCAGCGAGAGGAGAACCGGCATATTCCCCTCGTTCGCTGAGCGGGCGCGGCGGAAGAGGGCCTGCGTGCCTTCGCCGGCGTCGAACGCAGACCTGTCGCTACGCTCCATCCGGCTCGCACGCAGTGCTCGCCTCAGACAGCGCCGCCGCGGCCATAATGATAGGCCGTCCGCTCCGGCACTTGGCCCTGCGCCCTAACGCTCACTCGGAGAATATGCCGGTTCCCCCCTCCCCAACGGGTGTTCGGGGTAATGCCCCGTCCAGCCCGGCAGGCCGAATAATGGGAGCGGGTGGCGAGGGTGTGCCTTCCGAGGGATTTCCCGGAAGCCTGAGCTTGCGTAAGCGCGAGGGCTGAGGGATAAACGGCGCGCACGGTGTGCGCGACCGTGTGCCCGAGGAAGGCATA
>Ga0074197_1002016_pt1 | contig 15159 bp, 13 predicted proteins | sample EPASupsiteSAE305_FD_64526 | JGI IMG/M metagenome (GOLD analysis project Ga0074197, IMG submission 64526) | Bioremediated contaminated groundwater microbial communities from EPA Superfund site, New Mexico - SAE3-05 reassembly with SPADES | ecosystem: Environmental > Aquatic > Deep subsurface >...
TTCCCCGCAGGTCAGGGTTTCCTTGGCGTAGACGATATTGGGGTAATTGACTTCGGGAGCCCCCTCCATCCTGCGGAAAACGTCCACCTTCTCCGGGCGGGAAAGCTGTATCTCCACGGTGCCGGAATCCTTGGGGAAATAGTAGCTCTTGGCCAGCATCAGGGCGCGGAAGGACTTGAAGAAATAGAAAGGGTCCTTCACGAAGTTCCAGTTTATGTTGAGCGGCATCTTGTCTCTCGGATAGAAAAGCTCGATTATGCCGGGGCCGAACGGGACTATGAGCAGGGCCAGCCAGGCCACCCCCGTCAGCAGGGTCAGTACCGTGGCCGCCGTTTCCGGGTCGGACAGGTTGTACGCCGCGGCGGGTTGGGCCGCGCTTGTCAGCAGCAGGAGGAGCAGGAGGTTTTTCATTTCTTGCGGAACCTCATGGTCTTCTGCCAGACGGTGGCGCGGCCGGACACGTGGTCCAGCGCCGCGTCTATTACGCCGTCGGAAATGTAGATGCCGTTGAAAAAAACGTTCATCATCAAAAAAGGCAGCAGGCGGATCCGGTACGTGGAACCGTCTATGAAAGTGGCCGCCCCGATCTGGAAGAAGGCGGAGAAATTCCCGAAGGCGTTGAATGCCACCGTAAGGAAGAAGACCGGCAGCAGCGTGGCGTAGGCCGGCTCGCCGGCGAAGAACAGGACCATCAGCGCGGCTACGGCCAGGAAGAACAGCGGGGGCATGGCGTAGAGCACCAGGAGCAGCATCCCGTCGAGCTTCTGTCGCCGGGTAAGCATTTTCGACCGGTAGATCCGCGGCAGGTAGCGGAACATCACCTGGGTGTGGCCGCGGGCCCAGCGGCGGATCTGCCGGCCCCGCACGTCCCAGTCCTCCGGCACTTCCTCGTAGCACTCGGCCCGGTTGGCGTAGACCACCTGCTTGCCCTGCAGGTAAAGCTTTATGGTCAGTTCCGTATCCTCGGTGAGGATGTTAGGGTCGAAGCAGACCTTCTCGCCGTCCACCGTATGCAGGCAGTAACTCTTGCGGAAGCCGCCCACCGTGCCGCCGTACTGCGGCAGCAGTCCCAGATTGTAGCGGGCCTGCTGGTCCACCTGGTAGCCGCCGGAACGCTCCAGGTCCAGCATGCGGGTCAGGAGGTTGGCTCCCACGTTCTCGGGGACCACGCGGCCCATCACCGCGCCCACCTCGGGGTCCTTGAAGCAGACCGCGATGTCGCGCAGGATGCCGCGCGGCGGCCGGTAGTCGGCGTCGAAGACTATGATGACCTCGCCGGTGGCCCGCTGGAGCGCCTCGTTGATGGCGGCCGGCTTGCCGCGGCGGCCCGCGTAGCGGTGCAGCGGCCTGATGGCCGGGTGTTCGGCCGCGAATTTGTCCAGGATCTCCCGGGTCTTGTCCTCGGAGTGGTCGTTGATCGGGATGATCTCCAGTCTTTCCTTCGGGTAGTCGGCGTCCAGCAGGCGCTCCAGGACGTTGAGCGCCACGAGTTCCTCGTTGTGCATGGGCACCAGTACCGTTACGGACGGCATGTCCGAGTCCATGATGTCCTGGTAGTACATCTTCTGTTCCCCGGACATGCGGTTCATGGTGAAGCGGAACTGCCTGGCGATATAAAGCACCATCAGCGCTATCACGATGTTCACGTAGATCTTGAGGATCAGTAGAGCCAGTACCATGTTTTCTCGGAGCCCTGTATCTTAAGCGAAACGCGGCTTACATAATAAGAGTAGAAGCCCACCACGAAGATGAAATCCAGCAGCGGCCCCACCGCGAAGATCATGGCCGGCATGAAGAGCAGGCTGTAGCGGTAGAGCACGAGCATGAAAAAAGCGAAGCGCACCTAATAAGAGTAGAAGCCCACCACGAAGATGAAATCCAGCAGCGGCCCCACCGCGAAGATCATGGCCGGCATGAAGAGCAGGCTGTAGCGGTAGAGCACGAGCATGAAAAAAGCGAAGCGCACCGTGCCGAACAGGATGGAATAGGCCATGGAGACGGTTATGAGCAGGAATTTGCCCGGCCGCCGCCCCGGCATGGGCAGGAGGCTCAGCGCCAGGACCACCGGGATGAGCATCCAGACCGTAAGCATGGTCTGCAGGTACAGGCCGGAGAACATGCTGCCCGTGTAGGGGAACTTTTCCGGCATGATGACGAAGAAGGCCGCGGAGATGAAATTTATAAGGCAGATGAAAACCGCCCAGGAGCCCAGGGGCTTTGCCAGCTGTCTGCCGCCCCAGGCCAGCACCGTCACCAGCACCGACAGGCCCATGACGGCGAGGGAGAACCCGACCGAGGGGAACCTGTCGGGGATCACCAGACCGTACAGGGGACTGATATAGGAAGGCACTTCCGCTATGCCCAGGTGTTCCGGCGGCACGGCGATGGCCAGGATCTTGTAGGCCAGCCGGGAAATAGCGAGCGTGAGCTGCGGGTAGAACAGGATCACCAGCAGAACGAACGGCAGCGCCAGGAGGAGGCCCTCCGCGGCGAGCGTGCGGACGGTGACCGGCGCCAATTTCCGGTAAGACCTGTGCAGGAAGATCTTTTCCTTGCTGATCTGGGAGGTCTTGGCGGCGGCCGGTGAAAGGGTCATTTAAATATGCGGACAGAATAGTGCCGCCGCGGTTTTCACGCGGCGGCACCAAGGGAAAGAACGGCTTAGTTAAGCAGTTCCGCGCCGAGGATGTAATCCATCTTGGGGAAGTCCTTCTTCAGGTAGGCGTTCCCCTGCATCTGCACGCGGCCCTGGTCGGGGCCCATGCCGGACGGGGCGCCTTCGCCGTAGCCCGAGTAGATGCTCTCCACCACGTCCATGCCCTCGGTCACTTTGCCGAAGGGGGAGAAACCCATGTCGTCCAGGCGGCCGTTGTTGCCGTAGTTGATGAACAGCTGGGTGGTGCGGGTGTTGGGGCCGGCCATGGCGTAGGAGATGTAGCCCTTGGCGTTGCTCTGCTTCACGGGGTCGTCCTGGATGCGGGCTCCGCGCCAGGCGGCGGAGACTTCGGGGTCGCCGTGGATGCCGAACTGCACCATGAAGCCCTCGATCACGCGGAAGAAGGCCACGTCGGTGAAGTAGCCGGCCTTAACGAGGTTGTAGAACCTGTCGGCGCCGAGGGGGGACCAGTCTCGGGTGACTTCGAGCGTGAAGTCGCCCTTGGTGGTCTTGAATTTTACCTTGAATGCGGCCGGGGCCTTGGCGGTGGCCGCCGCGGGGTTCTTAAGTGTTTCCATGTCGGTCTTTGTCTCCTTTTTGGTTTCAACCGGGGCCTGCGCCTGCTCCTGCGCGGCGGGCTGCGCTGCTTCCTGTGTTTTGGGCGCGCAAGAAGCGGCAAAAACAGCCGCAAAAGCGAGCGCCGTGTAGCGAACTGACATATAGGGACCTCCTGCGAACAAGCAGAGATGAGAGAATCTATATTATAGTAAAATAAGCCCTGCAGCAGGAGGAGATATGGCGTTTAAAATTAACGCGGTTTACGTCGGCGACGAACAGGTGGAACTGACCCACGGGCTGAGCGGCAATAAACTGGTGACCGACCTGCCGCCGGACAACGGCGGGCGGGGGCGCACATTCTCCCCCACGGACCTGGCCGCCGCCTCCATAGCTTCCTGCGTGCTCACCATCATGGCCAAAATGGCCGAGCGGGAAGGGATAAAGTTCTCAGGCGCCTCTTTCGAGATAGAAAAGCACATGCAGGAAGGCCCCCGCCGCATAGCCAGGCTGACCGGCGTGATAACCCTGCCGCCCGGCCTGGACCCGAAACAGCGGGAAAAGCTCGCCGCCTGCGTGAAGGCCTGCCCGGTCAGCCGCAGCCTGCACCCGGACATTAAGCTGGAGTTCGAACTCAGATGAGGAAGTTCTTGCCGGCCGCCTGCTGCGCCGCGCTGCTGCTGGGCCTGGCGGCCTGTTCCGAAGCGAAGGGGAAAAAGAAAATGACCAAACCTGTTAAGGCCGAAACCGCCACGCTGGCCGGCGGGTGTTTCTGGGGGATGGAAGAGATCCTGCGCGCCCAGCCGGGCGTGCTGGACACCGCGGTGGGCTACACCGGCGGCAAGACCGAAAACCCGGTTTACGAGGCCGTGAAGACCGGCGCCACCGGCCACGCCGAGAGCATAGAGCTTAAATTCGACCCGGCGCAGATCTCTTACGGAGCCATCCTGGACCTGTTCTTCAAAATGCACGATCCCACCACTCCCAACCGGCAGGGCAACGACGTAGGGTCCCAGTACCGCTCCGCCATTTTTTACCACAGCCCGGCGCAGAAGGCCGAGGCCGAGGCGGCGAAGGCGCGGGCCAAGGCGTCGGGCCTCTGGAAAAAGCCCATAACTACCGAGATAGTCCCCGCGGCCAGATTCTGGCCCGCGGAGGAATACCACCAGGATTATCTCAAGAAGCATCCCGGCGGCTACACCTGCCACTATATAAGGGAGTAGCGCTACTGCTTGTGGTTCAGTTTGAACTGGCGGTCGGAAGCCTGCTTTATTTACTGCACAAGGGCAATCCTTTAGTTTTGAAAGTTCCCGATGCCAGCAGATTCTATCTGTGGACATGACCGTTCATATGCGCTAGAATAGTCTTTCAAAGGGTTCGGAGTGTATGCTCCGAAGGTTTGGAATGGTCGGGCCGCCATTTCGGTAAATTACCGGACGGCGGCTATCTCTTTTTGTACGCTAGGTGCGTGTCTGCCTGCTGGTAATTGAACTAACTATGTTCAAACGGAGGCGGCATGACCAAAAATACTGAGAAAAATCCTGGTACCACAAAGCCGGTCGTAATCGAATCCGGCTGGGGCACTTTTCTGCTCGTATGGGCGAAAGCTATCGCAATTACGGTAGTGATAGTGCTTATCCTTAAATACATTTTTAAGGTTCCAATCGCTATTTAAAGGGAGGCGTAATGTCCTACTGGGCTGTCGTAAGCCTGGCGCTGATAATGGCGCTGGTGCTCTTGTTGCCATTCTCGGTAAAACGGGTCGAGGAAGAGTTGGAAGTTTTCCTGCTCATCATGGGCTGCGCCGCCATGACCGTTTCCGGCTTGTGGAACTGGCACATCGTAACAGAATCTTTGGTAGAGCCGGTAAAAATCTCGGTCGCGGTTCTGATCGCCGGGTACCTGTTCCGGGCGGGAAGGAGCCGCATCGAGGGTTTTATAGAGAGGCTTGAGCGCGGGATCGGCGTCAGCCATTCCCTGTTCGCGCTGATAATAGCGCTGGCGTTCCTCTCCAGCCTGCTTACGGCGATAATCGCGGCCCTGGTGCTGTGCGAGATAATTCACCACCTGAAACTGGACAGGCCGTCGCGCGTACGCGCCGCTGTTTACGGTTGCTTCGCTATCGGGCTGGGCGCGGCGCTGACCCCGTTAGGCGAGCCGCTGTCCACCATAGTGACAGCCAGGCTGCAGGGCTCTCCTCACAATGCCGGGTTCTTCTGGCTGGCCAAATTGGTGTTTCTTTGGGTCGCCCCCGCGATAATCGCCGTGGCGGCACTCGCCGCCTATTGGCGCACCTTGGGCCGGGAAGTCCCGGATGGGCGGGGCGCTGACATCCAGCACGAAACCCACAAGGCTTTATTCTTGCGCGCTGCAAAGGTCTATGTGTTCGTTGCCGCGCTGGTTTACCTGGGCGAAGGGTTAAGCCCGGTCGCCGAGCGGCTGATACCGGCGCTGAAAGGCTGGCAGCTTTACTGGCTGGGGTTGACTTCCGCGGCGCTGGACAACGCCACGCTCGCCGCCGCGGGGATAGTTCCCTCCATGAGCAGGGAACAAATTTTATCGTTCACCCTGAGCCTGCTGGTTTCCGGCGGCATTCTTATCCCGGGGAACATCCCCAATATAATCAGCGCCGCCAAACTCGGCATCAAAAGCCGTGAATGGGCCAGGGCGGCTGTTCCGGCCGGCCTGACATTACTGTTGATTTACTTCCTGGCGCTTGGCGCAATTTACTAAAGTGGTTAAGGGGTTCCTATGCGTATAACGTTCCGGCTTATCACTTCGCTTATTATCGTGGTGGTGTTCGTCGCCCTTGTTTCCGCCTGGTTCAATGTGAGGCAGGAAAGGATCAAGCTTTACGACGAGGTCCGGGCCCAGTCCGCCCTGCTTGCCGAAAGCTTCAAGGAAAGCATAAGACCCAACCTGGAAACAAAGAACAGGGCCGGGCTGCAGAAGCTCGCCGATAAATTCCAGAACCAGAAAAAGCTGGAGGGCGTGGCTGTCTATGACTCGGCCGGCAGCCTGATCTCCGGGTCTTCGTCCCTGCCGCCGGAGCTGCTGGCCCGCGTTCCGGAAATAAACGCGCTTATATCCGGCGGAGATGGTTCCGACAGGCCATATGCTCTTGGCAGTAAGAAGATCTACCTGTACCCGCTGGCGCTGACTTTTAACGAGAATGAAAAAGCGCGCATAGTCCTTTTTACCGACATCTCGTATATAGACTACGACCTGTTCAAGATCTGGAAACGCACCCTTATAAGGTTGCTCGCCCAGATGATCCTTATCTCGCTGGTAACGCTTCTCATAATACGGTGGAACCTGGTAGACCCTATTACGCAGATGGCTGAGTGGATGAAGAACCTGCGCATCGGCGACGCGCACGGGCACGCGCCTCCCATCAAAGGCGATATATTCGCGCCGATAGCCAAAGAGGCTACGACGCTGGCTACCAACCTGCAGGCTGCCCGGCGGGCGGCGGAGAACGAAGCCCGCCTGCGGCAAAAAGGGGAATCCCTCTGGACCCCTGAGAGACTCAAGGAGCACATTAAACTCAAAATGGGCGGGCGGCCGCTTTTCGTGGTTTCCAACCGTGAGCCCTATATGCATATCAAGGAGGGTAAAGATATCCGGGCCATAGTTCCCGCCGGAGGCCTGGTTACGGCGCTGGACCCTATCATGAAGGCCGCGGGTGGCACCTGGGTGGCGCACGGCAGCGGCGAGGCGGACTTTGAAGTTACGGACGCTGATAACCGCATAAAGGTTCCGCCGGAAGAGCCGGCCTATAACCTGCGCCGCGTCGCCCTCAGCAAGGAAGAAGAGGATGGCTACTATTACGGTTTCTCCAACGAGGGCATCTGGCCGCTCTGCCATATCGCCCATATCCGGCCCATCTTCAGGAAAGAGGATTGGAAGTACTACCACGATGTTAACGAGAAGTTCGCCAAGGCGGTGCTGGAAGAAATAGCCGAGGTTAAAGAGCCTTGTGTGCTGATACAGGACTACCATTTCATGCTGCTGCCGGGAATGATAAAAGCCGCACGCCCCGACGCCAGGGTGGCGGTATTCTGGCATATACCGTGGCCCAACCCCGAAACTTTCGGTATCTGCCCCTGGCAGAAAGAGCTGGTAATGGGCCTGCTCGGCGCGGACCTGGTAGGCTTCCAGACGCAGTTCTACTGCAATAATTTCCTGGATACCGTGGACCGCACCATAGAATCGCGCATAGACTGGGAGCATTTCTCGGTCCAGAAAGAGGGCCATATTACCATGGTCAAGCCGTTCCCGATAAGCGTGGATTTCCAGCAGCCGGAAAGGGACGCGAAGGCGCTGGCGCAGAAGCCGGACCCGGCCGCCGTGCTGAAGGAGCTCGGCATAAAGGCGGAGAAGATCGCCGTGGGCGTGGACCGCATCGACTATACAAAGGGCATGCTGGAAAGGGTGAAGGCGGTAGAGAGGTTCCTGGAAAAATACCCCGAGTATGTCCGGAAATTCTCCTTCATACAGCTGGGCGCGCCCAGCCGCACACATATCCCGCAGTATCACCGGTTCCTGGCCGAGCTGCACGCCGAGGTGGACCGGATAAACTGGCGGTTCAAGGCCAAGGACTGGAAGGCGATAGTCTTCCTGGAAAAGCACCACGACCACAAGGAGATAACCAAGTTCTACAAGATCGCGGACGCCTGCCTGGTCACCTCGCTGCATGACGGCATGAATCTGGTGGCTAAGGAATTCGTGGCAGCCAGCGACGACCACCGCGGGGTGCTGATACTCAGCCGTTTCGCCGGGGCCTCGCGGGAGCTCAAGGACGCGCTGATAGTGAACCCTTACGATATAGAGCAGATGGCCGACGCCATTTACTATTCGCTCACCATGCCCAAAACCGAAGTGGAAGAGCGGATGGTCCGTATGCGGCAGGACCTGCACGAGAACAACATCTACAAGTGGGCGGCCAACCTCACCGAAGAATTGATAAAACTGCGCATGGACGACTTTAAACTTACCGGGGTATAAATGAAGTCTTTCTGGAAAAACTCTGAAGCGATCTCTGCCCGGCTCGCCGCCGCGTCCGGCCTGCTGGTAACGCTGGACTTCGACGGCACGCTGGCGGCTCTGGCGGAAACTCCGGGACAGGCGAGGCTAGAACCGGAGTTCCGCTCTGCCCTGAAGGAACTGGCGGCGGCGCCAGGTGTCAGTGTTTTTATACTCAGCGGGCGCGCGTTACAGAGCGTCCGCCGGCTGGTCGGCCTGCGCGATCTGTACTACGGCGGCAATCACGGTATAGAGATCAAAGGCCCCGGGGTCGCCTGGTGCGACGCAGGCGCGCTTAAAACGCGCAGCCTGGTAGCCGGCATAGTGGCCGATATGCAGGAGCGCTTCCCTCCGGGCACCGGAGTGCTGGTGGAGAATAAAGTGTTTTCGGCCAGCGTCCATTACCGGAACCTGAAACCCGCTTTCAAGCGCGGCTTTTTCGGCCGGATGAAGGTTCTGATGGCCGCCCGCGGCGCAAGCCTGCATTGGCGCAGCGGGCATAAGGTGTTCGAACTGCTGCCCCGGGGGGCCGCCCACAAAGGCGATGCGGTAGGGCTGCTGGCAAAGCATCTTGGGACACCGTTGGGGATCGCCGTGGGCGACGACCTTACGGACGAGGATATGTTCAAGGCGCTGGCCGGCAGCGGGGTAACGGTAAGGGTGGGCAGGAAAGCCGGGTCAAAGGCCGGGTACTTCCTGACCGGCCAGGGGGAAGTGCTGCGCCTGCTGAGCTTTATCGCGGCGGCGAGGGATTGGGGGAAAAAATGGGAACGACAGCTTTGGAGCCATTCAAATTCTGCACGCGCCTCACGCTCACGGAAGTAACAGGACGCAGGGCGTATAATATAACCGAACTGCTCGAAGGCCTCAAGGCGGCCGACGACGCGGTTATCTACCATCACACGCACCGCTTCATCAAGCAATCGCACCACCTGGTGCCGGAAGGCGCCAACGACTTTGCCTATTGGGTCACTAATACCGTGCAGGCGGACCGCCTGGGCGAGGAACTTACTTCGATAGACATCGTGCGGTATAATTCGCTGGCCGACATCCGGGGCGCTTTTGTGGGAATGCTGGAACGCCACCTCGCCGAAAATCCCGGTCCGCAGCGCACCATAGCTCCGGGCAGGGAATTCCATTTCATGCGGGCGATAAGGTTCTCCCTGCCGACGGAATGCGCCGCCACGGATTACCGGAGTTTCATCGACTGCCTGCGCCAGGTCAGCGTCTCCAGCCTTTACCTGCATGTCTTCGAGGCCAGACTCCGCCCGCCCTATGGCGTGGACGATTTCTCGCACTGGTTCAAGACCAACTTTAACGACGAATTGATCGGGAAAGAGATCGCCCGCCTTGACCCGTATTCTTACACGCTCGAAAGCCTGAGGCAAAGAATAATCCGCATAATCGAGCGCCGCCTCGCGGAGGTTGAAAATGCCTAAGATCGAAGAATACGCGCCGGCGGCGGGCCGCAGCGCCATTGAAGAGCTGAAGATAATCGCCGCCAGGCTGAAAGACAAGACCATCCTCAACGTCAATTCCACGGCGGTAGGCGGCGGCGTGGCCGAGATACTCAGCCGCATGCTGCCGATGATGACGGAACTGGGACTAAAGCCGCGTTGGGAACTTATAAAAGGCGGCGAGGATTTCTACGCCGTCACCAAGAAGTTCCATAACGCCCTGCACGGTACGCGCCAGGAGCTGACACCGGCCGACTTCCAGCTTTACAGGGATACCCTCAAGGCCAACCTGGAGACCATGAACCTGGATGCCGATGTGGCCCTGATCCACGACCCGCAGCCAGCCGGGCTGATAGAAAAGAAGCCGGCCGGGGCCAAGTGGGTCTGGCGCTGCCACATCGACCTTTCCAATCGGCAGTCCGACGTCTGGGATTTCCTGCACGGCTATGTTTCGCGCTATGACGCGGCGGTAATTTCAGCCCCGTCCTTCTCGCAGGCGTTGCCCATAAAGCAGTTTCAGGTGCCGCCATCCATAGACCCGCTCGCCGACAAGAACAAGGAACTCACCGACGCCGAGGTTTCTGCCATAATGCGGCGCCTGGAGATCCCGCTGGATAAACCGCTTATAACGCAGGTTTCCCGCTTTGACCGGCTGAAGGACCCCCTGGGCGTAATCGATGCTTTCAAAAAGATACAGCCTTACGTCACGGCGCGGCTGCTGCTGGTGGGCGGCAGCGCCGACGACGACCCGGAAGGCTCCCAAGTCCTGGCGGAAGTCCGCGCGGCGGCCGAAAGCAATCCGGACATAATGGTGCTCTGCCTGCCTCCGACCAGCAATATTGAAATTAACGCCATACAGCGCGCCTCGACGATAATATTGCAGAAGTCGCTTAAGGAAGGTTTCGGGTTGACTGTTTCAGAGGCGCTATGGAAAGGCAAGCCGGTGATCGCCGGCGCGGTGGGCGGCATACCTTTGCAGATAACCCACAAATACTCCGGCATACTGACGCGCACTATTGACGGCACCGCCTACTGGATGAAGCGGTTGCTGCATGAGCCCGCCTACGCCAAAAAACTTGGCGAGAACGGCCGCGAGCACGTGCGGGAAAACTTTTTGCTGACCCGCCACCTGCGCGATTACCTGCTGCTCGCGCTCTACCTGGAAAGCGGCCGGCAGGATTTTATCCATTTATAGGGTATGAAGAAGCGTGTGGCGAGTTCCCGAAAGGATGTGAACCTGAAAGTGGAAGGAAGTCAGGAAAAGTGCTAAATTAAGCGGAGGCAGCCGGAAAAGTGTCTAATAGTTTTAGTTCGAAGTCTACGAAAAGGTAGAAAGACATACACGGAAATAGCGCCAAATTAAAAACCGCGCCTCTGATGGCGCGGTTTTTGTCATTTCCGGAGAAGCCTTCTTAATCGGGCGTGTACAGGTAAAAAATAACCGCCGGACAAGCCGGCGGTGTTTTTTTGTGCCAAATTTTCCGGGGAGAAAATTTGGCGGGGTTTTCAGGATGAAGTTATAACCTACTTTGCGCAACATCCCGAGGTAACATTATAAGTTCCACGTCCCCGCCCATCCTGGGATAGAAAAGGAGGCCCGATCTTATCCGCGAGATGCCGCACGGTCGGCCACGCAGCGCGGCCGCCCATGCTTGCCGCTAAGTAGCGGGTCCGCAGGGCTCCGGCACTACGCGCCGTCGCACCTGCTCCCAAGGAGGCCCGCACTTATCAACAACCTCCTATGCGCGGCCGGCCGGCCCCCAACAGGGCCTTACCCGGCCGCTCCCGTCCGCCTTCGGCGGCCGTACAACGCAGAAAATTATTTCCCGCGCCCACTGCAAAGAGTTGAACCAATATCTATAAAGACTTTGCCCGCGCTAGCCAGCGGTGCGCGGCGCATCGCTCGCGGCGCGGGCCTGTTGTTGTTATCTATCCTAGGCTGACCGGTGGCCGCAGTAATTAAGAAAAACCACCCCGGCGTCCGCTGCTGCGGCCGCCGCGGTGGTCTTTCCTGTTATTGTTCGGCAGCCACCGGGGAGAGAGCTGCGGGGAAATAAGGTAGCAGAGGGCCAGGGCGGCAGCGCCTGGCCTCGGTAGGGCCGTTGCCGCCGCCCTGGCCCGGCTGATGCTGTTCCCGCCCATTCATGATACGGCGTAATGACCCACCCCCGAGAAGAACTATAGTGGCTATCGTTCCCCGCGTTGAGTGGTGTTTGTGAACCTCGCCAATTCTAGTATCCGGGAGCTGTCTGGATACTATCAATCTGTGAGGAGAATATTTTCTTGAACAAGGTGTTTCCCAGCATATCCTGCAAAGAGCCGGTATGCCTAATGTGGCCGTCCTCTAGAAGTACTATTTCGCCGCAGGATTTTATGCTGCTTAACCGATGGGAAATATTAATGAGTATCTTGCCGGCGCCCAGATAGTCTCCCATGTCTTTTATAGCCATCTCTTCCCATTTTGAGTCCATTGCCGAAGTGGCCTCATCAAGCACTATAACCTCGGGGTTCCGGATCAGCATCCGCATCATGTTTATAGATTGCTTTTCCCCGCTTGAGAGGTTAACCCCGCTTTCCTGAACATTGGTTTTGGAAAAATCATACTTCTGTGCCAGAACCTTTACGAACGGCAACTGCATGAGCTTCTCATAGTTGCGCAGCTCACTATCGGTGCAGCCGATCTTAATGTTTTCCTCGATAGAACAAGGGAAGATCTGGGGGGTATGGGAAACCAGGTATATCCGGTTCCGCAGGCTTTCCAGGTTGTATTTCTCTATCTCGACTTCATTAATGTAAATATTCGAGCTGTATAATCCCACCAGCAATTTCGCTATGGTGGATTTCCCGCATCCGGAGCCGCCGACTACCGCATATGACCTGCCTTTAGAAAAAGAGAGGCGGAAATCGTTCAATACTTTTTTGGACTCATAATTGAACTCATTGATGTCGAATCTGATGTTTTCAACCGGCGCTAATTCCAGGCTGCCGCTGTTCTCGGTTTTCTGGGAGAACTCGTCCCTTAAAAAGTTGAAGTTCACTTTTAAGTCGCGCAGGTTGATGTTTATCTTATTGAGCTCGCTGAGCGCCCCTGAATAGATGGACATTATCATATTCAGGAATATCAGGTCGGAAAAAGTCAGGGCCTTCTGTGAGAGGAGATAAATGGAGTAGAACAGGATGAGGTTCTTGATACCATCGATAACAAAGATAAGCAGCAATGATACGTTCTGCGCGTAAAAATTAACCTCGTTCTGGGCCTCTTCGCTGGAGATAAAGAACTTGCGCATCAAGGCGGAGACGGCGGAGTAATCGACAAGCTGCTTGATCAGCTCGAAATTGGAGATAGTGTTCGTGACCTTTTCATAATTCGCCGCGGTCGTGTGCTGCATTTTCTGGCTTTTTTTCAGCAGCGCTTTGTTGATGCGCTTGAAGCCGAAGTAGTTGATCGGCAGCAGGAACAACGCAATCAGGAAGATGGTGGTGTTCGTCGTGTAGATGAAATAGAAGGAGATCAGGATAGTCAGAACTGAGATAAATGCGTAGGACAGCGTGTTTGAAAGCAGGGAGAAAAGATCGTAGACAAAGACCGTAATGCGATTTACATAATACGCCGAACCGTTCTTGTAATAATCGGCGTACCTCATCTTCATCAGTTTCCGGTACAAATGCTCAAGTTCATTCACCTTGAAGATATAGGAGAATTTAAGATTGAAATAGGTCAGGACGAAGTTTGTCGCGTATAAAAGCACGAACGCGCCAGCAAATAGCGCAAAATAGGTCCCGAGCCCGTCGGGGTTTATGGAAGCGGAGGATATCCGGTCAAGGATGGTCTTAATTAGTACCGGTGTTATGAACGTAAAGACCGTTTTTAAAAAGACAAAACCGAATATGAGCAGTATATATTTAGTGTATCTACCCGCGAATTCAGATATTTTCATTTACAACTCCCTCTTCAGATGTGCCAGCGTTTGCTTCCGTTCGGGGCGGCGCCCTGCCCGTGGTTGAGCAGGCCGCGCCCGGTGGCCGCTAGGCCGCCGTAGCGGCTTGATATCCCTGAAATTCTTCCCAGTTTGATTTCATGTTTTCAAGCCTGCACTTTGCCTGCTCTTTTAAATGCGGGCAAAGGAAATCCAGTTTTCGCGTCAAATCGCCATGCAGCCTGTAACTTATCGCCGGGCAACCACCGCCGCAAAAATGTCTGAGCTGGCAATCAGTGCAGCCGCTTTTCTCTCCCAGCAGCCTGGGCATGAGCGTGGTCGCGCTTGATTTGACTTCTTCCTGCCAGTTGCTGTTAAGGATATTCCCCATCTTAAGGTCGGGGTACATCAGGCTCTGGCAGGGGAAAATGTCCCCCGAAGGACTTAGCGCTATTATCTTCTTTCCCGCGGAACACCGATAATAGATGTCGCTCTCGCCGATTTCGGTGTTGCTGAGCGTTTTCAGCTTTTCCAGATTGGGTACTTGCGCGATTTCTTCCATCCGGTTCGGCAGGAACATGGTTTTTATCGTGTGCCTGACGCCATAATCATTTTTCAGCCTTTTATGGAACTCATCCACTTCGTTTATGTTGTTGGCGGTAATAACGCTTCTTACCACCAGCTTTTCAGGTAATTCCCCGGTGATCCTTTTGATGACTTGAAATATCTTATTAAATCCGACAGCGCTTCTGTTAAGCTCATTGGTGTGCTCGTTCTCGCTGTCCAGACTTAAAACGATAGAGTTCACATAGGGAAGGACTTCTTCGTATTTTTCATCCAGGAGGCTGCCGTTGGTCAGCAGGGTGACCTTGAATTTTAGCTCGGATAACTTTTTCAGTATCGCCCCGCAGTCCTTCCTGACCAGCGCTTCGCCGCCGGTGACGTTGATCTGCTTTATGGAGGTTTTGCTTAATTTGTTAGCGACTTCCAGCCACTCGTCGGTGTTCAGCTCTTTGCTGAAATCTTTCTCCCAGGCCCGGTTGTAGCAATAGGCGCAATTGAAATTGCACCGCATTGTCAGGTGCAGATATGCCGTTGAAAGGTCAGACTGCAGTATGTCTTTTACGATTTTGGCATTAACCCCCCCGATGAGATCGTTTTTGGCCTTCTCATCATCAAACAGGAACTTGAGGTTCTTCAAGTCGTTTATCTGCGACAGAATATCCTCATTCGAGGGCATTACCCCGAACTCTTTTGAGATGGTTCCTTTTACCGCTGGTAAATTGATTTCGCCGTTGTTCTTAAGTACATCTTCTATAATCAGAAAAACAGCTTTGTTCACTCTGATCCTCTTGTGGATGAGCGGGCTGTAAAGGATAAGCCCATTTTCTTTGTCTTTTAGGGTTGTGATCTCGTTGTCGTAGAATGATTTCATAACATAAGCTCCTGAGTTTATTGGCAGGGGGGGGGGGGGGGGGAGGCGGCGCGCAGGGCTCTGCGGAGATGTCGCACACCACCACCACCCCGCCGACCGCGACCAGCGCAGAGC
>Ga0074197_1002019_pt1 | contig 15151 bp, 14 predicted proteins | sample EPASupsiteSAE305_FD_64526 | JGI IMG/M metagenome (GOLD analysis project Ga0074197, IMG submission 64526) | Bioremediated contaminated groundwater microbial communities from EPA Superfund site, New Mexico - SAE3-05 reassembly with SPADES | ecosystem: Environmental > Aquatic > Deep subsurface >...
GGCGTGCCGTTAATAGAGTTCTCCGGGCAGTTCCTGGGCCGCGACGCCAAGGAGAAGTTCTTCGAGCTGATGGTGCAGCGCTACGGGTTCTCCGTGGCGGCGCCAGGCGCAGGCAAGACCATCATAAAACTGCCGGTCTCCTGCGATTTCAAGAAAGGTTCTATCCGATATTTCCCCGCCGAAGACCTGCAGGGCATGAAAGTGCGCCTAATACAGGCCAGCCGCCTGAGCCTGATAGAGGGCGCCAGGGCTGCCGCCAGGGAATGCGCGGCCGCGCGGCCCGGTAAAAAACCGGCGCTGGTGTTCATGGTGAGCTGCTGCTCCCGCTCCCATATCCTGCACAGCCGCGTTAACGACGAGCTGGAAGCCGTGCGCGAAGTCCTGGGCCGGGATACGCCCGTATTCGGTTTCTATTCCGGCGGGGAGATAGTGCCGTGGAAAGGCGCCTGCGCGCCGCGCGGGCGCTGCGGGTCCTTCTACCACACCACCACGGTGGCCCTGCTCGCGCTTTACGCCGATAAGCCGGCGAAGGCCTCCGTCCCGGCAAAGGCCCTGGCCAAAGCAGCCGACGCGGCCGCGGCCCTGGCCCTGCTGGAGCGCAGCGAGGAGATGCTGGATACCACCGAGAGTTTCCTGGCCAACCTCAGCCGCAAATCCTACAAGGACGGCGAGCTGCTGCGGCGCTCCCACGAGATGATCCACGCTTATACCCCGCACGGGGTCTGGAAGGAAGTGGGCGCGGTGGCCGCGGCCGGCGGGGCCGAACTGGCCGACGCCGAGTTCTCCGGGGTGTTCATGTTCATGGACGTGAAAGGCTTTACGCCCTACTCCGAGGCCCATACGTCCGCCGAGGTGGTGAAAGCCCTCAACGGGATCTTCGCCCCGGCCACCGGGCTCATCTACAAGCACGGCGGCGACGTGGATAAATTCATAGGCGACTGCATTTTCGCCTGTTTTCCTTCGGCGAAAAGCGCCGCGCAGGCGGCCAGGGACATCCTGCTGCTGTTCAGGGAGCTGAAGGCCGGGGGGAACCCGTTCAACGTGCGCATAGGCCTCAACGGGGGCCGCGCGGTGCGCGCCAACGTGGGCGCGCCCAGCCGGCGGGAATATACTTTCATAGGCGACGCCGTGAACACCGCCCAGCGGCTGGAAAGCGCCTGCGAGCCCGGCATGGCGCTGCTTTCCGAGGCGGTTTACCGTGAGGCGCCGGACGTGTTCGGGACAGCCGCCGAGAGAGCCGTTTCCCTGAAGGGAAAGGCGCGTCCCGTAACCGCCTTCCTTTGCGAACCCTGAGGACCGTATTTATGGACATAAAGAAAAAACTGCCTGTCGCGCTGGGGTTGCTGCTGGCCGCCGCATGCGCGCTGCAGGCGGCCCAGTTCCATGTGCCGCTGCATATGCCTCCGCATCCCGCTTTTCCGGGCGGCGAGCCGGCGCGTGAGTTCTATCTGGAAGCCGGGGCGGCCAGATTCATCTCTAAAGGGATAAATATAGCTGGCCCGGGCGCCTGTTTTGATCTTTCCGCTCTTGGGAAGACCGGCGCGGGCGCGGCGGTGCGGGGCTGCGGCTTTTCGCTGTCGGGCAGGGTGGACCCGCTGGGGCTCGGGCGCGACGGCGGCAGCGGTTTCGCCTCCGCGTTGGAAGCGGACCTGTTGTGGGCGCCCCGCGGTCGGGACGGGCTCAAGCTCTATGCAGGCGGCCTGGTAGGCATGAGTTCACTGGACATCAGGGATCCCCTGAATTATACGTTGGTGAACGGCAAACTGGTGGTGGAGCCGGATACGGCTTTTTCCCTGCTCCTGGGGCTGCCGCTGGGGGCGGAACTGCCATTTGCCCTGTCTAATAACTGGAGCGGCGCGGCGCAAGCCGACGTGGTATTGTTCCCGGCCGGGGTCACGTTCTTCTCCTACCTGGGCCTGCCCGGTTCGGAGCTTTACGGCACCTCGCGCGGTATAGACCCGCAGCTGGCGGGGGGCGCCAGGGCGGCCTTTTTCTACAAGCCATGGAAGCTTTTTCTGGAGGCCGGCGGCCGGCTCTATTCGGGCGGCGGCAATAACGAGGCGGCTTCTTTTGTTTCGCTGCTGGGCGGTATTAAATTCTGAGCGCCGCGGCGGGCGGTTGACTAGGCGCGGGGCAAGCGGTACAATTCGGTTAGAGAGGTGTAACGATGAAAAATAAGAAGATATTTTTGGCTTTAGCCGCGTTGCTGGCCCTGCCCTTCGCCGCGCAGGCGCAGATGTCGGTTCAGGACCAGCTGGCCAAGGTGCAGCAGGCAATTAAGGATACTGGCGCCCGCTGGGAAGCCGGCGAGACCAGCGTCTCTAACCTGAGCCGCGAGGAGTTCCAGAACTACATAGGTTTCGACTTTTCCCCGTCCGACGCCGAGCCGGCCCCGGAAGTGACCGCGATGGAACTCCCCGCCGCGCTGGACTGGCGCGACCATAACGGCAATTTCGTCACCATACCGAAGGACCAGAAGAAATGCGGTTCCTGCTGGGCCTTCTCCATGACCGGCGCGCTGGAATCCTACGTGCTGCGCACCAAGAATATGCCCGGCCAGGACCTGGACCTCTCCGAGCAGGTGATGCTCAGCTGCAGCGGCGCGGGCACCTGCAACGGCGGGCGCCTTACCGCGGGCTTCCTCAAGAAGACCGGCCTGCCTTTGGACAATGTTTACCCCTATAACGCTACCGACTCCGCCTGCTCCGCGGCCGCGCCCGGCTGGCAGGCCGGCGCCTACAAGATAGGCAATTACGGTTCGGTCTCGCAGAAGGTGGCCTCCATGAAAGCGGCCCTGGCCGCCTACGGCCCGCTGCCCACGGCCTACATGGTCTATGAGGATTTCAAACTCTACAGGGGCGGCATCTACTCCTACACCACCGGCAAGCGCCTCGGCGGCCACGCCGTACTGCTGGTGGGCTACAACGACGCCGAACAGTATTTCATAGTGAAGAACTCCTGGACCCCGCAGTGGGGCGAGGGCGGCTACTTCCGCATAGCCTACTCCGAGGTGAACGGCAAGAGCAACTTCGGCCTGAGCACCATAGCGTATTACACCGCCAAGGACGGCGCCGAAGCCGCCGCCTGGCAGCGCGCCGCGCCGCACTTCGACAACATAACCTGGGACTAAAGGTTATTCCCTGAAAAGAAAAGGCGGCCCTCCGGCCGCCTTTCTTTTTTGCCTGCGACACTACGCTGTCGGGGTCCTCTGCTAGGCTATGAGGGAGAAAAGGGGGAGTTATGGGAAGCGAAAAGATCAGTGTCCAGGGAAAAGAGATATCTATCATCTCCTGCCGGGAAGAGGATTATATCAGCCTGACCGACATGGTCGGAGACATGGAGAACGGCCTGGCGCTTATAGAAAAATGGCTGCGGAATAAGAACACCATTGAGTTCCTGGGCATCTGGGAGGAGATAAATAACCCGAATTTTAATTCCCCCGAATTCGGGGGAATTAAGGATCAGGCCGGGCTTAACCGTTTTGTGCTCTCCGTTAAACAATGGATACACAAGACCGGGGCGAAAGGGATAATGGCGAAAGCCGGCCGCTATGGCGGCACGTTCGCGCATAAACGCTATGCTTATTGGACAGGGAATCCCACAGGGGAGAAGGCTGGCGGAGCTGAATGCCGCGGCGATATTCCAGATGGGCGCGCTTTCATCCATCGGAAATCTACGACAATTGGAGACTAAAGAGCCTGCGGCATTTTACTGCTAAGGGGTGCGGGGGTTGTCCTCGTCGCCGTTCACGTGGGTGAGGGCCGTGTTGTAGCCTTCGGCCGCGCGCACTTTGTTTATCAGTTCCTGCCAGGAAGGCTTCTGGCCGGTGGTCACGCCGGTGAGGAAGGCCACGTCCACCGCGGCGCCCACGTCGAAGGCCGCGCCTATGCCGGTGGTGATGATGTCCAGGTTCTTGGTGCCCTTGGGGTCGGCGCCGCTCTTCTTCAGGTTGAAGAAGGCGCTGTTGTAATACGCATAGGTAGAGCAGCCCTGGAAGACGAAGATCTGATACTTGGCGGCGGGGAGGGCCAGCTTGGCGCCCGCGTCCTGCTCCAAGCGAGCGGGGTTCAGGTAGCCGCCCAGGCCCGAGTGACCGTCGTAGAGGAAGACGTCGGCGGAGCGCATGGCGCGCACGGCTTCGGCCGCGAATTCGGAGGAGTTGGGGTCCAGCAGCAGCATTTCCACCGCGGTGCGGCCCGAGGGGGTCTTGAGGGTTAGGCGCTTGCGGCGCGCTTCGTCCACGGTGGCGCGGAAGCCGGCGGCCTTAAGGCCGGCGAAAGCGTCGTTGAAGGTCTTCTTGCCCAGGTCGCCCGCCGCGAAACTCTCGTCCACGCCTACCAGGTAGGACACTTCCAGCACGTCGCCGTTGCCGTTGTCGCCGTAAAGCTTGGCGTACTCGGGGTAGGTGTTGCGCGTCATCGGCAGGGGTTTAAGGTCGGTGGTGACGCCCACCAGGTCGGCGCCGGTGATGGGGCAGCCGTCCTGGTAGGGATTCCAGAAATACCAGAAGTCGCCTTCGCTGTTGTAGTGGCGGTCGGTGCAGCGGTTCACGCTGGCGGAGGGGGAAACGAACCCTTTGCTGTAGATGGTGACCGGGTCTTTGGGCAGGGCGAAGCTGATGCGCGTGGCGCCGTTCTTGAACAGGCCGCTGGCGAAGACCACTACGTCGTCGTAGGAATAGGTTATTTTGGCGTAGGGCTGGTTGGGGACTTTTTCGGCCGAGAGCAGCTCCACTTTATAGTCGCCCGAGGGGATGCCGGGGTTCTCCGTAAAGCCGGGGTGCATGGTGAAGGCGCCGTACATGTGCTGCAGCTGCAGGTCCACCAGTTCCTTGATCTTCAGGCGCTGGTCGTAATCGGCGAGCAGGCGCGTTACGGGGCCGGTATAATCTTCGGGGATGGCGTAAAGAAGGTAGGTCTGAAACTGCATGCGGGCCTGGCGGGAGTCGGAGCCGTACCAGCGGTCGTCGCGGGCGGCCGGGGCCAGGAGTTCGGAGATCTCCGGCGTTACGTCGGGAACCGCGGGAGAGAAGGTTTTAAGGGCTGCGGCGTTCACCGCGAGGTCGTTGAAGCCGGCGGCCGAGGCGGTGCCGGCCAGGGCGAGCAGCAGGGCGGGGAAAAAATGTTTTCTCATTCCTTATATTATCCGTTTAACGGGGACGCACCGAAAGGTCCTAAAGTCCGGGCCGGCAACGGTAAAATGGCGCCGCTTTTTTAGGCCTTTAGGCCCTTATGGTACCCGCCCGCCGCCTTCTATAATCTCTCTATGCTCAAAAAAGCCACGTTTTTCCGCGCGCTCCTGCTTTCCCTTTTCCTGATACCCGCCGCCAGGCCTGCCGCCGCCCAGACCCTGGAGCAGGCCGCCGACCAGCTGGGCATACACCTGCTGCCGGCGCGGGCCTTCCTGCTGCCGCTGCCGGAACTGCCGGTAAGCGCGGAAGACCGCGGCGCCGCTACCGGCCATTACCTGCTTGCCGCTTCGCTGGACCTGCGCGGCGTTCCCGCCGCCCCCGCCGCCGGCTCCCCGGCCGACAAGGAAGATTTCCGCGTTATCCTGGACTGGCAGGCGCGGCGCACCCCGGAACAGTGCGCGGCCGCCAACAAGGAAATGAGCCACAGCTTCGAAGTTTTTTTCGGCGCTATCAGCCCTTTTCCCAGCCCCGTCCCGCCCAAGGTGAAGGAGTTCTTCAAGAACGTGGAGAGCGATTCCGTGACCGCCCATAAATTCCTCAAGGACGTTTACAAGCGCGAGCGCCCCTTCGTGCGCGACGCAAGGGTAAAGCCCTGCCTGCCCCGGGTGCAGGGTTTCGCCTATCCCAGCGGCCACTCCGCCATGGCCCGCCTGGAAGCGCTCATTCTCGGCGACCTCGTGCCGGCGCGCCGCGCCGAGTTCCTGGCCCGGGCCGACCAGGCCGCGCTCAACCGCGTGCTGGGCGGCGTGCACCATCCCACCGACACCGCGGCCGGCAAGGCGCTGGCCGACGTCCTCTACAAAGAACTTGTTAAGGACCCGCGCTTCGCCGCGGACCTGCGCGCCCTGCGCTCACTGCTGAAATGAACGCCGGGATTTAAGCCCCTTCCCGCATTTTTGGTATCATAAGGTATACCCACGGAGCACCCGCGCCCCTGACCTCACGGAGAAATTCGGCTGTATGAAGAACACCATTCTCGTAGTCGGTTCCGTAGCCCTCGATTCCGTCAGCACCATACACGGCAGCACCAAGAAGGCCCTGGGCGGCTCGGCGGTGCACTTTTCCCTTTCCGCTTCGCAGTTCTCACCTGTGAAGATGGTGGGCGTTGTAGGAGAGGACTTTCCTGAAAAGTACCGCGGCTACCTCAAGCGCCGCAATATTTCCCTGGAGGGCATGGAAGTGATGCCGGGGAAGACCTTTCACTGGGTGGGCCGCTATGACCGCGACTACAAGAACGCCGAGACTATAGCCACCGAACTTAATGTCTTTCAGCACTTCAAGCCCAAGCTCAACGACGACCACAAGCGCTGCGGCGTGCTGTTCCTGGCCAATATAGACCCCGACCTGCAGCGCAGCGTGCTGGACCAGATGGGCCGGCCGCGCCTGGTGGCCGCCGACACCATGAATTACTGGATCTCGCTCAAGAAGCCGTCGCTCCTGAAGCTCCTCAAGAAAGTGGACATGCTCTTTGTGAACGAAGAGGAATCCCGGCAGCTGACCGGCGAGTATAACCTCATAAAGGCCGCCCGCCTCATCATGAAGATGGGCCCGCGCGGCATAGTAGTGAAGCGCGGCGACGCCGGCGCCATGATGTTCTTCAAGGATAACGTGCTTTCCGTGCCCGCCCACCCGATAGAAAAGGTGGTGGACCCCACCGGCGCCGGTGACACCTTTGCCGGCGGCTTCATGGGCTACCTGGCCGCCGCCCCCGATTGGAAGAATTTCGACGTGATCCGCCGCGCCATGAGTTACGGCACCGTTATGAGTTCCTTCTCCGTTGAGGACTTCAGTACCAAGCGCGTGGGAACCATCTCCAAGCCGCAGATCTGCTCGCGCTTCGACAAGTACGTGGACAACCTGCATGTAAGGTAAAAGCCCCCGGGACCAAAGGGCCCAGACGCCGCAGGGACCAAAAGCCCATGCGGCGTCTTTATTTTATAGGTTTAATATGTTTATGGTAAAAAAGAACGGCCTCCTCACCCTGCTCCTGCTTTCCACCCTCTCCAGCGGCGTTTATGCCCTGGACCTGAACAAGCCTCTTCCGAACTGGATAGACCAAAGCCGTGAAAAAGCCGACGGCCGCGCCCCCGCGCTGGCGCCCACCCGCCGCGGTGTTACGCCCTCTGATTTCCGCATGCCGGCCGAATACGAGCCGGTGGCCGCCGTGGCCATAGGCTGGGCCGGTTATACCCCCATGCTGGGCAGCATAGCCCGCGCCGTTACCGGCCCCGGCAATGCCCAGCTCTGGGCCGTGGCCGGGCCCACCTCCATCTCCGGAGTGGCCGCCAATAAATACTCCCGCATCTCCGCCCGGCTCGACACCGTCTGGATGCGCGACTACGGTCCTTTCGGCGTTTCCAGCGGCAAGCCCGGCATAGTGGATTCCATTTACCGCCACTACCAGTACCGCCGCAACGACGACGCGGTGCCCGGCGTGCTGGGCCAGGCCAAGAACATAGGCGTCTACGCCATGCCCATCATCATGGACGGCGGCAACCTGATGGTGGACAGCAAGGGCAACCTGTTCATGACCAAGCGCACCTATCTCTGGAACTCCAACATGAGCAAGGAGCAGGTGGACGCGCACCTGAAGAGCTACCTCAAGGTCAAGAACATCATCACCTTCGATTATTCCGGCTATCCCGGCGAGCCGGCTGACGGCACCGGCCACATCGACATGTTCATGAAGCTGCTCAACGACAACACCGTGCTGCTGGCCGTCTCCAATGATGAGCCATTCAAGACCAATACCGAGAAGGCCCTGGCCTGGTTCAAGGCCAATAAGGCCCCCAACGGCCAGCCCTACAAGATAATCACCGTGAAGGGCTGGGCCGGCGACGCCTGGTATACCTATACCAACTCCACGCTGGTCAACGGCGTGGCCATAATCCCTTCCTACTCCGGCTCTTCCGAGGAGGCCAACGCCAAGGCCGCCTACGAGTCGGCCGGCTACACCGTGGTGCCTGTGCCCTCCGACGACAGCATAGTCGCCGGCGGCTCCATCCACTGCGTGACGCAGACCATCCCCGGCGCCCCCGGCAAGGCCGTGGACCTGACCGAGATCCCCGAGTTCGTGGAAATGCAGGTCACCGTGCCGATGTCCCCGCTTAACTACGGCAAATCCGGTTCCGTGGATCAGCTGCTGCAGGGCTTCTAAGACTTACCAGAAGAAAAAAGAACCGCCGGCCAAAAGCCGGCGGTTTTTCTTTTGCCCGGGGCGGGTCACTTGCCCAGGAGTTTTTCCCTGAGCAGGGCGCGCAGGGCGGGGAGCTTCTTTACGCTGGAGGGGATCACCAGCACCGTATTGTCGCCGGCCACGGTGCCCAGCGCCTCGGGGAGTTTCTGCGAATCTATGTATTCCGCCACCGCGCCGGCGGCACCCGGCAGGGTGCGGATGAGCAGCAGGGTCTCATTGGCGGCTATATCGGTGATATTGGCGCCCATGAAGGGCTTGATGGCCGCGGCGTCGCTCTGCGCGGATAGCGAGTAGCGCCCGCCGCCCGGGCCGGGCACCCAGGCGGCACCCAGGTCCTTGAGGTCTCGCGACAAGGTGGCCTGCGTGGTCTTGCAGTCCTGGGCGGCCAGCGCCCGGCGCAGGTCCTCCTGGCTGCCCACTATACCCTCGGCTATTATCTTGCGTATGCAGTAAAGGCGTTCGGTCTTGTTCATGGTCTCTCCAAAAATATTATAGCATAACGCGGCGCGGCTATTGTATAAATATTCATAATTTCGTATATTTATACAACAGCCCCCGGGCTGCTATATATAAGGAGAGTAATAAGATGAAGAACAACAAAGTGGTGCTCGCCTACAGCGGCGGTCTTGATACCTCGGTGATACTTAAGTGGCTGGTCAACAAGGGCTATGAGGTGATCGCCTATATAGCGGACGTGGGCCAGGCGGGGGATTTCCAGAAGGCGAAGAAGAAGGCGCTGAAAGCCGGCGCCACCAAGGTTTATATCGAGGACCTCAAGAAGGAACTCGTCACCGACTATATCTTCCCCATCTTCAAGGCCAACGCCCTTTACGAAGGCCGCTACCTGCTGGGCACCTCGGCCGCGCGGCCGCTTATCGCCAAGCGCCAGATAGAAATAGCCGCCAAAGAAGGCGCCGCCTATGTTTCCCATGGCGCCACTGGCAAAGGCAATGACCAGGTGCGCTTCGAACTGGGTTACTACGCGCTGAACCCCAAGATAAAGGTCATCGCCCCGTGGAAGACCGAGGAGTTCCTCGCCGAGTTCAAGGGCCGCACGGACCTCATAAACTACGCCAAGGCGCATAATATAGAGATCTCCAGCACCATCGCCAAACCCTATAGCGAGGACGACAATTTGCTGCACATCAGCCACGAGGCCGGCATTCTTGAAGACCCCGCGCACGAATGCGCCGAGGACATTTACTCCAAGACCGTCTCGCCGGAGAAGGCCCCCAACACCGCGACCAAGATAAAGGTAGTCTTCAAGGACGGCGCCCCGGTGAAGGTGACCAACCTGAACACCGGCAAAAGCGAGACCGACCCGCTCAAGCTCTTCAATATGTTGAACGACCTCGGCGCCAGGAACGGCATAGGCCGCATAGACATGGTGGAGAACCGCTTTGTGGGCATAAAGTCCCGCGGCGTGTACGAAACGCCCGGCGGTACCATCCTCTACGCCGCGCACAAGGACATAGAAGGCATAGCCATGGACCGCGAGGTGATGCGCCTGCGGGACATGTTCTCGCCCAAATTCGCAGAGCTGGTATACAACGGCTTCTGGTTCAGCCCGGAGATGAGCTTCCTGATGGCCGCCATCAACGAGAGCCAGAAAGCCATAGACGGTTCCGTGACGCTGAAGCTCTACAAGGGCAATGTGATGGTGATGGGCCGGCAGAGCCCCAGTTCGCTCTACAATAAGGACCTCTCCAGCATGGACATAGCCGGCGGCTTCAACCAGAAGGACTCGGAAGGGTTCATTAAGATCCACGCCACCCGGCTGATGGCCCACAGCGCCATCATGAACAGCCACGGTAACAACTGATGAAACTCTGGGCCAAGGGCTATGACCTGGACAGGGATATAGAGTCCTTCACGGTGGGGGACGACTATGTGCTGGACCGGCGGCTGGTGAAGTACGACTGCCTGGCTTCGGCCGCGCATGCGCGCGCGCTGAGGAAGGCTGGGCTGCTGAAAGCGGGCGAGCTGAAGAACATACTCGCCGGCCTAAAGCGCATAGCCCAGCTCGACGCCGCCGGCAAGTTCGCCGTGCGGCGCGAGGACGAAGACTGCCACACGGCCATAGAGGGCTGGTTGACCGCCAAGTACGGCGAAGCCGGCAAGAAGGTGCATACCGGCCGCTCCCGCAATGACCAGGTGCTGGCCGCGTTGCGGCTCTATGAGCGGGAAACCCTCCTGCTGCTGAAGACGCGGCTGGGCGCTTTTGCCGCGGCCTACAAAAAGGCCGCGGCCAAGCAGGGCCGCATCCCTATGCCGGGTTATACCCACATGCGCCGGGCCATGCCCACCACCGTGGGCACTTGGCTGGGCTGCTTCGCCGCCGCCGCCGCGGACGACGCTAAGCATGTAGACTTCCTGCTCAAGCTCATAGACCAGTCCCCGCTGGGCTCGGCCGCCGGCTTCGGCGTGCCGGTACTTGGCATAGACAAGGGCTACAGCGCCAAATTGATGGGTTTTTCTAAAGCCATAGAGAACCCCATCTACGCGCAGTTCACCCGCAGCAAATTCGAGCCGGCCATCATGCATTTGTGCTCGCAGGTCATGCTGACCCTCAATAAGCTGGCCACCGACCTGGTACTCTTCAGCATGCCCGAGTTCGGCTTCGTCTCCCTGCCGGAGAAGTTCTGCACCGGCAGCTCCATCATGCCGCAGAAGAAGAACCCGGATGTGCTGGAACTGGTGCGGGGGAAATATCACGCCGTGATAGGCGAGGAACTGAAGGCACTGTCCCTGGCCGGCAACCTGCCGTCCGGCTACAACCGCGACGCCCAGCTGGGTAAAGGCCCGCTGTTCGCCGCGCTCGACGCAGCACTCGCCTCGCTCGGCATCATGGCCAAGGTCACCGAGGGCCTGAAGTTCAACAAGGAAAAGTGCGCCCTCGCCCCGGAACTGTTCGCCACGGAAGAGGCCTATAAGCTGGTAAAAGCTGGCCTCCCCTTCCGCGACGCCTACCGCCAAGTAGCCGAAAAGTTCCGCTGATCACCAGCACTTAAAAACCCAAAACCGCCGGCCAACCCCCGGCGGTTTTGTTTTGTAGAATGGATGCTATGGGGGCAAGTAAAAATTAGCGACCTGACTCTTAAAGCTTAGGTTGTTTAGGGATGCTTGTTATGGAAAAAGAAGATATACCAATACAAACATTGCTTGACTCTTTAAATGCTGGCAAGCCGCAGGCCCCTGCGCAACCAATAACTGGGTTTAGAAAGATTGCGGTTTTGGTCTATAACCAGGGGAATGTTAAAGCCCGTATTCATAAGGAAACTGATGGGAGGCATCACCTTCCGCATATTCATATAGAGATGCCTGACGGTACTGCTTCTATTTCATTTGATGGGATCTTGTTGGCTGGGGAATTTCGTGAGATAGTAAAGGTATCGCGTTGGGTGGCAGAAAGAAAAAAACACTTAACCGTAATCTGGGACGAGGTTCACAAGGATAGACCGGATCAGTCAGTAATAGACCAGTGGAAGCGATGTTTATAGGTAACGATTAGAATTGGGGAATAAATGGTAAAGAAATCTGGAGAGTATCAAAAGCATCGTAGGAATCAAAGAAAAGAGAACATTATTAGGGCAAAGGGTGGAGCATGTATTAAGTGTGGCTACAATAAATCGGCTTCTGCTCTAGTATTTCATCATCGCGATGAGAAAAATAAGGCATTCAATATTTCTGGCCAGAATTTAAATCGGTATTCCTGGGAAGTGCTACTCAAAGAAGCAGAAAAATGTGATTTGCTTTGTGCGAACTGTCATGCGGAGGTGCATGATAGAGAAGGGTGGGTTCATGAAAATGGTAGACGCACAGTAAAGAGTCCACGACATAGTACTTAAACATGCATATGAAATGCATCTTTTGCGAATCTCGGATCCCAGCGAAGTGTAAGAAGGAGCACATAATCAACGCTTCAATTGGTGGAACACTGACTGCGCCTGGTCTTGTTTGTAGTTCCTGCAATGAACGATTTGCTGTGAAAATAGATTCTGCTTTAGCGGATAAGTATTCCCTCGCCTTAAATATCTTGTCTCCCGTTGCTAAAAAAATCTCTCATACTTGGCGCGCAACATTGAAAGATGCTGGGGATGAGGCCCATTTCGCCCCGGGCATGGTGGTAATCCCCAGAGAAAAGCCGATATATGACAAGGATACAGGAGAGATACATGGGTTCTTTGCGAAAATTGAGAATGCTGATAGGATGAGTAAGGTAATTAAAAAGATACGTCCTGGCAAAAAAATTATAAAGAAGTACGCGATTTGCAAAGAGCATGATATGCCAATCCGAAGTTCGATTCTGTTGCATGAAGATGAATTGCGAGTCGTTAGTAAGATGGCCTATGAATACTTAAGGTGTGTGGGGGGGAAAGGCCTCCAGAATGAATTGTTTCTGCAGTTGCGGGAATATGTCATGGGGGCCAATCTGTCAAAAAGAATAGCGTTTTTAAACTCTGATACTGGTGACGTTTTGCGGCGGTTCGACTCTATAAACAAAGGAAGTGATTTCTGCCATAGGATTGTGGTATCTGGTGGAAGCGGAGTGATTGAGGCTGCAGTAATACTATTTAATAGGATTGGCTACTATGTTCTTTTGGCGGAAAAGTATTCCGGTTCTCCGTTCTCTTATCTGTATCAGAAAAATATCTTAAAAAATAGTCCTCCTGATTTTACGGGAGAGTATGATGCTTCATTTCCTTGTGGTGGGTTTCAGGCTGGGGGCAAGGATTATGTAATGAATCTATCGATTGAACAGGTGTTTGGGCTGTGCAGAGACGGTTCTTGGTATTTGGATATTAATAATAGAGATTTAGCGTTGAAAAGGTATCTTGGTGGGGTGGTTTCTGATAAAAGTGATGGGGATAAAGTGTCTGTGCTTAGTGATGATATCTTGAATGGTATTTTTGAATATGCAGATAGAGTTTTTGCAGATAGAAAAGAGGATAAGGCTAGGGAAGAAGAGTTAACTAAACTCAAGGGATCTATATCTAAAAAATATGTTGGGAAAGTCTATAAAGAAGTAATCCCTAATTTTTCGGAAGAAGTAAAAATAATGATATGGGATATGCATACTGAAGTTATGCTTGGTTATAGACGCAATATCGGTACCCCACTATATGGCATCAGGCACTTTAGCACTAGTTCAGAGGAGCATGAGGAAGACATGGGGCGTTGATCCCCAATTGCAAAACCGCCGGGGAGAGCCCCGGCGGTTTTGTTTTGGTAGAATTCTGAACGATGGAGCTGCTTAAGGGGCTTGTCAGGGGGGGAATGGGGGCAGGTCTTTACTTTTGACTTGGACTATCGATTCGGCAGATCGCTAGAGAGTCGCCGGTGGACGACGTTTCCGTGAAATTACACTGGGGGAAAGCTAATGGGACGTAGAATTCTGATAATCGGACTGGCCCTTGTTGCGGTTGGCGGGGGTTTAATCGGCAGGGAGTTGTGGCAAAGAAAGATCGATAGGATTGTCCCGCCGGGTGGAACTTTCGGAAATCCTACTGGCAAGCCGCTGCCAACTAATCCAGATAGTTATTACGAGTCTCGTGTCCGCATCTCGCGAGCTTGGAGTGCCTACTGGGATACAGGATTGCCTGAGGCTATAGAGTTATTCAAAAAAGAGCATGATGAGCACCCAAATGGGTATTATCACAAAGGGTATACTGCAACAATAATGAGGGAGCTGCCTGAATATGATAAAGCTTTGAAGAGCCTGCAGGGGCGTATTCTGCCTAGTGCTCCGCAGGCAGATTTAAATGATGTGTATATGCAGATTTATACGTTGAGCAAGAAGTTTTATGATGAATATGGGATTGAGACTGAGGCAAGTGGACCTAATTATGGCCCTGAGTTTTTTGACGCTGAAGAGAAAGTGAGCTCTTTTGAAGGCCCCTGGGCAAATAGATTGCTCCGTAATTGGACGCATTATGATAGTTGTACTGATGAGGGAACCGCGGCCACGGCTGAGGGGCAGCTGGCAATGTTCTTGGATAAATTCCCGGATAGCCCACACAAAAATAGGATCGCTCCTTTGTTGGAGTATTACAGGAGTGGGAGTGCGATTTGCGGTCGAAAAAAGACAGTCCAGTGAATTTTTGGGGGGCTATGCAGAAATGGGGTCAGGTCTTTACTTTTGACTTGCACTAGCGATCCAGCAGATCGCTAGGGAGCCGCCGGGGTAGCCCGGCGGTTTTGTTTTGTGCGGAGGCGGGGAGATAAAAAAGGTAGCAGCTACCTTTTTGTGGCGATAAGTCCTTAAGGGTGGGTGAGGCATGCTGTTTCGGGGGCTTTCTAAAATACAACAAATTTGTTGTGTTTTCAAAAGGGCATGAAAAGGGGAATAGGGGCAGGTCTTTGATTTTGACCTGGACTAGAGATTCGGCAGATCGCTAAAGAGCCGCCGGGGAAGCCCGGCGGTTTTGTTTTAGGGCTGGGGTTTGGTGACGATGGAACTTATGTAAACGCCGATGTAGTAAGGCCAGACCAGCAGGGCCAGTAGACCTTTCCAGAAGGCGAGCTTCAGGAAGCCGATGGTGAAAAGCCAGCCGGCGATCCAGGAGAGACCGGTGGCGCTCTCATTCTTGATCTTTATCTTGTCCATGGGTAAATGATAGCACAATAGCGCGGAATATGGCCGCGCGGCATGAAAGCGGAACCGCCGGGCCCAGCCCCGGCGGCCTTTTTTATATAATTGAAGTCCACACTTATGGGACAAGAGGGGAAAAAGATAAATATTTTCGAGCGCAACCCGGTAAAGA